>MWVV01000002.1_pt1 | contig 154517 bp, 146 predicted proteins | sample 1047281 | NCBI WGS metagenome assembly MWVV01 (sample SAMN06349986, study PRJNA376086) | soil metagenome | isolation source: PT-2 sample Antarctic (ecotone) soil | place: Antarctica | collected 2015-01-13 | reverse complement strand
AGACTAAAACTAATTGTTCTTTTATACTTTTCATTGTGTAATCTCCTTCTTTTCGAGCAGGTTTTTTCTCAAAATCATTCTACTCATTTTTTGGAGATTACATAATTTTCTAATCAGGACTCAGGTTAAGTAAATTTAAGGCAAATGGCGACAACATCTAAGGGGTATATTTTATGTCGAAAATAGGCAACTTTATTAATTTGGTTTTGAAGACGATAGACGATTCCGGTAGTAACTTTAAGTTGACCGGTTCTACCTCAAGTCAACTGAAATCTAACAGTCCGCTGGGCAATCAGCAGGCAATTAACCACTTAACGACGCAGCTTCAGGACAACAAAAAGCCGAAGCCCGTTTCTGAAAATCAAACGCGCTATCCGGCTTACGAGCTGTCCTTGGTTCTGTCGCCGGATAAAAAGGCGATTCCTTACGGCGCGCTGGAAATCTACGTCATCAAACACATCTTTAAGCAGCAAGGGATAAATATCAGCAATGGTGCGGCGGAAGCGGTTGCCGAAAAAGCCAAACTTGATTTCACGCCGAAGTGGGACGCCGGTCAGCAAAAATATGTTTATAACGATAAGGACGGTTTGTATTACCGGGATTCGAGTTTCGGCAAAAACCAGCGATATGGTTCTGGCGGGAAAGAATAGAAACGCTAACGGCATTGAATTTAACGGCTACAAGTTTCCTATCAGCAGCGATTTACAGGCATCAATTTTAGCGAAAAAGGATTTCGCACTGGATGTAACAAAAAACGGCGGAAAGGCGTTTTTGGAGAAAAGTTTTAACGAACGCTTCGGAATGACGCTGGATAAAGCGTTAGCCGACCTTCCCGCCGATATTCGGGAAAAACTCAAACAGATTGACGCGAAAACATTGCTCTCGGCAATGATGGTCGGCGGCGTAGCGATTGTGGCATTGAAGAAATTGCCGAGCCGGGCAGTTGCCGTCCTCGCGGCGGGTTTGACGCTTAAAGATATTATTCAATACGGCGCGGAAGCCAACCACATCGCCGATAAAATCAAGGATTCCACCAAACCCGGTGATTTACCCGTCGAAGAACTAAAAGCCCTGATTACCAATGGCGGACTGGACATTTTGCTGGCAGGCGTCGGATACGCGGGTGTAAAACTCGCGCCGAAGTTTGCCAAGCTCGGCGACGACGCGCTGAAACTTACCGATGATGTTGCCAAGAAGTTCGATGATGCGTATCAAGCGACAAAAGGTAAAATTGCAGATTTAGCAAACAAGGTTGACGACGCTCTCTCGCCCGGAATGGTGACGACCGAAGGCATTACTATAAAGCCCAGTCAAATTGATAAGTTGCAAAAACTAAGTCAGCCGAAGAAGATTGTAAGTGTAGACAGTAATGGAAAGCCGTCAGGCACGCGCTTCCGTGATGATTATGATACTCATATTAAAGAACGAGAATTTACAAAGGCTTCACAAAAAACAGGTGTAAATGGAGCGCATAATTTGGACGAGTTGGAAAAATATGCAATCAAATCCGGTGGGTTTCAAACTAAAGAAAGTATCAACGTAATCAGTAAAACACCACACCCAACGGTTAAGGATATTTACAAAGTTGAGTACCAAATGCCGAAGTTAGATGTGAAAGGTAAACCAACAGGTTTATGGCGGAATAAAACTGGGACAACTCCGTTTGAAAAAACTGTTTATGACCCTAAAGTAATTTCAGATAAACAAATGTTGCAATGGGGACGCGAAGCCTTTGCTGATGCTGTAAAAAATGGTTTTAGTGGAAACTCAGGAAATAAATGAACAGGCACGGCATCTAACGGACTCAAATTTGAAGGTTTTATTGACAAGCAGGGAACAATTACACCGATTCGAAAGGGTTTTTGAAATAAAACAAACGAAAAATGAATACAATTTGAAAAGCATTAATCCGTAAAATTTACCCGGCATTACTTTTTCGTCAGATACAACTTGGCTTTTTGCAACGCTTTTTCAACTTGCTCAGGCGCAGTGCCACCGATTACGTTTTTTGTTTTTAAAGTTTGCTGCAAAGACAAAGCGTCGTAAATATCAGCTTCGATTTTCGGCGAGTATTTTTGCATTTCGCTCAATCCCAAATCGTTTAACTCGACTCTAGTTTCAATCGCCCGTAAAACAATTTTTCCAGCAATTTCGTGTGCGCTGCGAAAAGGAATGTCTTTTTTTGACAAGTAATCGGCGAGTTCAGTGGCGTTCAGATAACCTTCGATGGCGGCGTTTTGCATTCTTTCTTCACGGACGCGCAAATTACGCAGAACCGTCGCCGTAATCTGCAGGCAATCGCGTGTCGTGTCACAAGCGTCGAAAACCGCTTCCTTGTCTTCCTGCATATCTTTGTTATAAGCCATCGGCAAACCTTTGAGCATTGTCAGCAAACCCATCAAATGTCCGAACACTCTGCCTGATTTTCCGCGCACCAATTCCATCGAATCGGGATTTTTCTTTTGCGGCATCAAACTCGAACCCGTCGCCACCGCATCGCTCAATTCAAAAAAGCCGAATTCAGTGGTTGCGTAAAGAATAATGTCTTCGGCGAGCCGCGAGAGATGCGTCATAATCAAGGACGCGGCGTGAACGAACTCGGCGGCAAAATCGCGGTCGCTGACCGCATCGAGGCTGTTTTCCGCGATTGCTTCAAAATCTAAATCACGCGCCACGGCTTCGCGGTCAATCGGATACGAAGTTCCGGCAAGCGCGGCGGCGCCGAGCGGCAAAACATTGACGCGCCCGCGAACCTCGAAGAGTCGCGCCGCATCGCGTTTGAGCATCTCGAAATAAGCCAGACACCAATGAGCCAGCAAAATCGGCTGCGCTCGCTGCAAATGTGTGTAACCGGGAAGGATTGCCGTTCGATAATTTTCCGCTAAATCAATCAATGATTTTTGCACGTTCTGCAAATCAATCGTCATTTCGTCAATCGCTTCACGCAACCATATTCGCAAAGCAGTCGCCACCTGGTCGTTGCGGCTGCGCCCGGTATGCAGTTTTCTTCCGACATCGCCGACGATTTTAACAAGCTGCGCCTCGATAAAAGAATGCACGTCTTCGGCAGTTGAATCTGCGAAAAAATCTTTGTCGTGCGCTGATTGCTTAAGCAATTTCTGCAATCCGTTTTGAATTTGCTTTGCTTCCTGCCCGGTTAAGACTTCAGCTTTCCGCAATCCTTCACAATGCGCCGCGCTGCCGCGGACGTCCGCCGCAAACAACCGGAAATCAAAGCCGAACGAACGGTTAAATTCCACGAATTTTACGTCCGTCTTGCCCGTAAATCTTCCGCCCCACAAATTTTGTTCTTTTTTCATTTGACAAATGACAACCTTAATTCTAATTTTATTCATCTATGCAATAGATATGCAAACTCATTGCATAAAATTAATATAAAACTGCATTGCAAAGCAAATATGTTGAAGGAAAAAAGACAGCAGACAATTCTCGATTTGATTCGTGCGAGGAATATGGAAACACAGGACGAATTAACCGAAAGTCTTTCTAAAAAAGGATTTTCGGCAACGCAGTCAAGCGTTTCGCGCGATTTGGACGAACTCGGAATTATCAAAATCAATGGGCATTATTCGCTGCCGCAAACGCAAACAAAACAGGATTTCGGCTTATTCAATTTGGAAGCCGCCGGAGAGAATTTGATTGTCGCAAGTTGCGGCAGCGGTTTGGCATCGGCAGTCTGCGTCCGCCTTGACGGTGCAAAAATCAATGAAATCATCGGCACAGTCGCTGGTGACGACACAATTTTTATCGCCGTCAAAGACAGAAAATCGCAAAAAGCGGCAATGAAAAAAATCTGGGAAATGTTTGAAAAGTAATGGAAAAGAAAATCAACAAAGTAGTTTTGGCATATTCGGGCGGACTCGACACATCCGCGATGCTGTTGTGGATAAAAGAGAACTACGGCGCGGAAGTCGTTTGTTTTTGCGCCGATGTCGGTCAAGGTGAAGAACTCGACGGTTTGGAAGAGAAGGCTTTGAAAACAGGCGCGTCAAAACTTTACGTTGAAGATTTGCGCGAGGAATTTGTTAAAGAATTCGTTTGGACGGCGGTTAAGGCAAACGCTTTGTATGAAGGCGTTTATTTGCTCGGAACAAGTTTAGCGCGTCCCGTGATTGCAAAGAAACAGATTGAAATTGCTCAAAAGGAAGGTGCAGATGCAGTTGCTCACGGCGCGACGGGCAAAGGAAATGACCAGGTTCGTTTTGAACTGACTTATTACGCCTTGCAGCCCGACATCAAAGTCGTCGCACCCTGGCGGCATTGGGACTTTAAAGGTCGCGCTGATTTGATGGCGTATTGCGTCCAACACGGCATCAACGTCACGGCAACCGCCGAAAAGCCGTATTCGACAGACAGAAATCTAATGCACATTTCCTACGAAGGCGGAATTTTGGAAGACCCTTGGGCTGCGCCGCCGGAAGATATTTTTCTGCTCACGAAATCGCCCGAAACGGCTTCGGACACGGCGCAAGAAATAGTTTTGACGTTTGAAAAAGGTGAGCCGCTGGCGATTGACGGCGAAAAATACGGCGCAGTTGATATGCTTACCAAACTCAATTTTATCGGAGGCTGTCACGGCATCGGGCGCGTTGATTTGGTCGAAAATCGCTTTGTCGGAATGAAATCGCGCGGAGTTTATGAAACGCCCGGCGTAACGATTTTGCAGGCGGCGCACCGTGCGCTCGAATCAATCACGATGGACAGGGAAGTGATGCGTCTGCGCGATTCGCTCAGCGTAAAATTTGCCGAATCGGTTTATTACGGCTTCTGGTTCGCGCCGGAATTCGAGATTTTGCGTTCGATGATTGAACAGACGCAGGAAACGGTTTCGGGCGAAGTTCGCCTTAAATTATACAAAGGTAGCGTCACGATTTTGGGCAGACGCTCACCGAATTCGCTTTACAAAGAACGAGTTGTAACTTTTGAAGACGACGCAGGCGCGTATAACCAACTCGACGCGGAAGGATTTATTAAGTTACAGGCGTTGCGTTTGAGATTAAGAAAGATGGATTAACGGAACGCCGGCATCTTGCCGGCAATGAGCGTGATAACGCGAAAAAGCCGTTAGAATTCCAGTTTCGGAAAATTAAACTTTTCTACGTTGCTACGGCGACGTTTCTTCGACGGTTGATGCCGGAAATCTCGCTCTCGTGGCGAAAGCGGTTTTGAATAAATTGAATAAAAGCGAGCCGGATTTAATCATCGTCGAACTCGGCGACGGCATTGTTGGCGGCTACGCGGTTGATTCGATTTTGCAGGATTCCGACATCAAACAGGCGACCGCCGCCTTTGTCTTTTGCGCTTCGGATTACGTCGGCGTTATCGGCGGCATCGAAGTTTTGCGCCGCTTGGGAATTGAAATTGACGTTATCGCCGGTTCGGTAACGGATTCGCAAATGGGCGAAGATTTTGTGCAGAAAGAATTTGGAATCAACGCGGGAAATGCGCGGCGCGACGGTTTGCGATTATTTGAATTGATAAAATTTGCGAAGCGAAATGAATTGGCGTTTGTTTAGAGTTTTCTAGATATTGAAAATTCTTGTTTTGTCGCTGAAAGTGACGAATTCAATAGCGTCGGGTAAAGCCTCAGCGACACCCGACGGCAGCAATGAGAAAATTGTCCGACGCTGAAAGTGTCGAATTAGTCACGTTTATTATTGCTCACTTTCAGCGAGCGAACCGTTTTTTTTGCTAACGTCGGGTGTCGCTCATTATCATTCGCTTTACCCGACGCTATTGAATTTATCGCTTTCAGCGAATCGAACAAAAATTAGCTGAATTTTTCATAAATTTATGAAACAAAGCATCGCGCACATCGCTTCAGTCGTTGCGGATTACGACGAAGCCATTAAGTTTTATACTGAAAAGCTGGATTTCACTCTACTTGACGACACGCCGCAGTTTGAAACGAAACGCTGGGTTTTAGTCGCACCAAAAGGCGCGGAAGAATGTTCTCTGCTGCTAGCAAAAGCCGTCGGCGACGAACAAACAAGTCGTATCGGCAATCAAACGGGCGGGCGAGTTTTTCTGTTTCTAAGGACCGACGATTTTTGGCGCGATTACGAAAACATAAGGGCAAAAGGCGTGAATTTCGTCAGAGAACCGAAAACGGGAGATTACGGAACGGTTGCCGTTTTTGAAGATTTATACGGCAATCTTTGGGATTTGGTTGAGTTCAAAGATACATAGAGTAAATTTTTTTGAAAATGTTTAATCTGAAATTTATTTCCAATAAAAAATTTTCACCTGAGCGAAATGAAGAAGTTGCGCTCGGAGAAATTAGCTTGGGAAATTTTACAGAAAATTTCGAGTCTTCACTTTCGTTTTGGAGAATTGAAGATTACGAAAAGCAATGGATTGAAGCCGCGAAAAGAATTATTGAGTTTGAACAAACTGCTTTTATAACAGATTTGGACAATCCGAAAACTTCAAATTTTATTACTTGGTGGAAAGCGTGGAAGATTGAAGAAGAAATTTTTGTGCAAAATCAGCTTTTGTTTTTGAATCAATTTCCAGATTTGTTTGACATAAAAAATCCGTATAAATTTATCGGAAATAGAACAACCAAAACGGAAGACAGTGAACAAATTTCCGAATGGAAAATTTCGTTAGAAGATATTGAAAATTTTCTAAAAGCTAATGAATAACAAAATAAAAATTGCAATCTTCGGCGGTTCGGGTTACGGCGGAAGCGAGCTTTTGCGGATTCTGCTGTTTCACCCCAACGCGGAAATCGTGCTTGTAACGGCGAACGAACACGCGGGCAAAGCCATCGGCGAAGTTCATAAAAATTTGTCGGGCTTGACCGATTTGAGATTCGAGAAATCGCCCGAAGATTTGTCCGCGCTCGAAAAAACGGATGTCGCGTTTTTCGCTCTGCCGCACGGACAGGCGTTGAAACTCGTGCCACAGTTGCCGGATAGCGTCAAGGTCGTTGACCTTTCGGGCGATTTCAGAATCAATGACGCGGAAGTTTTCCAAAAATTTTACAGGCTCGAATACACGGCGACGGATTTGCAGACGAAATTTGTCTATGGCTTGACCGAAACGAACCGCGAAGCGATAAAACAGGCGCAATACATCGCCAATCCGGGCTGTTTTGCGACGGCGACTTTGCTCGCGCTTGCGCCGATGGTTAAAAGCGGACTGCTCGCGGGGAAAATTATTGTTGACGCGAAAACAGGTTCGAGCGGTTCGGGCGCGAAAGCGGCGGCGAACACGCATCACCCGCAGCGAATGAATTCGTTTTACGCTTACAAACCTTTCGCGCATCAGCACGTTCCCGAAATCGAACAGCATTTGCGCGAAGTCGGCGAATTCGCTAATGATTTTGTTTTTATGACGCACAGTTTGCCGGTTTCGCGCGGTATTTTCGCGTCGTGTTATTTGGAGACGACGGTTAATTTGACCGGCGAAGATTTGAAAAATCTTTACGAACTTTTCTATAAAGATTCATTTTTCGTGCGCGTTGTTGACGGTTCGCCGGACATCAACTGGGTGAAAACGACAAATTTTTGCGACATCGCCGCGCATTCAAACGCAAACAAACAAATCGTCATTTTTTCGGCGATTGATAATCTGGTCAAAGGCGCGGCGGGGCAAGCCGTGCAGAATATGAATTTGATGTTTGGATTGGATGAAAAAATAGGTTTGATTTTTAGCGGAAGTAATCCGTGAATTAGCCACGAACAAACACAAAAAGGCGCGAAAGAAGAATTATGGAACCACAGATGGACACAGATAAACACAGATTTTTTGATTAAAAACCTAATTTTATCTTTCTTTATCTGTGTCTATCTGTATCTGTCTATGGTTAACTATTTTTTCGTTTTTTCGTGATTGTTCGTGGCAAAAACTCTTATGAATTTTACTGAAATCGAAAAACTGGAGGAAACTTTTCAGCTTGCGACTTACGCGAAAATGAACATCGCGGTCGAGTGCGGCGAAGGCGCGTGGGTTTGGACGAGCGAAGGCGAAAAATACCTCGATTTATACGGCGGGCACGCGGTTTGTGCGACCGGGCACGCGCATCCCCACGTCGTCGAAGCGTTGAAATCGCAAGCGGAAAAAGTTTTGTTTTATTCAAATTTAGTTTATTCAGAAGTTCGCGCTCGCGCCGCTGAAAAACTTGTTTCGGTTGCGCCGGAAAATCTGACGAAAGCGTTTTTCTGTAATTCGGGAACTGAAGCGAACGAGAACGCGATGCGAATGGCGCGAATGGCGACGAAGCACGAGAAAATCATTACATTTTCAGGCGGTTTTCACGGGCGCACGGCGGACGCAATTTCCGCGACATTCTTGGGAAAATACCGCGAAATTGGACGACCGAACGTGCCGCATCACGTTTGCGCTGAATTCGGAAACATCGAAAGCGTTCGCGCAGTTGCTGATTCCGAGACGGCAGCGATTATGCTTGAGCCGATTCAATCAATGGCTGGTGTCGTCGAAGCCAAACCCGAATTTTTCCGAGAATTGCGTGAAGTTTGCGACGAACACGGAATAGTTTTGATTTTCGACGAAGTGCAAACCGGAATCGGACGCACGGGAGATTGGTTTTTCAGCGGTTCGGAGTTTGCCGATTCGGTCAAAGCTGACATTATAACTCTGGCAAAATCGCTCGGCAGCGGCGTTCCGGTCGGCGCGTGTTTGGTCAATGAAAAAGTTTCCGCGAAAATCAAAATTAACGATTTAGGCACGACTTTCGGCGGCGGAATGTTGGCAATGGCGGCGGTTTTGGCGACGCTCGAAGCAATTGAACAGGACGGTATGATTGAAAACGCCGAAGCGGTCGAAAATTATTTGCGAGAGCAGTTAAAGGAAATTCCGAATGTTGCCCGATTACGCGGTAAAGGCTGTTTGCTGGGCATCGAATTTGACGAACCTTGTGCGCCGATTCACGAGACGTTGTTCGAAAATAAAATCATCACGGGAACTTCGAGCAATCCGAGTGTTTTGCGCCTGCTGCCGCCGTTATGTGTGAAAAAAGAGGAAATAGATTTGTTGATTGAAATCCTAGCAAAGAATTACCCACAGAGTTCACAGAGAACACAAAGAGTTTTTTAATTTTTCTCAATTTCTTTGTGTTCTCTGTGGCAAAAATTAAATCCTTGCCGCGCGAATAATATCCGCGAATACGCCCGCCGCCGTGACATCTGCGCCCGCGCCTGCGCCTTTGACGACTAGAGGTAAATCGGCATAGCGATTTGTATAAAATAAAACAGCGTTGTCTTTGCCGGAAAGATTGGCGAAATTATGTTCTTTTGATATGCTTTGCAAACCGACCGACGCTTTACCGTTGTCGAACGAAGCAATGTATTTCAAAGAAAGATTTTCTCCACGCGCCGTTTCAAACAAATCGCGGAAATAACTTTCGTGCTTTTCCATCTCACTGTAAAAATCTTCGACGCTTCCCTGCAAACAAGATTCGGGCAAAAATCCTTTGTTTTCGATGTCGGGCATTTCAAGTTTGAAACCGGCTTCACGCGCTAAAATCAAAATCTTTCGCGCTACGTCCGTTCCGCTTAAATCGAGTCGCGGGTCTGGTTCGGTGTAGCCTTCATCTTGCGCTTGCCGAACGACGGAAGAAAATAAGCGCGAGCCGTCGTAATTATTAAAAACAAAATTTAATGTCCCGGACAAAACGGCTTCGATTCGTTTTATTTCATCGCCGCTTCGGATTAAATCGTTGAGCGTATTAATAATCGGCAAACCTGCGCCCACGTTTGTTTCAAACAAAAACGCCGTTCCAAATTCTCTGGACAAATCTTTTAATTGTTGATACTTGGCATAAGCGGACGAAGCAGCAATTTTATTGCAGGCGATAATCGAAACGCTTTTTTGGAGAAGTTTCGGATAAACTTCGACGACTTCCGCGTTTGCCGTTACGTCAACGAAAATCGAATTGCGCAAATTTTTTTCGAGAATTAAATCGGTGAATTCCGACATATTCATCAGCGGCGCGTTTTCCAATAAATTCTCAGCATTTGATAGTTTAATGCCAGCTTCGTCAAAAATTTTATTTCTGCTTTTTGCCAGCCCAACGACGCGCACATTCAAGCGCAGATTTTTTCGCAGGAATTCGTTTTGCAGGCGAATTTGTTCGATTAATTTTTTCCCGACCGTGCCGACTCCGACGATGAAAACATTGACTTGTTTGTTACCGTCCGAGAAAAATTCTTCGTGCAGCGTGTTGACGGCTTTTCGCACGTCTTTTGAATTGATAATTGCGGAGATATTGCGCTCGCTCGAGCCTTGCGCGATGGCGTGAATATTGATGCCTTGCGAACCGAGCGTCGCAAACATTTTGCCGCTGACACCCGTATGCTCTTTCATATTGTCGCCGACGAGTGCGAGAATTGAGAATCCGTTTTCTACGCGCAAAGGCTCAATTTTCCCGACACTAATTTCGTATTCAAATTCTTTATCAACCGATTCTTTCGCCAAATTGCCGAATTTGTCTTCAATCGCCACGCAGATAGAGTGTTCCGACGAACTCTGTGTAATTAAAATAACGTTAATGTTAGCGCGTGAAAGCGCGTCGAATAGACGTTTAGAAAATCCGGGAATGCCGACCATTCCGCTGCCTTCGAGGTTTAAGACCGAGATTTTGTCAATACTCGAAATTCCGCGAATAATTTTTTTTTCGGGTGAAGTTTCAGCCTCAATCAAAGTCCCGAAATCGGTCGGCGCAAACGTATTTTTCACCCAAACCGGAATCCCTTTTGTCATCACCGGCTGAATCGTCGGCGGGTATATAACTTTCGCTCCGAAATGCGAAAGCTCCATCGCCTCACGATAGGAAATGCGCCGAATTTCGCGCACGTTGCGAACAAAACGCGGGTCGGCGGTCATCATACCGCTCACGTCCGTCCAGATTTCCAAAACTTCCGCGTCCAAAGCTGCCGCCAAAATCGCCGCCGTGTAATCGGAGCCGCCGCGTCCCAGAGTTGTCGTCGCGCCGTTTATATCAGCGGCAATAAAACCGGGTAAAATGTGAAGTTTCGCGGATGAATTTTTGAAAGAATCTCTGATTTGAGAGTTCGTTTTCTCGAAGTTTACCGTTGCAAAACCGAAATTTGAATCGGTAATGATTAATTCCCGCGTATCTTTCCAGACATTTTCAATGCCGAGCGAATCGAATTTTGCCGCAATGATGTTTGTTAACAAAATTTCGCCGTAACCGACGATTCTGTCGAGCGTTCTCGGCGAAAGCTCGTGAAGCAGAAAAACGCCTTCGCAGATTTTTTCAAGTTCGCCGATACGCTTTTCGACCGAATCCAAAAGGTCTTTTTGCGCAGAAGTCGGAAAGAGCGTGCTAATCGCTTCAAAATGCTTCGCTTCGATTTCGTTGATTTTTTGGCGAAAACTTTCGTCGCCGCTTTCGGCAAGTTTTCCCGTTTCAATCAAAGCGTCGGTCGTGCCTTGCATCGCGGACAAAACGACCGCGCACGAATTTTTTTTAATTTCGCTCGTGACGATTTCGACAACCTTTTCGATATTCTCGGCATTGCCGACGGATGAACCGCCGAACTTTAAAACTTTCATAAAATCTTTTGAAACCACAGATCAACACAGATTTTTTAAACAAATGCAAATAATTTTATTTAGTTTTCATCTTGCTTTTGTCTGTGTCTATCTGTGTTTACGCGAAGCGGGACGGTTAAATTTTCTTCAATAAAATCTCTTTTAAATCTTCGTAACTCGCTTTTATCTCGACACTTTGCTTCGGACGCGAAAATAAATCTTCGATCGCTTCGGGAATTGCGCCGCAAGTTCCGGTGATATTTTCGACCGAATCGAATTTTACCGGATGCGCCGTTTCGAGAAAAAAGCCTTTTTGAGTCGGATTTTTTTCAAGATATTTTTGCAAAGCGTAAAATCCGACCGCGCCGTGCGGGTCTAAAATATATTTGTATTTCTCAAAAACGTCACGCATCGTCCGAGTCGTGCATTCGTCCGAAACACTGACAGCTTCGAGTTTCTCTTTAATATTCAAAAAATCATTGTCGAAAATTTCCAGAATTCGCACAAAGTTGGACGGATTTCCGACATCCATCGCATTTGAAAGGGTCGCAACGGAAGATTTGGTTTCCATTTTTCCGCTTTGCAGATAATTTGGAATCACATCGTTGGCATTGGTCGCGGCGATAAATTTGGAAACCGGTAAACCCGACGCGTGCGCCAAAATTCCGGCGCAAATATTTCCGAAATTTCCGCTCGGCACTGAAATCACCGGCGGATTTTCGTCGTCCGCCCATTGCTGCAAAGCGTAAAAATAATAAAATTGCTGCGGCAGCCAGCGCGCCACATTGATTGAATTTGCCGATGTTAGAAAGACTTTTCGTTTTAAATCTTCGTCCGCCAAAGCTGTTTTCGCCAGAGTTTGGCAATCATCGAAAGTTCCTTTGACTTCCAGGGCGGAGATGTTTTTCCCCAGAGTTGTGAGTTGTAATTCCTGCACGCGGGAAACTTTTCCCTGCGGATACAAAATCACGACTTCTATACCTTCGACATCAAAAAATCCGTTTGCTACCGCTCCGCCCGTATCGCCCGATGTTGCAACTATGACGATTGTTTTCTCGTTATTTTCGCGAGAAAAGTATTGCAAACAGCGACTCATAAATCTTGCGCCGACATCTTTGAAAGCGAGCGTCGCGCCGTGAAAAAGTTCGAGTGTCGAAATATTTTCCGTAATCTTTACAAGAGGAAAATCAAAATTTACCGTCTCCAAGCAAATCTGTAAAAGCATTTCGTCAGGAATTTCGTCGCCAACGTAAGGTTTAATCGTTTCAAACGCAATTTGCTCTTTTGATTTCCTTTTGAAATTCTGCCAAAAATCAGCCGGAAGCGGCGGGATTCGTTCGGGAAAATACAAACCTTTGTCAGGCGGTTGACCGTTTAAGACCGCTTCCCGAAAAGATGTTTTAACTGATTGTTTATTCGTGCTGAAATAATTCATCTAAAAGGAAATTTTTCGAGAAACCGCCGGATTTTTGAATATCGGTTGTGAACGACTTATGATAATACGATTTTATATTTTTGCGGAAATCACGTTTTAATTTTATGAGTGAAATCAGAGTCTTATCGCCAGCAACAGTGGCTAACGTTGTTTGCGGGTTTGATTGTTTGGGCTTTGCTTTGTCGGCGCCCTGCGACGAAATGATTGTGCGGATTATTGAAAGGAAAATTGTGCGAATCGTTAACCGCGATGATTTTAACCTGCCGACCAAGCCCGAAAAAAATGTCGCGGGCGCGGCGTTGCTTTCAATGCTCCGGGCGATTGATGCGGATTTCGGTTTTGAAGTCGAAATTACAAAACACATCAAACCCGGCAGCGGAATCGGTTCGAGTTCGGCAAGCGCGGCAGGCGCAGTCGTCGCGGCAAATAAATTATTAAATGAGCGTTTTTCCAGACTTGAACTTGTGGAATTTGCGATGGACGGCGAAAAAGTTGCGAGCGGCGACCGTCACGCGGATAATGTCGCGCCGTGTATTTTTGGTGGTTTTACACTTGTTCGTTCGCTCAATCCACTGGACGTTGTCACGCTCGATTTTCCGCCGCTGTTCGTCACCATAATTCACCCGCAAATCGAAATCAAAACGTCTGAAGCCAGAAAAATGCTGCCCGCGCAAGTTTCGCTCAAAGATGCGATTCGACAATGGAGTAACGTCGGCGCACTCGTTTCAGGTCTGCAAAAAGGAGATTATGAATTAATTTCTCGCGCTCTGGAAGATTTTATCGTCGAGCCGGTCAGAAAAATCTTGATTCCAAAATTTGACGAAATTAAAAACGAAAGTTTAAAAGGCGGTGCGCTCGGCGGCGGTATTTCCGGTTCGGGTCCTTCGATTTTTATGTTGAGCGAAACCTTAGAAACGGCGCAAAAAATTGAAAAGGTGATGCGCGAGATTTACGAACAAACAACAATTGATTTTAATATTTATGTGTCAGAAATAAATTCGGAAGGCGTGAAGTTTGTAAATTAAAATCTTTTATGACGATAAAATTTGAAAAAGAAAGGCGAAATCAAATTAAAAGAGTCATAAAAAATAAGGAAAGGGAAGAGTATAGTTAAAACGCTGCCGATTTCACTTGAAATGATTCAAAGTTATTTTGATTTTCTCGACAAGCAATTGTCTGAAAATATTTGCAAAGATAAATTAAGTTTTACTTTAGAGTTTATCGAAAAAAATAATTTGCCGAAAGATGATTTAATTGAAGGCTGGACATAATTCAAAGCCTTTGTTAAATAGGCGAAATGGTCAGAACCGCCTGCGGTAGCGGGCGGGTTTTCCGCCGCGATTGACCCGCCCGCTACCGCAGGCGGTTCTGACACGCTCTCGAATTATGTCCAGTCTTCATTTAATTGATTGGCTCGAAAACAATGGTGGTTATTGTGATTGTGAAGTGCTAGCGAATGTAGAAGAGAAAATAAATGATAAATAACTTTCTTAAAACATCGGATTTTTCACGCGACGAACTCGAAGAACTTATCGAAACGGCATTACAATTCAAAAGCGGCAAAATCGCCCATAAACCGCTTGCCGGAAAATCCGTTGCGTTGGTGTTTTTCAATCCTTCCTTAAGGACGCGCGCTTCAATGCAGGTTGGGATTTACGAACTCGGCGGAAATGCGGTGATTTTAGAACCCGGAAATTCGTCCTGGACGCTCGAACATCGCGAAGGTGTGGTGATGGACGGCGACAAAACCGAACATTTGAAAGAGTTTGTTAGAGTTTTGGAAAGATACGTTTCGGTAATCGGAGTGCGGACGTTTGCAAATTTGAAAAATTGGGAAGAAGAAAGATTAGAGCCGATTTTGTCTGCTTTTGAAAAATATGCGTCGAAACCAATTATTAATCTCGAATCGGCGATGCATCATCCGTGTCAGGCTATGGCGGATATGCTGACGATTCGGGAAAAATTCGGTCGGAAGAAGAAGAAAGTTTTGCTGACTTGGGCGTGGCATCCGAAGCCTCTGCCGATGGCTGTGCCGAACAGTTTTGCTTTAGCATCGGCGCAAATGGGACACGATTTGCGAATTGCACATCCGAAAGGTTTTGAACTTGATGGAGAACTCTTGGCGGAAGTGGAAACGCAGGCGAAAGAAAACGGCGGAACTGTAGAATTAACAAACAAGATAGACGAGGCATTTGAAGATATGGAAGTCGTCTATGCGAAGAGTTGGGGCAGTTATCATCATTACGGCAACGCGAATCAAGACCTTCGCGAACGCCAAATTTACCGCGATAAATGGATTGTTGATGAAGCAAAAATGGCGCGAACAAGTGATGCGATTTTTATGCACTGTTTGCCCGTGCGCCGCAACGTGATTGTGACGGACGCGGTGATTGATTCGGCAAATTCGGTAATTTTTGACGAAGCCGAAAATCGCCTGCACGTTCAAAAGGCAATAATGGCAAAAATAATAAAATGAACGATGAAAAACTTGATTTACTGCGTGAAGCTTTGCCTTATATCCAAAAATTCAAGGGCAAAACTTTTGTCATTAAATTCTCCGGCAAAGTTACCGAAAATAAAGAAAATCTGACTTCCTTAGTCGAAGAACTCGCGCTTTTACATCAGGTTGGAATTCGTATCTGCGTCGTTCACGGCGGCGGAAAACAGTTGACTGAACTTGCCGAACGGCTCGGTGTCGTGCAGACGGTGATTAACGGTCGGCGCGTGACGGGCGATGAAACGCTCGAGCTTGCCAAGATGATTTTCGCCGGAAAAATCAACACGGAAATTTTAGCGGCGTTACGGCAGCGCGGCGTTGCGGCGGTCGGTCTTTCCGGTATAGACGGCAATATCGTCCACGCCGTGCGTCGCCCGCCGAGAGAAGTTTTGAATCGTCAAACCGGAGAACGCGAAGAAATTGATTTCGGACACGTCGGCGATGTTCTGGAAATTAATGTCAGGCTTTTAGACGTGCTGCTCGAACAAAGTTATCTGTCGGTAATCTCTTCGCTCGGCGCGGACGACGACGGGCAAATTTACAATATCAACGCTGATACCATCGCCGCTGAAATTGCTGTCAGCCTGCAAGCCGAGAAACTCGTGCTGCTTTCGGATGTCGCCGGAATTTATTTAGAGCCGGACGAACCGAAAACGAAAATTTCGCGCATCTCTGTTGCTCAAGCCGAAGGACTCATCAGCAGCGGCGCGGCTTCCGGCGGGATGATACCCAAATTGCAAAACATTACAGATTTACTCAAACGCGGCGTAAAATCCGCGCATATTATTAACGGTACGACGCGTAACGCGTTACTTTCAGAAGTCTTCACAGATTCCGGTACGGGAACAATGATTGTCAATTAAACAGAAATAAAGATAAAATTTTTGTCTTCTGTAAAAAAACTGAGACAATATCAGCGCATATATTAAATTGTTTTCGGTATTATCAGGAAAAAATTTATCAATGAGCGAAAAAAAAGATAATCCACGCGCCGAGATTGATGCGATTGATGATGAATTGCTTCGGCTTTTGAACAAGCGAGCCGCAATTGCTTTGCGAGTCGGCGAAATCAAACGGCGTAACGACACATCGCTCTGCGACCATAATCGAGAAATTGAAGTGCTAACCAGATTGCGCGGTCAAAATTCCGGTCCATTAAACGAGCAGAGTGTGACAAGTATATTTCAGCGCGTTATTGACGAATGCCTGCACGTTCAGCAAAGCGCATTTCATCCATCGGCAGGTATTAACGTGGCGGAAACGCCGAATAAAAACTTTAGCGGAAAAGAGCGCGTGGCATTTCTCGGAGAACGCGGAACTTTTAGCGAAGAAGCTGCCAAGAAACTTTTGGGTGAAACTTGTGAAACCGTTTCGCGTCCGACATTTGAAACTCTTTTTACGGCGATTGATGAAGGGAGCGCAGATTATATTCTGGCTCCGCTTGAGAATAGTCTCGTCGGTTCGGTTCATCGTTGTCACGATTTACTTCTGGAAAGTTCTCTGGGCATTGCAGCAGAAATAATTTTACCGATTTCGCACTTTTTAATCGGTTGTCACGGAGCATCGCTCGAATCCATTGAAACTGTGGAATCGCATCCCGTTGCATTAGCGCAATGCACGCGTTTTTTTGCCGCCCATCCGCGTATCAAACGTGTGGCAACGGACGACACCGCAGGCAGCGTTCGACGCGTCGTTGAAAGCGGCGACCCGACGAGAGCGGCGATTGCGGGCAAGCGAGCGGCAGACATCTATGACGGCTTGATACTAAAAGAGCATCTGGAAGACCACGTTGAAAATTACACCCGATTTGTTTTACTCGCTCAAAATCCTGAAGTGTCGGAGCAAGGTCGCAAGATTTCACTGGTGGTCAGATTAGCGCATCGTCCCGGCGCGCTCCACGACGCGCTTCGTCCATTCGTTCGGCGCGGCATTGATTTGATGAAAATCGAAAGCCGCCCGATTAAAGACAGTCCCTGGCAGTATAATTTTTATCTTGACCTGCAAGCGCCGGCAAGCGAAAGCGAGCTGCGCGGCGCACTCGATGAAATACGCGAACAAGCGGATGAGGTTCGGTATCTCGGACGCTATTCGACGATAGAAGTTCCAAACGACAAATAAATTTATCCCTAAATAAATATGATTCTGATTCTTAAGCCACATATCAATTCTGAAACTTCCCAATTTCAGCAGTTGGAAAGCCATCTCGCCCGCCTATCGAATATCGAATGGCGTATTCATCGAGAACAGGGCGTTGAACAAACTTTGACCGAAATATATTTGATTGGAAACACGGCGGCGCTTTCCATCGAAGATATGCGAAGTCTGCCCGGCGTTGACCAAGTTGTCCGCGTGTCCGAAGAATACCGCATTCTCGGGCGACACAAGGATGATAATCGCGCCGCTTACTTTGATTATCAGGGCGTGCGCTTTGGTCAGGATACGCTTCACGTCTTTGCCGGATTATGCGCGGTTGATTCGCCCAAGAGCGTTGAAGCAATGATGAAAGCCCTTTGTGATAACGGACAAATCTGCACGCGGATGGGAGCTTATAAGCCGCGCACCAGCCCATACTCTTTTCAAGGACACGGCAAAAGTTGTCTTCCCTTTGTTTTTGAACTTGCCGGAAAATACGGCATCAAAGTTATTGCGATGGAAATTACGCACGAATCGCATTTGAACGAGATTCAGGAAGCACTAGAGAAGACGGGAAATCCGACCGGCGTGATGCTGCAAATCGGCACGCGCAACACGCAGAATTTTGAATTGCTCAAAAGCGTCGGGCGGCAGCAGGAATTTCCGGTTTTGCTCAAACGCGGTTTCGGCATCACGCTCGACGAATCGCTCAATGCGGCTGAATACCTCGCCAGCGAAGGCAATCGAAAAGTCGTTTTCGGGCTTCGCGGGATGAAGACAAATATTGGCGATCCGCATCGAAATTTTGTTGATTTCGCACACGTTTCGGTTGTCAAACGGCTGACTCGGATGCCTGTCTGTATTGATCCGTCTCATTCAGTCGGTTCACGCAGTCGAGGTCCCGAAGGCATTCTCGATATTATGCACGTGACGGCTCAGGGCGTAATTGCCGGGGCAAATATGATTCTGGTAGATTTTCACCCGACACCGACCGAGGCGCTTGTTGACGGACCGCAGGCTTTATTTATTAACGAATTACCGCAATTTTTGGAAGATGTGCAAATTGCTCGTGATGCTTATGAGCGGCGACTCGTTCGATTTCAAGTTTATTCCGACAAACCCCACAGTTGACTAACTCTTGATTATTGTTTAATCACTAATTTTCTATGAAACTGAATTCATCAACTGCATTACAAAAATTTGAAAACCACGTTGCCGTACCGTTCCAGCTTTACAATAGTTTATTTACTTCACTGCCTTTCAACCGAATTGAAAAAACGGATATTTTGCTTTCGCTTTTTCTCAATAATTGCGAGGAAGGGTATGACGAGCAGCAAAGCCCTTTGAAAATTGTCGAAGATTTTTTCAATAATCATACATCAATTAAAACAGAAGCGGAAAAAATGGATTTGCTGTTTCGTTTTGTGCAGTATGCCGAACGTCAAGTTGTTTTATTTGATGCTCTCGAAGATACAGCCTTTCACTCAATCAACGACATGCAGGGCGCGGGAACGCTTAAACATCTCGAATCAACCGCTTTGCAAAACGGTAAAGAATTTAATTCTTTTTAAAAGATTTTCCGGCAGCTAAAGATTTACTAAAAGAATTGATAACTTTCCAGGTGCTTTTGTCGCTGTCAAAAACGGTATTTAGACCCTGCTCTTCCATCGGCGGGTCGCCCATATAATTGTCACCGTTTTTCCAAAACGTCTGGTTTTTGAAGGGACGGGCAGTTCCGCCGAAAGCCCAGAAACTGGCTCCGGCAAGATAACCGTTCGCGTTTGATTGCTTGACGAGAAAAGAAAATATCTTGCTGTAGTAATCATCTCTCAAAGAAGTAGAAGAATTAATATCGAATGATTACCTATCTCTCGGCAACCCGAATTCCTCGATGACCAGAGGTTTGTTTAATTTCTCGGCAACAGCCAAATGCCGGTCAATATAATTGACGGCTTTTTCGATGACGTTGGGAAATCCTTCCGCTACTTTGTCATCTTTGAACCAACCCCAATTTTTAGCCCAGATGTGGATGGTTAGGTAATCCAAATTTTTATCTGCATTGATTTCCTCGTAGAGTTTAATGTCTTCGGTTCCCATATAGCCTTCGTGACCGATGGTGACCAAATGATTTTTATCCTTGGCTTTAATTATCGCGGCGACATCACTTATCCATTTTTTGTAAGCGTTATTGGCGACGGGTCGCATCGGGCGCGGTTCATTGGCAAGTTCCCAAGCCATCACGGCGGAATCTTCCGTATATTTTTTCTTGCTGTATTTATTAATTCTGTTCAGAATCAGATTGACTTGCTTGTTGTAATTTTCCTTACAAGGCTCGCAGCTATAAAATTGAGAAACAATGTCGCGCTGTTCGTCCCACGTTAATTTTCTGGTTTTCATCGAATCCGAAACTTGGTTATTCCAAATCAAATACTGTTGAAAACCGCCGCTCCATTCCCAATTATTACTGAAAAATATCACGGCTTTCATATTGCGTTTGCCCATTTCCGAGAGAACCAAGTCCAATCCGTCAAGAATATTTTCATTGAACTTTCCCTGTTCGGGCTGCAGCGGCGGCGAAACTCTCATTACGCCGTTAATCATCCCCGAACCTTCGGCGCCAGCCATTACTCGCAAGTTGATTACGCCGTTTGCTTTCAGAAAGTCTAATTCTTTACGCAGCCGCTCAACTCCTTTTCGCTTATCTTGTTCCAGTCCCAAAAGGCTACCATACCAATAATTTGTGCCGATAAAATAATAAGGTTTGTTGTCCGCATGGTTGTCGAAAATTCAGCCGCGAAAAAAATCGAAAGTTCAGACACGAAAAAAGAGGAAAAGGCGGAAAAACAAGCCAAAACGCCAATAAGCGTCAGAGAAATAATCGTTGATTTAGATAATACCATCGGCAGTTTCGTCGCCAGTTCGATGTTTCATAATTTAAGAGCGTTTGACCCGGCGGTTTCCGAAAAAACCAGGTTTGATTTGGAACGGATAATCGAATTGAGCGGACTTCTTGGCGCGGAAGCCGAAAAAATTGCGAAAACCAAATGAAACCTATGGCTAAAAAAATCCGTTGGGGCGTTTTGGGCGCGGCAAAAATCGCCACTACAAAAGTCATTCCCGCAATGCAGCAAGGCGAATATTCGCAAATTAGCGCGATTGCTTCAAAGATTTGGAAAAGTCTCAGCGGACAGCGCGGGAATTGGACATTCCGAAATTTTACGGCTCTTATGAAGAATTGCTCGCCGACCGGGAAATTGACGCGATTTACAATCCGCTCCCGAATAATCTGCACGTTGTCTGGACGATAAAAGCGGCGGAAGCCGGAAAGCACGTTTTGTGCGAAAAACCAATCGCTTTGACGGTTGAAGAAACGCGGAAATTAGTCGAAACACGCGACCGGACGGGCGTTAAAATTCAGGAAGCGTTTATGGTTCGGACGCATCCGCAATGGCTCGTCGCGCGTGACTTGATACACGCCGGACGAATCGGGAAATTGCAGGCAATCAACGGATTTTTCAGTTATTTCAACGACGACGCGGCAAACATCCGTAACCGAATCGAAACGGGCGGCGCACTGCTTGACATTGGTTGTTACTGCATTCACCTTTCGCGTTTTATTCTCGGTGAAGAACCACGAAAAGTTTCGGCGTTAATCAAACGCGATGCCGAATCGAATGTCGATAAATTAACGTCGGCGATTTTGGATTTTCCTTCCTGCCAATCAACTTTTACGTGTGGCACACGGCTTGTTCCGTATCAGAGAATGCAGTTTTTCGGAATAAAGGGACGCATCGAAGTCGAAATTCCGTTTAATATCCCGGTTGACCAGCCGACCGAAATTTTTCTTGACGACGGTAAAGATTTATTCGGCGGAAGAGTTGAATCAATCGAAATTCCTGCCGCTAATCAATATACGATTCAAGGCGATTTGTTTTCGCGGGCGATTCTGGAAAACTGTGAACAGGTAATCGCGCTCGAAGATTCGGTAAAAAATATGTCGGCTATAGAAGCCGTCTTTCGCGCCGCCAAATCGGGAAATTGGGAAATTCCCGCAAATTTTTGAGGCGGATTTTTCACCACAGAGGCATAGGGAACACGAAGAGAAAAATAAAAATCAGACAAAAAAACTATTCAAAAACTCCGTAAACTCAGTGGCTCTGTGGTAAATTTTACATTAAAAGGAATTTGGAGATTATTTTGCTGAGACGAGCGCGTAGTTTTTGCCTTTGTAAAACCTTACGCCGTCGGCGGCAACCGTCATTATCAAAGGACGCGGACGCTTCATTTCTTTATCGCTCGTTGTTTCAACCGACACAATTTCCTTACTGCTCAAATCGAAAATATGCAGCTTCCCGTCGCCGGAAAAACCGAAGCCATACGCGCCCGTTGCAAGCTGTTTGCCGCCGATATTAACGGGCGAATCGGTGATTAAAAAACCTTCGTATTTGCCGCTAATTTCGGTCGAATAACCGGAAGTGTCAACTAATCCGGCGATAACGTAACGGTCTTTGCCGATTCGCGCAACTGCCGAATTTCGCATCTGTGTCGGCGCGCTTTGCCCGGCGAAATAAAAACTTGTCGGCACGATTTTAGCTGTCGCCGCTTGGTTTAAAATTTCCGGCGCGACTTTTTCCTGCGCGTTAATCGGCGTGTTCAGCGCGAAAAGAAAAGCGAAAAACATAACGAATAAAACGAAGTTAGGATGTTTGGATTTCATTTATTTTTCTCCTTATTTGCAAATACAATTTTAACAAATCGAAATTCTTCAATTTTGATATTTTAACTGTCGTTGGGAACATCGGCAATGAAAAGCTAAATGAAGAATTTCATTATTTTGTTGGTGGACACAATTTATTTTGCTTGCAGTATTTTAGCGAATAAAATAGAATGACTGAAAGTTTTTCAATTCCCGCTTTTCTAAAGGATAACTAAAATCTAATGAAAATTACAGCTTTATTATTAAATATAGCAGTGTTTGTTACAACCTTTTGCACGCCACTACAACAAAGTTTTGCCCAGTCGGTCAACAATCGGGATTTAATCAACTGTGAAATTACCGACAGCGACGTTTTCTTTCAGGAAATGTTGCGAAAACCGCGACCGGCGCGTGACAACACGGCGCGAGTCGAAGCGTTGCTCAAGAAAATGACTCTGGAAGAAAAAGTCGGGCAGATGACGCAGTTGACGCTCGGAATGATTGTCAGCGGCGCAGACCAGAATATCCAGATTGACCAGGCGAAACTCGACAAAGCCATCGGTAAATACGGTGTCGGTTCGTTTTTAAATGTCAGCGACCAGGCATTGACGATTGATAAATGGCACGAAATTATCGGAAAGATTCAAGACGCTTCGATGAAAACGCGGCTGAAAATTCCGAATATTTACGGCATTGACTCGATTCACGGCGCAACATACGTGCAGGGCGCGACGCTTTTTCCGCAGGAAATCGGAATGGCGGCGACGTGGAATCCGGCTTTGATGAATAGAGCATCGGAAATTACCGCGATGGAAACTCGCGCGGCGGCGATTCCGTGGAGTTTTTCGCCGGTTCTCGACATTGGTCGGCAGCCTTTGTGGGCGCGTTTCTGGGAAACTTTCGGCGAAGACCCTTACTTGGCAAAAGTAATGGGCGCGTCGTTTGTGCGCGGGCTTGAAGGCAACGACATCAGCGATGAAAAGCACGTTGCGGCGAGTCTCAAACATTATATGGGTTACAGTCTGCCGGTGAACGGCAGAGACCGCACACCTGCTTTGATTCCCGAAAACTACTTGCGCGAATATGTTATGCCGACGTTCGCCGCCGCCATCAAAACCGGAGCGCATACGGTAATGATTAATTCGGCGGAAATTAACGGCGTGCCCGGTCACGCCAATAAAAAAATTCTGACCGATATGCTGCGCGGCGAAATGCAATTTCAAGGTTTTGCCGTTTCCGATTGGGAAGACATTAAAAAACTCGTAACTTTCTGGAAAGTTGCGGCGGATGAAAAAGAAGCGACCAGAATGGCGGTGATGGCGGGCATTGATATGAGTATGGTGCCGCTCGATTACAGTTTTGCAGACATTTTAGTTGAACTTGTCAAAGAGAAAAAAGTGCCGGTAGCGCGCATTGATGAAGCCGTGCGCCGCATTTTGAAAGTTAAACATGATTTGGGATTATTTGAAAATCCGATGCCGAGTCAATCGGCGCGAAACAATTTCGGCAAACCGGAATACGCGCAGGTAAGCCTTCAAGCCGCCCGCGAATCGTTGACTCTGCTCAAAAACGATAACAATGTTCTGCCTTTATCGAAAAACAAGAAAGTTCTGGTCACGGGTCCGACTTCGGATTCGTTAATTTCCTTAAACAACGGTTGGAGTTGGGTGTGGCAAGGCTCTGAACCTTCGCTTTATCCGAAAGATAAAATGACGATTCGACAGGCGATTGAATCGAAAGTCGGCAAAAAGAATTTTGAATTCGTGCAGGGAACGCGCATCACACGCAAAGCCGGTTCGCCGTCAAATTCAACGCCGACCGATATGGATGAAGAAGTTGATATTAAAAAAGCTGTTGACGAAGCCAAAGATTCGGATGTCGTCGTGCTGTGTTTGGGCGAGGGTTCTTACACTGAAACGCCCGGCAACATTACGGATTTAACTTTGCCCGAACCGCAATTAAAACTCGCCGAAGCAGTGATGGCGACTGGCAAACCCGTTGTCGTCGTGATGGTCGAAGGTCGTCCGCGCATAATTAACCGCATTGCCGATAGAGTTCCGGGAATACTGCTTGCTCTCAATCCAAGCAGCGAAGGCGGAATGGCAATCGCCGACGTGCTTTTCGGCGATTACAATCCAAACGGCAAACTCCCGTTCACCTATCCGCGCAATCCGAATAATCTGATTTTGTATGACCATAAATTGTTTGAAACCGAAGAAACGACTTTCGGCAACGCCGCCAACAAGCCGCAGTTCGAGTTCGGCACGGGTTTGAGCTACACGACTTTTCAGTACAGTAATCTGCGGCTTTCCTCGAAATCAGTCCCAATGAACGGTGAAGTTACCATCAGCTTCGATGTCCGAAACACTGGGCAACGCGCGGGCAAAGAAACGGCGATTTTATATTTGCGCGACGAAGTGGCGTCAATTTCTCCGCCGGGAAAACGCGTCAAACGCTTTGCCAAAATTTCGCTCGAACCAGCACAGACCAGAACTTTGACGTTCAAACTAAATCGCGAAGATTTTTCGTTCATCGGCGCGGACAACAAATCCGTCGTCGAACCGGGCGATTTTACCGTCATGGTCGGCGGTTTAAGCGACAAATTCACGCTTAAATAAACAACCGGCAAGCGCGGCGTTTTGGTAATATGACGCCACGTTTTTATGTAATCCGCGCAACTGTTTCTTAGGCGAAAAAACTTATGAAAATAAAGCTCATTCTCGTCCTGATTTTGTTTCTGTGTTTTGTTCCGGCTCAGCCGCAAAGCGTCGCGCAAAAGCGAGCCGGACGAATGGAGGCGGGAATGAATTTATCTTATCTCGACAATTACTGGCTTGGCACAAAGGAGAAAAAATTCGCGGATTTCGTTAAGGTGAGCGATGTTGCAAAACGCGAAAAAATGTTCGCCGACATTGCAAAAGCCGGTTTCAAGACCGTTCGCATTCCGATTAATTTCGGCGCTTGGGCGAGTCTGAAACCGCCCTACGAGTGGGAAAATAAAGAAGGACCGGAAGCCGCCGACCTTTTCGTGAAATGGGCGCTGGCAAACGATTTAAACGTCATCATTGATTTGCATCACACGGAACTCGACAATTCGATTCCCGGGGCGGCGACGACCGAACGAATAGTTTCGCTGTGGAAACGAATTGCCGAGCGCTACAAAAATACCGACCGGGAAAAAGTTTTCTTTGAATTACGCAACGAACCGCACGACATTTCTGCCGCCGATTGGCGCGCGCAAGCTGAACAGTTGATAAAAACCGTTCGCGCCGTCGCGCCGAATCACACGCTGATCGTCGGTTTTCACGATTGGAATTCGCGCCAGGCGTTAATTGATTCCAAGCCTTTTCCAGACACAAATATCATTTACACTTTTCATTATTACGACCCGTTTATTTTCACGCATCAGGGCGCGACTTGGTCGAGCGAAGGCTTGCCCGAATTAAAAAACGTGCCTTTTCCCTGGTCAAAAGATGCCAAAATTCAAACGCCGCCGATTGCCAAAGGGAAATGGATTGAAAATCAAATCAATAGCTATCAAAAAGATTCTGCCGGCGAAAAAATGTTCGCTGATTTGAAAGCTGCCAAGGAATGGGCGGAAAAAAATAAAGTTCCGAGTTTCCTCGGTGAATTCGGCTCTTTCAATAAATACGCCGCGCTCGATGCTCGATGCCGTCACGCCGAAATCATTTATTCGTCGCTTGGAAAACTAAATATTCCTTCCGCCTGGTGGGAATGGGACGGCGGCTTTAATATGTTCGAGCCGGGGACAACTAAAATCGCGGATTGTATGAGAAAGGCAATTGAATCTTACGCCGCACAAAAGCCTGTCGAATAGTTAATGCTTAAAACGTAGTGCTTTGTAACCAAAGTTTCTGCATTAACGGAACGCCAGCATCAAGGCTTTCAATGAACGCCGCAGAGCGTTCCAACTGCTACATCGCGCGCGCGATGTGCGCCAGCAAGATGCTGGCGTTCCCTTGCTTGAATAATTTCAAAATATTAGATTACAAAGCAGTAGATTGTTAAAATTTAAGTTTTATTTATGCAAAATATTTTCTCCGAAACTTTTATTATTTCCGCAATGATTTTATCTGCGCTGTGGACAATTTCGGCACAGGAAAAAGATTCGCCCGCGCTGCAAACAGCGCGACGCAATCTGATGCCCGTTCCGGCGAGCGTAAACTGGAAAGACGGCAGATTGCCGGTTACCAAATCTTTCACCGTCGCTGTCAAAGGTCAGACCGACGAGCGTTTGAAATCTTACATTTTTCGCGTGATGCGCCGGATGGAAGGACGAATTGTTGCGGAGTTCTCGCGCGAACTGTCGAACGATTCCGCAAACGCGACGCTCTTAATCGAAACCGCGTCAACTAGCAAAATCTTTCCCGCCCTCGGCGACGATGAATCTTACAAACTCGAAATTGATGGCAAACAAGCGAAATTAACCGCATCGACGACTGTCGGTGCAATGCGCGGTCTGGAAACTTTTTTACAGCTTCTCGAAGGCGACCGTGAGGGATTTTATTTCCCGGCGGTTTCAATTGCCGACCAGCCGCGTTTCCCCTGGCGCGGTTTGATGATTGACTCTGCCAGACATTACCAGCCAATGGAAGTTCTGAAGCGAAACTTGGACGCGATGGCGGCGGTCAAACTGAATGTTCTGCACTGGCATTTGACTGAAGACCAGGGTTTTCGCATCGAAAGTAAGAAATTCCCGCGCCTTCATGAAATGGGTTCCGACGGGCTTTTCTACACGCAGGAAGAAGTTCGTGAAATTATCAAATACTCCGCCGATCGAGGAATTCGCGTTGTTCCCGAATTCGATATGCCCGGACATGCGACCGCTTGGCTGGTCGGTCATCCCGAACTTGCCAGTGCGCCGGGACCGTATAAGATTGAACGCGGCGCAGGAATTTTCGACCCGACTTTGGATCCGACCAGAAAGGAGACTTATAAATTTCTCGAGGTTTTTTTTAAAGAGATGGCGCAGCTTTTTCCCGACAAATATATGCACATCGGCGGCGATGAAAATGAAGGCAAACAATGGGATGCGAATCCGAAAATTCAAGCCTTTATGAAGGAAAACAACATCAAGAATAACCACGAGCTACAAACTTATTTTAATAAACAATTGCTCAAGTTTCTGCAAAAAGACGACAAAATTATGATGGGCTGGGATGAAATTTTTCAGCCTGATTTGCCGAAAGATGTCGTCATACATTCGTGGCGGGGGCAGAAGGCTCTCGCCGAAGCCGCGAAACAAGGTTATCGAGGTGTTCTATCGAACGGTTACTACATTGATTTAATTTTCCCGGCGGCGCAGCATTATGCGGTTGACCCGCTGCCTGCCGACACCACTTTATCGGCGGAAGAACAAAAGCGGATTCTCGGCGGCGAAGCGACAATGTGGAGCGAATGGGTTTCGCCGGAAACGATTGATTCGCGCATCTGGTCGCGCACCGCCGCGATTGCCGAAAGATTCTGGTCGCGGCGCGAAGTCAACGAACCGGAAGATATGTATCGCCGTCTGGCGGTAATTGATTCACAGCTCGAAGAACTCGGTTTAATGCATCGCAAAAATCAAGCGATGATGTTGCGCCGTTTGACGCAAAATCGAGACATTTCCGCGCTGCAAACGCTTGTTTCCATAATCGAGCCGGTTAAAGAATACAAACGTTACCAGGTGCGCCCTCAAACGATGCTTAGTCCATTGACCGGATTGATTGACGCGGCGCGTCCCGACGCGGAAGCCGCTCGTAATTTCAACCGAAGAGTTGAAGAAATGCTGGCGGACGAAAAATTTTCGGCTAGTTCTGATGAGATTCAATCGGCTTTAACCAAGTGGAGCAACGCCGGCGCGAAACTCGTGCCCCTAATGGAAAATTCGCCTGCTTTGACCGAAGCCAAACCGCTTGCTCAGGATTTACAAAAATTGGCTGCCATCGGCTTAGAGGCTTTTACGTTTATCAAATCGAAAAATGCGCCAAGTGCCGAATGGCGCGATAAACAATTCGCCGAGCTCGACCAAATCGCCAAACCGAAAGCCGCGCTTGAATTTGCCGTCGTCTCGCCGGTCAGATTACTAATCAGCGCGGCTTTTGAAATGCCGAATCGTAAAAATATGTCGGCGGCGGAATGGCGCGAACGAATCAGAAAATCAGCCGCCCCAAATGCACCGCCGAAAAATTGATCTCAAAAATAAAACATTAATCGTATTTTTGAAGATAAGTTTGGTGGTATTTTCCAAAAAAATGGATGAAGTTGTTGCAGGTATAGACATTGGCGGGACAAAAATCGCTATCGCTATCGAAACGCTCGCCGGCGAAAGGATTGCCGCCCGTCGTCTGCCGACGCAAGTTAAAATCGGAGCATACGCGATTATCGAAAATGTTTTACAGTCAATAACGGAAATTCTCGAAGATAAACAAGTCAAACTCGCTGCCATCGGCATTGGTTGTCCATCGCCGCTCGATATTGAAAAAGGCTTGGTGATATCACCTTCAAATTTGCAGAATTGGGACAATTTTCCCATCGTCAAACTTTTCAAGAAGCGTTTTAATGTTCCCATAGTTCTTGAAAACGACGCGAACACGGCAACTCTCGGCGAATATAATTACGGCGCCGGACGCGGTTTCAAAAATATTGTATACATTACGGTTTCAACCGGCGTCGGCGGCGGAATTATCATCAACGGCGAAATCGTTCACGGCGTCGGCTGGGGCGCGGGCGAGTTGGGACACACTATCGTTCAGCCCGACGGTGTGCGTTGTAACTGCGGTTCAATCGGTTGTCTGGAAACAATTTGCGCGGGAGTTCACATTGCGCGGCGGGCTAAGATGCGGTTGGCAGGCGGCGAGCCGAGTCTGATGAACGAACTTGTCTTAAATATAAATGAAGTAACCGCCAAAACCGTTGTTGAAGCTGTTCGGAAGAAAGACCAACTGGCAAGCGAAATCTGGACGGAAACGTGCCGTTTTCTAGCTATTGGAATCGCCAATATTATCACGCTGATTGCACCGGAAGCCATCATTATCGGCGGCGGAGTAGCTTCGGCGGGCGAACTGCTTTTCGCGCCGCTGCGTTCGTTTCTGCCGCAATTCGTGTCAATGATTCCGCTTGAAAAAGTCGCTGTGCTGCCGGCTGAACTCGGCGGTGAAAGCGGTGTTTGCGGCGCTCTGGCACTTGCTAAACAAGTGTATTTAGAGTCTTACCAAGTTTATGAAGTATAAAAAAAACGATTTTAACAGACGCGATTTTTTAACGACTATTGGTGGCGCGGCATTGCTCTCGCTCGCCAATTTTGGCGATGTCCGAGCTGCCGAAAACAAAAATGTAAAGGAAATGCTGGTTTATATAGGCACTTACACTTCTGGTAAAAGCAAAAGCGAAGGCATCTATATTTACAAGCTAAATCTTTTAATCGGCGAATTGAAGCCATATAAAACAATCAAAAACGTGGTCGAGCCTTCGTTTCTGGCGATTGACAAACAGCATCGTTATCTTTACGCCGTTAACGAAACCGAAAAGTTTGAAGGCAAAAACAGCGGTGCAATCAGCGCGTTTGTGATAAATCAAACGGACGGCGATTTGCAGTTTTTGAACAAACAACCATCTCTCGGCGGCGCGCCGTGCCACGTTTCAGTCAGCGATAACGGAAAATTCGTTCTGGTCGCCAATTATCTCGGCGGCAATGTCGCGGTTTTTCCGGTTGAAAAAGACGGCAAACTCGGCGCATCAATTGATTTGGAACAGCACAGCGGAACGGGTGCGAATAAAGACCGGCAGGAAGCAGCGCACGCGCATTCGATAAATTTTGACAAGAACAATCGCTACGCCGTCGCCTGTGATTTGGGAATTGATAAAATTTTAGTTTACAGATTCGACTCAAAAACCGGCAAATTAGAACTGAATGAACAGCTGTTTTTTCAAACAAGAGCGGGCGCGGGACCGAGACATTTCGCTTTTCACCAAAATGGCAAATCCGCTTTTGTCATCAACGAACTCGATTCGACAATCACGACCTTTTTCTACGACGGCAAACAGGGAACATTAAAGGAAATTCAAACTGTGCCGACTCTGCCCGCCGATTTTTCCGGCGCGAATACTTGCGCCGACATTCACGTTTCGCCGAACAGGAAATTTCTCTACGGCTCGAATCGCGGTCACGACAGCATTGTTTCATATAGAATTGACAAAAAAGGTAAGCTCGAATTTATCGAACACACCTTGACGGGCGGCAAAACGCCCCGCAATTTTGCAATTGACCCGACTGGAAAATTTCTGCTTGCGGCAAATCAAAACTCCGATTCGATTGTGGTTTTTCGGATTGACGAAAAAAGCGGAAAGCTCAGCGCGACGGGAAACACGGCGCAAGTTCCGATGCCGGTTTGTCTGAAATTAATTTCCGATTTTTCTTCCTGATAAGGAGTAAACAAATGAATAATAAAACCCTGACACCAGCAATCATTTTGGCGGTAATCGCGCTTTTATGTAACTCGATTATCGCCACACAGGTGCGTTACGGAAAATATGCCTTTCGTGACGAATTCAATAAGGCGAGCAATGCGCCGATAGATTCGTCTAAATGGACGGCAGAAATCGGCGGCGGCGGATGGGGTAATGAAGAATTGCAGTATTATACCAACGACATCGAAAACCGTTCAAGGAAATGATGTTTTCGCGTCCCGAAATCAAAACGGAAATCACGGCGGGCGAGAAGGGATTTAAAATCACGCTGGCAACCGACAAAGTAGCAAAAGCCGTTTTTCTGTCGGGCTTGAGTGAAGAAGGCAGATTCGTGGACAATTATTTCAACTTAGTTCCGGGCAAAAAAACGGAAATCGAATTTCGCGCTAATGGCAAAATGAGCGCGGACGAATTTCGCAAAAAATTGAAAGTTCGCTCTTTAGTAGATGCTTTTTTGTAAAAATTTGCGTGTTTAATTAATTCAAAATTTATATTTAAAATCGGAGAAGTTTATGAAACAGATTTTTAGTTGCATTTTGTTAATTTTGATTAGCTGTGTTACGTCATTTTCACAGACAATCGCTGAAAAAGTGTCGGATTGCCAGGAAGAAAAAAACAAAAATGTAAAATACGAAAAACAGTTGAATGATTGGGCGCAGTTGGGACGCTACCGCGATGCAAATTTGAAAGTGCAGCCGCCGTCGGAAAATGAAATGCGCGTAGTTTTTATGGGCGATTCAATTACCGACGGCTGGAATCTGGCGAAGTATTTTCTCGGTAAACCGTATATCAATCGCGGTATCAGCGGGCAAACTACGCCGCAAATGCTGCTTCGTTTTCGTTCCGACGTGATTGATTTGAAACCGCGAGTAGTTGTAATTTTAGCCGGAACAAACGACATTTCCGGTAATACCGGACCGATGACGCTCGAAGATACCGCAATGAATTTGACTTCGATGGTTGAACTAGCCAAAGCCAATAATATTCGCGTTATCTTGTCGTCCGTGCTTCCGGTCAATAACCGTGTAAAAAATAAGGAAGGAGTTTTGCTCGTTCAAACTAAAAGCCGTCCGAATGAAAAAATCACGGCGATGAACGATTGGTTAAAGAAATATGCAGCGGACAACCGTTTAATTTATCTAGATTATTACTCTGCGACGACGGACGAAAAGAGAACTTTGAAAAATGGCTTAAGTTACGACGGTTTGCATCCGAACGCCGACGGCTACAAAGTTATGCAGTCTTTAGCGGAAGAAGCGATTGCGCGGGCGTTAAAGAAATAAGGATGGTAAACCCGCGTTTTTTCGAGCCGAATAATTTTAAGAAATCTACATTTTACTCAAGCGCATATTGAAATATACTCTAAGAGATTTTAAAAGTATTGAAAATATCCGGCGGGTAAAATAATATGGTCAGACGAATAAACCTTGAAAGTACTAATGTGGCGCGGTCGAGTACGATTCGTGATATTAATCGGCAAATTATACTTAATCATATCCGCGAGAAAAGCCCGATTTCGCGAGCCGAAATCGCCCGCGTCACGGCTTTGCAGCGATCAACCGTGTCGCTCATCGTTGAAGAACTGAAAAATATCGGATTAGTTGAAGAAATTGACGGCGAATCTTCCGGCGGACGACCTCCGCAATTGTTGTCGCTGCGAGCGGTGAACGCCATCGCTGTCGGCGTGGACCTTGGAAAGAAAAGAACGATTGTCGCAACGAGCGATTTAGCCGGACGGGTTCTCGAACAAGAAGAATTTCCGACCAATAAAGACTTTGAAAAAACGATTGCCCGCATTATCAGTTCCGTTAAATACTTTGTTCACAAAAGCGGCGGCTTGATAGAAGGCGTCGGTGTCAGCGTTCCGGCACTGGTCGAACCGCGCAGCGGAAAGGTTTTATTGATACCACATTTAAACTGGCACGAGCCGGCATTTGCGGAAAGAATCAAAGCCGCCACCGGACTGCCGGTTAAAATTGATAACGATGCTAACGCCGCCGCTCTGGCTGAACTTTGGTTCGGTCGCCCGGAAATCAGCGCAGTGCGAAATTTTATTTTGGTGTTAATCGAAAACGGTATCGGAACGGGAATCGTTTTCGACGGACAGATTTATCGCGGAAAAGGCGGCATCGCCGGTGAATTCGGGCATATGACTATCGGTAAGAATGCACCGATTGATTGCGCGGCGGGCAAAAATAATTGCTGGGAAGCCTTTGCGTCCGAGCGTTCCGCCGTCGCGCGGTATGTCAAATTGCTCAAAAAACAAAACGGCGAAAGCAAAATAAGTTTTGCCCAGTTGGTTAGTATCGCTCTGGAAGGCGATGAAAAAGCACAAACGGCTTTGAAACAAACGGCTCATTACATCGGCATCGGAATCGCCAATTTATTTCAAGGATTGTCACCGGAAGTGGCTATTGTTACCGGAACAATTATTCGGGCGTGGTCGCTAATCGTCAATGATATAAAGGCGGGAGCCGAATCCGCTACTTGTCAGGGTTATCCGGTAGCGAGATTTATACCTTCGACGCTCGGCGCTTACCCGACATTGATGGGCGCATTAAGTCTAATTTTGACGGACAAATTTGCATTGGTTTCGCTTACGTAAATGGCGAACTGCGAGCAGTTTGCATCGACATTTTTAACACAGAGAACACGGACAAGTTACAAAAGAAGCACAGAGAACTTTTGATAATGCAGCACGAAACAAAATCTCCGCTTTTGGAGATGGAAAAACATCACCAGCTGCGCTCGGCTTGATTCGGTTATATTTTTATTGGGCGACCGACTCGATATTTTTAACAACGCGCAACTTATCGAATTTGATGCTGCAAGCGTCGGTGCCTCATTTCAGATGATAACATTACCAATCTAAACCCCTTAGAATCCAGAAGCTATCCCAAAAATAGTTTGACAAAATTCGCGTATGACACGACGCGAAGAATTATCTGATGAGCAATGGTTTTTGATAAAACCGCTCTTCGATAACCGACTATTATCCGAACTCGCCGCAAACCACGTCGGTGCGTTGATACACTTCTTTTCTTTTTTGGGTTTTTAACTAGATAAAAGAGCGTTTAGAAATTTGCACGGCAATGTAAAATTTTTTTTTAAGCTAGTGTTCTACAGTTGTGTTATGTTTAGAATTATGATACTTGTTCTAAACAAGTCCTTAGCCTCGAAATGACATTTACAATTATAGGAATGAAACATAGGTAACTTTTTTTTGTTTTTTAAATTAAATTTACCTTCATAAACAATGTAACCCAAAACCTTGATTAAGGGCTAATTTAGGAAAATAAGAAAAATGACACAAATAATTTAAGGAGACATACAATGGAAAACTTCAAAAATATTTCAACAACTAAAAGAGTAAATATGAAGAGCAGAAAAATTTTAGCAATATTGCTTAGTATAACAGCAATGTTGTTTTTAACGGTGCTTGTCACAACACAAGCACAAGAGCAGACATCTTCCGACTTCGCTGTCGCTGGAGGTGACAGCAGCATCACGATTACGAAACAAGTATGTAATAGCATCGGGGAACGAAACACCTGTAATGGTAATAATAATGCCCTTAATGGTCAGACGATTAACTTTACTGTTACTCCGGCCGGTCCGACCAACGGCACAATAGGTGTCCTAATCGAAAATAATGCAAACGGGAGGACTACAACGGATGGATTTACAACAGGCGACACCTTTGTGGTCTGTGAAAATGTGCCGTCCGGCTTCGTTTCAATTCCGCGTCCCGGTGACTCGTCTGGTGGTCAACAGACAGCCAGCGGCAACTGTATTACGGTGACGCTCGGTTCCGGTAACAACGTTCTAAATTTCCTCAACGGGCCAGCACCGCCGCCGACGCCGACACCGACGCCAACGCCAGTAGCATCACCGACGCCGACGCCGGTAGCATCGCCGACGCCAGTGGCAAGTCCGACGCCGAACCCGACGCCGAACCCGACGCCAACTCCGACGCCGCAGGTTTGCACGCCGACCACGACGGTTAGGGAGGGAGACTTAGCTCCCGGTGGTCCGGCTTCCTTTACAGTGACGAGTGGACCAGGCTCGGTCACGGTTGATCATGTCAACCGCGGCACCGGTTTGCAGTCGTTCACGGTGGTCAGTGCGACCAATGCGATAGTAACGATACCGCCATTCACGCCCGGCACGTTCGAGCCGGTCACGGCAACATTTACCGTGATTGATCCGAGTCAACCGGTTGATTTTACCTTACGGGCGGCGAGCACGTTTCACTCGATCTTTATTCGTGTGCGGTGTTCTCAGACTCAGGCTTGCACTCCAACCACGACGGTTAGGGAGGGAGACCTCTTTCCAGGTGGTCCGGCTTCCTTTACAGTGACGAGTGGACCAGGCTCGGTCACGGTTGATCATGTCAACCGCGGCACCGGTTTGCAGTCGTTCACGGTGGTCAGTGCGACGAATGCGATAGTAACGATACCGCCATTCACGCCCGGCACGTTCGATCCGGTGACGGCAACCTACACCATAATCGATCCGAATCTACCGTTTGAGATCATCTTGAGGGCGGCAAGCAGGTTTCACTCTATCTTTATTCGCGTGCGGTGTATCACATCTCTCCACACTTTCAGCGGAGAGGCGACTGCCGTCAATGCGAGCAATGCGGGAGGAAATGTCAGGCTCGTTGAAACCGGTCCTCTGCCAGACACGGGCGGCTTGATTATAGCACCGCCATTGGCGTCAGCTAATGTGTTGGGAGGCGCGCTTAGAACCGGACTTCTCAACGCAAATACTCAGGGTGCCGGCGATCAGAGCCGGTCGCAAGGCATTGTCGAAGATCTGAATTTGATGGTGGATGGCAATACCATTACCTCCAACATTGTGGCGGAGAGTTCGCAATGCACCTGTACAACCGATGGACCGATTTGCGAGGGTAGTTTTTTTGGCAACCTCAGCATCAACGGTGTGCCAATCGCGATAACGGGACAGCCTAATCAAACGGTTAATCTGCCGGTTCGTGGATTCATCACCATAAACGAACAGATAATTACCGGTGGCGGGGTTTTCCAGCAGATTAAGACAAAAGGTCTGCACATCTTTGTCCCCGGAGATGCGAATGCTGATATCTCTTCGGCGGACTCGAAAATTGTCTGCTCACCAGAATAGTGCAGCAGGCGGGTTTAGAGTAGCAGGATGGAGAGATGAAAATGATGATTCCGCTTCAGAAGATTTTGACGGAGCGGATAAAACTGAAGATATTGCGAGAGCAAATATTTTCACTAACTAAAACAAAAAGGTGTGTGGCTAAAAACCACACGCCTTTTATTTTATTTCTTATCCAAAAAGTTCTAAGTAGAAATCAGAGGTGCGTCGGAACGGCATAATTATTAATTTCATGCCGTTCCGACGCAACTTAAAGAACCAATGAATCTCTTATCAACAAACAAACGCTCCGACGGAGCTATATTTTTGAGTTTGAACACAGTTCCTAGTCCAACACCTACGCCGACACCAACACCAACCCCGACGCCAACGCCGACGCCGACGCCGACGCCAACTCCAACACCAACGCCGACGCCAACTCCACGGGGTTGCACACGAACGCAAGGTTTTTACCAGAATAACCCAGAGAGATGGCCTGCTGGGGTTCAAAGCCTTACGCTTGGAACCGTTACTTATACCAAAGCACAGTTACTTTCAATTTTGAATACGCCCGTCGAAGGCAACGGACTAATCTCTCTTGCGCATCAGCTAATCGCTGCCAAACTTAATGCGGCAGCTGGAGCGACCGTGCCGGCGAGCGTAGCACAAGCTATTGCTGATGCCGACGCGCTGATTGGCAATCGTGTAGTTCCTCCGGTTGGCAATGGCTTCTTATCTACCAGTTCAACCAGTTCACTGACGACAATTCTGGATACTTATAATAATGGCAACACGCCGGGCGGACCGCGGCACTGCGATGACTAGGAAGTTTTGGTAATCAAGAGACAAAGGGTAAATGGAACACACAATCCGTTTACCCTTTTCTTTTACGCGAATAAGTAGTAGAAACTCATACGTTGAAAACAGGTGTCGGAATAAATATTGAAGATTTGACGGACAAACAGGTAAATTTGAATTAGTTGATTTTCCATAATCAAGAAATTTCTACCAATTCAACCGTTTGTCTGTTTCTTAATTACTGATTCGCATTTGCTATGTTAGATATTTCCAGCCGTTATTTTCCTGAAATACCTTTTGTTATTTTCTCCGCTTTTTCTTTAATCACGAAACTAATTTTTATTACTGTTTCCAAGTCGTTTTGAGCCTTGAGCGAATCTTGGGAATTTACAAGTTTTATGTCTTGAAATATAGAATTGTGGACAAAACTATTAATTGACGCGTCCAGAGTATTTAATAATATTTCGATACTCTGTGGTTCGGCAGCAGTCTGCTTTTTGTTTTTAACATCTTCCTTCCGTTTAGATTCAGCCGAAAACAAATTCGATTTGAGGCGCACGGCTCTGCGGTTTATTTCCAAAGCCGAGTTCAAAACCTCTGCGTAATTTATCGGGGAGGTTAGGACGGTTGGTTGGAGAACCTCGCTGTTTACCTTTTGAATTTTTTCAAAATCTTCTTTAATTTCTGGAAATTTAAGCGTGGAATTGTCGCCGGCATTTCTTTTGTTCGCCTCGCGCTTCATTCTCTCCATCTCAAACGAACGATTTTTTATTTCGGAAAACCGATCCCGAGCATTTTTAGCAGCTTGTTCGGGACTACTTTGAGCCGGAGTCGTACTCGCAGAAACAGCAATTAAAAAAATCGCTAAAAAAAGTTGTTTCATCATCTTTGCTAACTCCATTAATTTTAAATAATTCCAATTGCCGGAAAGCTCATTTTACCTTTTTGCAATTAGTTAAAATTTGACTGATTTATAAATCGGTTTATTCGCTCACTTAATCAATTTTCGCCGGAAGTTCACAAACATATCTTAAATTTAGCATAGGATAACTACCTCGACAACACAAACAATTTTACTTGTCTGACATTGTGACAATAATTTTTTCAGTTATAACTTTTCGATTAGAATCTCGCTGGTCAAAACTGTTAATCTCACTTGTGAGTATCACATTTCCAACTTGGTGTGATAAGTTTTTGTCTGTTTTTGATTTTTTTAGAACTGATTTTTATTTTTTGTCCGTTTATGGAAAATTCTGTTGCACTCGTCAAACCAAAATTAACTTCCGCCGAAAAGAAAATTATTAACATGGTCATTGATGGTTTGCCGTCTGAGAATTCTCGTCGCGCTTATCAAAGAGCTTTAGAAGAGTTCTTCGTCTGGCACGCGGGACAAAACCGACCGGAACTTAATAAAGTTCTGATTCAAAGGTATGTGAAATCTCTGCGGGCGCAGAAACTCTCTTCAGCTACTATCAATCAAAAACTTTCAGCCATTAGAAAGCTAGCTACTGAAGCCGAAGATAATGCCTTGATTGATTCGCGCCTTGCCAACGGAATTCGCGCGGTTAAAGGAGTACCGTTTCGCGGCAGGAGAACAGGAAACTGGTTAACTAAAGAAGATGCGCAAAAGTGGCTTAATGCTCCCGATGTGAAAACCTTGAAAGGCGTGCGTGACCGCGCTCTTCTGGCAATTCTGATTGGCTGCGGGCTCAGGCGTGCCGAAGCCTCAATACTTTCTTTTCATCATATCGAGCAGCGAGAAGGGCGCTGGGCAATCGTTGATATTGTCGGGAAAAGAGATAAGATGCGGACGGTTCCAATGCCGTCGTGGGCAAAAGCGACAATTGATGCTTGGAAAACAGTCGCTCATTTGGAAGACGGCTTTGTTTTTCGCAGAGTTAATAAAGGTGATAATCTAATGGGCGAATCAATTACGCCGCAAGCAATCAGAGATATTGTTAACGGTTACGCTGAGAAACTCTCAAATCTAGGCATCGCTCCGCACGACCTTAGGAGAACATTTGCAAAACTGGCACACAAGGGCGGTTCACCGATTGACCAGATACAGCTATCTTTAGGACACGATTCGATTCAGACAACTGAAAAATATCTCGGTGTGGAACAGGATTTAACTGATGCTCCTTGTGATCATCTGGGATTAAGGATTAGTAATTAAAGGACGAAATTCAAGCAATTTTGGTAAAATCAGAAGGGCAGCAGATAGTGCTGCTTTCGTTAACTTTGAAACATATCTTTATTGAAGCTCGCGCAAAACGCGCGATTTGGTTGGCGATTCGCGCAGAATCTCTAAAATTTGCTCCAGCCACCGGCGATTACTCAATTGTTCGGCAAGCGGATAGTAATTATTTCCGAGTTCGTTCAAAGCCGCCGTTAATTCTTTTTCACCGAGTTCGAGCGCCAGTAAATCTTCCAATTGATTTTTGACGCGCCCGATTGTCGCCGGCGGATTGACCGCTTTAAAATGCCGCACAACCGCCGCAAAGTTTGGACTAACGCCTTCCCAACGGTAATCGGCAACCCAGCCTTGATAAAAATATCCGCCGAAAAATTGGTATAATTCAGCGAATTTAAATCGGTAATCGTTCACTTTTACAGCTTGAGATTTTTATGCAACCAGAAATGATTTGAGAAAATGCCAGCCCTGCACCGAGCCGTCACGCACCAGCACAATCCGCGCCGTCGTCGCAGAAAAGAAATCACTCGTATCGCGCTCGACGACAATCCCGACTGGCTTTTCAAAATCAATATCCTTGACCAGCCGATGATTGCCGCTCCGCAGCCATTGTTCGATTTCAATTTGATGATGGTTGAGAAAATCTTTCTGTGTTTGCTGTGCGTTATCGTAATTTTCAAATGCGGAAAGAAATTTATCATGAGCAAACATCGGGTTGAATTCCAAAAACTGCCGCAAAGCACTTTCCGCCGCGACGTTTTTCGGTCCGGCAGTTTTTTTATCCGTCTGGTCGGTTTCAGTCAAATCGGCGATTGTTCCTGACGGAAGAACACTGCGCGTATTTTTATCGGGTTCAATTTTAGCGGCATTTTGTTGCGTGATCGCCGTCGCCGCTTCCTTCATCGCTTGTTCACCGTCTAAAACCAGACGGTTGATTAATTCATAGACCTGCACAATTGCCAAAGTTCGGCCCACGCCTCCGCCGACAAATTGGCTTTGACTTGCCAGCTTGACGGCGGTTAAAACCGTGTCAAGACAATTTATGGCAACCAGAATGCGAGCAAACTTTTGGACGGCGATTTCGAGATTAGCGGTTGATTTTGCCGCTGCCGCGTCGGAAATCAACACTTTCACCAGCCCGCCGAAATCACGCATTGCCGCCAGCGAAATTTTGTCAGCAGCCACCGACTGCATCATTCCGAGCAGACTTGCCGTTGAATGACGGCTGCCCGGATTTAACAACCCGCGCGCCAGTAAAAATCCGGCTAAAACTTCTTTGGCTGAATGGCTTCGCAAATTTCCAGGCATTCCGGCAGGCAAATCTTTAAAAAATATCTCAATCGCCGCGACCATTCGTTGCTGAATATCGAGATGCGAAAAATGCTTGGCTTCGGCAGTTCCGAAGATATTGGCCAGAAGATTTTTCGCCGTTTGGATTTGGTTATCCAAACTCTGCGGAATCTCGATAACTACTTGATTGGTAGCGTGTTGGTGAGAAATGCGCGGCGTATTGAAAGTCTGCAAAATCTGATTTTCAATTGTCTCGACGAGCTGGAAAATTTCCTTCGGCAACGAATCGAGTGTCGGGTTATTCAGGCGAAACGAACCGTTTGCCTCGTGATGCTCAATCAAATTATTGATTGCCTTGCTGCTTAAATAAACGTCATTTTCACGAAAAATCTGCTTGATTACTTCGCCCAAAAATTTATTTTGCCGAACATCTATCGAATTTGAATTGTTTTTCGGTGCGTCTGCAAAATGATTATCAACCGCAGAATAATTTTCAATTTCCGAATAATTGTTAATCGTCAGATTTAGCCGTCGTGTCTGCGGCATCGGCAGATTTTGGGCGTTTCGGTGCAGCACGTTATTGTTTGTCTGGTTTCTATTATTGTTATTTGTCTGATTCCTATTCTTGAGCAACGGCGTATCTTGAGCGGCATCCTCAAAGGCGTTTGCCGGATTTGGATTATTTGCCCTCGATTCTTCGTTTCCACGCCCGCGGTTCAATTCCGGCGGCGAAGTGTTTGCTGTGTCTTGCCCTTTGTTTGCTCGCAGCGAAATTCCGTTGTCCTGATGCTCGTTTTGCCGGTTGGACTCAATGCTCGGGCGAAGTGTGCCGTTATTTGGTTTATTGAACAACGGCGTATCTTGAGCGGCATCTTCGATAGCGTTTGCCGGATTTGGATTATTTACCTTCGATTCTTCGTATCCGCGCCCGCGGTTTAATTCCGGCAGCGAAGCGTTTACTTTGACTTGCCATTTGTTTACTTGCAACGAAGTTCCGTTGTCCTGGTGCTTGTTTTGCTGGTTAAACTCAATGTTCGAGCGAAGTGTGCCGTTATTCAGCTTCGCAGATTGATTGCGGTCGGGCGATTTTAAGATTTGGTTTTCATTACTTGGCGTTTCGGCGGGCGGTTGACCGCTTGATTTCGTGCTCCGGCTTTCGTTATTTAGCGGCGCGGTTCGGCTATTGTTTTTCGTGCTGGAATTGTTGTTTTTCGCGTCGGAACCGTCGTTTTCGTGATTAGGTTTTGCTGCCTGGTTATCATCATTTTCAGACTTGAATTTCACCGTCTGGTGAACGTTAATTTCGTGGTTGGATTCCGCTGCCTGATGAGCATTGTTCGATTTTTCCGCATTATCCTTGCGAGCCGGCTCTTGATATTCATGATTAGCCGAATCGTTTATTTTTTCGTTTTTACCGCCCGTTTTTTCAGATGCTTCGGTTGAATCTTTTCCCTGATGAATTGCTTGCCGGTCTTTTCTTTCAACTTCGGATTCATTCTTGTTTGCGTCGGATTCTCCTTTTTCGCGCGGTTGGTCGCGGAAATTTATTTTTAGATAGCCATTAACTTGACTGAAAATTTCTCTGCCTTGCCCGTCGGAAATTTTTACCGATGCCGTTCCGCTGATGCCGTTTCCCGTAATTCGATTCGCGTCCGGACCGGAACGATCGTCGCCGTTCGGCAGTTTTGGTATCGAGGCTGACATAAAATTTTAATCCTCTTATTTAAAGTTATGGTAAATCTTTTTTTCGAATTCCTCAATTAAAACTGGCAATTTCAAGAAAATACGAAACTCTAAGCCGCCGGCTGATTTTGCGCCGCATCTCGCAGCGACAGCAAGAGAGCGCGGGCGCGAACGGTCGCCGGATGCTTGCCTTCCGGGTCGTTTTCGAGCGCGGCACGCAAATCCGCAATGCCCTTTTTCGCGTCGCCTTTGCTCAGATACAGTTCGCCGCGTCCGGCAAGCGCGTCAACATTGGCGATGTTGAAACGCAGCGAAGCATCATATTCCTCGAAGGCTTTTTCGAGGTCGCCCAACCGCCAATAAACCGCTCCGAGATGACAATGAAAAACGCTGTCATACGGGTTTGCCGCCACCAATCCGGCATAGATTTGACGGGCTTCTTCAAGTTTGCCGGAGTTCAAAAGCTGGTAACCCTGCTGCGCTATCTCATACAATTGCTCGCGGCTTAAACCCACAGCCTCGGCAAGCGTCGCTTGTCCGGTTGCCAGTTTTTCCATTGCTTCCTGCGTCGGCTGAACGTCTGTTTTATAATTTTTATCTTCTTTCGGCATAATTTTTTATTTTTCTTTTGCATCGCCCGTTTTAATTCCGTTTCCGTCGAGTTTGTCATTTATATCGCGGCGCATCATTTCGCTTCGGAAATCATATTTTATCGCCGATGTCTCGATGCGCGGAATCGGATTGCCTTTGTAATTCGGGTCAATCTGCGCTGCCAGCCTGTTATACATCTCTCCACTAATTCGCATCAATCCTGCTTTATTCGTCCTGTAACTTTTACATACTCATCTTCGAGCAACCATAATTTAGCTTTCTCATATGTGTCGCAGGAAAAAGCTATTTTATAATTTTCTGCTGGGTCATAAATTTTACAATTCTCGGTTTCGTTACCTGTTAAGAGTAAGACGTATGGGATTTCAGCCGTTGTATCTGTCCATACTTCAATAAATGACCAACTCTCATCGGCTCGGATTAGTTCTTGGGATAACATGATATAAATCTCCTTTTATTTTCATTTCCCATAATATAGAGGTATTTGACTGCCATCTTTACTAATTCGATAACCAATAGGCTCACTAAATTTTAATCCGAATCTTTCAAAGCCACGAACTTTTCCTAAAGGTGTTCCATTCTTTATAATTTCTTGACTAACTTTCTGCATTGTTGATTCATCTGAAAAAACATGTGCAGCTCCTTCATTTTTTATTAACTTTAATGATTCTGGAGTATTCGGAAGATGTTTTGGAACATGTTTGGTATCCAAAATTATTTTGCGAGAAATGCCAAGTGTTGTTCGGGGTAAGTTCAAACTCTGCGGAGATTCTGCGAGTATTAAAACCTTACCGACAACAATCGGTGCAATCACGCTTGCTGTCATTGTAATCGCATCGCCTGCCTTGATGCCGTCGCCGTCGAGTTTGCCATTTATATCGCGGCGCATCATTTCGCTTCGGAAATCGTATTTTATCGCCGATGTCTCGATGCGCGGAATTGGATTGCCTTTGTAATTCGGGTCGGTTTGCGCTGACAACTCGTCATACATCTCGCCGACTTTCGCCCGCCCAAAGTTTGGTTCGCTGCCGGTGCGCCGGCTGAAATTTGGAAACAAGACTGAATTAAACGCATCCGGCACGACGTTGACGGTCAAATCTACCGCTTTTCTGCCTGTTTCGTAGAAAAGTCCGCCGATGTCCGTTGCCAGATTAATGACTTCGGCGCGTCCTTTTTCCTGTGCTTGTGCGCCTTTCTCAAGTCCGGCTTGATAATCCTTGAGTTCGCCGCGCAGAATTGCCAGCGACTCATCGCTCATCTTCACCTTGAAAATGGTTTTGCCGTTGCCGCCCGCTTCGCCTGTCGGCACGGCTTCGATTTTCGCGCCTTTCTGTATCGCTCCGTCAATCAGCCGTTCGCCCAATACTTCGTCCCAATCTCCAACCAGATTTTGGTCAATAATGTATCGTTTGAACAGCAATTTCTGATTTTCCGCGTACTGCGTGTCGGCAAAGGCGACGGTTCTGCCTTCAGCCGAATAATCGGCGGGAATCTCCGCCGCCGGCACTTCGCGCCAGCCTTGCCAATCAAATTCCGAAACATCGTCGGGTCGCGGTTTGCCTTTATTTTCCGGCACATCCGAAAGCCTGCCGCGCGCGCTCAGTTCAATCCATTTGCCTTCGTGCTGGTAAAATCGTTTGTCAAAAAGCGTCGTTCCCGCCGTGTCCGCGCCGTCCCGGTAAAATTCGGGATTGCCCGCCGCCTCGCCATTTTTCAGCCGCCACGTGCCGCCCGCTGTTTTGAACACCCGACTGTCGTCGGTCGGCGCGGGCGTTTTGACCGTTTCATCCGTTATTACCGGCTGTCGGTTATTCGGCAGTTTGAGTTTCAACGACGCCGAATTGTCATAGCCTTTTTTCTCAACCGCCGATGTCAGCGGGTTGAAGTTTTGTGCATCGGTCAAAGTGTCGCCGGTTAAATTCTTCGTCTGAACCGGCTCATCCAACTTATTTGCACCGAAATTGCCTAAATTGGACGGGTCAAAGCCTGATTTGATTTTTGGGTCACTCATTATAGTCGTCAGAAATCCAAAAATGTTTCCCGCGTTTTTTCAAAAAAGATAAAAATTTTCAAAAAATGTTGAAAAAACGCGGAATTTGCAATTTTATTCGTTATCAAAACCTCCGCGCTTCTGACGCGGAGGTTTTAATGACAAAATTTTAGGCATACAACGTGCGATTGCGCGAGACGTTCATTCCGTCGCTCATACTCGAGAGCCGCGCTAACATATTGAACATTTGACCCAACATTCGAAACGCATTGCGCACTTGGTTTTGATGCTGCCCGCGGTCGTAGCCGAAATTCGTCCGGTCATTGCCGGAATTGGATTGCCCGTTGCGCGATAATCCGTCATAATACGGATTTGAGCCTAAGCTGTTCGGTTTCCAGGAGTTATTCCAATTGCCGGTTAGGCTGTTGACAAATTGACCGAGTTGTTTCACCCAATCTTGTTCATTGCCCGCGACGGGTTTGGTGTTTCCAGCCGCCAAATTGTTTCCGAGTTGGAACGAATCGCCGCCGTTATTGCTTCCGGTAATTTCGCGTCCCTGAAGAGACCAGTCGTCGGTTTCATTGCCCATCACGAAAACATCGCCCGCAAAACTATTGGCGTGCGCGTAACCGTCTTGCGTCACTTCTCCAACCACGCCTTTACCCTTGTCAATACCGGACACGGTTACGCGGTCGTTGCCGCTGATAATTTCCAGACCGGAAGTAACCGTCATTCCTTTGTCGCCGTATGGCGCGGTGTTGACGTTGACTTTTGTTCCGTCGCCAAGGACGAAAGTTGAATTACGTTTAAAATCCCATTTTCCGCCATCGCCTTCCGCGACGTGCGGGTCGCCCCAAACTCGGGTTTCCTTACCGTCGGGTCCGGTTATCTTCCATTCAAACTGTCCGGTTGCTTCGATTTTATAACCGCCCGGCGTGGTAATCACGCCGCCGTCGGTCGTCAAACTGCCCAATGGATGCACACCGTCATCCGGCTGCGGCGGCAAACAGCAGCCGCCCTGCCTGATTCCCGGTTGATTTTGAAATTGGTTGCTGCCGAGTGTGTCGAACAATTTACCGAAATCGGTAAAGATGTCCGACAAAATATCCTTTACGTCACTCATCGCCCCCGAATTGAAGTTGGCGAAAAAATCCGGTTTAATGCCAGTTGCATTAGAATTGAAAAAATTAAAATTTACGTCTCCCATCTTGATTATCTCCTTAAAGTTTGTTTATTTTAACAGCTTGGTTGGTCGGCAATTAAATCATTATATTAAATTTGCCAAGTCAATTTGTCGCTTCTGATAAGATTATCGGCAAATTTTCGGAAATGTTTCCTGAAAAAAGAAATTTTTATAGATTTTTTTTCGAAATTTTTGTTTTCACTCGGGTAAGATACCGATTAAAACCAATTTCTGGCGCAGACGGTTGATGGCTTTCGAGTGCAGACGGGAAACCCAGGATTTGTTCACGCCCATTTTTTTTGCCAGCTCCGTGGTCGAAAGGTGTGCGAAATATAATGACTCGATTATCTCGTGTTCTTTTTCGGGAAGATCCCGAACGGTTTGAAGGACGAGATTGACAGTTTCTTGAAATTCGATGGCAACGTTCGGCAAATCGCGCGTGTCGGGAACGTCAGGCGCGTTTTCCTGACTGAGAGAAAGTAGATAAGCCGGAATCAAAGAATCAACGAGCTTTGAAATGCTTTGAATTTCGTCGTCAACGCCGTCAACCGAGTTTTCCGTATGGTCGTCGGCGGCGGTTTGAATCAAATCGTTGAGAACCGCTTCGCGGCGCACCCAATCGTCGTTCGGCGTGCGCGTCAAAATTCCCATTTGGCGCAAACCGTCAAACACCGCACCTTTGATTCGATAATGCGAAAACGTCGTGAACGAAATGTTGCGGCGCGGGTCGTAGCGGTCGGCGGCTTCGAGCAGTCCAATCATTCCGTAACCGACAAGTTCCTCAAAATCTACCCGCATCGGAAATGATTGGGAAACTTGTTTGGCAATCGAAAAAACATACGGACGATAACGTTCGACGAGTTCTTCGCGGTCAATCAATGCCTGCGCCGCGGAATATAAATAGTCGGGAGTTTGTTCAGCCACAATTTTTTGAAGACTATTTTACAGCAATTTATTATTTGCTTAATTGTCATAAAAAGCAAAAAATCTGAAATAAGTCTTCAAATTGAAGTTTTTAAAAGTCTTAATCAAATTAAAAAGACTTACTCAAGCGGAAATTTGCAAATAAATTAACATCAAAAAAACATCTGTTTGTATTATGATAACAAAAAATTAAACTTACGGAACGAGTGTTTTCATCGTCTAAAAGACATTATGCCACCGAAAAAATATCGTTTGCAGACAGTTTTGGATATTCGCGCCTCCGCCAAAGACGAAGCGGCGCGACAAGTCGCTTTGAGGTATGAACGATTAGCCCAAGCTGAAGAAGAACTAAACCGGCGGCAATTGAATTTGCAAACTTGTTATGAACGACAAAATCAAGCGCAAACGGCGATGCTCGAAGATTTAAACAAAGTCAGTCAGGCTAAAAACATCCTGGCGCATAAAAATTATTTGCGCGATTTGAGAAACCTAGAAGCCGAACTGCAAACGGCGGTTGAAGAGCAGAAACAAGCGGTTGCCAAAGCCGAAGCGGAAGTCGAGTCGGCGCGTGAGAAACTCGTCGAAGCGGCACGCGAGCTAAAGGCGATCGAGGTTCACAAAACAAATTGGCAAAGTGCCGAAAGTGCCGTCAGCCGTCGCCGCGAGCAAAAGCTGAGCGACGAAATCGGGTCAATTCTGCACGGATTGCGCGGGAAATCCTGAGAAGACGAAAAATTTCCCTTGTGTCGCGCGGAGTGTTATAATCGAAAGCAATAGAAAAATTTCGCCGGGTGCTTTCGCTGGTTGCCAATGAAGATTTTACTCGATTGATTTTTGGGAAACTTATAACTAGAAAGCTAATTTTATGTCGGAAAAAACGGCTCAAGCACTAGAAATTTCATCCGCCGTCAAATCGGTCGAAGAATCGCGCGTTTTGCCGCTGGCGATTGCCGGGCTGATTTGTTTTGCAATTTCTGTAATGCTCGGCTGTGGCGCATGGTATTTGTTCGGCTCACATAATGACAGTAAAATTGAACAACCTATTGTTGCCGACTTGCAAAAGACTAATGTTTCTGTTTTTGAAGCTAAGCCGACACCGACGGAAACTTTCGCGCCGACTCCGGCATCGGAAATATCCGGGCAACTTGAGGCGAATCAAACTGAAACAAATCAACCTGAAATCGAAGGCATCGTCAAAGTCGAAGGCGGTGAGATTGTCACCGGCGGCGATGCCAACCGTCCATTGAAGCGGTCAATAATCAATGATTTTGCGATTGCCGAAACGGAAGTTACAAATGCTCAATATGCCGAATTCGTCAAAGAAACCAATCGCGCTGCCCCACTTGGCTGGAAAGGGGACAAATTTCCCGACGGGCAAGAAAATTATCCGGTAACGAATATTTCTTGGCGCGATGCCGATGCGTTTTGCAGATGGCTGGCAAAAAAGCTCGATGCCGAAGTCAGACTGCCGACCGAAGCGGAATGGGAACTAGCCGCAACCGGTCGCGCCGGCAAAAAATATCCGTGGGGCGACGGGTGGAACAAAGAAGCTGCCAATTCGCAGGAGAGCGGCGGTAAAATTTCGGCGGTAAAAAGTTTTGCGCTAAATCGTTCGCCATCGGGCGCGTTTGATATGGTCGGAAATGTTTGGGAATGGACGCAGGATAAAGTGACCGATAAAAACGGCGCAACCGATGAACAGGTCGAGCAAGCATTGAAAGGCGGAGAGATTTTGCGCGTTGTCAAAGGCGGCTCAGCAGGAGAAACGGCTTCCCAAATTTCCGCTCAGGCACGATATCAAATCCCTGAAACGACTAAAGTTCCGACGGTCGGTTTTCGTTATGTCGTCGTGCGGAAACAATAAAAATGCCCTTGTATTGCCGAAAGTTTGTTGACGAAAATTGAAAGAGAGAAAAAGTTAAGGAAGAAAATTATTTAATAATGAATAAGATTTTAATAAATTCAAAAGTTAATCAAAAATCAACTCAATTTTTTACGACTGCGGCATTTTTCTTACTGTTTGCAGTATTTTCCATTAATCTACGAGCCGCTCATTTGATGCAGGATGATTTGCGTAAGACAGTCTACGGTCCTAAAAAACCAAAGCTCCAACCGGCAAAAACCCCCGCCGGTCAAAACATAAAAACAAAAAAAACGTTTGCTCCGAAAACAATAACACCTTCTAGAAGAGCGACTGCTCCGAAAACAATAATACCTACGCGAAAAGTGAGGACTCTGAAAAAACCTTGGACAAATTCTTCCATTCGTGAATTAGTAAACGTCACTTTTACTGCGCAACAGCCGTACGCGGAGATTTGGTTAAACGAAAAAAACGTCGGGCTAACCGATAAAAATTCGGTATTTTCAAAAAAATTATCTCCGAATACTTATCGCGCGATGGTAAAAAAGGGTAATCAAGTCGTCTTTCCTCCCAAGCTAATCAATGTTTCCGCCAAGCAAACCGATTTCAAATTATTTAATGAAACGGCTGTCAATAAAACTCTCGAATCGAAAACTGTAATTATCGTGCCGTTGCAACCGAAAAAATCCAGCGACGAATCAACGGATAAAGAAGCCAGCGCAAAAGTCAGGGAAATTTTAGAGAATTACGCCGACCCTTCAAAAACCGATTTAGTCAGCAGAGAAGACTGGGAACTTGTTTTCAAATCCGCGCAACTCGGACATTTGCAAGATTTTACGGCTGTTCAAATGGAAGCTCAACGCTGGTTTGCTTCAGGTCAAATCGAGCTTGCCAATCAAAATTATAATTATGCTTTTGCGGCTTTCAAAAAATCAATCGAATTTATGCCGAAATCGGCTTTGCCGTTTTACGGATTAGGCAACACCTATCTCGCCGACAATCAACCGGCGGAAGCCTTGAAAACCCTACAAAAAGCCATTCGAATTGACCCGAAAATGGCGATGGCTTACAAAAAAATCGGTGACGCCCAGAGATTGTTGAAGAATAAGAAGGAAGCGATCGTTGCTTATAAAAATGCGATTCAACTCGGCTATACCGCGCCGGAAACACGCTATTGGTTGGGAGTCACGCTGCTGGAAAACGAGCGCACCAAAGAAGGTCTCCAACAATTAAAAGAGTTGGCGGAATCCGCTCCGACGGCGGAAATTTATGTTGCTATGGGCGATGCTTACGGGCAGCTTAAACAAAATGTCAGCGCCGTCGAGTTTTACCGCAAAGCAATCGAGAGCAAGCCGGATTTAGCCGTTGCTTATTTCAAACTCGGCAGCATCTATCTCAATGAACGCGAATACCCGAAAGCCAAGGAGGCTTTAGAAAAAGCGGTCGAGCTTGACCCGGACGGTAAAACTTTTAACCGTTCGGATGCCAAGAAAAAAGCTCGTGAAGCAACCTCAAAAATAAAATAATTTTCTGATTTTTTAAATTACGATTAAGGCGGAATAATATGAAAATAGAATCGTCAAAGACAACTCAAGCTGAAAAAAGGATCGCGCCGAACGATAAGCCTGAAACGACTTTTCGCTCGCTGTTTAATCCGGCGGAAAAACTCGATTCTCCGCCGCCGACCGGCGGATTTGCAAAAGTTCTGGAAGAGACGCGAAACCAAAACGCAAAAGATAAAGATTCTCTCTCCGAGCGGAAGACCGACCGCTCCGGGCAAAATTCGGAAACTGCCGAAGCAAAAAAAGACGAAGAAACTGGCAAAAATGTTTCGAATCGAGAAAAGTTAGAAGAAAAAAATAAAAAGCACGACGGTGATAAAGAGCGATCGGACGAGCAAGACAAAGATTCGGCTTTTGCCTTACCGGGTATTCAAACCGCGATGAAATCTGCGTCGGAGATTGCAGTTCCGGCAGCGCGGTCTATCCTGCACGTTGCCGATTTGGAACGAATCGTCTCATTGATTCGCACACAAAATCTCAAAAACGCCGAACAAGTCGTCATCGCCTTGAAACATTCGGTTTTGGAAGGTCTGCAAATTAAACTGACGATTGATGAAAACGGGACGCTAAAAGCAGAATTTTTAGCCTTAAACGAACAAATAAAAAACCAGCTAAATGCGCGAAAACAAGAAATCACACAAATTTTTCGTGAACGTGGCGTCAAGTTGTCAGACCTAAACGTTCAACAAGGGTCTGAATTTGCGCGTCCGACAAATCATTCTGAAGCCAACTTTCGGTCTGACAAAACTTCTAATGGTGAAACAGCTGATGGAGCGGCGGAGACAGACGACTCCGGTAATCAAACTTCATACCGAATCTAAATTATTCGGCGCAATCACACTGCTATACCAAAAAACTTTGCGCGTATTACGAAATTTTTGCACGAGAAAAATTTACCAACAATTGTAGTTGCGACAGAATCGTTTTCGAGCTAATGTCTTGTCAACCGTGCGCGGGTTAATTTTTGCAAAGAGTTTTACGAGCCTGAATGTATTAAAATAATTTCCGTCGAAAATGTTACCAATGCGATTGAGAAAGTTTTGTCGAATGAAGTTTTAATCGATGAAACGACGGCGAAAAGCTAAACTGACGATATGTTAAGTCGATATATTCAAGCCGCGATGCGTCAAGCCAAATACGAGATATTGAGCGACGACGGAAGTTTCTACGGCGAGATTCCCGATTTTCAAGGCGTGTATGCCAATGCCGAAACGCTTGAAAGTTGCCGCGAAGAACTTGCCGAAGTTTTGGAAGAATGGATTTTCTTTCGGATTTCCAGAAATTTATCTTTGCCAATCGTCAACGGTTTGAAATTAGCGATTGAAAAGGTTTCATGAAATCTTTATAAATCTTCCCAAACTTTTCTATCAATTTCGGCTTGTCTTAAAATACGAATAAGAAATTCCTTTCCGATGTCGCCTTTATGCGGATTCGGAATGGTAATCGTTAAGGCACCTTTTTCCATAATCTGATGCTTTCCGCCCGCATAAGGTCCGTCAAATCCAAGTTGACGAAGATAATAAATCAAATCTTTTCGTTTAATCGGAGCAAGTTTTGGCATAACTAATTAATAACCCTTATTTATAAAGTTAGCCCCAAAACAAAAAGGGCTTTGATGTCTGTAAAATATTACGGACGAACAAAACCAATATAAACTATATTTACGTATGTTATTTTTGTCAATGCTTCTTAGCAAAAATGCTTCTTCACCATCATTTCTTGACACTTTTCCATATAACAATTAGTATTTATAGTTTCGGCTTTACTGTCAGAAGTGTATCTATATGTTCGAGTCTTTATCCGATAAATTAAAAAAGACGCTCAAGAATTTGCGCGGCGAAGGCAAGCTCACGTCTGAGCATGTGGATGTCGCTTTGCGCGAGATTCGGATGGCTCTGCTTGAGGCGGACGTAAATTATAAAGTCGCCAAAGATTTTGTCGAAGCGGTGCGAGCCAAAGCCGAAGGGCAGGCGGTTTGGCAGGATTTGAAGCCGCACGAGCAGGTCGTCAAAATCGTTTATGACGAGTTAGTCGAATTGTTCGGCGGAACTTCTTCGCGGCTGGTTTTTACCCGTCAGATTCCGAATGTCGTGATGATTGTCGGGCTGCAAGGTTCTGGTAAAACGACTTCGACGGGGAAAATTTCGCGCTGGCTGAAAGATAATCAGGAAAGAAAGCCGCTGCTTGTTTCAGTTGACGTTTATCGTCCCGCGGCGCGTGAGCAGTTAAGAGTTGTCGGGAACGCCGTTGGCATAACGGTTTATCAGGATAAGGAAACGAACGACCCATTGACGCTTGTTAAAGGCGCAATGACTTACGCGCAGGATTCAGGCTTTGACACTTTGCTCATTGACACGGCTGGTCGTCTGCACATTGACGACGACTTGATGGTCGAACTCGAACAAATCAAAGCTGAAACGAAGCCGATGGAAGTTTTGTTCGTCGCCGACGCGATGACGGGACAAGACGCGGTGCGGTCGGCGGAAGTTTTTCACGAGCGGGTCGGAATTACGGGCGTGGTTTTGACGAAAATGGATGGCGACGCTCGCGGCGGCGCGGCTTTGTCAATCAAACAGGTTATCGGTCAGCCCGTCAAATTCGTCGGTGTCGGTGAAAAATACGACGCGATTGAACCATTTTATCCCGATAGAATCGCGCAGCGAATCTTGGGAATGGGTGACGTTCTTTCGCTTATCGAAGAAGTTCAGGGCAAGATTGATGAAGACGAAGCACAGAAGCAGTTGGAGAAAATGACGAGCAATCAGTTCACGCTCGAAGATTTTCGCGCTCAGCTCGGACAATTCAAAAAACTCGGTTCGATGTCGAAGATTATGAAGATGCTGCCCGAACAAATGATGGGCGGTTTGCAGATTTCCGACGAGCAATCGGAAGAAGTCGAAGGACAGATGAAGCGCACCGAAGCAATGATTGATTCGATGACTAAGGCTGAACGCAGAAATCATAAAATCATTGATGCCAGCCGTAAAACTCGCATTGCTAAGGGTTCGGGTTCGACAATTGCCGAAGTTAATCAATTAATTCGTCAATATGAACAAATGAAAAAGATGATGTCGCAGATGAATCGCGGCGGTCTTCTAGGCAAATTAGCGGGCAAAGCGATGGGCGGACTCGGCGGCGGTTTAGGTGGCTTAATGGGCGGCGGTGGCGGACTCGGCGGTTTGCTCGGCGGAATGGGTGGCAACGGCGGTGCGGAAGATTTTGATAATAATTACGAAGAACAAACGGATTCTTTGGCGAAGAAATTGAAGAAGAAAAAGAGACACAAGAAAAGAAAATAGTGGTCAGTGGTCAGTGGTCAGTAGTCAGTTTGAAAATCAGACTGTCACTCGCCACTCGCCACTCGCCACTCACCACTAAAAATTATGTTAGGAATAAGTTTAATGAGAATGGGCGCGAAGAAAAAACCTTTCTATCGCGTTGTTGTAAAGGAAAAACGCTCGAAGCGCGACGGGAAGTATTTGGAAAATGTCGGAACTTATAATCCAATGGCGAATCCGGCAGAGATTGATTTGAAGCACGAGCGTATTCAGTATTGGATTTCAGTCGGAGCGCAGCCGACGGAAACCGTGGCGAGCTTGATTAAGCACAATCCGGTGCAGACTGAAGAAGAAAAAGCCGAAGCGTTGCAGGCAAGGGAAGTACAGGCAGAAGCGGAGAAAACAGCAAAAGCCGAAGCCGCCAAAGCTCAATCTGATGCAAAGAAAGCTGAAGCTGCAAGAGTTGAAGCTGAAAAGGCTGAAGCAAAGAGAGCTGAAGAGGCACAGATTGAAGCTGAAAAAGCCGAAGCTGAAGCGGATAAACCGGAAGAATCGCCAACAGAAGAAAACAAACCGGAAGTAAGCGAATAGAAATCGGTTTTTGAATCGAGAATTTACCGTTGGTTAAATTCTCTCCGGCTTTTCTAAATTTATGAAAGAGGCTGTCGAAAAAATCGTCAATGCTTTGGTTGATGACAAAGAAGCGGTTGAAATAACCGAAGAAGCGGGCGACCGTGCGACCGTGATAAAAATGCGCGTGGCGGCAACCGACATGGGACGAATCATCGGACGCGAAGGCAGAACCATCAAAGCGATTCGCAGTTTGCTGTTTGCCGCCGGTCAAAAACACGGCAAGCGATTTGTTTTGGATATTATTGAATAGTTCAGAAAGTTACAGAGTTGCAGAGTTAAAACTGCCTGTAACTTCTGTAACTTTCTGTAACTCTGCAACTCTGTAACTGTTCCGTAACTTGAATGGAAGATTTAGTTGCCGTTGCCAAACTCGTCAAAACTCGCGGGCTTCGCGGCGAATTAGTCGCTGATATTTTAACTGATTTTCCCGAAAGATTCGATAACCTGCAAAATGTTTTCGTCGTTAAACCAAATGGCGAAATATCGGAACTCGAAATTGAAAAGTTTTGGTTTCAAAAAGATAGAATCGTTATTAAGTTTGTCGGTTTCGATTCGATTGAAGCGGCGGAGAATTTAAGAGATTGCGAAGTTTGTGTCGCGGAAGATGAAGCAGTCGAACTTGAGGCGGACGAGTTTTACGATTGGCAATTGCAGGATTGCGCGGTTGAAACCGTTGACGGTGAAAGACTCGGAACGGTTAAAGAAGTTTTGCGAACCGGCGGCACAGAAATTATTGTCGTCAAAGGTTCGGAAAAAGAATATCTGATTCCGTTTGCCGAGACGATTTGCCTTGAAGTTGATATTGAAAACAAATTGATAAAAGTTGACGCGCCGGAAGGACTACTCGAATTTTAGATTTTAGATTTTGGATTTTGGATTGAAGGCATAAATCCAAAATCCAAAATCTAAAATCTAAAATGAAAATAGACGTTTTAACAATTTTCCCCGAATTTTTTCGAGAGGTCTTTGACTTTGGAATAATCCGCCGCGCTAAACTCGCACAAATTGTCGAGATAAACATTTACGACTTGCGCGAATTTACGACTGACAAACAACGAACGACGGACGACCGACCGTTCGGCGGCGGCGACGGAATGGTTTTCAAATGCGAGCCGATTTTTAACGCAATTGAACGAATCGTCGGAACTTGCGAGAGAAAAAATTATCCGGCGGGAACGCAAATCGTTTTACTTTCGCCTCAGGGGAGAGTTTTCAAACAATCGGTAGCGAAAGAGTTTGCCGACGAAGCAAATCATATTGTTTTAATTTGCGGACGCTACGAAGGCGTTGACGAGAGAGTGAACGACGCGCTCGTCACGGATGAAATTTCCATCGGTGATTATGTTTTATCGGGCGGCGAGCCGGCGGCAATAGTTTTGGCTGACGCAATCGTCAGGCTTCTTCCCAACGCTTTGGGAAGCGAAACTTCCGCCGAAAACGATTCTTTTTCAAATGGCTTGCTTGATTGTCCGTATTACACGCGCCCGCCCGAATTTCGCGGAATGCGTGTTCCCGATGTTCTATTAAACGGCAACCACGCGGAAATAGAACGATGGCGCAGGGAAAAGGCTTTAGAGAAAACGAAATTGAATAGAAAAGATTTATTGGAAGGAGTGAAAAGTGAAAAGTGAAAAGTGAAAAGTGAAAAGTGAAAAGCCAATTCTGCTTTTATCACTATTCACTATTCACTATTCACTTTTCACTTAAAAAAGATGAACCGTTTAGACACAATCGAAAACACACAATTGAGAGATAACATTCCGGCGTTTCAGGCGGGCGACAACATTCGCGTCCACGTTCGCATTCGGGAGGGCAACAAGGAACGCCTGCAAATTTTTGAAGGCATTGTGATTGCCCGCAAACACGGCGGCGCACGCGAAACCGTAACCGTCCGAAAGGTAAGTTTCGGTGTCGGTGTGGAAAGAATTTTCCCGATTCACGGAACAGTCATTGACCATATTGATGTTACCCGTCGCGGAAAAGTCCGACGCGCGAAACTTTATTATCTTCGTGATTTGCGCGGAAAAGCAGCTAGAATCAAGGAAAAAGATACCCGCAATAAAGTCGCGGCGAAGAAATAAGCGACACGGAGACCGAGAAGAATGGGAGACGCGGAGAAAAAAGATTCATCGCAAACTGACGAATCAAATCTCCGCGTCTCTGCGTCTCCGCGTCTTCGCGTCTCAACCATCAGTCTTGACTTTGAAAACCGAGCTGTCGCCGAAGGCTTCAAGTTCGTCACGGGCGTTGATGAAGTCGGACGCGGTTGTTTAGCGGGCGCGGTCGTTGCGGCGGCGGTTATTCTCAATTTATCGAAGCCTCTGCCGAAAGGCTTGAACGATTCAAAAAAAATCACGGCAAAAAATCGTGAAAGAATTGCCGACGAGATTCGAGAAAATGCCGTTTGTTACGCAATCGCGCAAGTTGAAGCTGACGAGATTGACCGTATAAACATCCTGCAAGCAACGAAAAAAGCAATGATTACAGCCGTCGGAAAATTAAATCCGGCGGCTGATTTTTTGTTGATTGACGCGCTTGGGCTTAAAGAAATAAATTTGCCGCAAAAAGCCATCATTGGCGGCGACGCAATTTCCGCATCCATTGCCGCCGCTTCGATCATCGCCAAAACTTACCGCGACAATTTAATGCGTCAACTCGATGAAATCTATCCCGAATACGGCTTTTCAAACCATGTCGGCTACGGCACGAAACAACATTTTGAAGCGTTGAGAAAACACGGCGCGTGTCCACTTCACCGCAAAACTTTTCGCGGCGTTCTGTCGTAGAAGTTTTCCGATGAATACGGAAAAGAAAACGATTAAAAATTTGCGGCGCGTTTCGGTCGTCGGTACGAGCGGTTCGGGAAAAACTACTTTCGCAAAAAATCTCGCCCGAATTTTAAAAGTTGAACATATCGAACTTGACGCAATCTACTGGCTGCCCGATTGGGGCGAAAGACCTAAAAACGAGTTTTTAGATTTGGTCAAAAAAGCCGCCGCCGGCGATGATTGGGTATTCGATGGAAATTACTCGTCCACCCGCGAGACGGTTTGGCAACGAGCGACGGCAATCGTCTGGCTCAATTATTCGTTTCCGCGAACTTTTTACCGTGCGTTAAATCGCACGACGAGCCGCATTTTGAGCAACGAAGTTATGTGGTCGGGAAATCGTGAGACGTTCGGTAAAGCCTTTCTGAGCCGCGATTCGATTTTGCTATGGATGTTGACAACATATCACGAAAAGCGGCGCAGATATTCAAAACTTTTGCTGGAAGACAAACTCGGCGAAAAAGAGATTTTTATTTTCCGGCATCCAAAGCAAGCGGAGAAATTCCTCCAACGAATCGAGCGATCAAATGCCTAAACGTTTTCAAACCATTCGCCGCAAAAAGCTAAATCTGCCCGCCCCGTAATCAGCATTTCGCCGTCTTCGCGCCAAACCGCTTCGGTCGTTCCGCCTTCTGCGTGAACAGAGACTTTTCTTTCTGTTTTGCCCGTCAAAGCCGAAGCAACCGCTGCCGCAATCGAGCAAGTTCCTGACGACGAGGTTTCGCCAGCGCCGCGTTCCCAGATTCTTATTTCAATATTTTTTTTATCAATCGTTTTGATAAAAACGGCATTCGTCCTTTCGGGAAATACGTCTGTAAAATGTTCAATTTTTTGTCCGATGCTGCGCCAATCAAGCGCGTCGAAATCTTCGACAAAAATGCAAGCTACCGGATTTCCCACATCAACAAAGGTGAAACCGATTAAAATTTTTTCTTCCGCCAACAGCAGCGAAAATCCTTGTGTGTCCTGCGCCTCGTTGGCTTCGGATAAAACCATTTTCGACAAAGGAGTTTTCGGTAAATCAAATTTTGGCTTGCTGAGTTCGGCGCGAAACCAAAACGTATTTTCGCCGCGTTCCAAAAGTTGATAATTTTTGATTCCGCTTTTTGTTTGCAGTTTGAGATTTTCCGCCGACCAAAGATTTTTGAAATAAAGATAAGCGACGGCGCAGCGAGTTCCGTTGCCGCTAAATCCGGCTTCGCTACCGTCGGGATTGATAATTCGGCAAAGATAATCAGCTTCACTGTCTAATTTTTCTAAAACAGCGATGCCGTCACCGCCGATTCCTATATTTCGATGACAAACCTTCCGCGCAAAATCTTCGATTGAAAAAATTCCGCGCAAGTCAATCGCTTCAAAAACGATATAGTCATTGCCAAAGCCGTGAAATTTGCAGAAGCTGATTGAAGCCATTTTAGATTTTTCTGATTTCGATTATTCTTTCCGCGCCTGCGTTATCTTTCAAAACAAAGCTAATAAGAAATACGGCAAACAAAGTTATCAAATTTTTAATTGCATCTACTCTTTTTCTCTGCGCTCTTTGTGGCGTAAATCATTTTCGCGCCGCCGGAACAATTTTAAGCGTCAACCGTTCCGCGCCGCGCACGATTTCGATTTCGTATTCAACGCCCGCTTTCATCTCGCCTAAGACGAATGTGTAATCGGTCGCATTGCGAACGTCGCGCCCGGCGAGTTTGACGACTTTATCGCCCGCTTTGAGTCCCGCTTTCGCCGCCGGCGAATCATCGCGCACGCCGTCGAGCAGCAAACCGTCGTTGTTATTATCGGCGTAATTCGGTATCGTTCCGAGCGAAACATTGAAGCCCATTCTACCGCCCGTTGTTCCAGAACTTTTGGCGACAGCATAAGTCGGTTTCGCCGGATTGCCGTCAATGGCTTTGACGATTTCCGAAACGTAATTCGTGATTTTCAACAAACCTTGATAATTGATTTTCTCGGCGGTGTCCGTCGGTTTGTGATAATCCGTGTGCGTTCCCGTGAAGAAAAAGAGAACGGGAATTTGTTTGCTGTAAAAAGATGAATGGTCGCTCGGTCCAAAACCGTCTTCGTTGAGAGAAAGAAAGAAAGGTACTCTTGCGGCAATTTCTGCACTGGTTGGATTTACATTTTGCGACTCATAAATTTGAACTTTAATAGGTAACTTTGCCGCTTCAGATGCTGCGTTTACAGCTTTCACAACCAAACCTTTTCCTACGATTCCATTGAGTATAACCTTGTTATCCTTAACTTCAACTTTTATCTCTCTAAAGCCTTCTCTTTTGAATGCCTCTTCAACAGCCGTTTTCACTTTTATATTGTCCTCTCCAACTGTTGCCTCGACAGAACTTCTTGGATTTATTGTTTCAACTAAACTCTTTAATTCGCTCGCCGTCCCGATTCCGCCAATAGTTAATTTCTCGTCCTTCAATCGCCCGACCATATCGAGATTTATCATCGCCACGGTTTTGCTAATCGGAAATGCAGGATTGTTGATGTAAAACTTCGAGCCAAGTAGTCCTTCTTCCTCACCGCCGAATGCGATGAAAATAATCGTGCGTTTGTTTTTCTTTTCTCGTGAAAATTGTCTGGCGAGTTCGAGCATCGCCGAAACGCCCGAAGCATTGTCGTCCGCTCCGTAATGAATTTCTTTTGAGTTTACCGCAAGACTTCCGCTTCCGCCGCGTCCCAAATGGTCGTAATGCGCTCCGATTATTATTGCTTCGTTTTTTAAGGTCGCGTCCGTTCCTTCCAAAATACCGACGACGTTGTAAGCGTCAGCTTGTTTTTTTATCAAGTTGATTTTGAAACTTGCAACTGCTCTGGAATCGAGCGGCTTATTGGAACTCGTTCCGCCGATTGCGCCTTTCGTTAAAGCAATCAACTTTTCCTCTTCGCTTTTCAATCCTGCTTCGTCCGTTCCTAAAATGTCCGCGCCTGTTTTTCGGGAAACGATTATCGTCGGCAAAGCAGCTTCGCCGAGCATTTGGTCGTATTTTAATCCTGCGAGTCGATCGTTTTCGAGATTCGCTACGCGTGAAATCAACAAAAGACCGATTGCGCCTTTTTCTTTAGCAATAAGTGCTTTAGCGTGCTGGTTAAAACGCGCAAAGCGTGAATGCGGGCTGTCGCTTTCCGGCATTCCATCAAACGCCACAACGATTCTTCCGTTGATGTTCAGATTTTTGTAATCGTCATATTTAAGTTCGTCCGACGCAATGCCGTAGCCGACAAAAACCACTTCCGTATTACCAATCTCGGCGTTCGGCGAAAATGCGACGGGTTTGAATGCGGGCTTGTCGGTAAAAGTCAGCTTCTGACCGTCGGCTTTGGTTACTTCTAAACTAAATGTGTTGCCGGTTTCCGCCATTTCAACGCCCGTGACGAACGGAAAAGTCTGCATAAAATTCGCATTCGTCTTGCCGTTGGCGACTGAACTAAAGCCCGCTTTAAGTTTGTAATTGGCAAACAAATTGGCAATGTAACCCGCCGCAAAAGTCGCGCCCGTTTCGCCCGTGCGCCTGCCTTCTAATTTTTTGGACGCGAGATATTCGACCTGCGTCCGAAGATTTCTTTCGCTCGCGTCGGTCTTTTGCGTTTGCGCCTTCTGCGCGGAAACGCTGAAAACGAATGATAATAAAAGAAGAAAACTCAAAACTTGTTTTTTCATATGCTGCTATAAAACCCCTGACAATCGGCAATCTTCGGGGCTTTTCCCTTTCTAAACTTCACGTCTTTTTCTTCCAAATCAGGCGAGGCTTTTGGTTGTTGTGCGTCAAGGGGCGCAATCCAAAGTTCGACTCCGTAATTTGCACGATAACCGCCGTCAATCAAAATGAGTCGCTCCTTTGAAAATTTACGCCACTTTGTTAAATAAAGTCTGATAGCTTCTGCTTTGTTACGAGCCTCGCCGCGTCTTGGATTAACCAAATTGCTTTCAGATTTTTGGGTCTTTTTATTGTGAGAATACTTAAAATGTTTTCCTTCATAAAAAATAATGTAAGCAGTCGACGTAGGATTTTTATTTAATTCGTTTAATAAATTATCTGAACGAGATAAAATATCTTCACAATTAAGTTCGCCAAACGCGTCAATTTGTTTCGCACTTTCGGTTTGGGAAAAGACAGAAAGAGCGAAAACAAATTGACAATAAATAATTGGTAAAACTTTTGATTTCATAACTATTCAACCCAATCAGCGATAAAAACATTGGTGTCGCCTTGTTTAGCTGCATTGCGATTCGATGCAAAAACCAACTTTTTGCCGTTGGGCGAGAACATCGGAAAACCATCGAATGTTTTGTTGAATGTAACTCTTTCCAAATTAGTTCCGTCAACGTTTACCAACGCCAAATCGAAATTACGTTTCCGCGCGTCGATTGCAAAATAGTTCGTGCAGAAAATAATTCGCTTGCCGTCGGGCGTGAAAAACGGTGCGAATGAAGCCGCGCCGAGTTTTGTAACTTGACGTTTATTGCTTCCGTCGGCGTTCATCGTCCAAACTTCAAAAACCGTCGGCTCGATTAAATCTTCCGAAAGTCGTTGTTTGTAGCGGGCAGTTTCCGCATCGGTTTTCGGATGAAATGCGCGATAGACAATTTGTTTCGAGTCGGGCGAAAAGAACGCGCCGCCGTCGTAGCCGAGTTCGGCAGTCAAACGCTTGACGTTTTTGCCATTTTTGTCCATCACATATAAATCTAAATCGCCATCGCGCATCGAGGTGAAAATGATTTTTTTGCCATCGGGTGAAACGGTTGCTTCTGCGTCGTAACCTTTTGTTCGGGTTAATTGTTTGATGTTCGAGCCGTCAGCATTGGCAGTTACAATGTCGTAATCCGAATAAATCGCCCACACGTAGCCTCTGGAATAATCGGCTGGCGGCGGGCATTTTTTGTCGCCCAAAAAAGTCGAAGCGTAAAGAATTTTTTTGTTGCCTTTGAAAAAATACGAACAAGTCGTGCGCCCCTCGCCATTAGAAACCATTTTCGCGTTTGAGCCGTCGGAATTCATCTGGTAAATTTGGTCACAGCCGCGCCCGTCGCGTTTTGATTGGAAAATCAATTGCTTGCCGTCCGACGAAAAATACGCTTCGGCATTTTCGCCGCCGAACGATAACTGCTTGATATTCTTGAAGTGTTTTTCGCCTTTGATTGTGAGATTCTCGGTCTGCGGAAAAGAAACAAACGGTTGGTATGAAAACAAATTGAGTTCGGTTGCAAACACGTCGTGCGCTGGGCTTGGTGACACTGACAAAACTAAAACAACGGTTAGTACAAATAAAAATTCCATAAATAATTTTCGTGAAAAGTGATTTTATTAAGATATTAGCATTTTTTCTCCTAGATTTTCTTAATAAGAAAAGATGAAAAAGGTAATGAGCAAACTCACTGGTTAGATTAACTTCTATAGAAAATTTTGAAAAAGGCAGGAAAAAACTTTAGAAGCGAACGGTTTGAATTAACCGTTTGATATTTATATTTTTACGCAGTTTGACATAAAAAGCAGTGCATTTTTTAATTTTGCTAAATATTAATTTTAAGTTTTAATAACTCAAGAATTTTTTCGTTTTTTCGGTGATTTTATCAGCCTCAGACATTAAATTGCTGACAACTGCAACCGAGTCTGCGCCCATTTGTAAAACTTTCCGAAAATTTTCGAAAGTTATGCCGCCGATAGCAACAAGCGGAAAATCTCCGACTGCTTCGCGCACCTTTTTTACATCCTCTATTCCGACCACGCTTTCGGGATTTTCCTTTGTTCGAGTCACAAAAACGGGACCGATTGCTAAATAATCAATTGGAAGTCGGGCGGCACGGACGGCTTGTTCGAGATTGTGGGTTGAGAATCCGATGATTGCTTTTTTGCCTAAAATTTTTCTCGCGTGTTCGGGCGGCAAATCATCTTGTCCGAGATGAACGCCGTCAGCTTTTAATGCTAAAGCAATGTCTACGCGGTCATTGATGATGATTTTTACTTTGTGCTGTCTGGCTAGTTTCAACGCTTCTTTTGCGAATTCATAAAAATCTTTTGGTGAAGCATATTTTTCACGCAATTGGATAATTTCCGCGCCGCCTTCGATGAGCTTTTTGACTTGCTCGGCGTGCGAGAGTTTGGCAATTCGCGTATCGGTGATTGGGTAGATTTTCGGAAGGAACATTTGATTTAATGGATAATGGATAATTGATAATTGAAAAACTATTCATTATCAATTATCTATTATCCATTATAAAGATTTGACCATCAAAAAACCGTCTTCGCCGTTGTTGTAATAGCCGACGAGTCTTTGAACCGTTGCGTAGCCAAACTCGCGGTAGAGATTTTGGGCGGGCAAATTACTAACGCGAACTTCGAGCATTACAGTATTGATATTACGTTTTCGTAAGGCTTCTTCCGTATGGCGCAGAAGTTTGTTCGCCAAGCCGCGCCGCCGGTGTTCGGGCGCAACTCCGATGGTCGTAATATGCCCCGTGCCGTCCATGTTAGTCATTATAAAAACAAACGCAACTATTTGCTCGCTCGGCGTAACAATACGATAACTTAAGGTCTTCGGCTCGTTCAAAAGATAGGAAAAAGTGTATTTCGTATAATTTTCGCCCGACTTGAAACAACGCAGATTCAATTTCAAAACTTCCTTGAGATGTTTGTCGGTCAGCGGACGGATTTCATAACGGGTGAGCGGCGCAGACACAATTATTTCCGGCTCAAAGATAGTCGTCGGCACGAAGAAATTACGGATTGATTGGAAAACTGCCATAAATCAGTTGGCAGTCGTCAGTTGGCAGTCGGCAGAAAAAGCGCAGAGATTTGCCGATTTACTGACTACTGACCACTGACTACTGCCTAATTAAATAATTAGCATACAGTCACCGTAACTGTAAAAACGATAGCGTGACCGAACCGCGTGTTTGTATGCTTTGATTGTTAAATTATAACCCGCAAAAGTCGAAACTAAAACCAAAAGCGAAGATTGCGGGAGATGAAAATTGGTTAACAGACCGCCTACAATTTTGAATTTATAACCGGGCGTTACAGTTAAATCAGCTAGATTATTTTCCGCTTGAACCGTTCCGTCTTCACCAATCGAAGATTCCAAAGCTCGCGTCGTCGTTGTGCCAACGGCGATAATCCGTTTTTTTTCGGCTTTCGCTCCGTTCAAAATTTGTGCGGTTTCACGGGAAATTTCGCATCTCTCCGGCAACACGCGATGCTCGGACAAATCCGAGACGCGCACGGGCTCAAACGTTCCGTAGCCGACGTGCAAAGTTATTTCCACGATTGTTACGCCGAGATTTTTGATTTCCGATAAAATCTTCGGCGTGAAATGAAGCCCGGCAGTCGGCGCGGCGATTGCTCCGCGTTGTTTGGCGAAAACAGTTTGATAACGATTTTTATCGTCGCCTGAAACCGCGTCGTCGCGCTTGATATACGGCGGCAGAGGCGTTTGCCCGATTTCTTCTAAAATTGAGTCAAAATTTCTATCAGCTTCGAAACGCATAATTACGCGTCCATCAACTGTTTTTTCTAAAACTTCACCTGATAAATTCTCCCCAAACAAAATCTTTTTACCGACGGTTAATCTGCGCGCCGGACGTGCCAGCGTTTCCCAAGTCTGATTTTCAAATTCTCGAACGAGGAAAATTTCAATCTTCGCGCCCGTTTCGCTCGTTCCGAAAAGTCGCGCGGGAAATACTTTCGTGTTATTTAAAACGATTACATCATCTTTTTTCAAAAACTGCGGGAAATCATAAAAGTGTTTATCTCGTAAATTTTCAGATAATCGATTTACTATTAACATCCGAGAGTTTTCGCGCTTTTCCAGAGGATTTTGTGCGATAAGTTCTTCAGGCAGTTCGTAATCAAATTCGGAAATTAGCATAGAATAAATTTAGTCTAATACACTTTCGTTTAATTACTTATGTTGTCTAAGCAGGTTACCTAAAATAAATCTACGACATTAAAATGTCGTAAATCCATACAATATTACCGTGCACCGAAAGATATACATTGCACTCAAGAATCAATTAAACTTTGTAATAAAGAACTTTTTCGTTAGTGGAATACTTGTTGCTGTAATTAAAAAAACCTGTTATCAAAACAATACATTTTTTAGATTATGCGGGAGAATTATCAAAATTGAGATTCGGAAGAAAAAGCGGTAGAATTTAACCGATAAATCTTCGCTCGGCGAAAATGTAGAAATTTTGGCAGTGTTTGTTTGCTGGCAGACTGAACGTAAACCAAATGCTCGTTAAAAATAACAAATAAATAAACTAATATAAATAAAAAGGGGTGAAAATCATGGGAGATAATAAACAAAATTCAGAAACTGGAAAAATGGATTCAATGAAAGATTCGATGAAAGATTCAACGATGGATTTAACGAAGGACTCAATGAAGGACTCAATGAAAGATTTAACGAAGGAAAATAGAATAAATCCAAGCATCGGTGTTGCTTCAACGAGACAAGCGAAAGAAGACATTTCTGCTCCGAAGAAAACGGAAAACAGTCAAACCGAATCGTTAACAGATAACATTGTTTCTCAAGTTGGAAGTGCTTTACAGGGCGACACGAGCGCGATAAAAGATACATTCGGTCAAGCCAAAGAATCGACCGGAAAAGTTGCGACGCAGGCTCTCGGACAAGTTAAAGACAAGGCTGCATCTGTAATTGATGAGCAAAAAACTAATATAGCGACGGGTTTAACCAGCGTTGCCGACGGCATTCGGCAAGTAGGCGAAAATTTGGGGAAAGACGATCAAAACCAAGTTGCCGCATTTGCGGGAAAATACAGTGAGAATCTGGCTGGACAGGTCGAGAAGTTTTCAAATTATATAAACCAAAAAGAGATTAAAGATCTCGCCCGCGATGTCGAACAATTTGCCCGTCGCAATCCGGCTCTTTTTATCGGCGGTGCTTTAGCTCTTGGAATACTGGCGGCGAGATTCTTGAAAAGTTCGGGTTCGTCGAACCAAAATTCGAGGCGGCGTTCAGGAAATAATCGTTCGGAAACAAAGGATAATCGTTCGGAAAATTCTTCGATGAGCAGAATTTAATTGGCAAGGATAATCTAATAACGACTTGGGGAAGGAGAAAATAACGTATGGCACAACAACAAATCGTTAAAGAAGAACGCTCTCTAGGCGATTTATTTTCAGAACTTGCCACTGAAACCAGCACACTTGTCCGACAGGAAGTCGCGTTAGCGCAAACTGAATTGACGCAAAAGGCAACCAGCGTCGGTAAAAACGTCGGATTTTTGGTGGTCGGCGGCGCGGTTGGTTACACGGCATTGTTCGTTATTTTGGCGGCGGTGGTTATCGGTTTGACACAGCTTATTTCGTATCTGTCAGGGTGGCAGATTATCACGTCGGCTTGGATTGCGGCGGCAGTCGTCGGCTTGATTGTCGGCATAGTTGCTTACGTGTTAATTACGAACGCGCTCGCTAAACTTAAAAATACGGAATTAACACCGAATCAAACAGTTGAAACATTGAAGGAGGATGCAGAATGGCTGAAAAATCAAGTGAGCTAAATGACCTAAACGAATTGGACGCAGATTCGACTGCAATAACTAAGAGGCGCGATTCCTCGTTGGAAGAACACTCGGGTTCTCTCTCATTAGAGGATACGAAAACGCTCGATGTCAAAACGGATACGGAGGACGCAACCGCCGAAACCGAGCAGATTCGTGGACAAATTGAAGAAACGCGCCGCGGAATGGGCGAAACGATTGACGCGATTCAGGAGAGATTGAGTTTTTCAAACATTTCCGAACAAGTAAAAGACCAAGTGTCTGAGCAAATTGGCAGCGCGGTGCATTCGGTCAAAGACGCGGCGATGGAAAAAGTGGGAGATTTTATGCAAGTATTTAATAAGGGAATAAAAGACATTGGAAAATCGGATGTTGTTAAAACGGCAAAGGAAAATCCGATGATATTGAGCCTTGTCGGATTAGGAGTCGGTGCGCTTTTGGTGAACAGTTTGATGGGCAAGAGGAAAAAGCGTTCGTCTTACCGTTACGATTACAGATACAATTCTGACGACGATGCTGACGACGTTAGATACAGTAGCGATTACAGACGGGAGCTGAAGTCGGGCAGATCAAATAAATCAACTTTTGAAACGACTAGCGGTAAATCTGGTGGCGAAGAGAATTCCATTCGTGGCTATGTTTCGAGTGCTTCTGCTACACCGCCGCCACCACCGCCGCCGAAACCAAGTGCGGCAAATTCCGTTTATGACAGTGTTTCGAGCGCCGCCGGAACTGCTTATGAAGGCGTGTCGGGTGTTGCGGCAACAGCGTATGAAGGCGTATCAAGTGCGGCAGGCGCGGCTTATGAAGGTGTCGGCAGTGCCGCGAGCAAAACTTATGAAGGTGTCGGTAACGCCGCCGGTTTTGCTTATGATAAAGCGGGTGATTTAGGCGGGCAAGTTAAGGAAAGCTACGATTATTACATCGAAGAAAATCCGTTGGCAGTCGGCGCAGTCGCTTTAGCGGTCGGTGCGGCACTCGGTTTTGCGATTCCTTTGACGGAAGCGGAAAACGAATATATGGGTGAAATGCGCGATAATTTCTTTGAGAAAGCGCAGGCGACCGCACAAGACGCAATCGGTACGGTTAAACAAATGGCGGGTGATGCACAAAAGACGATTGTTGAAGAAGTTAAAAACAAAGTTGACGAAGCAAAAAATCAAAGCGCTTAATAAAAAGCTAAGTAAGAAATAAGTCGCCGATTGACTTAAAACTCGCAGATAGTAATTTTATTAAATCTGTCTGTTAGAAATCAATCGGCGACTTGTTTTGATTTAACCGATTTTCTCTAAGCCGTTCATGTACGATTGAAGAATTTCGGGAATTTGAATAGAACCGTCAGCTTGCTGATAATTTTCTAAAATTGCAATCCAAGTTCTTCCGACCGCCAGACCCGAACCGTTAAGCGTGTGAACAAATTCGAGTTTCGCGCCGCCCGCCCGCCGAAAACGTAAATTCATTCTTCTGGCTTGAAAATCTTCGCAGTTAGAGCAGGAAGAAATCTCTCGGAAAGTGTTTTGCGACGGAAGCCAAACTTCAATATCGTAAGTTTTCGCCGCACCAAAACCCATATCGCCGGTTGATAAAACTACCGTTCGATAGGGCAATCCTAAAAGCTGCAAAATCCGCTCGGCGTTCTCGGTCAATTTTTCGTGTTCGTCATTTGAATTCTCCGGCAAAGATAACTTCACCAATTCGACTTTTTCAAATTGATGCTGCCGAATCAAACCGCGCGTATCTTTTCCATAACTGCCAGCTTCGGAGCGAAAACAAGGCGAGTAAGCCGCAAAGCATTTCGGCAAATCCTTCGCGTCCAAAATTTCGTCGGCGTGATAATTCGTTACGGGAACTTCCGCCGTCGGAATCAACGCCAAGCCGCGTTCATCTTTCAGGTGAAATAAATCATCTTCGAATTTCGGAAGTTGATTCGTGCCGAAAAGCGTTTTTCGATTGACGATAAACGGCGGCAGAGTTTCCGTGTAGCCGTGTTCGGTCGTGTGAATGTCGAGCATAAAATTCACTAATGCGCGTTCTAACCTCGCGCCCGCGCCGTTCAGAATCGCAAAACGCGAGCCGGTAATTTTCGTCGCTCTTTCCAAATCTAAAATTCCTAATGCTTCGCCCAAATCAACGTGGTCCTTCGGCTCAAAATCGAACTCTTTCGGCGTTCCCCAACGGCGGACTTCCGAGTTTGCCGATTCATCCGCGCCGACGGGAACATTCGTTTGCGGAACGTTCGGCAGATGCGACAGTAAATCATTCATTTCGGCTTCGACTTTTTTTCGCTGATGTTCAAGTTCGTTTTGCTTATCTTTCAAATCCGCGACTTCCGCTTTTTTCGCGTCGGCTTCATCTTTTTTACCTGTCTGCACAAGAGCGCCGATTTCTTTGCTCGAATGGTTGCGCTGTTGATTTATCGCATCGGATTCACCGATTACGCGGCGGCGCGTCGTGTCTAATTGAACAAACTTTTCTAAGCTATCAATTGGAAAATTTCGATTTTGCAAAGCGGCTTTTACCGCGTCTAAATTTTCTCTAACAAAATGTAAATCAAGCATTTCTGTAAAATATCCTCGTTTATAAACTTTATAAATTAAATTCCATTATCAACTCAAATTAAAATGGCGGTCAAAGACCGCCGTAACTGCCCCCGAAAAAAACTTTATAATTACGGGCAAGGCGAACCCAGAGCGTAGGTGCATTTTTGACTCCAGAGAAATGACGGACTGCTCTGCGTATTGATAACGGGTGAATCGGTTGACTCAAGCGGCGAAATCGGTCGAACGCCGAAGATTCCGCGCCATCTGCCCATATACGCGTCAACGCCGAACGCAATGTTTTTAGCCGTCTGATTTCCGCTGAAAGTATAATCGGAAATGGCGTGAAGTCTGCGCCAAACGCCCCAAGCATCGTAGGCATCAAGTGCCGCCTCGGTTTGTCCCAAACTGTTCGTTACCGGAACGCCGTGTCCTGCGCCGAGCGAACAATATGTTTTAGACTGGCGGATAACCTGCCATTTTCGTTCGGTAATTTGCGGCAATTTATTCCAGATGTCGTTTTGCGAAATCAGATGTTCGTTGGTCGCATCATCCCAATAAACCTGCACAATCATTTTCGTGCTTGCCGGAATTTGTTCGAGATTCGTTCCCCAGTTATACCAAGCCGCCATCACAAACAAAAACAAACCGTCGTTTCCCCAACCTTGCGCCGCGCCGCGCCGCGCCATATCTGGTAATGCGCCCGCGCCGTAAGAATGTCCGGCAAAACCGATTCTTGTCGTGTCCATAATGTTTCCGAGTTGTTGAACCGCCTTTTGAAAACCGTCCCAAAGCTGGTTATAGCGCGTGGCGTGGGTCGCAAATATACTCGAACTATACGGCGAAAAAACGACGATGTAGCCGTTGCTGGCAAGTTGGCGCATCAAAGTTTCATAAAATTGATAGTTAGTTCCGCCAAAGCCATGCGCGAAAAACACAACCGGAACTTTATTTTGCGCGGTCGCATTGCTCGGCACGAAAACTGAAATCGGGTCAATCAAACTGGCATTTGTAATAGACAGGCGCGTAACCGTAAATTGCCCGAAACCGCCGTAGTCGCCGGAAAGCGGAAGCGTCGTCGTTTTCAATCCGGTGCATTGAGCGACTTGCGCCCGAACGGTCGAAGCATTTAAGGAAAGAATCGCCAGAATCAAGATGAGTAATATTTTTTTCATTTCGGTATCTCTTTTTAGTTTTATACGTTAAACGATAAGCTAAAGTCTGTTTATCGAAGATTTGTTTCTCAGCCGGTTTTCACCTAAGATTTTAACTTCGTTCGGTAAATGACCGGCGAAGCATAAAACAATAATTTAACAGTATTTATATGAAACAAAAAATTCGCAAAGCCGTTTTTCCCGCCGCCGGTTTGGGAACGAGATTTCTACCCGCGACTAAAGCCTCGCCGAAAGAGATGCTTCCGCTCGTGGACAAGCCGCTTATTCAATACGGTGTTGAAGAAGCCGTCGCTTCCGGCATCGAATCAATTTTGATTATCACGGGACGCGACAAAGCGGCGATTGAAGACCATTTCGACATTTCGTTTGAACTCGAACACGTTCTCAAAGAGCGCGGGAAACAAGAAGCGTTTGAACAAGTCCGCCACATTTCAGAGATTGCCAACATCAGCTATATTCGTCAAAAACAAGCTCTCGGACTCGGACACGCGATTTATCAAGCGAGGGATTTCGTCGGCGACGAACCGTTCGCCGTGATACTGCCGGACGATGTAATGGACGCGGAAACGCCGGCGTTAAAGCAATTAATAGAAGTTTATGAAAAATACGACGCCCCTGTGATGGCGACGATGCGAATCGCGGGCGAAGCGATTTCGCGCTTCGGCGTGATTGACGCGGTTGAGGTTGAATCGAATGTTTTTAAAATCCGCGATGTTGTAGAAAAACCGAAGTTTGAAAATGCGCCGTCGGATATGGCGGTTATCGGGCGTTATATTTTTACGCCGGAACTTTTCAACGCCATCGAGCAGACGAAACCGGGCGCAGGCGGCGAGATTCAAGTGGCGGACGCGATACGAATTTTATTAGAAAAAAATCGTCCGTATTATGCAGTCAAACTCGACGGCGTGCGCCACGATGCCGGCGATAAACTCGGTTTTCTTATTGCAACGGTTGAATTTGCTTTGAAGCGCGAAGATTTGGGTGCGGATTTTCGGGATTATTTGAAGACGCTGAAATTGTAAAAGAAGTCAGAAATCAGAAACGAGAAGACAGAATTTAGAAATCAAGCAAGAAAAAAAGTAAATTTTCAAAAGTAAAAAGTAAAAAGGCAAAAGTTAAAAATTCGCTTAGGTGAGTGAAGATGATAATTGGTAATCACCTTTCTTTACTTTCTACTTTTGAAAATTTACTTTCACCTTTTTACTTTATAGAATTCTTGTTTCAAGCATTATGAGTTTGCTTTCGGACTTCCGAATTTTATTATTAGGTTTGTGGTTGGGCGCAGCGTGTTTTTTTAGCTTTGCGGTCCCGCCGAGCGTGTTTATCGTTCTGCCTTCCCGGGAATTGGCTGGCGCGGTGGTCAATCGAACTTTAACGATTATCAATTACAGCGGTCTGATTATCGGGCTGATTTTACTGGCGAGTTCTTACGTTTCGCGGCGAAATGTCAATCGCGTTCGGCTCTGGTTCGAACAAGGCTTGCTGCTCTTATTGACCGCCGCGTGCGCGTTAGGACAATTCGTTATTGGCGCACGGCTTCACAATCTACGCGAACAAATCGGGCGACCGATTGATGAAGTGGCAATTGACGACCCGTTGCGCTTGGCGTTTAATAATTTGCACGGCTATTCGGTAACGGTTTTGAGCGCGGCGATGATTGCCGCCGTGATTGCTTTTTTTCTACTTGCCGGACGCGCAAGAAATTCTGAAAATCTGTAAAATAAACAAATGTTAAATACAATCAGAGAAAATATCGAGCGTAAATTAGGCATCACCAACCGCGCAGTGCCGACGCGCGAAGCATTTTTAATTGAAAACATCGGCAAAATATCAGGACGTTATCGCGGTTGGCGAGCGAACGAAAATTTAACGAATTATCCGTTCGTCGAAAATACCTACGCGCCTTTTACGCCAATGCGCCGCGCACTTCCAATGCTCAATCTGGCGTTGATTTCATCGGCAGGTGCTTATATTGACGGTACAACGCCGTTCGATACGGAAGCGCGAGACGGCGACGCGAGTTTTCGGGAAATTCCGATTGAAGTCGAAGCGGAAGATTTGCTTTACGCGGCTCGCGGCTACGACGCGAGCGCCGTTCGAGAGGATAGAAACGCGCAAATTCCGGTCGAACGTCTGCTCGAATATCAGGCGAACGGCGTGATTGGACAACTCAATAATGTGTGGTGGAGCTTAAACGGCTATATTCCGAATGCGCGATTGATTGCCGAAGAACTTGCGCCGAAAATTGCCGAACGAGTGGCGCGTTACGAAGTGCAAGCCGCGCTTTTAATTCCAGCGTCGCGTTTGTGTCATCAGACTTTGGGAATTGTGGCGCGTGCGCTTGAGATGGCGAATGTTCCGACGATGATGCTTTCGATTGACCGCGCAATGACCGATTTGGTGCGTCCGCCGCGCACAGCTTATTATGCGGGCGAATTCGGCGCGGTTGCCGGGAAACCGAATTGGAAAGAATATCAACTGCGCGTGTTGGACGAATCTCTGCGCTGGATTGAAACTTTCGACCAGCCGGGCGCGAGACGCCTTGCCGTCAAACTCGAAACCGAAGTCGAACAAGAACGCGGAGAAAATTAGTAGGCAGACGGCAGCGGCAGTAGGCAGTGATTGAGCATAAGCATAATCGCACATTTTGATTTACATTTGAAAACTGCCAACTGCCGCTGCCGTCTGCCTACTGCTTCTGCCTACTGAAATGATTCGTGCGGAAATGCTCAATCGCGTTCGGACGCGCGAAAAGGTTTGGGATTTTATTATCATCGGCGGCGGCGCGACGGGTGTTGGTTGCGCGGTTGACGCGGCTTCGCGCGGTTTTGACGTTCTGCTGCTTGAACAAAGTGATTTCGGCAAAGGGACTTCCAGCCGCTCGACCAAACTCATTCACGGCGGCGTGCGCTACCTCGCAAGCGGCAATCTTTCGCTTGTCAGGGAAGCGTTGAAAGAACGCCACACGCTTCAAAAAAACGCCGCGCATCTCGTCAAAAATCAATCTTTCATCGTTCCGTGTTACAGCCTTTGGCAAAAATCCTTCTACGGTGCGGGTTTGAAAATCTACAATTTTCTGTCGGGCAAATACGGATTCGGCAAATCTAAAATTCTCTCGAAAAAAGAAACGCTCAAACGGCTTCCAAACGTCAAGTTTCAAAATTTGCGCGGCAGCGTTTTATATTTCGACGGACAATTTGACGACGCGCGGCTGTTGATTAATTTAGTGAAAACCGCCGCCGAGCAGGGCGCGACCGTTTTAAATTACACAAAAGTTTTCGAGTTGACCAAACGCGAAAATAAAGTTGACGGCGTAAGATTTCAAAATACGGAAACGGGCGAAGAGTTAACGGCACAAGCAAAAATCGTCATCAACGCGACGGGCGCGTTTTGTGATGCGGTTCGCAGGCTATCCAACGAAAAGGAAGAAAAAATAATCGCGCTGAGTCAAGGCATTCATCTTGTTTTTGATAAAAAATTTCTGCCGTCGAAAAACGCCGTGATGATTCCGAAAACTAGCGACGGGCGAGTTTTATTTGTCATTCCTTGGCAAGGAAAAACTTTGATTGGCACAACCGACACGCCAATTGAGAATGCCGAATTAGAACCAAAACCACTCGAATCGGAAATTGAATTTATTCTTTCAACGGCTGAGGAATACTTAAAAGAACCGCCGAAACGCGAAGACATTTTGAGTGTTTTCGTCGGCATTCGTCCGCTCGTCAAATCTGCGAAAACGAAAAACACCGCCGCACTTTCACGCGACCACACAATCGAAATTAACGACGCAAATTTGCTGACAGTTACAGGCGGAAAATGGACGACTTACCGGCGAATGGCGGAAGATGCGGTTAATCAAGCGATTGCTAAAACCGATTTGCCGAGAAAACCTTGCGTTACAAAAAATTTGAAAATTCACGGTTTTTGTGAAGGTTCGGAACGGTTCAGCGATTTAGCGATTTACGGCGCAGACGCGGAAAAGATTCAGAAATTGATGGAGGAAAATTCGAATTTAGCCGAAAAACTGCACGAAGATTTGCCGTATCGGGCGGCGGAAATTGTTTGGGCGGTTCGTTTTGAGATGGCGCAAACGCTTGAAGACATTTTGGCGCGGCGAACCCGTGTTTTGTTTTTGGACGCAAAAGCGGCAATCGAAATCGCGCCGCACGTTGCAGAAATTATGGCGGCGGAATTGGGAAAAGATGAAATTTGGATTGACGGGCAAATCGAGAACTTTATCGAAATTGCTAAAAACTATATGAATGAATACTAAAAAGTTAACACAAAGAAGTTTCTTAGTCGGGAGCGCAGGCATCTTGCCTGCATTGAGCGCAACAGCGCAAAAAAGATTCCAATAGAAATCAATCTGAACGTATAGAAAAATTTTAGATTGCCTGACAGCAATCTTGGCAGGCAAGATGCCTGCGCTCCCGACTGCTAGTTGACTTTTTATTAAACTGATTTTTCTTTTTTAGTGTTAATTCATACAAACTATTTCTTTGACCGAAGCAGTTGAAGCGTTGCCAATCGCATAAAACGTGGATTGAGAATTAAATATCTTTTCCACAATCGGCGCGGCTCTTGCGTCAATCTAAATAACCATTCAAGCCCTAATCGTCCCAACCATTCGGGCGATTCACGCACGTTGCCCGCGAAAAAATCGAACGACGCGCCGACACCGAGCATCACCGCCGTCAATTTACCTTTATGCGCCGACATCCAATTTTCCTGTTTCGGACAGCCCAAACCCATAAATAGAATATCGGGCTTTTTCTCATTGATTTCAGCTATGACCGCTGCGTCTTCTTCTTCGGTCAAAGGACGAAACGGCGGCGAAAAAGCATAGACGATTTTCAATTTCGGATAATCTTTTTTCGCCCGTTCGAGAATTGCGTCAATCACGATTTGCTTGCCGCCGTAAAACCCAACGGTCAAATTATTTTTCTCGGCGTAAGCGCAAAGCATAATCATCAAGTCGTTCGCACGCACGCGAGCGGCTTGTTTTTCGCCCTGTAGTTTCTGCATCCAGACGAGCGGCATTCCGTCGGGAATTATCAAATCCGCTGCATTTACCTTCACCGCGTATTCAGGATTATCAAAAGATTCCATCGTCATGTGGACGGTTGAAAAACAAACGTAACCGCCGCGCCCGCGCCTCACAAGTTCGGCGACGCGCTGAATCGCCGAATCGTGATTGCAGACATTGACTTGCAAACTGACAACTTTCACGCGCTCGTTTTTTACGGGCTGATTACTCATTTTCAAAATTCTGTGAAATCAATTCGAGCGAACGATTCTGACGATAGCCGATGTTGAAATGTCCGTCGTCAAATTCTTCCGTTAAGAAAGGAATGTCAAACTCTTTCAATTGTTTACATAAAATCTTCGCACCTAAATCGAGCGCAAATTCGTCGCGCGTTCCCGCGTCGATAAATAATAACTTTAAAGATTTCAATTTTTCCACAGACTTTTCCACAAGTCTTACGGGGTCGTGTTCGAGCCATCTCGCCCAAACGTCCCAACGAATTTCGCCCGTTTCCAAATCGAACGGCAAATCGAAACCGAGTTCCGCCGTTTTGTTCGGCGCGTAACACGCGCTCATTCCAATGGTGTTAAGAGCGGCGAAATCGTCTTTGCCTTTTCGCTCCGTTTCGCGCCAGAATTTTTCGATTAACGCTTTCGGGTCGCCTTTGATAGCGCGGAAACCTTCGGCGATTCCGGGAAAATAACAAAACTCGAAATAAGCGTCGCCGCTAGTCGAACACGCCAAACCGAATTTATCGGCGTGACGCATCGCCATTATCAATGCGCCGTAACCGCCTGAAGATTTACCCATCACGGCGCGGGAATTTTTATCTCGATTCGTGCGGAAATTACCGTCTACAAATTCGATGATTTCCTGCGTCAAATAATCTTCGTAATCGCCCGTCGCGCTCGAATTGATATACTGTGAGCCGCCGTAATATGTGAAACAATCAGGCAGCACGGCAATCATCGGTTTGATTGTTCCGCCTGAAATTAGTTTATCCATTCGCTCCGCTAAATTCGGCGCGAAAGCGTTGTCGTTGAGAAACATTTTGCCGCGTCCCGTAAAACCCGTTAGGCAATAAACGACGGGAAATTTTTTATTGCTCGTCTCATAATCGGGCGGGAGATAAACGTATAAATCTCTGACGTGCTTATCGCCGAGCGGATTGCCCTTCAAAATCTGGCTTTCGTGCTGCAAAACTTTGATAGTTCCTTGCGTTTGGTTTTCGGTAGTCATACCATTAGATTTTTGACGGAAGACGCAGTAAGCGTCAAGTTTCAAACCGATTATGCAAACCGATGTTATTTCTTTAAATCCGAATGCGCTTCAGATAACCATCGAATTTCTGACGGCGATGATTACGCCCGCGCTGCTTATTTCGGCGACGGGTTCGTTGGTCCTTTCGACTTCAACCAGGCTCGGTCGCGTGGTTGACCGCGTGCGCGATTTGGAACAGAGGCTTGCCGAATTAATTACGACCGAAGACAAAACGAGCATTCCGCTTTACGACAAACGACTCGAAGTTATCGTCAATCTCCTCGACAAAGTAACGAGCCGTTCGCGGATTTTGCAGCGGGCGATGGGCGCGTTTTACTATGGTTTGTGTCTTTTTATTATGACGAGCGTAGCCATTGGGTTGGTCGGAATCATCGGCGTTTATCGTCTTATTCCAATTCCAATCGGAATAATCGGCATTTTGTTTTTGTTTTACGGCAGTATTTTGATGCTCCGCGAAACTCGTATGGCAACTGCTACCGTCAATGCCGAAATGGATTTTACTTGGGAAATTGCGCGAACGGTTGCGCCGGAAAATATTATCAACAAATACCAACACAATGCTTTTGGAAGAGGAAAAATCAGAGCCAAAATTCACGAAACTTTTAGCGGCGGGCGAACTTCGAAATAGAGTCGAAGCGTTAGAGAAACTGCTCGAAAGCTGTTCAATTTGCCCGAAAAATTGCGGCAACAATCGTCTAAAAGACGAAATCGCCGCTTGTTATTCAGGCAGACTTCCGATTGTTTCGAGCTACACGGCGCATTTCGGCGAAGAACCTTGTTTGTCCGGCACACACGGCACGGGCAATATATTTTTCGGCAACTGCAATCTGCGCTGCGTCTATTGCCAAAACTTTCAAATCTCGCAAACTTGGAAAACACAGAAGAAAAATGAAATCACGCACGAACGGCTGGCGGAAATGATGTTAGAGTTACAGGCGAAAGGTTGTCATAACATTGGATTTGTCAGCCCGACGCATTTTGTTCCGCAAATGGCGCGAGCGATTTTGATTGCCGCCGAAAAAGGTTTGCGCCTGCCGATTGTTTATAACACGAACGCTTATGATTCGGTTGAAATTTTAAGGCTGCTCGACGGAATCGTTGACGTTTATCTGCCCGATTTGAAATATGCCGACGACGAAGCAGGTTTTGAGTATTCAAAAGTGCGCGGCTATAAAACTTTCGCACGTGAAGCGATAAAGGAAATGTTTCGGCAAACCAGCGACGAACTCATTTTCGACGAAAACGGGTTATTGCAAAAAGGTTTGGTCATTCGTCTGCTCGTTCTGCCGAATGATTTAGCGGGAATTGAAGAAAACTTACGCTGGATAAAAGAAGAACTTTCGCCAAAAGTGGCGATTTCATTAATGGCGCAGTATTACGCGACCAACAAAGCCGCGACCGATTCGCGTTACATTTTATTATCGCGTCGAATTAGCGAAAGAGAATGGTTTAACGCCGTTTCGCTTTTAGAAGAATTGAATTTTGAAATGGGTTTTATGCAGGAATACGAATCGGCTTCGCATTATTATCGCCCCGATTTTACGGACGCGGAAAAGCCGTTCAAAGATATTCGGGATTTTCAATAGTTTTCTAAAATTAAACAAAGAAATGAAACCTTTTCTAAAATGGGCTGGCGGAAAAACACAATTGATTGCCGAAATCGAACGAAACCTTCCACCGTTGGTTTTGTCCGGTAAATTCACTTATGTCGAACCGTTTGTTGGAAGCGGCGCGGTTTTATTTTGGTTAATAAAGAAATTTCTGAATATGGATAAAGCTATTATCAATGATGTTAATTCAGATTTAATAAATACATATAAAACAATAAAATCAAAACCAAAAAATTTAATTTCAATTCTTAAGGAATTTCAAAACGAATATCACGGTTTGCTAAACAAAGAAGAACAAAAGAAAGAATACTATTATCAAAAACGAGATTTATACAACAGCAGAAATACCGACAAAATCACTCAAGCGGCTTTATTTGTCTTCCTAAATCGAACTTGCTTTAACGGATTGTATCGCGTCAATCGAAGCAATTTATTTAATGTTCCAATGGGAAGCTACAAGTTGCCAATGATTTGCGACGAACAAAATATTTTAGCTGTCAGCAACGCACTACAAAATGTAGAAATTCTCAACAGCGATTTTGAGAAAACTTTGCCTTATGCAAGCGAAAACTCTTTTTTCTATCTCGACCCGCCATATAAACCTTTGAGCGTAACTTCGAGTTTTAATTCTTATGCGAAAAATGAGTTTGATGATAATGAGCAAATTAGATTAAAAGATTTCTGCGTTGACCTTCACGCACGCGGAAGTAAATGGCTACTGAGCAATTCAGATGTTCAGCAGGATGATTTCTTCCATAGAATTTACGAGAGTTTTAATATTAAACAAGTAAAAGCAAAAAGAGTTATTAATTCAAAGCCGGAAAAAAGAGGTGAGTTGGACGAACTTTTGATAACTAATTATAAATTGAACGAGTTTCATTTAGCTGGAAACACACAACAGAAATTATGGAACGAGCAGACGCGATTAAACGGATAACGCAGCTTGTTGGCAAAGATTTGCGACCAATGGCTGATGAGTTAGAAATAACTGTTTGGAAAGGCGATAAGAAAAACAAGGGTTGGGTTGGTCATGTAATTGAACGGTATTTAGGGCTTCCTATTAATTCGTCCCAATCTCCGAATTTTGGAAGCTGGGAGTTAAAAGTTATCCCGTTAAAAAGAAATGCCAAAGGTCAGTTAGTAGTTAAAGAAACAATGGCAATAACTATGATTGATCCCTATAACGTCGCTCGCACACCATTTGAAGAAAGCCATTTGCTCGCCAAAATGAGAAAAGCTGTTATTGTTGCTCGCGTTTTTGAAAGTCAAGTTGAAGCAAGTTCTTTGCTTCATTCTGTAACTGATTTTGATTTAGGTGATAGCGAAATTTACGAACAGGTAAAAGCAGATTACGAGTTGGTCAGAGATGCAATCAGCACAAAAGGATTTAGTTCTCTTACAGGTAGCATGGGCGTGTTAGTCCAGCCTCGAACGAAAGGACCTGGTCATGGCTCAACTTCACGAGCCTTTTATGCAAGAACGAAATTTGTGGCTGAAATTATCAAGGACGCGATTAAAAAAGTCGAATAAATACACTTTCAAAAATTTCACATTTTCATTAATTCAGAAATACTAATCTCAAAATTCTTCGCTAAAACCTCGATGTTCAGGAGTGACGGATTCCGCTCGCCTCGCTCAATCATTCCAATATAGTTTTTATGCAAGCCTGAAATATCGGCAAGTTGTTGCTGTGTCAAATTTCTTTCCGTTCGCAATTCCCTGACTCTTTTACCGAATTTTTTTAAAATAGAATCTTCCATTATGCTTTCAAAAGACACTTATTGTGTGTTAAAATTTATTTCAAATTCATCTCGAAAAGGAAATAAACTTATGCAACAGAATGTTTTTATAGTAGAGAAAGATTCAATCAATTTAAACTTAACCAAAGAAGAAAATATTTTAATCGAAAGAAATTATCTCGTGAATTTTATGAGAATGTGCGCTGATAATTTTGACATACGGAAAGAGAAACTTTATATTCCCGACGGCTGTGAGAAATACGGCTTTGCCGAAGGCAAACACAATATCGGACAAATGATGCGCTTTTTTGCCGATATGCTTGAAGATTGAGAAAAGAGGCAACTATGAAAACAAAAACACTTGCCAGAAAAGCAAATTCAAGACCAATTTGTGTTTTTCTTAAACCTTGTGTTGAAAAGCAGGACTTAAATTATTTTGAACAGTTCACGGGAACGCCGGAACAAATTTTGAATCGTTCAATGGAAATAATTCACGGTTTGAAAACAATCTTTAAAAATGCTGATTTCTCGGTAAAAATAGAAAATACAAACTTAACTCAATCACTTTATCTCGACTCTGATATTTTGTTTGACGAAAACTTTAATGAAATTGGAAGCGTTGAAGATTACATTTATTTTCAGAAATGACACCTTACTTTAAATCTGACGATAAAAATTTCACCTTGCTTCGCGGCGATTCAATCGAACTTTTGCCGCTGTTTGAGCATAAGTTCGACATGGTTTTCGCCGACCCACCTTACTTTCTTTCAAACAATGGACTGACAATAAAAAACGGCAAAGTTTCGAGTGTTAATAAAGGCAAATGGGACGAATCGCCTGGAATTCATCAAATAAATGAATTCAACTTAAAATGGCTTTCGTTTGTCAGCGACAAGATGAACGACAACGCGACGATTTGGATAAGTGGAACAATGCACAATATTTTTTCGATTGGACAAATGTTGACGCTTTTAAATTTTAAGATTCTCAATGTCATCACCTGGCAAAAAACAAATCCGCCGCCGAGTTGGGCAAAGCGTTCATTTACACATTCAACCGAACAAATCATTTGGGCGCGAAAATCTGAAAAAGCTCCGCATTATTATAATTACGATTTTATGTATAAAATCAATGGCGACCAACAGATGAAAGACGTTTGGACGCTTCCGGCAATTCAAAAGTGGGAAAAAACTTGCGGAAAACATCCGACACAAAAACCGCTTTCAGTTTTAACGCGCATAATTTTAGCTTCAACAAAACCGAATGCTTGGATTTTAGACCCGTTTACAGGAGGAAGCACGACAGGCATTGCAGGCAATTTATTAAACAGAAGATTTTTAGGGATTGATTTAGAAGAAGAATATTTACAGCTTAGTAAAAAACGAAAAATAGAAATTGAAAATCCCTTGACACAAAAACAGTTTCGGGAAAGTATAAACGGCTTTAAAGATAAAAATGAATTATCATATTTTTTACAAAATGAATCTCGACAAACAAATTGAGTAAAATACTAAAAATCGGTGATAAATCTCCAAATTTCAGCGATTTGAAAAATCTGTGTAAGGGTATTCGTGATTTCCAGTGATTAAGAAAATAAAATGAAAAAAATAACGCTTATTTTCGTTTTGTTACTTTCATTTTCTCAAACGATTTCGGCGCAGGAAAAAGCGTCGTTGCCGGAAATTGACCGCATTCGCATCGCCGAAGCCTTTCGAATCGGTGAAAAAATCAGTGATAAAGTTTGGAAAGGTTGGAGCAGTGCGCCGTGGGCTTTGCTTTTGGTGACGCCGAAAGATGAATTTCTGATTCGTCATCGAAAACCGTCGGGTGATTTTCGATTAATCGGTTACGATTCGCTGCTCAAAAGCGATGTTTACACTCGCCCGCGAAAATTATCGCCAAAACTGTTAGCCACTTTTCCGGCGGCGGGCGACGCAACGCCCGTTATTGTCGTTGGACAAGCGGAAAATACAGACGCAAAAACTTCTACGCCGTGGGTTTTTGTCGTTTTGCACGAGCATTTTCATCAGCTTCAATATTCGCAGCCCGATTATTACGCCGATGTTGAAAAGTTGAACCTTTCGGGCGGCGACCGGACAGGAATGTGGATGATTAACTATCAATTTCCTTACAGCCAAAAAGAGGTCGGCGACCAATTCGGTTCGTTAAGCAAATTATTAGTTGAAACTTACAACGCTAAAAATAAATCTCAACGAAGCAAGAAACTGAATGAATATCTGAGCGAGCGCAAAAAGTTTGAATCAATCTTAAAAACAGATGACCGTCGTTATTTGTCGTTTCAATTGTGGCAGGAAGGAATTGCCCGCTATGTTCAATATAAAACGGCTCAAACTGCCGCTAAAAAATATAAGCCAAGCAAAGAATTTCGAGCCTTAAAAGATTTCACGCCTATTGATAAAGAGGCAGATAATTTGCTGCGTTTAACTTTCAACGAATTAAAAGAAGTTAATCTGTCAAAATCTCAACGAATCGCGTTTTATCCGTTCGGCGCGATTGAAGGACTTTTGTTAGATAAAGTTAATCCAAACTGGAAAAAAAGGTATTTAGCGGATAAGTTTAGTTTAGACGATTATTTCCGAAATGAGGTAAACGAATGAGAATTGGTGAAAACGCGCCAGATTTTACGTTGAAAGACGGTGACGGAAACGATTGGAAACTATCCGAACGGCGCGGAAAAACGGTTGTTCTGCTTTTCTATCCGGGCGATAACACGCCGGTTTGCACAAAACAGATGTGTTCCGTCAGAGATAATTGGGAAGATTACGCGAAAACCGGCGCGGAAGTCGTCGGCATTTCGACCGATTCCGCCGCATCGCACAAAGATTTTTCCCAGAAATATGATTTGCCGCTGACGCTTTTGTCTGACGAAAAGGGCGAAGTCGTCGAAAAATTCAACGTCAAATCTTGGCTTCCCGGACGCTCGGCGCGGGCGGTCGTCGTTGTTGATAAAAACGGCGTTGTTCGACATCATCAAGTTCAATCGTTGAGCGTGTTTCGCCCGAAAGACGATGAAGTTTTGAAGGCAATCGGGCAAGCAAACGCCGCATAACCACAATTGGTTTTATTGCCGAAATTTTTTAACAAACCGCCAAAATATACTAATCTCCGACGTAAGGCGCGGTGCCGGTGTCAACAATATTCCAAACTGCGGATTCGGGTATATAGAAAGGCTTTTTGGTGATGCAGATTTTTAAAGTTTCTTTCTGTTCGTCGTAGGTCGCGCTGAGTTTAATTCCGTAAGGTCCTTCGACTTCAACATCATCGCCTTCGGGAACTATTATTCCTTCATCGGCTAAATCCTCACGCAGATTGAGAAGTTCATCTCTCGTTATTCCGCCATACTGTTTGCATTCGGGCATAGAAATCTCCTTACTGTCATTAATCTAAAATTGTTTTTGATTGTAACCGAAAATAAAAAAGCAGCCAAAAAGGCTGCCGATTAAATTCAAATTTTAGTCGAGAATTTGTTACTCAAACCAATCGCTTCGATACGCTATCCACCAACTTAAAAACAAAATCGGAATTGTACAAACAATTCCCCAAAGGAGCGGCAAAATTACATCTGCTAACAAACCCAAAAACATAAAGGAAATCCAAAACACTTTACGCTGCATAATTCATCACCATCGTCCGTCAAGCATTATGACATATCGGATTTCTTTCGCCTAACATTTCTTTTCGCCAAGAAAAGTTTGTTTTAGGACTTTCTCAAAAAGGATTTTAGTCGGGAACGCAGGCATCTTGCCTGCATAGCGTTCGACAGAACGCTCAAAAGTTTCGCCGGTGTTCAAGTCTTTGATAATCGGCAGCTTTTATTCGCGCTTGATGGCAGGCATCTTGCCTGCATTCCCGACTAAATCTTTTTTCAGTTTTTAATAAATTGAGAAAGTCCTGTTTGTTTATGATATTCTAAACCGAAAGAGAGTCTAAATATTATAAGTGAGGTTTCAAGATGGCTTTATTTTCAAACGATAAATTCAAATGCGCCCGTTGCGGACAGAAAAACGCGCCGCTCGGTTACGCGCCGATTCCGACCGAACTCGGACAGCAAATCGGCGCCGAGATGTGTCAGGACTGCTGGAAAGAATGGCTGCAAAAACAAAAGCAGCTTATTAATCATTTCGGAATTGATATTTCAAATCCGGATTCGCACCAGTTTTTGTTCGACCAGATGAAGATTTTCTTTTATGACGAAGGAGTTGAACTCACGCAGATTGACACCTCAAAAGAAGGTTCGGTTAATTGGTAAAGAAAGCAAAAAATAGAAAATGTTCCAGAAGCGAGCGGCGCGGAAATGGTCGCTCGCTTTTCTTTGGGAATACAATCAATCTGAAACCGCATCTTAAATTCGGGCGAATGTAGTAATAGGAAATTGGCGAATCTCTGTTGAAATCTGAGGAAAAACGATGCAACGAATTTTTAACGTTTTAATTTTTTTATTTACAACCGCGATTCTTAGCGGCAATTCATTCGGAATGAACGATTTCAAGAAACAAGCAAAGGTGCGTGCGCCGGAACTGGCGGGCGGAAAAAGCTGGCTAAACACCGAAAAACCGCTTTCAATCGCCGGGCTAAAGGGCAAAGTTGTTCTGCTCGATTTTTGGACTTACGGTTGTATCAACTGCATCCATATCATTCCCGATTTGAAAAAACTCGAAGAAAAATATCCGAACAATCTGGTCGTCATCGGCGTTCATTCGGCGAAGTTCGACAACGAGAAAGATACAGAAAACATTCGCAATATCGTCCTTCGATACGGCATCGAACATCCGGTTGTCAACGACGCGGATTTCAAAATCTGGGACGCCTACGCAATCAAGGGATGGCCGGGTTTAGTCGTGATTGACCCCAATGGATACGTTATCAAAACGCTTTTCGGCGAAGGACATTTTCAGGAAATTGACCAAACAATTTCTGAAACGGTTGCCGAATTTCGCAAAAAAGGACAGCTTAACGAACAGTCGTTAAAATTTGCGTTGGAGAGGGCGAAAATCGGCGATTTGCCGCTCGCGTTTCCGGGAAAAGTTTTGGCTGATGAAAAATCGAAACGGCTTTTTATCTCCGATTCAAACCACAATCGAATTGTCGTAACCGATTTTAACGGAAAATTATTGGAGGTAATCGGAAGCGGTCAAGCGGCGAAAACCGACGGCGATTTTGCCAGCGCAGGTTTTAATCGTCCTCAAGGAATAGCTGCCGACGGCGATAATTTGTATGTTGCCGACACGGAAAATCATCTGATTCGGCGCGTTGATTTAAAAACAAAAAAGGTTGAAACAATCGGTGGAACAGGCAATCTCGAAGGATTCGACGGCACCGGCGGCGATGCTTTGAAAACGGCGTTGCGTTCGCCTTGGGATTTAACGCTCGTCGGCAAAATGCTTTACGTTGCGATGGCTGGTTCGCATCAGATTTGGCGAATGGATTTGGAGAAAAATCTGCTTGAGCCGTATGCGGGAACGCGGGCAGAAGCCAGAATTGACGGGAAAATTGACGAAGCGGCATTCTCGCAGCCTTCGGGCATCGTATCGGACGGCAAAAAACTTTGGGTTGCCGACAGCGAAGCGAACATTATCCGCGAGATTGATTTCGCTAAAGAAGAAGTGGAAACGCTGGTCGGCGGCGATTTATTTCAGTTCGGCGATAAGGACGGGATGGGCGACGACGTGCTTTTGCAGCATCCACTCGGCGTTGCGCTCTACGACGGGAAAGTTTTGATTGCCGACACTTATAATCACAAGATTAAAATTCTCGACCCCGAAGCGAAAACCGTCAAAACTTTTCTCGGCACGGGAAAATCAGGACAAACCGACAGCGCGAGCGCGACGTTTTACGAGCCTGCCGGATTATCAATTGCCGACGGTAAACTCTTCGTCGCCGACACGAATAATCAAGCGATTCGCGTTGTGGATTTGAAAACGAAAGCGGTTTCGACTTTGAAAATCGAAGGCTTAGCTCCGCCTGTGCAAACGGAAATCGGAAGTTCGCCATCCGCCGCGAAGGAAATAAAACTTGAAACAAAAGACGTAGCGGCAAATTCCGACAACTCGCTGATTTTAAATATCAGTCTGCCGAAAGATTTTCATTTAAATCCGAACGCGCCGCAGAGATTTGAGGTTTTGACCGGCGACGGACAGAATATAAAAATTACCAATCCGACACAAAAATTTAAAACGCTTCCCGTCGTTGTGCCGTTTTCAGCCCTGCAAAAAGGCGCGGCAAATTTGAAAGCGAAATTGACCGTTTATTATTGCCGCGAAGACAACACGGGCGTTTGTTTGATAAAAAGGCTGGCTTGGAATGTGCCGCTGAATGTCGTGGCGGATAAAAGGGCGGCGCGGAAAGTAGAAATTTCGGCAAATGTCTCGGAACAGTAGGCAGAAGGCAGTAGCAGTATGCAGTTAGAAGACAGACGAATCGTGTGTAAATCGAAAATTTTGAGTTCAAAAATTTTTAATTAATCATTTAAACTTTTAACTGCATACTGCTACTGCCTTCTGCCTACTCTTCTAAAGTTGCCAAAATATCGGAACTAAAATAATCGCTGCGATAAAAGCGACAATCGTTAAAATTGTGCCGACTTTGACGAAATCCATAAACCGATAGCGTCCGGGCGTATAAACCAAAACGCAAGCCGGCTCGAGCGGCGTGATGAATGAAAACGACGCGGCGAAGGTTATTGCAACCGCGAAAGTGCGCGGATTAAGACCCAGCGCGACGGCGGTTTGCACGGCGACGGGCAGAACGACCAGCGCGGCGGCTTGATTAGACATCGGCTGCGTCAAAGCGACGGTTAAGGCGAAGAATCCGGCAAGCACGGCAGTCGAGCCGTATTGCTGGAAATAAGTAACAATCAAGCCCGCCAAGTATTTATCCGTGCCGGTTTTTTCCATCGCTATTCCGAAACTCATCATACAGGCAATCAAAACCAGCAGACGAAAATCAATCAGCGAATAAAGTTCAGTGTGGCGGACGGTCCTTGTCGCCAGAAGAAGCAAAACACCTAAAAGGACGGCGATGGCGAGCGGAACTTCAAAACCCGTCACGATTTTTGAAAGCGAAAGTGCGAGAAAAAGTCCGAAGGCGGCAATCGCCCAACCGCGTTTCGCCGTTCGCATACTGCCCGCCGAAACATCTTCGAGCAGAAGCATTTCGCCCTGGACGACAAACGGCTCGATAAGGCGACGATTGCCCTGCACGAGCAGAACATCGCCGAATCGTAAACGCACGCTGCTGATTTTATCGAGAAATTTTTCGCCGTGCCGATTAATCGCCAGCACGGTCAAATCATAACTTTGGCGGAAATTGGCGGATTTTAAGGTTCGCCCGACGAGGCTCGAATCGCGCATTACCATTACTTCGAGCAGTTCGACATCGCCGCTTTCCAAATCGCGGTCGTTAAGTTTGAAATCGGCGCGTATTTCGAGTCCGGCTTCTGATTTGACATTTAAAATGTCGGCAAGTTTGCCTTCGACAATCAGTAAGTCGCCTTCTTCAATCGGTTCATTCGGACTTGGCGCGATTTTCTGTTCTTCGCCGCGAATAATCCCCAGCACGGTTAAATCGAGTTCGAGATTGATATTTGCTTCGCCGAGCGTTTGACCAATCAGATGCGACGAAGGCAAAACCAAAACTTCCGAAACATATTCACGAATCGAATACTGTTCGGTCAGAGATTCTTCGCCGCCGCGATTCGGAAGAAGTTTTCTGCCGACAAAAAGCATATAAATCAAACCGACGGCAACCGTAATAATTCCGACTGGCGTTAGCTCGAACATCGAATACGGCTGCATTCCGTAACGCTGCATCGCGCCGCTGACGGCTAAATTAGTTGAAGTTCCGATGAGCGTACAGCTGCCGCCCAAAATTGCGCCGAAGGCAAGCGGCATCAGCAGTTTTGACGGCGAAATTTTCGCGCGATGGGCTAAACCCAAAACGACCGGCAGAAACATCGCGGTCGTCGTCGTATTTTTCAAAACCGAGGCGCAGATTGCCGCGACCGCCATTATTAAAGCCGTAAGAAGAAATTCGTTGCTGCCGGAAATCCGGTAAAGTCTGCGTCCGATTAAATCGACAATGCCGGTTTTGACGAGTCCGCCGGTTAATACGAAAAGTCCGCCGATGGTGATGATGATGTTATCGCCGAAACCTGACAACCCTTCCTGAATGGTTAAAACATTTGTCATCACCAAACCGATGACAAGAAGAATACCGACTACGTCAACGGGAATTTTCTCGGACGCAAACAACACGACGGCAACTAGAAGTAAAATTAAAGTAATTGCGATAGGCGACATTTGGCTGAATAATACAGAAGTTTTTTAAATTTGAAAAGAAAATTTTCAAATTTCGGACAGGTTAAATTTTACACGGAGAAATTTGACTATGTTATACTTTCGTTTAATTATTTTTAAATATGAATCAAGAAAATTGTTTATTCTGCAAGATTGTTGCGGGTGAAATCCCGTCGGATTTAGTTTATGAAGATGATGTCTGCGTGGCGTTTAACGATATTAGTCCGCAAGCCCCGACTCACATTCTCATTGTTCCGCGCGAGCATATCGCATCGCTCGATAAAGCGCGAAACAAACATCTGGAAACGCTCGGCTATATGCATTTGATTGCGGCGGAAATTGCCCGCGAAGAAAATTTCGCCGAAGCCGGTTATCGCACGGTTATCAACACTAACGGCGACGGCGGGCAGACGGTTTTTCATCTGCATCTTCACTTGCTCGGCGGTCGTCCTTTTGTTTTTCCGCCCGGCTAAAAATTTAACTAAAAATCCGACCAACAAAATTAAAGTTTTTTGCTTCATAAGTCTTTGACTTCTGAATTAAGCATTATGAAAAAAGTTTTTATATTTTTGTTTTTAACCACGCTCGTGTTTTTTCAAACGAACTGCACAACCAATACGACGGCGGAAAACTCAAATCAAGCGAATGCTAATTTAGAATTGACGGCGACGGCGGAGACCAACCAAGCAAACACTAACGTCAAACCCGCTGAAACGCCGCTTCCGACATTTACGAATGCGGACGAAGCGTTGGCGGAAGGTAAAAAATTACTCGACGCGCTCGAAACTGAAAAAGCGGTTGAAGCACTTTTTCAAGCTGTCAAACTCAATCCGGATCTAGCCGAAGCGCATTTCAATCTCGGCATCGCTTATTCGCTTATCGAAAAAGAAGAAGAGGAAACGGCAATTACCCAAATCGAGGCAACTCCGACTCCAAAGCCGACTAGAAAAGGCAAAAAAAATGCCGCGCCCGTGAGAACGAAAAATTCCGAAAAGGCGTTCGATAATGCGGTCAAAGCATACAAAAAAATCATAGCGAAAAACAAGCTGGACGACGCGGCGCATTTCAATCTCGGACGCGCTTACAACAAACTTAACGAAGACCAAGACGCGATGAAAGCCTTGCGCGAAGCCGTCAAACTCAAACCGGACGATGCCGAATATCAAATCGAATACGGAGTGATTTTGATGAAACTCGCCCAGTATCAAGAAGCCGTCGCCGCTTTGAAAAAAGCCGTCAGCCTTGATGATTCTAATCTGCAGGCTCAAGAATTGCTCGAAAAAGCCGAAGCCGGACGCAAACGTATAGATTTCGGCATCAAACCGAAATTGCCGCCGCCAGTTCAACAAGAACCAATCAAACCGCGTGAAAATCCGAAACCACGCGAAACTCCTAAACCCAAAGAAGAGTCGACGCCCGAAAAGAAAAATGCGAACCAATAAATTAGAGCAGAAAATTTGATAATTTTTGACTTACCAATTCAAATATCTTTCTGCGTCTAAAACACACACATCTGTTTTGCTTTGTATCAACTTGACATCAATTATAAAAGCCGAGAGTCTAATGTTGTAAGTTCAAAACCAGAAAATTCAATTGTCCACTGACAACTGATAACTGACAACCGACAATTGTTGATATGAAAATAGAAATCGAAAGCCCGCCGACGTTTCCGCTCGAACGCAAAATTAAAATGCATGAAGCGCGGGAAGCGATTATTGACCGTTTAGCCCGTGATTTGCCGACAAATATTGACCTTGAACGGTTTTTGAATGTTGTCGTATCGGAAATCGGGCGAATGATGCAGGCTGACCGCTGCGACGTTCTTCAATTGACTTCGGCGAGCGAGCTTCGTATCAGCCACGAATGGCGGGCTTCGGAAGACATTCCTTCGAGTGAAGGCACGACAATACCGTTCGACGCGCAAAAACTTTCCGAACGCTTTGACATTACAAAACCAATTCGCCTCAACGACACTTCAAAAACGAAAGACGCGACGGTTAAATTTTTTACCAAAGCATTGGAAACCCGTTCGCTGCTCGTCGTGCCGATTATTTTGAGCGGAAGAGTTTTGGGACTTCTCGGACTTCACGATACGAAGTCGCCGCGCGAATGGCTCGACGAAGAAGTTGTATTTCTGGAATCAATCGCCCGCCAACTCGCCATCGGTTATCAATACACAAGCCTTTACGTCGCGCAGGAACAGGACTCGAAACGCACCAACGCGCTGTTGGAAATTGCTAACATTTTGAATTCGCATTCGGATTTCGGCGAAGTTTCGTCCAAAGTTTTGGAACGCGCCATCAAACTCGTCGGCGCGGATTACGGCGCACTCGGCGTGATTGACCAGACGGGCAAAAAAATCTCGCTCGTCGCGTTCAAATCCGCGCCCGATGTCGAACCGAATGCAGTTTTACAGATGATTCAGGAACACAACCAATCGCTCGACATCGAACCATTTCCTGCGCTCGGCGATATTTTGCGCGAGGGAAAAACTCTGCGGCTGGTTGATAAACAATTGCCGTTTGCGATTCGGCTGATTTTCAATTCGCAGCTCGGAGGGAAAGCAGCGCTCGTGTCGCCCGTGCGCGTCGGCGGTCAAGCGTTCGGACTTTTGGGCTTCGTTTGGAGTGAAGAACGCGAAAACGGTTTTGAAGACCACGAAGTTGCGCTTGCTGAAGGAATTTCGGACCAAATCGGCACGGCTCTGGAGCGCGACCAATTGAGCGCGGAAATAATGCGCCTCAAAAGCGAATTACACGAACGATACACGAGCGAAATTATCGGGCAAGCCGCGCCGATTCGCCGCGCCGTCGAACTCGCTCTGACCGTTGCCGACACAAACACAACCGTTTTGATTCAAGGCGAATCGGGAACGGGAAAGGAATTGCTGGCGAATCTGATTCACTACAATTCGGGACGCGAAAACAAGCCGTATATTAAATTAAACTGTGGAGCGATTCCCGAAACTCTGCTTGAGAGCGAACTTTTCGGACACGAAAAAGGCGCGTTCACCGATGCGCGTTCGCAACGGCAGGGACGTTTTGAAGAAGCCGACGGCGGAACTTTATTTCTCGACGAAATCGGCGAAATGTCGCTTTCGGCGCAAGTGAATTTATTGCGCGTTTTGCAGGACGGTGAATTTACGCGCGTCGGCGGCAAGGAGATTATAAAAACCGATGCGCGGGTGATTGCCGCGTCAAATATAAACTTGGAGGAAGCAATTGAAACGGGAACTTTCCGTAAAGATTTGTTTTATCGTTTGTCGGTCTTCCCGATTGTCGTGCCGCCGCTTCGTGAGCGTCCCGAAGATGTTCACCTGCTCGTGTTTCATTTTCTCGAACTTTATAAACAAAAAAATAAACGCTTCGTGGCGGGAATTTCCAAGGAAGCTCTGCGGGCTTTGGTCAATCACGAATGGAACGGCAATGTGCGGGAACTTGAAAACGCGATTGAACGCGCCGTCATTATTGCGTCGGGCAGACAAATCGAACTCGACGATTTGCCGGAAGCGATTAGCAAACGAGCGTTTGAAGCGTTTGCACAAGCCCGGCAGGAACGGCTTCGCGCCGCCAGCGAAGGCAGTTCAATCGGCATCGAAATCGAACTGCCCGCCGCGATGGACGAAGTTGAAAAACAAGTTATCGAAGCGACGCTCGATTACGCGAGCGGCGACAAATCACGCGCCTCGCGGCTTTTGAACATCGGCAGAAAAACGCTCTACCGAAAATTGGAACAATACAAAACAACCGGAAAAGGTTAAATTGAATCGTAGAAAACATAATCGGTGAAGATTGATGATGTTTCCGCAGGAAAGCATTGGTTCTTCCGTTACAATCAAAAATTCTTTATTAAATTCATTTAAGTTTAGGAGATGCTTGTATGAAAAGACTATTTTTTACTTTGTTTGTTGCCCTTGTATTTTCGCTTTCTATTTTTGCCCAAACTCCGCGACCGTCTGCCACGCCGTTGGTCGAAGAAGACAATGACGTGGTGAAAATTTCGACCGCTCTAATTCAACTCGACGTAGTGGTTACGGACAAAAACGGCAAACTCGTGACCGATTTGAAGCCGGAAGATTTTGAGGTGACGGAAAACGGCGAGCGACAGCCGATAACCGCTCTGTCTTATTTCGCCGGTCAGAAAAATGCGGTGGCGGACGGAAGTTTAACCAATCTTAACTCGACGATTGGCGCGTCGCCGACCGTCGGCGATGTGCGGCGAACCGTCGCCGTCGTCGTTGACGACGCGGGCTTGTCGGCGCAGAGCATTGTTCTGGTCAAAAGGGAGTTGGTCAAATTTATCAGCGAGCAAGTTCAACCGAACGATTTGGTGGCGATTATCAAAACCAGTGGCAGCGTCGGCATTTTGCAGCAATTTACGACCGATAAAAGAAAATTATTGAGTATTATTGAAAATCTGCTATACCGCCCATTAACCAGCGTCGGCTTAAGCCCGTTCGAGACGATCGGCATAACCTTCGCGGAACAAATTGCCGGCAACAATAACGGCAACGGCGGCGAACTAAGCCAGGTAGGGAAAACTATCTCCGAGCGAAAAAACACTGTCGAATCGCTTGCCGATATTAACCGGAATCTGCAAGTGACGGCTGGTTCGCTGGGCGTTTTGAATACGACCATCAGCGCGATGCGCCAACTGCCCGGACGCAAATCCGTTTTGTATGTCGCTGAGGGCGTGTATTCGCTTTTCAGCAATACGGTTAATAACAGCCTTCGCGCCGACTCGAACATTCCATCGAATTCGTCGTTGATTTTCTCGGACATTGATAAACTCAGAGAAGATCTGCGCGGCATTACGGAGATTGCCAATCGCGCGACGATTGCCATTTACACGCTCGACCCGCGCGGCACGCTGCCAGTTAATTTTTCGGCTGCCGAACAGATGCGCGGCGGGATGACCGAGCGCGAAAGCGGCGTGCGAAACGACAGCAGTTTGATTGCCAGAAGCAACACACTGAAAATTTCGCAGCAGGGGCTGAAGTTTTTGGCGGAGGAAACGAGCGGCAAAGCGTTTATCAACACGAACGATTTCGGAAAGAGCATGCGAGAAACGCTGGATTCGCAAAACGGTTATTACCTGCTCGCCTACCAACCGACCGCCGAAACTTTTGACGCTGACAAACGGCGTTTCAATAAACTGTCCGTCAAAGTCAACCGCCCGAACGTCAACGTCAGTTACCGCAGCGGATTTTTTAACGTCGCCGAAGAAAGCCGCGAAAAAAGTAAAGCCACGCCGGAAGAGACTTTCTTCCAAAAGATATTTTCCCCGTATAAATTAACGGATGTAAATTTGCGGATGACTTCAATTTTCGCGGCGGACGAGCAGATTTCAACCATCCGCAGCTTCGTCAACATCGAAACGGGCAATCTGAAATTTGCCGACGGTGCGAACGGAAACAAAACGGCGCAATTCGACCTTATCGCCGTGAACTTTAATGCCGACGGAATCCCGGTTGCAACCGTCAGCAAGACTTTCGATATTAACGCTTCCCCGCAAAGATACGAAAAATTATTGACCGAGGGTATCGCTTATAATTTGACTTTCACCACCAGAGCGAAAGGCGCGCAGAATATCAAAGTATCGGTCAGAGACCGCAGCACACAGAAAATCGGCACGGTTTCGCAAACGGTCGAGATTCCGAATTTCGATAAAGATTCGATTGGCTTGTCGGGACTTTTACTGCAAAATTTTACCGCCGCCGAATGGCAAAATATCCAGAGCGGCAAAGCTCCGGCTGACGCGGCAAGCCGGATGCAGACGGACACGGCGCGGCGGCAATTCAAAAAAGGAACGGTTCTATCGTTCAATTACGCGGTTTATGCCGCGCCGTCACTGCGTTCGAAATCACAGGCGCAATTCACCGTGTTTAAAGACGGCAAGGAAGTTTTCAAAGGTTCGCCCGAAGAATTAAACATCGCTCCGACCGGCAAAATGCAGCGCGTCAATCGCGGCGGCGCGTTTCTTCTGGGAACGGATATGGCGGCGGGACGCTACGTTCTGCAAATCTCGGTCGGCGGCGATGCCGTCAAGGAAGCGGAGATTCACCAGATTGATTTTGAACTGGTGAATTAGTAAAAATCCAGTTTCGTGGTTAAAAAACATAAAGAAAAATTGATAGGGGTTAAAGGGATAAGCAGAGATAAAAGAATTATAGGATTTTGTTTTTATATATCTGTTCATCCTCTAAATCTCTGTCAATTTTTTTCTTCCTTGTCAATTCTTAAAAAACTTCGCGTCTTTGCGGCGCGGCGGCTTTCTAGTTAAACTTTTTCTGTTTTGGATATAATCGTCGGCACCGCCGGACACATTGACCACGGGAAAACCGCGCTCGTTAAAGCCTTGACGGGCGTTGATGCCGACCGTCTGCCTGAAGAGAAAAAGCGCGGCATCACCATTGACATCGGTTTCGCCGAACTAGATTTGGGCGCGGTGCGGATTGGGTTCGTTGACGTTCCCGGACACGAAAGATTCGTCAAAAATATGCTCGCCGGAGCAAGCGGAATTGACCTCGTTGCGCTCGTCGTCGCGGCGGATGCGGGCGTGATGCCGCAGACGCGCGAGCATTTTGAAATCTGCCGCCTGCTAGAAATAAAAAGCGGTTTGATTGTGCTGACGAAAATTGATTTAGTTGACGAAGAATTGCTCGAACTCGTCCGCCTCGAAGCGGCGGAACTCGTCGAAAACTCTTTTCTGGAAAATGCGCCGGTGATTGCCGCGAGCGCGAAAACCGACGCGGGCATCGCGGAATTGAAAGAAACTCTTAAAAAACTCGCGCTCGAAATTCCCGCTCGAAAAAACGAAACCGTTAGCTTTCTGCCGATTGACAGAAGTTTTTCCGTCAAAGGCTTCGGCGCGGTAGCAACAGGAACTTTAGTTTCGGGCAAAATCAACGAAGCCGACGAATTAGACGTTCTACCGCTCGGAAGAGCGGTTCGCGTGCGCGGTTTGCAAACGCACGGAAAGTCAGCTAAAACCATTCGCGCCGGACAGCGGGCGGCGGTTAATCTCGGCGGCATCGAACACGCAGAAATCGAGCGGGGAATGGTTTTGGCGGAAAAGGCTGTTTTACGTTCGACGCAGATTTTCGACGCGCAAATCGAAGTTTTGAAAGATGCCAAAAAAAGTTTGAAAACGCGCCAGAGAGTTCGCGTTCACATCGGCACGATTGAAGCGTTGGCGCGTGTGCAAATTATTAACGAACAAAATGAAATTGCGCCGGGCGAAAGAGATTTTGTGCAGCTGCGACTTGAAACACCGATTGTCTGCGTTCCTAATGAAAGATTTATTATCCGCAGTTACTCGCCGCAAATCACGATTGCCGGCGGACGCGTTTTAGATAATTCAGCCCAAAAGCATCGTCGGCGAGACGCGGAAACTGTTAAAAAACAGCTTGAAAAATTAATTGAAGCCGAAAACGACAAGGCAAAGCAAACAAAATTGCGACTTGAGGCGGCAGTCGAACACGGCTTAACTTTCGCCGATTTGCAGGCGCTAACCGGTTGGCGCAGAGAAATTCTAAAAAAAGCAATCGCCGAAAACGTCGAGAACAAAGCGATTATCGAAGCCGAAAGTTTTTTCGTCGCGCGAACGCCGTTTGAAAATCTGAAGGCAAAAACTTTTACGGCAATCGAAAATTTTCACCGCCAAGAACCGCTCGCCAAAGGAATGCTGCAGGCAACTTTGCGCGAAAAAATCTTTGCTCATTTTCCCGCAGAAATTTTCAAAGCCGTTCTTTCAAATTTAGAACGAGAAAACAAAATTGCGACGGAAAAGGATGTTGTCAAACTTGCCGCACATAATCTCGATTTGTCGAGCGAGGAAAAACTTTTGCGCGAAACGCTGCAAAAAATTTACCGGACGGCAAAATTGGAAGTTCCGAAACTCGAAGACGCTTTAACCGAAGCCATCAAAAACACAAAATCGGATAAAAATCACGCCCGAAAAATTTTCCAACTGCTTTTAAATTCAGGCGAACTTGTAAAAATTACCGACGAATTTTACTTCCCAAAGACGGAAATCGAACGCTTGATTCTGAAAATTCAGGAATCTGCGGCGAAAACGGATGACCGTTTGATTGACGTTTCAGTATTCAAAACAATCGCAGGCGTCTCGCGCAAATACGCGATTCCGCTACTCGAATACTTTGACCGCGAAAAAATCACGAGACGCGCGGGCGATAAGCGTCTGATTTTGTGAGAATTTATCTCGAGCATTGCACAAAAATTTAGGGGTCAAGTTCTTTCTAATCTGTGTTAATCTGTGGCTGAAAACGTATGAGAAAATTTCTAACGGCAAAATGGCACGATTTAATAATGGCGAACTACGAAATTGAGCCGTCGCTTGTGGAAAATTTTGTTCCGAAAGGGGTTGAACTGGATTTTCACGAAGGAAAATGTTTTGTCAGCCTTGTCGCGTTTATGTTTCTCAACACGCGCGTTCTGGGCTTTCCCATGCCGTTTCATATTAATTTTGAAGAAGTAAATCTGCGCTTTTACGTTAAGCGCGAAACCGCCGAAGAAATCAAGCGCGGCGTTGTATTCGTCAAAGAAATCGTACCGCGTTTTGCGATTGCGACCGTCGCGCGACTCTTTTATGGAGAGCCTTACGAGGCTTGGCGAATGAGCCATACGAGAGCAGAAAACGAAATAAGTTATGCTTGGTGGAAAGCTGATTTTACGAATCGAATAAAAATTGAAATCGGCGGAAATTTGGGCGTTCCCGATGAAAATTCGCACGGCGAATTTATCATCGAACATTATTGGGGCTACACAAAGCGCAACACGAATCGAACCGACGAATACAAAGTCGAACATCCGAAATGGGAACTTTTTGCGGCTGATGATTATGAGATAAAAATGGATTTCGGAAAACTATACGGTACGAAATTCGCCTTTTTGAATGAAACAAAACCTTATTCAATTTTTATGGCGAAAGGCTCTGAAGTGGCGGTTTATAAAGGAGCAAGGATTTAAAGTAAAAAGTAAAAAGGTAAAAGTAAAAAGTGAAGAAGAATAGTTCACAATTCAACTTTTTCTTTTTATTCGATTTTTTTCATCACTTGTTTCACATTTGCCTTTTTACTTTTACCTTTTTACTTTTCAAATATGACAATCATCGGCATCGTCGCCATCGCACAAAATTTCGCCATCGGCAAAGACGGCAAACTGCCGTGGCACTATTCAGAGGATTTAAAATTTTTCAAGGAAACGACTTCAAATCACGCCGTCGTGATGGGTTTTCAAACTTGGCAATCCGTCGGAAAACCTTTGCCGAAACGCTTGAACGTCGTTCTTTCTCGTTCCGAAACGCTTGAAAATCAAAAAGGAGTTTTGCTTTTGCGAAGCAAAGAAGAAGTTCTCGAATTGTCAAAATACTTAAACTGCGATTTATTCATCATCGGCGGCGCGAAAACTTACGAGAATTTTCTCGATGCAATTGACCAATGGATTGTCACGGAAGTGCCGGAAACGGTTCGGGACGCAGATACTTTTATGCCGCGAAATTTTTTAGACGAATTTGAATTGAAAGAAATAAAAGAACTAGATGGCGGTTTGCGCGTCAGATTTTTTGAGAGAAAATTAATTTAGTGTAGAATCTTTCCAAAAACCAAAAGGAGCGAAATCTATGTTGGGAAATAAAACTTCAGACGAATGGGTTGAAGAGTATTCGCAAAGCCATCGGCATCCAATAAATAAGTTAACGCACAAAATCGGAATTCCAATGATTGCGCTTTCCTTGCCGCTTTTTCTCGTTGCGATTATCGTTGAAGGCTTTTGGATTTTCCCGCTCGCGCTGTTTGTCGTCGGATGGATTCTGCAATTTGTCGGACATTATTTTGAAGGCAAACCGCCTGAATTTTTCAGAGATTGGCGTTTTTTGTTTGTCGGCTTGCGCTGGTGGCTGAAAAAGACTTTCGGAAAACAGTAATTTTTGGATTTTCACTCTTCGATAATGGCGAGACTGACGACAAATTCGCCGTCGTTGCCGTCGGGCGCGTTATCGTTGATGCAGAATTCAAGCCGTCCGCGCTCGTCGGGCGCGTTTTGCCAAATGCCCGACGCTTTTTTGTTTGCCACCGCTGAAATTTTCGAGTATTTTCCGTCGGCGTAACGTGTCCGCATAAGGAGCGCACCCGCGGGGAATTCCGGGAAAAGTCGGCGCGTTTGATATTTTTTGTCGGCAACGCCTTCGGGCGAAACGTCTTTTTTGATTTCCCCCAAATTTACGCTGCCTACCGCCAGCAAAACGAATTTCTCGTTCGGGACGACATCAAGATTTGAAAGCTGCCAGTTTTTATCGGCTTTAACATTGAAAACGCCCTGCGCAGTCGGTTTCGCCGGCGGCGTAAAATTCGGCTCGGGCGCAGTTGTTTCTTCGGTTTCAGGCGTTTCGACAGAAGTGTTTGACGAACCAACATCTGCCGCTTTTTTCGGCGTTGGAGACGGTTTTCGAGTTGACGTAATCACCGGTGTCGGCGTTATAACCGAAACGTTATTTTGCCTGATTCTTCTCGCCAAATACAAAGTTGTGATGAATCCGAGCAACAACAGAATCAAAAGCGAAGCCAAGCCGCCGAATATCCAAAAAAATTGCCGGCTTTTCTTTTTCGGCAGTACAACAGTCGCTTCGCTTCGCCCTGTAGCCGGAAGAATTTCGGTTTTGGCGGCGGAAAGCGGATTGCCGACCAACTGTATTCCGCATTCAAGGCAAAAATTCATTGTCGAATCGTTTTCATAACCGCAATTTTGACATTTTTTAACGCTCATCTAACCTCTCGAATAATTTACCACGTTTCAAATACCGAGGAAAAATTATCAAACTTTTATTCGAAAGGTTTTCATTAAAACAATTTTTGCATTAAACTTGTCGGCAAACTTTGAAAAGTGAAATAAAAAATACATTCGTTTTGGCTTTGGACATCGGCACGTCGAGCGTTCGCGCCGCGCTTTATGATTTTGCGGGAAACGTTCTGCCCGCAACGATGGTTAAACACGAGCGTCGGCTGACCCAAACCGATGACGGCGGCGCAGAGATTGACGCTCTCGAAGCATTCGCACAAATCGAACGAGCGATTGACGACGTTCTAACAAAGTCAGAAAACCAAGCAGGCGAAATTTTGTATGTCGCGGCGGCGGCGTTTTGGCACACTTTGGTCGGCATTGACGAAAAAGGAAGACCGACGACGAAAGTTTTCGGTTGGGCAGACACGCGCAGCCGCCGGTATGTTTCCGTTTTGCGCGATGAATTTAATGAGTCGGCGATTCACAATCGCACGGGTTGCCGCTTTCATTCGAGTTACTGGACGGCGAAATTGTTGTGGTTGAAAGAAGAACAAAAACAGATTTTTAAGCAGACGGCAAAATGGCTTTCGTTTAGCGATTATATTGCGCTGAAACTTTTCGGCACAGCAAAAACAAGCGTTTCGATGGCATCGGGAACGGGAATTTTCGACATTCGCCGGAACGATTGGGATGAGAAACTACTCAAATTTTTAAAAATCAAATCGGAAAATCTGCCCGACATCGCGGCGGAAGATGCACAGACTTTTCAGCTAAATGCAAAATACGCCAAGCGTTGGGCGAAACTGAAAAACGCCGAATGGTTTCCGGCAATCGGCGACGGCGCGGCAAACAACATCGGCGCGGGCTGCGTCGAAAAATCAAAAGCCGCGTTGATGATTGGAACTTCCGGCGCGATGCGCGTCGCTTATCAAGGCGATGCGCCAAAAAAAATTCCAAGCGGTTTGTGGTGTTACCGAATTGATAGACGGAAAATTTTAATCGGCGGCGCATTGTCCGACGGCGGCGGGCTTTACCAATGGCTGAAAGATAATTTTCGTCTGAAAAATGACGATGACCAAACCGAAGCGGAAATCGAACGACGCAACGCGGACGGACACGGTTTGACATTTCTCCCGTTTCTGGCGGGCGAACGAAGCACCGGTTATCACGAATCGGCACACGGCGCAATTTTGGGTCTTCATTCTTCGACCGATACGATTGACATTACCCGCGCCGCGCTCGAAGCAGTCGCCTATCGTTTCGCAGAAATCTATGACCAATTAAATGACATTTGCAAAATTCGTGAAATCATTGCTTCGGGCGGCGCACTGCGCGAATCGCCTGTTTGGACGCAAATCATTTGCGACGTCCTGGCGCAAAATATGTCTCTGCCGGACGTGCGCGAAGCCTCTTCACGCGGCGCGGTTCTGCTGGCGCTCGAGACAATTGGCAAAATAAAAAGCATTGATAATATTGCCACGCCGAAGGGTCGGGAATTTAAGTTTGATAAAAAGCGAAATGCGATTTACAAAAAAGCGCATGAGAGACACGAGAAATTTTATAAACTACTATATGCAAATGACGCTGACAAATTTTGAAAGCGATGTCGAACGGAAAATTGTTGAGCGCGGCTTGGATTATTACCGAAGCGGCGACGTTAAAAAACTCGAAAAAGTCAGCGAAAACGAGTTCAGCGCAGTGGTTTTCGGCAGCGAAAAATACGGCGTTTACGTCAAACTAAACGGCGAAGCGGTTGTCGAACACGATTGCAATTGCCCATACGATTGGGGCAACATTTGCAAACACAGAGTTGCCGTTTTCTACGCGATTCGCAGCGGAAATTTCAGCGACACGGGCGACAAGCTAAATTCTCTCCTTGAAAACTTACACAATTCGGCGTTGCGAAGATTCGTTTCAAACTTACTCAAAAAAGACCGCCGTTTCAGACAGGAATTTTTACGCGAGTTTGACGAAGATTTTGAGGAAGATGACGAAGAAAACGAATTTGACGAGGATTATTATTAAAAAGTTATGAAACAAATAAATTTCACCGCGATTCTGATTTTTGCATTTTGTTTCGCGGCTTTCTAAAGCTACTTGTTTTGTCTGTTAAAAGAAAGGAGAAAAAAGAAAATTGATTTAGACCAACTTTGCATCAACACTATCGAAATTTGTTTTGTGTTAAAATTAAGTTATGAAAACAATTGCAATAAAAGTCCCTAATGAGATTTTAGGCTTTCTTGGCTCGGTGTCGAAAGAGCAGGAAAAATTTGTCCTGGAGGCAATCAAGGAAAAAGTCAACCGTGAGAAAAAGCGTGATTTAAAGACGCTTCTCGTCGAAGGCTATCAAGCGACATCAGCGGAAGATTTGGAAATTACGAAAGAATTTGAAACTGCCGATTTGGAAAATTTATGAGCCGAATCTTGAAAGGCGAAATCTATCTCGCTGATTTGAACCCGACTGTCGGCAGCGAAATCGCAAAAACTCGTCCAGTGTTGATTGTTTCCAACGACATTAATAACCAATACCCCGCTACCGTCACAATCGTGCCGATAACTTCCACGACCGAAAAAATTTATCCGTTTGAAGTTTTTCTGCTGAAAGGCGAAGGAAATCTGACAAGCGATTCAAAAGCCAAGGCAAATCAAATCAGAACAATTGATAAGTTGAGATTGAGAAAGCTGTTTGGCAAAATCAACGAAGAAACATTAAAGGAAATCGAAAAAGCAATTTTGATTCATCTTGAAATCGAAATCTAAACTTATAAATATGACTGCGCCAAAAACACAACAAAATATTGACCAACTTTGCATTAACACCATCCGAACTTTGTCTTTAGACGCTGTGCAGAAAGCCGAATCGGGACATCCGGGCTTGCCGCTTGGAATGGCTCCGACGGCTTATGTTCTGTGGACGAAGTTTATGCGCTACAACCCGAAAAATCCGAAGTGGTTTAACCGCGATAGATTTTTATTGAGTGCCGGACACGGATCGATGCTGCTGTATTCGCTGCTCCATTTGACGGGTTATGATTTGCCGATAAGCGAACTGAAACGCTTTCGCCAACTTCATTCGGAAACGCCCGGACATCCCGAAAATTTTATGACCAAAGGCGTGGAAATCACGACCGGACCGCTTGGGCAAGGTTTTGCTAACGGCGTGGGAATGGCAATGGCGCAAGAACATCTGGCGGCGAAATTTAATCAAAAAGGCTTTCCGATTATTGACCATCACATATACTGCATCTGCTCAGACGGCGATCTGATGGAAGGCGTGTCTTATGAATCAGCATCGCTCGCGGGACATCTCAAACTCAAAAATCTGATTTATTTCTACGACGACAACAGTATTACGATTGACGGCTCGACCGATTTGGCTTTTAGCGAAGATGTTACCAAGCGGTTTGAATCGTGCGGCTGGCACGTTTTAGTCGTTGATGATGGCAACGATTTGAAGGCAATCGAAAAAGCGATTAAAGACGCGCACCGAATCAAAGACAAGCCGAAATTGATTCGCGTGAAAACAATTATCGGCTTCGGAATGCCGAAAGCGGGAACGTCGAAAGCGCACTCGGACGCGCCCGGAGAAGAAGCCGTCAAAGAAACAAAACGCAATCTCGGCTGGGATGAAAACAAACATTTTTACGTCCCGAAGGAAGCGTCAGCGCATTTTAGAGAAGCGATAAAACGTGGTGCAAAACTAGAAAAAGATTGGGAAGCGTTGGTTGTAAAATACGAGAAAACACACGGTGATTTGGGCAAGACTTTGCAGGAAACCCGAAAGAATAAACTGCCCGCTGGCTGGGAAAAATCTCTGCCGAAATTCGATGATGTTGAGGCAAAAGCGACCCGCGCTTATTCGGGCGAAGTCATCAACGCGATTGCCGACGCTGTGCCGCAACTTATCGGCGGCTCTGCCGACCTCGCGCCGTCGAACAACACGACGATAAAAAACTCACACGATTTCGAGGCTGGAAAATATGACGGGCGCAACATTCATTTCGGCATCCGCGAACACGCGATGGGCGCGACGATGAACGGAATGTCTCTTTACGGCAGCGTGATTCCGTTCGGCGGTACGTTTCAGACTTTCAGCGATTATATGCGCCCTGCGATTCGTCTCGCTGCATTGTCGGGTGTGCAGACGATTTTCGTATTCACGCACGATTCAATCGGTCTCGGCGAAGACGGTCCGACGCACCAATCAGTCGAACACCTCGCCGCGCTCCGCGCCATTCCAAAACTCGCCGTCATTCGCCCGTGTGACGCGCACGAAACTCGCGAAGCGTGGCGGGCGGCTCTTGAAAGAGACAACGCGCCGACAGCTTTTGCATTTTCGCGCCAAAAAGTCGCTTTAATTGACCGCAAAAAATTCGCCGACGCCAAAGGCTTGCACAAAGGCGCATACATTCTAGCCGAAGCCGAAGACAAACAAGGCAAAGCGTCCACGCCGAAATTGATTATTGTTGCGACCGGCTCGGAAGTTGGTCTTGCAATGCAGGCGCGCGAACAATTAAACGCCAGCGGAATGCCGACGCGCGTCGTTTCGATGCCGTGCTGGGAATTTTTCGACGAGCAAACCACGAAATACAAAGAATCCGTCTTTCCCTCAAGCGTCAAAGCGCGCCTGGCAATCGAAGCGGGCGTATCCCTAGGCTGGTCAAAATATGTCGGCGACGCAGGCGATACGCTGACAGTTGACCGCTTCGGCGCAAGCGCGCCTGGCGAAGATGTTTTCAAAGAGTTCGGTTTTACGGTTGAGAATGTCGTCAAGAAAGCGAAAAAGTTGGTTTGATTTTGTGGTAAAATCACGATTGAGGTGAAGTTATGCAAACCGATGTTGCCGAAGCAATTTTTGATATTGTAAAAGTCTTGCCGAAAACCCAACAGGAGAAAGTTTTAGATTTTGTCAGCGAATTACAGGCTGAAGAAGAAACGAGTTTGGAATTTCTTTTTCGGAAAATCGAAGAACGCGGTCAAAACATTCCCGACGAAGTTTGGGAAGAAATTCCGTCCGACGGTTCAATCAATCACGACCATTATCTTTACGGTGCGAAAAAACGGAAATGAAAATCATTTTTGTTGACACGCACTATTTGATTGCAATTATTAATCGGCTTGACCAATGGCATCAATCCGCAGTTTTGGTTATCAGCAAACTCGGCAAGGCTAAATTAGTTGTAACGGAAAGCGTTTTCGTCGAAACGCTCAACTACTTCGCGGAATTTCGCCACGAAGCGAAACAACATGCCGCCGAAACGATTGAAAGTTTTTCCGCAAATATCAACGTCGAAGTCATCGAACAAACATCAGAACTCTTTCGTGAAGGAATGAAACTTTATAAATCGCGCCTCGACAAAGGCTACAGTTTAACCGATTGCATTTCGATAAACGTCTGCCGCGAACTCAGCATCACGGAAATTCTCACGCACGACCATCATTTTGAGCAGGAAGGTTTTAAAATTTTGTTGTAAATTTTTGAGGAAAACAATTTAGTGCTGAATTCTTAGCGAAGGTGAATAATCGTCTTTTATAACATCATCTTCAATGACAAAAGTTTCTGAAATAATTGCTGTGTTCCAAGCGTTGCCGCTGCTGACATCTCTAAAAACTAGGAATCTTGCTTGGTCGCCTTTTCTAAACGTATCTCTTGCGCCTGTCGCTTCCGGGCTGACAACTTGAATAGACTCAATCGGTAAAATCCATTTTGAAACTATGTGATTTCCGCCACCGTGTGTCAGCATCGGCTGGCAGTATTCTTCTGATTCAATTGCAAAAATTGTTTCCCAAGAATTTGCTGAAGAATTCCATTTTTGCAAACCGTAAGGATAATCAGTTTCATCACTAAGCGTGTCACTGACGTAATCGCATGCGACGAACTTTACAGGCAAAATAGAAAAGTTTGTAAATTGTCCTGAATACATTTGGGTTTGTCCTGGAATTCCGATATAACCGTATTCGCTTTTTACATCAATGTGAAATCCGTATGAAAAATAATGTCCGTAATTGTAATGATGGATTTGCTCTATTGGTATAAGAAGACAAAGAAATATTATTAAGCTGACAAAAATCAATCTTGCTTTTTTAGAAAACTTTTTCATAATTAGATTATTGTCTGAAAGTTATCATTTTATTCGATAAAAAAGAAGATTAAACTGAACATTATGACGACAAAAGAAATTCTACTTGAACAATTTACTGCTTGTTACGACGAAAACGGTTGGTTTGTCGCGCTGAAAAATGCGGTGAATAATCTAACGGCTGAACAGGCGATTTGGAAAACGGAAAATCTCGATAATTCGATTTGGGGGATTTTGAGCCATCTGAATTTTTATAACGAAGCATATTTAAAGCGTTTCAAAGGCATAACGGTTGATTATTCAGACACCGAAAACAGCGAGACTTTTGCTCGTACGGACACGGTTTCGGAGGAGGCGTGGCAGGCGGAAATTGAAAAGTTTGATTCGATAATGACCGAATGGCGAAGTTTGCTTGAAGCCGCTGAAAGCGGCAAATTTGACGAAGCGGTTTCCGCAACAAACCGATCGGCTTGGAGTTCGTTAATCGCACACGCCAACGCTCACAACGCGCATCACGGCGGGCAAATCGTCGTCTTGAGAAAACTGCAAGGAAGTTGGGATACTAAAGAAGGCGTTTCTTAATTTAAATCAACAAATTTAGATTGCTCCGGCTCGTTCGACCAACATTTTGAGATTTTCAAAAGGCTGAACGCCGCTCAATGCAAATTTTCGATTCGCCACAAACGCCGGAACGCCGCTCAATCCTAATTTTTCAGCTTCGCGTTCGTCTGTGATGATGCTCTTTTCAAATTCTCTGCTTTCGAGCGCACGGCGTAAGGAATCAATTTCCAAATCTAATTTTGAAGCGAGAGAAACCAGGACTTCTATTTCACCGACGTTTTCGCCGCGTTCAAAAAAGGCGCGGAAAATCGCGGCGTTCATCGCTTCAAATTTCCCCTGCGTTCGCGTCCAGTGCGCCGCTTCGTGCGCGAGGCGCGAGCGCGGTTGGAGGGGCGGAAGTTTCATCGTGATGCCCATATTTTTCGCCATCGGATAAACCGAACTGTTCCAGACGCGCAGGAGATATTCACCGTCGGGCGGCAACGTCGGAACAGGGTCAGGGCGTAGTTCAAATGTCCGCCAGATGATTTCGATGTTCGATTCCGAATTGACCAATTCGGTTACGGCAGGTTCTGCCAGCCAGCAGAACGGTCAGACGTAATCCGAAAAAATTTCGATGGTTACTTTTTCCATACTTCTCCTTTTTCGCTCATTTACCATTTATTTTATCTAAATGCAATCAAATCTTTTGTCGTGTGTCAGACATTAATTTATACTTTCGTGCAACCGGCGAATTGCTTTTCGCAATTTGCCGACCGTATCTTTTTCGGGCGGCGTGTCGGCGGGCAAAAGGATGTTTGTATTAAAAACGAGAATCGAAGCCGTGCGTTTTTTCGGGTTAAATTCGATGTAGCTGATAAATCCGTTTTGGTCGCCGCCGTGTCCGAAAAATGTTTCGCCGCCGCGCCGGTCGAGAAAGAAAATCAAACCGATGTCGGTTGTAAATCCCGCATTTCCGTTTGCGTCCAGCGGCGCGGAGATTGTCGGCTGAAACATTTCTTCGAGCGACGAACGTTTTAAAACGCCGTCGTAAATTTCCTTTTTGCTCGCGTCACCGATAAGAAAATTCAGATATTTAATCATATCCGGCAGCGGCGAGTTCAAACCGCTGTTTGAAACCGTGATGCCGGAATTTGCGTCGAAACGTCCGGTCGTTCGTTTGCCATTTTCGATGTAATAGCTATGTGAACGATATTTTAGAAGATGATAAGGTGTTGTGTCGAAATAGCTGCGATACATTTCGAGCGGCTTTAAAATATTCTTGTCAACATAAACTTCATAATCGTCGAGCGTCAGACGCTCGATAATTTGTCCGAGAAAAACAATTCCCAAGTTTGAATAACTGAACTTGCTGCCCGGCTTAAACAGAATCTCCGTGAATGGAAGCATTGCTTCAACTTGCGAATATTTCTGTGGTTCAAACGGTTGCCAGTCTTTGCCGTTTTTGTATGGAAATGTACTTCCGCGAAAACCCGCCGAGTGATTCATCAATTGCCGAATCGTGATTTCGCTCATTTTCCCGAAAGGATTGTGAACCGCTTCGAGTTCGGGCAGATATTTCACAATCGGGTCGTCGAGGTTCAGCAAACCGCGGTCGCGCATCTGCATAATTGCAATGCCGGTAAAAGGTTTCGTGTTCGATGCCCAATGATAAATTGTGTTTTCATTAACCGCTTGATTTTTTTCGAGATTCGCCGCGCCGTGATATTCCTGCGCGAGAATTTTGTTATCTTTGAGAAAAACAAAACTGCTTCCGACGATTTCCGATTGCGTCAACTCCTGTTCATAAAGGGCTTTAAATTTTTTATAAGTCTCATCGAAATCGTCGTTTTTTGAAATATTTTGCGCGTTCATCGCCGTTAAGAATAGTTCGAAAAAAATTATAATTGAAAAAATCAGGCAGTTTCTTATTTTCATAAAATTTATTCTAGCTTAAAATGCTTCTGAAAACAGCAACCAAATTTAACCGCAACATATGTCATACGCGCATCTGATTTTCGGCGTTATTGTCTTTATCATTTTTTTGATAACGGGAAAATTTATGCGCCTGGATTTTCCCGACAAGGAAATTATTCCGCAAGATTTCAGATTGCTGATGCGCTCGCGGCATATTTACATTTTGTTTTCGAGCTTTATCCACATTCTGCTCGGAGTTTATTTACAAGTCGAAACGCGGATTTGGCGAAAAACGCTGCAACTGTTCGGCTCAACATTATTGATAGCGGGAAGCATTCTCTTAATTTGGGCGTTTGTTTATGAAACTTACACGACGAAGACGTTTTCCGAAGCGAGCCGTTGGGGGATTTATTTGAGTTTGGGCGGGACGATTTTGCATCTCGTCGGCGGATTTAAAGTGAAAAAGGGAAAAAGTTGAAAAGTGAAAAGGGGAAAAAGTTGAAAAGGGAAAAAGTTAGCCACTATTTCTTGGCAGCAAACTTTTTCCCTTTTCAACTTTTTCCCTCTTTCCCTTTGATTAGGCAACGCCGAGTTCTTCCGATGCCATTTGCGTTCCTTTGACGCGCGATTCGATTTTTTGGAAAGCGACATCTCTGGCAACATCGGGCGAGCCGTGCTTCGGTTTGACGTCAATGCTGAACGGCGAAAATCCGCAGTCGTCGGTCGAGCCGAGCCGTTCGACGGGAATGTATTTAGCGGCGGTCACAAGGTCGTCGCGCACTTGCTCGGGCGTTTCAACCGTCGGATTGAGCGGGTCAATGACGCCGATAAAGCAAACTTGCGGAACTCCGTTCGCGTCGTCGCGGCTGTGTTCGCCGCACAATTTATAAACGTATTCTTTGTCTTTTTCGCTGGCGAGTTGAATGAGAAAATATCCGGCGTTCATTTTGAACATACTCGGCAGCATATCGGCGTAATCTACCTCATCGCTATGAGTCGAATCGCAGTCGCCGCCCGGACAGGTATGAATGCCGATGTTCTTGCGCTCTTCGGGAGAGAATCGGTCAATCACGCGGTTGTTGAGTTCGACGAAAGAGTCGAGCATCTTGCGTCCCGTCCATGGATTTCGCGGGTCGTTTTTGCACGCCAGTCTGCCTTCGGTGAAATCAATCGAAACGCGCTCGGCTCCGGCTTCAAAACATTGGCGAATATCCTTTTCGCATTCGTTGACCAAATCTTTCAGAAACTGCTCGCGCGAATAGCCTTCGATTTCGCCGTCAAGCGGATAAAGCAGAGAAAGCATCGAAGGCGCGATTACAGCTTGTTTCAAAGGTTTGTGAGCTATCTTCACGGCTTCCTTCAAATAATCCGCCGCATAAGTTTTATACTTGAACGGTCCGCCCGTCAGACGCGGCAGTTGACGATGATGTCCATCGGTAAAAATGGCGAAATATTGCCCGTCGCCCGCCAGATTATCGGCGAGTCCGGTTCCCGCTAAAGTATCCGCGAGCGGATAAGTTGCAAAACTCGACGCGCGTTGTTCGCCGTCAGAGATAATCGGTGCGCCCGTCGCTTCCATTCGTTCGATGGAATCGCGGCAAGCCTCGTCCTGCACGACTTTTAATTCTTCCTGCGTAATGCGCCCGGCATCGTAATCGGCAATCGCCGCTTGCAGTTTTGCCGGTCGCGGCAGCGAGCCGACATTCTCGGTTGGTATTGGCATTTTTTATTCTCCTGAAATCTTATTGATTGTTTTGACGCGAATCATTTGCCGGATTTTCATTTTATCGATTACAAAGGGTAAGGAATCAGCGATACAATTGCTTGCTCTCGCTCGTCAAATGCCTTCGTCCGAAAAAGTCTGCACAAAGCGGATAAACTTTTGCGCCGCCGACAATTTTTGTTTAAAGCAGAAATTACTTAAAATCGGTAATGAATTCGATAGAAGCTATTCTGCGCTTGCCGGAAAGCAATTGTCAAATTACTTTTCAAGCGGAAATGCAAATTTTCTCAAAGTTGTATGATGATAAAGAACGTATGAAAACACCGATTCGCATTTTAATCGTCGAAAATCAAACGCTCACAAGAGTCGGCATTGAGACGATTTTGAAGGAACAAAAAGATATTGAAATTGTCGGCGAAGCGAAGACGAGCGCGGACGGTTTTCGATTATTCGAGCAGATGAAACCCGACGTGACGATTCTCGGTTTGCATCTGCCCAATTCGTGCGCTGTCGACGAAATCGAAAATTATCTTAAGGAAAACGAGCGGGCGAAAATCATCGTTTTAGCTGACCACGCGGGCGATGCGGAAATATCCCGTTCGCTTAAAAACGGCGCTTTCGGCTACGTTTGCCAAGATGTTTCCGCAATTGATTTGGTTAAGGCGATTCGCACGGTTCACGCGGGCAAAAAATATCTGCAAACAGAGGTCGCCAACGTTCTTAACGAAAACTTCGGGCAGGAAGAACTCACCAAAACTGAACGAAAAGTCTTGCAGACGATTGTCGCGGGAAAAGCAAACAAGGAAATCGCCTTCGATTTGAATGTCAGCGAAAATACGGTTAAAACTCACGTTAAAAATATCTTTGGAAAACTCGGAGTTTCTGATAGAACTTCCGCAGCAACTTTGGCTATAAAACGCGGCTTGGTGCGAGTTGACGTCTAGTTCTGAATTCCGCTTTATGCAGTTTTCATCAAATTACAAAGCACGCTTTAGCGTGAATTTAAAATAGCTATCACCCGAAATGGTGAGAAAGACATCACCACGATTGATGATTGCAAACGGCGGATTTCCTTATATTCTATAAATGTTTTTTAAGAACAAGGAGTAAAAATAAATGATAAACATCAGACGAAGCGGCGAGCGTGGCGGCGGAAATTACGGCTGGCTCGACACGAAATATACATTTTCATTTAACAATTATCACGACCCGCGATTTATGGGTTTTCGCAATCTGCGCGTGATAAACGAAGATTGGGTTGAAGCGAATCAGGGTTTCGGAACACACGGACACTCTGATATGGAAATTATCACTTTTGTAATGAGCGGCGAACTCGCGCATAAGGACAGCAGCGGCGGAAGCGAGGTTCTGCGCCCGCACGAAGTTCAACGAATGACTGCCGGAACGGGAATTCGGCACAGCGAATTTAATCCGTCGAAAACTGAGAAAGTTCATCTTTATCAGATATAGATTTTGCCGGAAGCCAACGGTTTAGAGCCGAGTTATGAGCAAACTTTTTTCGCGCCCGAAGCCAAAAAAGGGAAACTCAAACTCGTCGCCTCGCGCGGCGGAGCCGACGGTTCGGTAAAAATTAATCAAGACGTAGCCGTCTATAGCTCAATTTTGGCAAACGGCGAAGCGGTTTCGCACCAGCTCAAAGAAAATCGTCACGCCTGGCTGCAAGTCTTCAAAGGTTCACTCGATTTAAACGGACAAAACCTTAAAGCAGAGCGACGGAGCGGCGATTAGCGATGAAGAAATTTTAGAGATAAAATCGCTCGAAGACGAAACGGAATTTTTGTTGTTCGATTTAAACTAATCAAACAGAAGGTTGAAGTCAGAGAAAAATGTGCCTAAACTTAGCTAAACTTTTTAGGCGCATTTTTCTTTTTTTCTTTTTTCTCTTTATGAAGCAGATTTTGCCAAACTCGACGGTCGGCGTTTTCGGAAGCGGACAACTCGGACGGATGTTCGCCATCGAAGCGAGAAAAATGGGCTACCGCGTGCATACTTTTTCGCCCGCCTCCGATACGCCGACCGGACAAGTTGCCGACTTTGAAACCGTCGCTGAATACGAAGATTTGAATCAGGTGAAACGCTTTGCTCAAAATGTTGATGTCGTAACATTTGAGTTTGAAAATGTGCCGTCGAAAACCGTTGAAGCGGCTTCACAATTTGTTTCCGTTCATCCGCGGGGCGAAGTTCTACACATCGCGCAAAACCGTCTGCGTGAAAAGAATTTTCTATCACAAAAGAATTTTCCCATCACGCCTTACCGGCACATAAAAACTTTAGAAGATTTACAAACTACCGTTCAGGAGTTCGGCTTTCCGTCAATTTTGAAAACAGCCGGTTTCGGCTACGACGGCAAAGGTCAAGCGAAAATCAAATCTCTGCATGATTGCGAAACAGCTTTCGAGCAAATCAAAGGTAACGAAGCGGTTTTGGAAGCGTTCGTAGATTTTGAAAAAGAAGTTTCCGTCGTGGGCGCGAGAGACGAACAAGGAAATTTCGCGCACTACGGTGTGATTGAAAATGCTCACGCCAATCATATTTTAGACTGCTCGTTTGCGCCCGCCTATTTATCCGAGAAAATACAAAAAGAAGCGGTTGAAATAGCTCACGGCGTTTTGGACGCACTTGAAGTGGTCGGCGTGATGACGGTTGAATTTTTTCTGACGAAAGACGAAAAACTTCTTGTCAACGAACTCGCGCCGCGCCCGCATAATTCCGGACACCTGACGATTGACGCTTGCGCGACGAATCAATTTGAACAGCAGCTACGCGCCGTTTGCGGTTTGCCATTTGGCTCGACCGAATTTTACAAATCTGCGGCAATGGCAAATCTTTTAGGAGATTTATGGAAAAACGGTGAGCCGAATTGGGCGAAAGCGCTGGAAAATCAGAACGTCAAACTTCATCTTTACGGCAAGCAGGAAGCACGTTGCGGACGAAAAATGGGACATCTGACAACATTGGCTGCCACGGCGGAAAGTGCCGTTGAGATTATCAAAAAGTCACGAAACAAACTCAAACAAAAATAAGGTAATGTCTTAATGTGAGTTGCTGGAAATATTTGTTTTTGACGATTATAAAAGTTGGTTTGTAATTGTCACATAAGTCAGCAAAGTGATTGGATTATGAGATTTTGATTATGAGACGACTTATGATACAAAACACCGCAGAGTATTACGAATTATTGGATTTTAATTATTATTTTTATCCGTGAAAAAGTGTTTCAAAAAGGGGCGTTTTTGACACTATCAAAAAAGGATGAGCCTGAATTAATTCAGGCTCATCCTTCCTTTAGTAACCAAAGTAATTGAAATTATTTTACCGAACAAAAATATTTGGTACCGGGATGTCTGTTGATAAACCAAACTTCTCGGCTCGAAAACCTTTGCTTGACTGTTGGAGATACCATACTCCGTTCGATGGTCTGAATACTGCTACATCTGTTTTCCCGTCTCCATCATAATCGCCCGGCGTCGGCTTATCTGCGGATATACCGAATTGAATCGAGTTGATAGATTTATCGAGGCTCGAAATCCGATACCAATAGCCGTTTGACGGACGGAAAACTGCTAAATCTGCTTTGCCATCACCGTCGTAATCACCCGGCACGACTTTATCGGTTGCAAGTCCGAAATACTCGATTCTGATAGCATTGTTTGAACTTTGTAAAATATACCAAATGCCAACCTGACTACTGCCAAAGTAAGAGTCGTCTCGATAAACGGCTAAATCGGCTTTCCCGTCGCCATCGTAATCAGCCGGAACTGTTTTGTCAACATTGAGTCCCCATTGTCTAATGACTACAGAATTGGTTGAACTTTGCTCAATCCTGAAATAACCGGGTGATGGGGCGGCGTCACTTGAATCATAAAACGCAAAATCAGTCTTTCCGTCGCCATCATAATCGGCAGGCATCGGTGTAGCTAAGCTAAGTTCATTTCGTCCAAATTGTCTGGTAAGAACAGTATTATCCGAGCTTCTGAGAATATACCAAGTGTTGGCAGTTTGAAAAACACAAAAACAAGCATCAAGACGCTTAACAGCCAAATCGGTTTTTCCATCGCCATCGTAATCGCCCGGCACAGGTTTGTCGCCGGATTGTCCCCATTTAACGAACGAAAAGCCGCCGGAGCTTTTCGAGATATACCAGTAACCGTCCGATGGGCGAAAAACTGAAATGTCAGTTTTGCCGTCGCCGTCAAAATCCGCAACCGGATTTTGATTTGTTGCCGATACCCCACTAGTGGCGAGAAAACCGAGCAGGATACTAGAAAACATCAATAACAACCGGCTGCTATTAAATCTGTGAATTTGATTGTTCATAATTTAAATTTCTCCTACCTTTACATACACCTAATCTTGGAGAAAAGCAATTTAATTTTGACTTACACACGAAATGTCGATTTCACTTCTAGTAAAACCTAGTGACGAGGCAATGAAGTTTTCAATCCGTGACAAACAGTTTCAAAAAGGGTCGTTTTTAAGACAAAAACAAGTGTACAGCAACCCAAATTAGAACACTACCAAAAACAAAAATCTCGATTGTAAATTTCACTCGTAAGTTATAGTTTGGTTGGTAATGTTTCAAATTATAAAACGACTAATTTTTAAGATAAAATTCTTTCGGAATAGCTGATAGTTGATAGCTGATAACTGATAGATTTTTTCGATGCCGGCGTTATCAGCTATTAGTTCTACTTTGTCAGATTAAAAAACAAATAAAATATTTGCCGCTGATTTTCGCCGATGACGCGGATAAATCAAATAAAAATCGGCGAAATCGGCGTTAATCCGCCACTTAATTTCATCTTTTTCAAAGTTTCAAGTTAATCTGACAAAGTAGAATTAGTTATGAGACGACTTATGACACAAACCAGTGTGAAATAAGCAGGTAAGCAAAAGTAGTTGTCGGATAATAAAAGTTTAGAGTGACGCCTTGAGGCGTGATTCCGGCGGCGTTTATCACGGCTGAAGCCGTCACTCTAAACGCCGGAAAACTTTTTATTACGTGCTTATTAATGGATTTTGGGGTTTAATTGAATGATTCTAAAAGGCAAAACCTGTCTCAAAGACGGGCGTTTTTGAGACTCTTATTTATTAGCTTGAAGTATATAACGCCAGTTTTCGTGTCCCTCGTAATATCCCAATTTACTTCCTAAACAATAAACAATATCCTCACCACCATTTATAAGGGAAAGAATTTCTTCAAGACTTCCTGTTTTTCCGTTTATGGGGTTTTAACCAAAGTCTTTAATCGCATCTAAATTCGGCGTTGCTATTTCCTTTAGCCTTTTATTATTTCTTAATATTTTTTCATACAAAGAAACAATGATAATAACCCCCAAAAGTCCCCAACTTAAGACTATCAGATATGGAAAGATAATTGGACGATAAACAAAACGCACTGTATTATGCCCAGCAGATATTTCTATTGCTCGGAAGATAAAATTCCCACCGTATAGACCGGTTGGCTGGTTGTTAACGTCAACTTTCCACATTCGTGACCAACGGTCGGTTACCAGCAACCAGCCGTCTGAAGGAGATTCAGTCTCAAAAATGAATTCTTCGGGCGTATATTTAATTAAATTAATATTTAGTTGTTTGAGAGGCGGCAAATTCTCTAAATCAATTTGCTTATTTTGTGAAAGCTGATCGGAAATAATGTTGGAATTAAACTTTCTGTGTGTCATATCTTGCGGCGAATGAACGACTAAAGGCGCAACGCCAAGTTCGGATGTTCGTTGAGCAAATCTTAAAAAGTTTTCCATTGTAGGAGGTACTTGGGCAACCTGGGTAGAAAACCAAATTCTATTAGAATTGATTGCCATATTCTTAAGTACAGGATTTTTTACCATTTCGACTTGGAAATTATTAACTTGTGGATTGTAAGAATTGAAAACCGGGATTTTTTTAAACATTTGATCGTTATTCAAATTTGTACAAGGTGATTGCGATTCAGAAAAACAAGCACTTTCTTCTCTCAATAAACCTGTTTTTGTTAAATCTAAGTTGGATGAATGGTTTTGATCCAAGTTCTGCCACCTTTGAACTAAGGCAGGGTCATCGGTAGCGATAAATGAACTAGACAGCCGATAAACACAAAAAGCATCAAAGACAGCTAAAAATATTATAAAAAGTGGAATAATGTTCCAAGTTTTGTTAAGTTTCCTCAAATAAGGAATAAGACAAATTCCGCCCCAGATAACAAAAAGATGGACGTAAGCTAAACGTGTCTTCCCGCTGACTGTAGTCAAAGAATTAATAAAAGTTATAAAAATAAGGATTGCGCTTACAGCCAATATTTGGGCACTTGTTTTAAGACGCTCCCATGTGATATTTGAGCCGTGTGGAAGCATAATGGTTAAATCACGTATCCCAAGTAAGGCAAGGATTGTAATTGAAAAAAGATAATACGCACGGAAAATTGATGAATGTCTAAAATATCGGGTTGGATATACCAAATCATATAGCCATGCTCGGGAAGGAAAGACGTTACTAATTGAGCAGGCTAGTGCCAGCAAAGCCAAAAATAATAGAAACCACCGCCACTTATCTTTGGATCCATTGATTAAAGAAAATAGAGCTAGTACAGAGATAATTCCGCCGACATAGATACTTGTCATCGAAACATCAGTCCCAACCCAGAGATTGCTGTTATGTAGCTTCTGCACCGGAATATAGGGACTGGCAAATGAAGAGATAGCTCCGAGATGTAAAGGGTTTTCTACAATAATCGCTTCTTTGCTTAAAGTTTCAGTTCGAGTTGTGGTACCGACATTTTCATATAAAAAAGAAAAATAGGTCGGGCTGAGAACCAAGACTCCTACAATTAAACTTAGCGATAAAGAAATGAAAACAAAGCGAAAGTAGGAGCGATTTGACATAGTACCGTTATTAATATGAGATTCACCTTCAATATCAATTTTATTTTTGTAAATTAATCTGCCGATTGCCCAAACTCCGCAGTAAAGAACAGTCAAAACAGTGAAGCCGGGATATCCTGACAAGGCGGATAATCCCCACAAAGCACCTGCTTGTAAAGCTGGCATTAAACGTTTGTAGATTAAAGCGACATCTAATCGCCAGATAATTATAGGTAGAAAAGAAAACCCAACTAACCAAGAAATGTGTTCGGCATTAGTTATATAAATTCCGCAAAAAAGAAAACCTAAAGAGATTACAGCACTTCCGTATGCCGGGGCTTTGACGTGTTTACCCAAAAATATTATACCCAAGCCTCCCAGCCACCATATGAATAACCAGTAGAAGCGAAATCCAAGTGTAGTACCACCGAATAGAAAACCGATAATGACATTTAGCGGAGATAATGAACCAATTTGAGGATCTCCTGAAATCGGCGTTCCTCCATCTGTCAGAGGATCCCAAAGTGCTAATTTTCCGGATCTTGCATAATCTGCGACAAGCGTTTGATAGGCAACGAATTGTCCGTCGGAATCCCAAATACTAACAACAGTTCCGCGAACCAAATTGATATTTATAAGTAGAAAAATGAAAGTAAAAAAAAGAATCGCGAGAAGAAATTCATTTTGTTTTGCTACCTTATAAATAGAATAGGGAGAAAGAGGATGGATAAGGTTTAAAAGTGACATATAAGGGATCCTGTTAAATAATTTGTGTAAATGAGCTGTTGTTGAAACTGCCGCTCGGCAGTCGCAACTTTCGTAGTAAACTTATAAAATTACCGCGTAACCAAACTTTATTTTCTCAGTCTTAATAATTTTGCCCCTTTTGAATTTCGTCATTGTGCCTTGATAAACGGTATCGGCGTTGTGTCGTCAAACTCCGGGTCAATTTCTTCTCCCGCCGTTCCGCGAAACTCGTAACTCATACCGCTGACCGAACGAGTCTTAAAATAAACTTTCTTGCTGATAACTTCAACTTTCTCGAAAGTAAGCCTTATACCAACTTGCGTAACTGATTAAAGTTTAAGTATAACTCCACCAATGATAACCCGTTAGTGATTTTACGGCTTCCGGTTTTGTCCTAATTTTTTGACATCAGGCGACTACTTTTTCTTCTAACTCTTGAATATCCTCTGGTCGCTGATTGGCAATGCCTTCTTTGACTCCCGACACCACCGTTTGGTTTTAGAATTTTTTCGCTAGCCAAACTCCCGCTAAAATTCCGGCGAATCCAACCAAAACGCTCAGACTAAAATAAAGAAAAGCGATTGCAAAATATCTCTCACGAACGAGGTCGAAAATTTCCAGCTCGAAAGTTGAAAACGTCGTGAACGCTCCCAAAAATCCAACCAAAACCGCTAAGCGCAAATTGCCGTTCGTCGTAAATTTATCGGTCAGCAAAACGAGCAGGAAACCGATGAGAAAAGAACCGGTGATGTTAATAAAAAACGTCGGGAAGGGAAATTTTTCAAATAAATTGGCGAGCGGCGAAATGGTTATCAAATAACGCGCCGTCGCTCCCGCCGCGCCGCCGATTGCCACCGACAAGATTTTTGCAAAGGTTTCCACACGTTATTTTATACATTTAATTTGACGCAAAATAAACGAACCGTGAAAATTCGCTTGACCTTTGCGCTCGGTTTACGCCTATTCTTGATTATGTTCAAAACACGCAGTTACCAACTTGAACGAATTGACACGGGCGATTATACCGAGCAGGAATACGAACAGTTTTTGCGCGAGATTCGACTCGTTAATCGGTTTGCGGGTGATAATCAGGCGTTGCGAAAAACTCTTCTTCGTGAAATTGAACAGGCGAATTTGCAAAGTTTTTCCGTTTTAGATGTCGGCGCAGGTTCAGGCGAATTGCTTCGGACGATTGCCAAATTTGCGCGGCGACAAAACCGCCAATCAAAACTTTTCGGTTTAGAACTGAACGTGCGTTCCGCTGAGGCGATTGTTGAAGAATCAAAAAACTTTGCGGAAATTTCTGCTGTTCGCGGCGATGCTTTGCAACTTCCATTCGCCGACGACTCTTTCGATTACACGATTTGCTCTTTGTTCACACATCATTTTACGGACGAAAACGTCGTGTGGATTTTAGAGGAAATGAGCCGCGTTTCGCGCCGCAAAACTTTTGTCATTGACCTTCATCGGCATCGCTGGGCTTATTTCTTTTATAAGTTTTTTTGCGCCGGTTTTCGGATTAGTCGGCTGGTTCGTGAAGACGGCTCGCTTTCCATTTTAAGAAGTTTTAAGCCGAACGAGCTGGAAAATTTCGGACGCGAAGCGCGCCTCAAACAAATTTCGGTGAAAAGACATTTTCCGTTTCGGCTGGTTTTAGAAGGCGAAAAAATAGTTAGCCACGAACAAACACGAAAGAACACGAAAATAAATCCAATTTAAATTTTTTGCTCTTTTGGTTTCTCCTTTCGTGTCTTGCGCGTGTTTGTTCGTGGCTAAAGTATTTCCTCTTCGTACAGTTTTTCCAGATGCGCCGCGACTGATTTTTCCGCGAGTTCATAAAGCGCGGGCGAGATGTCCGTATAAACTTGTTCGACAATTTCACGCGGAGTTTTCGCGCCGTTTTCAAACGCTTCTAAAACTTGTCCCTCGCGTTCGAGCCGATGCGCGATGTAACCTTCAATCTTGCCTTTCGCGTCGGAAACAGCCGCACCGTGCGAGCCGCACAAGAAACGCAGATTCGGCAGATTTTTCATCGTTTCAAGCGAATTTAAATAATCTTTCATATTGCCTTCGGGCGGAGCAATGACGACCGAACCCGAACCGACGACGTTATCGCCCGACAATAGAAAACCGAATTCCGCATCGTAAAATGCTAGTAGTCCGCGTGCGTGTCCGGGCGTGTGCATGGTCTGTAATTGAAAGTCTGCGCCATTTTCATCCTGCAATTCGAACGCTTCGCCGCCCGCGATAAACTTTTGAAATTCGACTTTGCCCGCCAAACTTTCCGCCGTCAAACGGTGCGCGGCAATCGGAATTTCCAAACCGAATTTGGCTTGTAGATGTTTTTGTAAAATCAATTCGCCGCCCGTATGGTCGCGGTGCAGATGCGTCGTGATAATCGCTTGGCAGGCAAAACCCTTTTCGATGAACGAATCAACGAGCGCGTGCAAAGCATTTTGTTCCGATTCGTCCGTTGAAGCCGCATCAACGACGACGAACTTTTTGCGCCCGATGATAAAACAATTCGTGTGTGTGGCGGGCGGCAGCGTTTCTGTTTTCAAAGGGAAACAAACGACGCGCGGATTAAGTTCCATATAATGAATATGTCCATCTGCGGCTTGCGAATTTTCAAGCAATTTTTCACCGCAGAGACGCAGAGACGCAAAGTTTTTCAATAGAAATTCAGAAGAGATTTGTTGAGTTTTTTGTGAATCATTATTTGATGAACTTTTTGTGTCTTTCTCTGCGTCTCTGCGTCTCTGCGGTGAAAACTCTCCCAAAGTTTTCAGCGACAGCAAAACCGGTGGCGCGATTAAAACTTTTGAATTTTTCCATTCGTTCAAAGCGTTGATTGGTCGGATGAATTCGACGTTTTGCAATTCTGAAATCGCCGCATAAGGTTTTTGTCTCGGCGGACAGACGGCGAGAAAAAATCTGGTTTTAAAGCGCACGGACGAAAACTTCGGTGTCGTCCAAAAGCCCGTGTAGAAAAAATCCGCCGCATCAATCCATAAATTCCAATGTTCGAGAATTTCGGCGAAAGTCATTCGATTTGAAATTAAATCGTCGTGCAGCGAAACGCGTTGACCTTTCGTTAATCGCTCACCGCCTCTGACCAAGAGAACTCCGACTTCTTCAAACGCTTCGCGCACGGCGCAGACGATAAAGCGGGCGAGTTCCTCAGCGTCCGTGCAATTTTTTATTTTGACGAGCTGGTCGGATGCTTCGAGTTTGCCGCCAGGGAAAGCGTGATAGCCGCCGAGAAAAGCCAATTGCGGATTTCTCTGCGCCCATAAAACTTTATCGCCTGCGTGATTTAGCAAAATGACGGCGGCTGCGTCTCTCGGAATGGCTGATTTTTGATTCACGAATTTATTTTAATGCAAATTGGTGAAAAAAGAATTTAATTTTGTGATAATCTTTCAATCAAACAAATACATTTTGGGAGAAACTCGCGTGGCGAAAACTATCAAAGAATTATTCGATTTGTCGGGAAAAGTGGCAATCGTAACGGGCGGCTCGCGCGGCATCGGCAAAGAGATGGCGGAAGGTTTGGCGGAAGCCGGAGCGTCATTGATGCTCTGCGCCAGACGCGAAGAATGGCTCAGCGAAACACTAGAAGAATTTCGCGGCAAAGGTTTTCGCGTTGAAGGAAAAGTCGCCGACGTTTCCAAAGCTGAAGACGTGCAAGCGGTGGTTAACGAAACGATAAACGTTTTCGGCAAAGTTGATGTTCTCGTCAACAACGCCGGCATTTCTTGGGGCGCGATGCCGGAAGAAATGTCGCTTGCTCAGTGGCAAAAAGTTTTAGACGTAAATTTAACCGGCTGTTTTTTATTCGCGCAAATCGTCGGGCGCGAGATGCTGAAAAATAATAGCGGGTCAATTATTAATATCGCTTCAATTGCCGGTTTGAAATCTTCGGCAAACGGACCATTTTACGCCGGTTACGCGGCGAGCAAAGCCGGACTTATCGGTCTAACCAGAGAACTGGCAGCGAGTTGGGGACGCAAGGGAATCCGCGTCAATGCAATTGCGCCCGGCTTTTTTCATTCGCGTCTTGCCGACAAGGTGATTGATATTTATGAGCGTTCGATTCAAGAGAACAATGTGATTCCGCGCATCGGCGAAGAAGGCGAATTAAAAGGCGCGGCGGTTTTTCTCGCCTCTGACGCTTCGAGTTACATCACCGGACAAACAATCGTCGTTGACGGCGGAATGACTGTTTGATTTTGGATTTTAGATTTTGGATTTTGGATTTTTCGTGTAAATTTTTGTTTACGTGAAACGAAACGGATAAAATTAAGTTTATGGCAGACTCCGCAACAACGCTTAATCTAGCTTCGATTATCGAACATCACGCGCGGCTCACGCCTGACAAAGAAGCGATTATTTGGAACGAAATGCGCTTCAGTTACGGACAACTGAACGAACTGTCGAATCGTGTGGCAAATGCTTTGGTTGAGATGAACATCGGACACGGTGATAAAGTCGCGCTCTCGTGTCCGAATCTACCTTTTTTCCCGATTGTCTATTACGCCATTATGAAAGTTGGTGCGGCGGTTGTGCCTCTGAATGTTTTATTCAAGCCGCGCGAGATTGCTTACCATTTAACCGATTCGGACGCGAAAGCCGTTTTTGCGTTTGAAGGCACAAACGAACTCTTCCTCGCGCAAACCGTCAAAGAAGGTTTTGACCGGGTTGAAACCTGCGAAAATTTCGTCGTGATGACGAATGACCCGCTCGCGTCTTCGCCGATTGACGGCGCGAAAACTTTAACTGAAATCACGGCGGATAAATCAGAATCGTTTGAAACTTTTCCGACCGCGCCGAGCGATACTTGCGCAATTCTTTACACATCGGGAACGACCGGGCAGCCGAAGGGCGCGGAACTGACTCACTTAAATTTGATGACGAATGTGACGACGAGTTATGCGCTTCATCTGCCGGTTTTAGATTTTACCGACGGCATTCAGAAAACCTGTTTGATAACTTTGCCGCTTTTTCATACGACCGGACAAACCGTTCAGATGAACGTCAATCTTTATGCGGGAAATCGCGTTGTTTTGCTTGCGCGTTTTGAGCCGCAAGCGACGCTCGAAGCGATGGAAAAAGAGCGCGTAAATTTTTGGGTCGGCGTGCCGACGATGTATTGGGCGCTGCTTCGCTATGCGGAAGAAAACAATTTCGATACTTCGCGCGTCGCCAAACATATTAAAGTTGTAACTTCCGGCGGTGCGCCGATGCCGGTCGAAGTGATGAAGGATTTCGAGAAAAAATTCGGTGTCAGCGTCCAGGAAGGTTACGGACTTTCGGAAACTTCACCGCTCGCTACATTTAATCAATTTGAAAAACCTTCAAAACCCGGAACAGTCGGACAGCCGATTTTTGGTGTCGAAGTAAAATGCTTTGACGAAAATGACGAGGAAGTAAAACCGGGCGAGCGCGGCGAGGTCGTCATTCGCGGCTCGAACGTGATGAAAGGTTATTATAAACGCCCCGAAGCGACCGCCGAAGCGTTTCGCAATGGTTGGTTTCATTCCGGCGACATCGGAATTTTCGACGACGAAGGTTACCTGTCAATCGTTGACCGCAAAAAAGATATGATTCTGCGCGGCGGCTACAACATTTACCCGCGCGAACTCGAAGAAGTGATGATGACGCACGAAGCCGTGTCGCTCGTCGCGGTCGTCGGCGTTCCCGACGACCGTTTGGGCGAAGAGGTAAAAGCGTTTGTCGTGTTGAAACAAGGCGCGGAATTGACTAAAGAAGATTTCACAGATTGGTGCAAGCAGCAATTTGCATCGAACAAGTATCCGCGTTACATCGAATTCCGAGATGAATTGCCGATTGGCGGAACGGGAAAGATTTTAAAGCGTGCATTACGCGAAATGGTTAACGGTCAATAAAATAGAACCTATTACTTTCGGAGAAATCTAATTTTTTTTTATACTCTCTTGCCTGAACAATTAAATTTCCAAAAAAATTGTCATAAAAAACGCAGCGACGGGGTTTTACTCTTGAAACCTTTAAGCGCAGGTTGCGTTGCAAATAAAACCTTCGGTCAGTGAATTGTCCGACTTACTTTCTCAAATTAATAAGGGAGTCGTTAGAATGAAGAATTTATTTTTTGTGTTCGTGCTGTTTTTGGCTTGTTCAACATTTGTTTTTGCCCAAACCGCAAACTCACCGGCGAAAACCGGCGAAACCGTTCAACCGTCGTCGAGTCCGTCGCCCGCCGTGCCGCAACCGCAAACCGAGCCGAACACCGCTATTATCGAAACCAGCGTCGAGCCGACCAATGTTGCACCGCGCTATATGGCGAAAAATGCGCCTGCTCGCATTCCGCGTTTTGAATCTGCGCCGGTGATAGATGGGCAGTTGAACGATGAAGTATGGCGTAACGCCGCTGTCTTCGGCGAGTTTTTGCAAACGCAGCCGGGCGACAATGTTCAACCTTCGCATCCGACCGAAGCGATGATCGGTTATGACGCGAAAAATCTTTATATTGCCTTTCGCGTCAAGCAAGACCGCGACAAAATTCTTGCGTTGCAAATAAAACCTTCGGTCAGTGAATTGTCCGACTTACTTTCTCAAATTAATAAGGGAGTCGTTAGAATGAAGAATTTATTTTTTGTGTTCGTGCTGTTTTTGGCTTGTTCAACATTTGTTTTTGCCCAAACCGCAAACTCACCGGCGAAAACCGGCGAAACCGTTCAACCGTCGTCGAGTCCGTCGCCCGCCGTGCCGCAACCGCAAACCGAGCCGAACACCGCTATTATCGAAACCAGCGTCGAGCCGACCAATGTTGCACCGCGCTATATGGCGAAAAATGCGCCTGCTCGCATTCCGCGTTTTGAATCTGCGCCGGTGATAGATGGGCAGTTGAACGATGAAGTATGGCGTAACGCCGCTGTCTTCGGCGAGTTTTTGCAAACGCAGCCGGGCGACAATGTTCAACCTTCGCATCCGACCGAAGCGATGATCGGTTATGACGCGAAAAATCTTTATATTGCCTTTCGCGTCAAGCAAGACCGCGACAAAATTCGGGCGACCGTCACGCGGCGCGATAACATTTTTAACGACGATTACATCGGCGTTTTTCTCGATACTTTTAACGACCAGCGACAGGCTTACGTTTTATTTTTTAATCCGCTCGGCATTCAAGCCGACGGCACTTTAACCGAAGGACGCGGCGAGGACTACAGCGTTGATTTGGTGATGGAATCGAAAGGCGTTTTGACCGAAGACGGTTACATCATCGAAGCGGCGATTCCATTTAAATCCTTGCGCTACGAAGCGGGCAAAAATAAAAATTGGGGCATTCACATTTTCCGGCGCGTCAAATACAACAACAACGAACTCGATTCGTGGATGCGAATTGAACGCAATCGCTCCGGCTCGCTTAACCAAGCCGGAGCAATTACCGGACTTGAAGACATTTCTACGACGCGCCAGCTTGAAATCAATCCGAGCTTTACAGTATCCGAATCAGGCAGACGCAGCCGGTTTACTTTTAATCAAGACCCGTCTGGGCGTTTTATCAATGATGGCATCAAAGCCGAATTCGGAATGACCGCCAAATTTAGTTTGACTCCGACGATTACGCTCGATTTTGCTTATAATCCAGATTTCGCGCAGGTCGAAGCCGACGCGCCCGTCACTTCCGCTAATCAGCGTTTCCCGATTTTCTTTGCCGAAAAACGCCCGTTCTTTTTGGAGCGAATTGATATTTTCAACACGCGAATGAATGTTGTCAACACACGCGCCATTGTTGACCCGGACATCGCTTTGAAATTGACTGGCAGGCGCGGCAAAAATACGTTCGGCGTGCTTTACGCTTCCGACAACGCGCCCGGTAATTATTCGCTTGATGAGCGCGAGAGTTTATTCAATTGCCGGCAGAGACGGCTGACCAATCCAAGCCTCGTCTGCGGCATCGAGCGTTTCGTTGACCAAAACGCCGACATCGGCATCATTCGCCTGAAACGCGACATCGGCACACAGCATAATCTCGGATTTTTCGCCACGACATATAATTTCACCGAACGCCACAACAACACTGCCGGGTTTGACGGGCGATTTCGCTTGAGTCCGAAAACGGTCGCCGAATTTCAAATTCTCGGAACGCATTCACGACGGTTCTTTTACGACCCGGATTTAGACCGCAGTTTATATCGCACTGGCAACGGTTTCGGTTATTCGTATTCGTTTGAGCGTTCCGACCGCAATCTTTTTATAAATTTGAACGGCGTGGGCAGAACGCGAGATTACCGCGCCGATGTCGGCTTTACGCCGCGCGTTGACACCAATCAGCATCGTTCGTTTATTCAATATCAAACCGACCGCGATACCAAAAAGAAAATTATCTTCAAACGGCTGAATAATGACAGCGTCATTAGTTTTGATTGGCGTGGACGCTCGCAAAATTGGCAATCAAATACTCAGGGAATGCTCGGACTGCAACGCCAAACTTTTGTCGGCGCAGGAGTTGAATTCGGATATGAGCGCGTGTTCGAATCGGAATTCGGCGCAAACCGTACGGCATTTCGGCGCGGCGCATTTTTCGGCGAGGACAGCGAACGTTCGGCGCAGCGGAAAGAACTTTATGGTTTTATCGAAACTTCGCCGAATAAAAAGATTTTCGCTTTTGTCGTCGTCAGCCATAGTTGGGGACAACTCGATTACGATTTGGGTGCGGGACCGGATTTTCCGCGTGTCAGCCGGGCGGCTCTTCTGAATCCGAATAATCCGTTTGATCCGGGCGCGGGCAACCAGTTTTATATCGAATCAACTCTTCGCTACCAGCCGACTTCCGTTTGGCAGGTTCAATTAAACTACAATAAGGTGCGCCTCGTCAGAAACGATACGGGCAAAACGGCGTTTGACGATAACATTTTTTCCCTGCGCTCGACGTATCAATTCACGCGCGACATTTTCGCCCGCTTGCGCCTCGATTATTCGACCTTAAGCTCGCGCCTGCGCCCGCAACTCGTTTTCGGCTGGACACCGAGTCCCGGCACGGCTCTCTACGCCGGTTACAACGACGATTTGAATTACAACGGCTTCAACCCGTTCAACGGACAATTCGAGCCGGGTTTTCGCGGCAACGGGCGGACATTTTTTATCAAAGCCTCGTATCTTTTTAGGAAAAGTTTTTAGACAAAAAGCTTTCCACGGGCGAGCTATTGCCGTGAAAGGTAGAGTGAATTTTTCTTCTTCCTTCAAATCTGGCACAATTTTGTTATATTCCAGCCTTAAAATAATCTAACATCTATATCTTTTCGACATTAGTGTTTATCTAAGCGGTATCATTTTCCTTTGTTTTAATAAATTGAGGAAAAACGAAAATCTCCTTTCCGGCGACGACATCCCAAACCTTTAGCGGCGATTGCAGAACATCATAGCCAGTAACGATTTTCGTTCCGTTGGGAGGGAAAGCTACCATATTCACCTAACTATTATGTCCGACATATTCACGAATCATTTTGATCAGAAAGAAAACGATAATTTCATAAATCAGCAAATTAGTTCAATATTTAAGTTATTAGCAGGTTTTCAAAAATTTTCAAGGTATAATGCGTGAGGTGAGTTGTTGACTAATTAAGGAGCAACGCTCGGCGTAACGCTGCACGCTTTCCACGGACAATATAGGTAATATGCGACTGGGTCGAAAATTTTCTAATTTAATTAAGGAAGCTATATCAATAACAGTCAAAAAGGCTAAAACAATTACTTTAGCCTTTTTAACTGTCTATTTAATTGCTGGGACGATTGTCCCGTGGCTATTTAGCTCGGTATGCAAAGGTAAATACGTTGCTGTCTTTTTGATTAGGTTACTCATTCTTTAGACAGCTCTCAATAAGCAGATATTATTGATATCGGTGGTCACAACCAGGGCAATTTTCCGCTACTTCTCTAGTCCAAAAGACATGCGTGGCTGTCTTAGAACCATCAAAGTGTTCTCTTTCATAAGTTGAACCGCGACCGTTTGCGGATTGGCTTGTAAGCCTGCCCCAGCTATTCGGATCGTCCGTTACTTCTGAAGCTGACGAGCTAAAGGCGGCGAATCCGATGGTTGTAGTGCTATCGAGGTGCGTATAAATATCCACTAACTCAGCGTAGTCGTGTGAGTTCGGGTGCGTGCTAGCCGTGCTTGTGGCGTTTGCGCCAGTGTTTGAGAAGTAGTCCATACAGCTATTCTGCGAACTGCCGTCAGTGGATTGATGGTCGAGTCCGAATGTGTGACCGATTTCCTGACACATCACATGCAATCTCTCGTTTGGATTGTTGTACGTGGACGTGCTGAAATATGTATCGTTCATCTTGGATGAACCCTGCGTAATATGCACGCCGCCAGTGATGTTGATCGACGCAAGACCGAGCCAGCCGTTGGAGCCGTATGAGGCATTGCACGAGTGAATCTTTCCGGTAATCATCACGCATCGTTTGCGGGCATTGGACGACTCGTCGCCTGGCACTGCGGATAAGTTCAGTACGCTCGAACTATTCCAGTCCGCGTTTGAAGTATTGAAGTAGCTCTGCCAATCCGCTGTGTTACTGTCGACCACCGTCAGCGTAAACGGGTTCGCCGTGCGAGCCCAGTGATAACCACTCCACGAATGGGTGGCGTACGAATTAATTGGGAAGATGATAACCGCGAAAAAGGCTACCAATACGGTTACAAGTTTAACTGCTTGCATTTTTGAATTCATTTACTAACTCCTTTTTTGAATTTAATTTTTTTTAGGTTTTACAGAAATTCTAAATCTTAAGAAACAGATTTATTATGCCAATTATAAATAAAAACACGTGATAAAAACTGCAATCACATCAAACGCATCGTATTAAAAAGTTATGAATAGGAAAGTTGGAAAAAAATAAACAAGGCTTATAATATTTATAAGCATATCTAATCCATTAAAATATGTCAAGTAGTTTTTACTAGACTTTAGGTAATCAAGAAAAATAATTTGCCTAACTGCTTCGCTTTTTCCGCATTCGGAAATTTCACGAGTGTGAATATCATCAGCAACCTTTGTATGTGTGCCGTGATTGTGGTTTTATGCTAAGTTCTTTTCGTGTTAAGTAGTTGGACAAAATTAAAGTATAAGTAGTTGGACAAAATTAAAGTATAGTATCGTTTAGAGGTAGTATTCGACTGTCATTTGTTGAAATTTAATGAGTTAGCGGTCAAAGGTTATTTATTAACCGTAGTTTTGATATACAATAATTTTGTCCAACTACTTATCTTTATTTCTCATAATTATTATTTCAATAGGAAAACGGCCTAGGTATCAATCTCAAACCGTCTCTTTTCAGTTCTTTGACAACTGAATAAATACCAGCAAAAGCAGTCTTTTAACTCTTTTAATTCACTTGTCAACGCCTGTATTTGAAAATGTATCTGTTACCTGTTCAGATAGAGTGTTACCTAGTGATAAAATACATTTAGATATTCAATCAATAACATTCTGTAACGTTAGGTAAATATCATTAAAATAGACTGTTTATGAAAGTTCAAGTTTTGTTTTTCGGCGCGACGGCGGAAGCAACAGGCAAGCGGGAAATCGAGGTTAATATGGAAAACGGCGCGAAAACAGGCGACGTTTTTCAACGAGTGATTGCAAATTTTCCGCAGCTTCAAAAACACACATTGTTGTTTGCCCTCAATCAAGAATACTCAAAAGGCAACGAGACGATAAAAAACGGCGACGAATTGGCGATTTTTACAGCAGTTTCGGGCGGCTGAAATTTGAAATGTCGGAAAAAAAAATCGAAAATCGAAAATCGAAAATCGAAGATCGGCGTGATTTTTTTGAGATTACTACCGACGCTCTCGATGCCGGCGCGATTGCGCGGCGCGTTGTTCCTAAAACGTGCGGCGCAATTGTGACACTAGACGGTTTTGTCCGTCAATTTACGAAAAAACGCGAAACGCTTTATCTGGAATACGAAGCTTACGAACCGATGGCACTCAAGGAAATGGAAAAGCTCATCGCGCAGGCGTACGAACAATTTGAAATCGCCAACGTCGGTGTTGTTCATCGTTTGGGAAAAATGGAAATCGGCGAAACGAGCGTCGTTATTTCCGTCGCCGCACCGCATCGTCGCTCTGCATTTGAGGCTTGCGAATGGCTAATCAAAGAACTTAAACGCACCGTCCCAATCTGGAAAAAGGAAGTTTACCGGGACGGCGAAACCTGGATTGAAGGCGAGAGCCAATTCGCTGTAAATTAACGGAAATTTCTCACCGCCCAGCTTGCCGAAGTTTCTGTCCTGTCATATTATTCAATTTAATTCCACAACAATTTAGAATTAATTTATCGAGTCAGGACTTATCTATTTTTAAGAACTAATTTTTATTTAAAAAAGAGGATTTCATTATGCAGAAATTACCACTGTTTTTGACAGCGATTCTACTGTTTGCGGCAAGTGCGTTTGCACAATCGCAAGCAACCACAGGAAACATTGAGGGTCGCGTGGTTGACCCGAACGGAGCGGCAGTGGCAAACGTAACTGTCACGGCAACCAGTCAAGACACCGGTTTTGAAAAGACGGCGCAGACGACTGACGAAGGAAACTTCGTTTTACCGCTTTTGCAGCCCGGAACTTACAAGGTGAAGACTGCCGCCGCGAGCGGTTTTGCCGCCGCTACATATGAAAACGTCAAAGTAACGGTCGGCGCGAAAAATACGCTGGAAATTGCTTTGACGGCAGGCGGTTCAACCAATGTGGTTGACGTGAGCGCGGAAGGTCAGGGCGTGGAAACGACGCGCACTTCAATTTCTTCGACGGTTGACGAAAAGCGCGTTATCAATCTGCCGACCAACGGACGCAACTTTCTGGATTTCGTCACCTTAACGCCCGGCATTGTCCGCGACCCGACTCGTGCCGGAGATTTGGCGGTTGGCGGTCAGAAGGGAACGCTTAACAGTTTGCAGATTGACGGCACGAGCAGCGATAACACGTTTTTCGGTCAATCATCGGGACGCACCGGTTCGGGACGCGCGCCATCGCAGTTTTCGGTTGATACGGTCAAAGAATTTCAGGTCAATCAAAACGGTTTCTCGGCTGAATTCGGACGCGCCGCCGGTGCGGTTATCAACGTCGTGACCAAATCGGGAACGAACCGATTTACCGGAAGCGCGTTTGAATATTTCCGTGACGAATCACTCAACGCACGCAGTCCGTTGCTTGTTTCGGCAAATCGTGCGCGTCCCGCCGGACAAATCAATCAATTCGGCGGAACATTCGGCGGACCGATTAGAAAAGATAAAATCTTTTTCTTTGGCGCGTATGAAGGTCAACGCTCGAATTTGCCGAATCCGGTGGTGCTGAATTCGCTTCCGTTTGCTCCGGCGAGTGTTCAGGCTTTGCTTCGACCAAAAACTGCTTCCTACAACATTAATCGCCAACAAGACACGTTTTTAATCAAAACGGATTTTAATATTAACGAAAAAAATCAAGTTTGGGTGAGGTTCAACCAGCAGAATTTTACCGGAACTAATCTGGAATTTTCCGGCACAACGAGCGCACTTGAACACACCGGCAACAGCAACGTCAAGACTTCCGCACTGAGTACGAGTTGGACTTCAGCGATTTCGGCAAATTATCTTAACGAATTTCGTTTCCAATATTCGCGCGACCGCGAACCGGGTTTGGCAAATTCAAATGACCCTGAAGTCGCTGTAACGGCAAACGCGGGCGGCATTAATGACGGAACTTTCAATTTCGGGCGCAACAACTTCAGCCCGCGCGAAACCACCATTAACCGCTATCAGTTTATAGACAATCAAACTTATCTAACTGGTAATCACACCATCAAATACGGCGCAGATTTATTATTTGACCGAATTTTCAATTTCTTTCCCGGACTTTTCGGCGGTTCTTACACTTTTACGAGTTACGCCAATTTAGGCAACAGAATTCCTTCGCGTTACCGACAGAGTTTTGCCGGAGCGGGAACGTCGGGCGGAACGACCAATCCGAACAGTTCGGAATACGGATTTTTCGTGCAGGACGATTGGCGAGTGATTCCAAAATTAACCCTGAATCTCGGGTTGCGTTACGATTACCAGTCGATTGCCAAACCGCCAATTCAAAATCCGAATCCGGCACTGCTCGCGGCAGCTTTTGACACTGGATTTCAGCCCAAAGACAAAAACAATATCGCGCCGCGCTTTGGTTTTGCATACGCTTTTAACGAAAAAACTGTTCTTCGTGGCGGTTACGGACTTTTCTACGCCCGCACGCCGGCAATCCTGACCGGCACGGCACATTCGCAAAACGGCATTCAAGTCGTGGCGATTGACATTAACTGCGTCACATCGCCGGCTTTATGTCCGACTTATCCGAATGTTTTTCCGAGCGTTCCGACCGGAGCAACGCTCGCGCCGGTTAATCTTTTTTTGTTTGACCGCAACTACAAACAGCCGTTCACCCAGCAAGCCCGCTTGCAGTTTGAGCGCGAAATTTTTGCTAACACGACTTTTTCGGTGCAATACACGTTATTCAAAGGCGATGATTTAACCAGAACGCGCAATGCCAATTTGTCCGCGCCGGTCGCCACGACCGTGCCGATTTACAATGGCAACACACCGACCGGCGAAACATTTGTTTTCCAGAGATTTTCCAATCCGCGCCCGATTCCGACGTTTCAGCGCATCAGTCTTTTTGAAAGCACGGCAAAATCCTTTTATCAGGGCTTGTCCTTTGAACTCAATCGGCGTTTTGCCAATCATTTTCTTTTTAATACAAGCTACACGCTCTCAAAGGCGAAAGACGATAAACCCGACCAAACTTCGGTTGTTCCGGGCGGCGGCGACGATGCGAAGATTGCGGAAAATCAATTCGATTTGTCGGGTGAATACGGGCGTTCGGATTTAGACGTGCGACATCGTTTTATTTTCAGTCCGGTTTATGAAACGGGAACTTTTAGATACAGCGATAATAAAATTGTTCGCACGCTTTTGAGCGATTACATTGTGACCGGTATTTTCACGGCGCAATCGGGAATCGCTTACTCGGCTCTGGTTTCCGGCGACCCGAACGGCGACGGTATTACCTCGACCGACCGCGTGCCGGGAACGAAGAGAAATGAATTTTCGACTCCGTCAACCTATCAGGTTGATATGCGCGTCGGACGCATTATTCGTTTCGGCGAACGCACTCGTCTGTCACTTTTCGCGGAAGGATTTAACATTTTTAACCGCTCGAACGTGCAGAACGTTTTCAGAAATCGTTACGGATTCAGTAATGCGGGGACTGTATCGGGTATTTCTCTCCCGATTCGTTTGTCACCGGCGGCTACTAACTTCGGCACGCCGAGCGGTTTTGTTTCCGGCTCGCCTTCGTTTACTTTCAATTCGAGCTACAACCGAGAGTTTCAACTCGGCGTTCGCTTCGATTTTTAGAAAAAATCGAAAGTAAAAAGTAAAAGGTAAAAATAAAAAGCCGTCTGCGATAAACTTGAATGTCCATCATAGACGGCTTTTTATTTTTACTTTTTAAGTTTTCGGCACGGATGCAAGAAATTTTGAGTTTCTTGTATCCGGCGGCAACCCACCCTGATTGAAGATGACCAGAAAATAAAAAACTAAATGCTATAATGGATAGGTAAATAGTTAAATATCTAAACATATGAGCGATACAACCTACGAGCCAATTAGCCCGGAAGACAACACGTCAGCGACTAAAGCCGATGTCGCTAAGATTCTTCTGGCAATCGAAATGCTTTCCGAGCAAATAGATTACAAATGCGCCGACAGATTGTAAAAATAGTTGTCTAAGAGAAATGAAATTGACCGGAAATGCCTACAGCTTCGTTCCCTTCGCTCGTTCCTCGCTTCGGTCTCTGCGTTTTCGGCGGCGGGTGAGTTTGGTCGTTAGCCCGCCGTTGACGAGTCATGGTGCGACTGTCAGGTGCGAGACGTTGTGGAGATTGCCCAACGCCAACGCATCGCGCACGATATGCGGTCTGATGTCATAGTCCTGAAGTTGAGCAAGCGGCAGCCAATGTTGCGAAAGATGAGCTTCTCTGCTTTCAACGTTTTGGCGGTCAAGTGTCACTTCAAGGTAGTGTTCTAAACCTTGAAATGTGTTGCCGTTGACCGTGAAACGGTTTTCGACTACGAACAGATACCGCCAATCTAAAACTCTGGCTGTCGTTTCCTCCTCGAACTCACGGCGAATACGCGTCTCGAACGTGTCGCCCACCTCATACTCGCCTCCGATGAAGGCATAGCACGAGGGCGGCTCATCCGTCGGGCGCTGGACAAGCACGTTGCCATTAGAGACGACAACAGCCGCTACGCGAATGCGGACAATGTTTCGGATGGCGACAGCTTGGAAGAACTCGGTTTGTTGGCTCATACGCTTATTTATAACACACGCAGCAACGCCCTGCGCGGCGGGCTAATTATTTATTAACACCAATGCCATTGATAATACATAGACTTTAGCGTGTTAATAACGGGTCTTAATATACCTGTCTCAAAAAGGGTCATTTGTGAGACATTTTATTGTTTATTTAATTATTTTATAAATAGGTGTTTGTGAGACATATTTCTAATTCAATGATTTCTACCGTATGTTTTTTGTTGGCATGAAATCGATAAATGTTTAATGGCTCGCTTACGCATTGGGTGAAGATTCCGCCTTTCAAGGTGCAGCCCTTGGCAAAGTAGTTAAACCAGTTGGAATTGATGTTGAGCGAAAAACTTCTCTCCTTTAGACATTTCGGGCATTTGCAATGGCACTCGCCTTCTTTGTTCGGGTCGGTCAGGCTGACATCTAAATCCCTGACAACTTTTACGACCGATAGAGCCGCCCGAAGTATAGCGAAATCCACATATTTACTTTTTACTTTACATCGGCATTTATTCGATAAAGTCGTTAGGCGCCTCGCGCGCCATTAATTTATTGCGAATAATAATTCGGGCGCATCCGTTCCAGCGGAGAATCGCATCATCGTTTCCTGCCGGACGAATTGCCTCGGCTCGCTCAAACCAATCCATCGCCTGGCGGAAAAATTCATACGCGGTAGATTCCGAGCCGTGGATGCTTTTGCTGAGAACCGCTTTGCCGCGTCGCTCATAAATGATTCCGGTGTAATAAATTCGCTCGTAATCGTCGCTGATGCGTGACAAATAATCTTGAATCTGCGTGTCGCCGATTGTGTAACCTTTGGCAAAGCGGTCGCTCATCGCCAGAACGAGCGTCACGAGTGCCTCTTGATTGTTCGGCTCGACTTGCAAAATGTCGAGACAGATGCTCTCAGCCGCGCCCGATTCGTTAAGCAGGCGGTAATGTTTGGCGCGTTCCAAAGCCGCCGGAACAGCTTCTTTGTGTAAAGATTTTAGTTCAAACATAATTCAGTGGTCGGTGGTCAGTAGTCGGTGGTCAGTGGAGAATTATTTTCTGTCTACTGACCACCGACCACCGATTATTTTTTACGAAACAGATTTAAAAATCTCGTAATCGGGTCGTAAAACTCGCCAACTACGCGCTCTTTAAGCGGGATAATGGCGTTATCGGTAATCGTAATTCCTTCGGGGCAAACCTTGGTGCAGCATTTTGTAATGTTGCATAAACCGATATTTGATTCGTCCTTTAAATCCCGAAGACGGTTTTCGGTATCGAGCGGGTGCATTTCCAACGCCGCCGCATAAACCAAAAATCTGGGACCGATAAACTCTTCGTGTTTATGATGGTCACGAAGGACGTGGCAAACGTCCTGACATAAAAAACATTCGATACATTTGCGAAATTCCTGCACGCGGTCAATATCTTCCTGCATCATTCGCCACGTCCCGTCGGGTGCGTCGGGCGGACGCGGCTTAAATTTTTTAATTTTTTCTTTAACGCGATAATTCCAGGAAACATCCGTCACCAAATCTTTTTTCAGCGGAAACGCCTTCATCGGCTCGACAGTTATCGGCTGGTCAGTCGGCAGAGTGTTCATCCGCGTCATACACATCAGCTTCGGATTGCCGTTGATTTCCGCCGAACACGAACCGCATTTACCAGCTTTGCAATTCCACCGGCAAGCGAGGTCACCCGCCTGCTCGCCCTGAATTTGCAGAACGGCATCAAGCACGACCATTCCTGGAGAGATTTCCGTCGTATAACTCACAAACTCGCCGCCCTCGCTGCTCCCACGCCAAATTTTGAATGCCGCTTTTGCCATTTTACTTTTTACTTTTTACTTTTTACTTTTTACTTTCTAACCCATTTCCTCGATAATCTGTTTCAACTCGGCGGGCATTTCGGGAATCGGCACGCGCTCGATTTGCATATTTCCACCCGCCTCTTTTTTAATTGTAAAATTCACTTTACCGAACTCCGCGTTTTTCGCCGAATAATCTTCGCGGTATTGTCCGCCACGACTTTCTTTTCGCTCAATCGCCGCCCGCGTAATCGCTTCGGAAACCGTCAGCAAATTATGTAAATCGAGCGCGGTGTGCCAACTCGGATTAAAATCTATATTGCCCGTCAGGCTTATTTTTTTTCTTCGCTCTTGGAGTTCTTTGATGCCGACTAACGCTCGCTGCATTTCGTCTTCGTTTCGCACGATGCCGACTAAATCTTGCATCATCGCCTGCAAATCGTGTTGAATGTGAAAAGGATTTTCGCTGCCGGTTCGCTCGAAGGCTTCCAAAGCCCGGCGCTTTATCTCTTCAATTTGGCTTTGATTGATTTCGCCTTGCGTTTGTTCTTTGGCAAACTCAACCGCGTATTCTCCGGCGCGTTTGCCGAATACCAATAAATCTGAAAGCGAATTTCCGCCCAGACGATTTGCGCCATTGATTCCTGCCGCACATTCGCCCGCCGCAAAAAGTCCCGGCACGGTTGAGGCTTGCGTTTCGGCATCAACGCGAATGCCGCCCATTATGTAATGCGTCGTCGGACCGACTTCCATCGGTTGCTCAGTGATGTCTAAATCCGCCAGTTGTTTGAATTGGTGATACATACTCGGCAGTTTCTTTTTGATGTGTTCGGGCGCGTTGGAAATTTTTTCTTTTATCCAAGCGATGTCCAGATAAACGCCGCCGTTCGGCGTTCCGCGTCCGGCTTTGACTTCGCGGACGATGCAGCGGGCAACGTGGTCGCGGGTCAGAAGTTCCGGCGGGCGACGTGCGTTTTTGTCGCCTTGGGTGTATCGCCAACCTTCTTCGGGCGAGTCGGCGGTTTGGTCTTTGTAGTTGTCGGGAATATCGTCGAACATAAACCGCCGACCTTCGCTGTTTTTCAAAATTCCGCCTTCGCCGCGCACGCCTTCGGTGACGAGAATGCCGCGCACGCTCGGCGGATAAACCATTCCGGTCGGGTGAAATTGAATGAATTCCATATCAATCAATTCCGCGCCCGCGTCATAAGCAAGCGCGTGTCCGTCGCCCGTTCCTTCCCAACTGTTGCTCGTGATTTTATACGCCCGACCGATTCCGCCCGTCGCTAAAATTACGGCTTTGGCTTTGAAGATACGAAATCTTCCGTGTTCGCGCTCGTAAGCAAACGCTCCCGTTACGCGCTCGCCGTCTTTGAGCAGCCCGATGACGGTGACTTCCATATAAACTTCGATGCCCTGATGAATGCCGTGGTCTTGGAGCGTGCGAATCATCTCCAAACCCGTTCGGTCGCCGACGTGAGCCAGACGCGGATATTTGTGTCCGCCGAAATTGCGCTGCAAAATGCGCCCATCTTTGGTTCTATCGAAAACCGCGCCCCACGCCTCTAATTCCCGAACGCGGTCGGGTGCTTCTTTGGCGTGAAGTTCAGCCATTCGCCAGTTGTTGACGTATTGCCCGCCGCGCATCGTGTCGGAAAAATGAACGCGCCAATTGTCGCGGTCATCAACATTCGCCATCGCCGCCGCCACTCCGCCTTCCGCCATTACGGTGTGTGCTTTTCCCAAAAGAGATTTGCAAACCAGCCCGACCGAAACGCCCGCCGCTGATGCTTCAATCGCCGCCCGAAGTCCAGCGCCGCCCGCGCCGATAACCAAAACATCGTGTTCGTAGGTTTGATATTCCGCCATAAAATCAAGAGAAGTTAACAATGTAGGGGCAGGTCTTGTGCCTGCCCAATGAGCGCAGCGAAAATTGATTTCGATTATTCAAGTTGAATATAAACAACGGTTATTAGCGACATCCGGCGTTTTGGGCAGGCATAAGACCTGCCCCTACAAATTCTGTAGAAATTCTAAAAAAATCTCCAATCCGTCCAAACGCCCATCGAACACAGCCGCACGTAAATATCGGAAAATCCGACGACGAAAAGGCTCGCCCACGCCCAAATCATATGCCGCCGATTGAGATAACTGACGCAGCCGTAAGCTTTGTGCCGAATCGGTAGTTTTGAAAGCTCGTCGCAATTGCCGCCGATTAAATGGCGTAAAGAATGACAACTAAACGTGTAGCCGCCGAGAAAGAAAACATTCGCCGTTAGAACTAACGTGCCGACTCCAATGCCGAAGCCATCGTCAAACCAAAACGCCTTCCAAGCGTCGTGCGCGAGAAAAATTAAAAAAATCAGCGCCAGATACAAAAAATAACGATGAACGTTTTGCAAGATAAGCGGAAACGAACGCTCGCCCCAATAGGTTTCGCGCGGCTCGCCAACGGCGCACGAAGGCGGGTCAGCCCAGAACGCCTTATAATACGCGCCGCGATAATAGTAACAGGTGAAACGAAAACCGGCGGGCGCCCAGAGAATTAAAAACGCGGGCGAAAAAGGCACCCAATCGGGAATCCAAGCGGGCTTGACGCCGAACATCGCGTGCGGCGAAGCGCCGAAAATTTCCGGCGAATAAAACGGCGAAAGGTAATGCGCTCCGCCGCCGCCGTAAAAATAATGCGCGCCCTGAAACGCCGCCCAGGTCGAATAAAGGACAAATGCGGACAACCCCAAAAAAACGAATAGCGGATACGTCCACCACGCGCCGCGCCGCATTGTTTCTCCGAATGAACGCTTGATAGGAAGACTAACGGAAGCCATCTTAGCTGTTGACACCTCCAATGCGAATTATAAAATAATAGGTTTTTCGAGAAAGTATTTTAACTTTTTGAAGATATAAGTTGGTAAAGTTTTACGCGAAATTTTCGGGCAAGTCAAGTTATTGGGATATTATCAGAAGAGGAGAATTTTCAATTATCAAATCTCAATTATCAATTATTCCGCCCCAGGAAGGCGAGAAAAATCGCGCTGAAATAATGAATGACGGAGAATTGAGAATATCTGCCCGGAGATGAAAATTCCACGCTTGATTTTGCGTCGTCGCCGCTACATCCTCCTCAACGGCGAGATACGTCAGAAACGCGCCGACTTCCGCCGCACCTATCTCTTTGGGATGTCGAACATCGTGAAAGAAAATATACTTTTTAATCCAATAAATGTAAGTTTTTCCGTTTCGATACTGTAATGGCGAGTCCGCATAACACTGCGGATTTGATTAAGAAGTGCAGACATACGTTTAATTATACCCGTTAAACTAATTCAACTGATGTCGGTTGAACTAATTTAACGGATGTCCTTTGAATTTATTTAACGGACAATTAAACTATGACAAAACCTCGAAAAGTTCGCGGCTTTTTTGCCATTTATCTAAATCGCGTTGCCGTTGAAGTCGCGCAGCCCCTGCTCATTACGTTGCCGTTCGCGTCAAGAATTTCGCCCGTATCGGTTGAGGTATATGTATCGCCGCTTTGTCCAAGTCTGATAGCTGATCTAACCACATTCTTTCCCGCAGGAGTGCGGTCAGGTAAAAAGTTGAGAAACTGAAAGGCGGCGGAGTATAGTGGATGGAATTCAGATATGCGACTCCATACACCGTGACCAAGCAGGCGCACTAATCCAGGACCTCCAAGGTCGCTTTCCTGCATCGTGCCGCCCTGATTATAAGTCATCATCGCAGAAAAGGTAGGAATGAAGGGGATTGGGTTGCCGGTTTGACAATCCCGAACTGTAACCTGCACGTCCCACGACCCGACCAGACCTTGTTGGTTACCGTTTTGCACTTGCGCGGACACTCGCACTTGCGCGAAAACCGCCAACACCAAAATTGCCAACGACACGCCGCCGATAGCTTTCAAAATTTGTTTTTTCATTTTTTTTCCTCTTTCATTTTTAGTTTATTTCAGCCGAAATGTTTTAATTGCGGCTGATGAGTGTCATAATTACAAAATACAGTTCTGAAAATCTTTAGAAACGTCCTGAAAATTTTGTGAATCTTCTGAAAACGGTGATGAATGAGCCTCAGATACAAATTTACGAGTTCGACGAATTTCGCGTTGACGCTGCTAAACGCCTGCTGACAAAAGGTGACGGCGAGCAAATTCCGCTCACGCCGAAAGTTTTCGATACGCTTCTCTATCTAATTCGGCACGGCGGGAAGGTGATTGAAAAAGACGAGTTGATGCGCGAAATATGGACTGATTCGGTGGTCGAGGAAAATAATCTCAATCAAAACATTTCAATCCTGCGGAGAGTTTTTGGCGAAAAGCCCGGCGAACAGCGTTTCATCGTGACGATTGCGGGACACGGTTATCGTTTCGTTCCCGAAGTCAGACCGATTTTGAATTTGGGATTTGGGATTGCGGATGTTAAGCCGGAAGAAATGATTTCCGAAAACGAAACAGAGAAAACCGATAATCAAATTACAAACGGCGAAGGACGAAAGACAGAGAACAAAAGCTCAATCCAAAATCCAAAATCCAAAATCCAAAATCGAGAATGGCTTGCCGCTTTTGCGGTTTTGAGTATTTTTGCGCTTGGCGCATCTGGATTTTATCTGTGGCGCGGAAACGAAAAATCTGTTGATGCGCCGATAAAAACCGTTGCCGTTTTACCGTTCAAGCCGCTGGTTGTGGAAAACCGCAACGAAGCCTTAGAATTCGGAATAGCGGACACGCTGATTACAAAATTGAGCGGCGGCGAAGAAATTGTCGTGCGCTCACTGAGCGCGGTTCGCCGGTATAATTCTTTAGAGCAGGATTCTTTGACGGCGGGGCGCGAACTCGGCGTTGAATCAATCTTAGACGGAACAATTCAAAACTGGGGCGATAGAATCAGAATCTCGGTGAAACTGCTTCGGACGAGCGACGGCAAGCAATTATGGGCAGGACAGTTTGACGAAAAATTTACCGATATTTTTGTTGTGCAGGATTCAATCTCGGAAAAAGTGGCGGCGGCTTTAAAAATCCGGCTCGGAAACCGTGCGAAAAAACATTCGACGGAAAATATCGAAGCCTATCAACTTTATATGAAAGGGCGTTACCTCATCGCCAAAGGAACGCCGCCGGACCTCCGCGCAAGTATTCCGTATTTCCAACAAGCGATTGAAATTGAACCGAATTACGCGCCCGCCTACACCGGTCTCGCGCAGGCAAATGGGGTGCTTGGCATCTCCGGCGATGTGCCGGCTTCGGAAGCTATTCCGAAATCGAAAGCGGCGGCACAAAGGGCAATCGAAATTGACGATACTCTCGCCGAAGCCCACGTCGCTACCTGTATGGGTTTATTTTGGTATGACTGGGAATGGAGGGCAGCCGACAATCATTGCCGACGCGCTTTAGAACTTGATCCGAACAGCGCGGACTCTCATCAGGCTTACGCACAGGTATTATCGAATACGGGACGACACGCCGAAGCCCTTGCCGAAGTAAAACGCGCCCGCGAACTCAATCCGCTCGATTTGGCAATAAACGCGCTCGAAGGGCAATATCTCCTCCACGCCGGACTGCCGGACGAAGCCTTGGCTCAATTGCAGAAAACTTCCGAGCTCGAACCGAATTTTTGGCTGCCGCATCTGTTTGCCGCCAGCGCGTATATCGAAAAAGGAATGTTCCGGGAAGCCATCGCCGAATCACGCAAAGAATATGAACTTTCCGGCAGAAATGATATCCCCTTCGGCACATATGCGCTGGCAAAATTGGGAAGGCGCGACGAGGCGCGAGCCGCGCTGCAAGAGCTTATAAAATTATCCGCAACGAAATACGTTCCGCCTTATAATATCGCCTTGCTTTACAACGCATTGGAGATGCGCGACAACGCGCTCGAATGGTTGGAAAAAGGCTATGAACGGCGCGACCCAAAAATGACTTTTCTAAAAGTCGAACCGAAATGGAACAATCTCCGCAACGAACCGCGTTTTGTTGACTTGATGCGGCGGATGAAATTTGAATAAATCCCCAATCCGCAAAGCAACACGAAAATTGCACTAAGGTTTGTTTTCTTCGTGTTGCTTTGCGGATAAAAAATCGCTACTTTTAGCTTCTATTCAAAAGCGTGTCCCGTTTGCCGTCGCGCAGACGGTAAAAAGCCGGTTGCCGCCGGTATCAAAAATTTCAGCCGTCGCATGGTCGGTCAAACTATTACCGTCCAGGGAAATTACGATATTTTGGTTTACCTTCTGCGAGCCGTTTAAAGTGCCGTCCGGGTTAAAGGTGAAGAACGTAAACTTGCCTTTGTAGGTCTGCCCGCCGGTGCGAGTCCAAATGCCGTATCCCGGACTTCGGAGTGCGGGATTTGTTCCGCCCGTTTCCGACATTGTGCCGCCATGATGATAATTTAATAAACCCGGAAAGGTCGCTAAGACAGTATTGCTTTGGCAATCCGTGACAGTAATTTGATTTTTCCAAACGCCTTCAATCGAGTTGCCTTCAACTCTGAGCGATTTATCGGCTTTGTCCTGACCGAAAACCGTCAGCGGCGCGATTGTTAAAGTAAGTATCATTGCCAACGCGATGACGAATGTTTGTTTTCTTGCTTTCATTTTTTTTGTTCTCCGGTTATTTATTTTTTCAGCCGAAATGTTTTATGTTTGGCTGATGAGTGTCATAATTACAAAAATAATTCTGGAAATCTTTAGAATAGTTGAAAGTTTCTGAGAATTTCTGAGAACGGTTATGGACGAACCTCAAACTCGCATTTACGAATTCGGCGAATTTCGGCTTGACGCGGTAAAACGTCTCTTGTTGAAAGGCGGAGAAATATCGCTGCTGATGCCGAAGGCGTTTGACACGCTCCTTTATCTCGTGCAGAACGGCGGCAGAGTGATTGACAAAGACGAATTGATGCGCGAAGTCTGGACGGATACGATTGTCGAGGAAAACAATCTCAGCCAAAACATCTCGATTTTGCGGCGCGTGCTTGGAGAAAAGAAAAGCGAACATCGCTTTATCGTCACCGTGCCGGGCAAAGGTTTTAAGTTCGTTGCCGAAGTCCGCGCCGTCAGCGAATCCGCATCGGACGCTCCGCTTAAAACAATCGCCGTTTTGCCCTTTAAACCGCTTATCGCGGAAAACCGGAACGAAGCGTTGGAACTCGGAATGGCGGACACTTTGATTGCCAAACTCGGCGGCGAAGAAATCGTCGTGCGCCCGTTCAGCGCGGTTCGTCATTACGCTTCGGTCGGGCAGGAAGACTGTTTGCTTGCCGCACGGCAGCTCGGCGTTCAAGCCGTTTTGGAAGGCACGATTCAAACTGCGGGCGACAGAATCAGAGTTTCAGCGCGGCTCGTCTGCGGCGACGCGGGCAAGCAGTTATGGGCGGGACAGTTCAATGAAAAATTCGACGACATTTTTGCCGTGCAGGATTTAATCTCCGAACGAGTTGCGGCAGCTTTGCACATTCGGCTGACGGGCGAAAATAAAACGCGCTCGATGGAAAATGTCGAGGCTTATCAGTTTTACGTCAAAGGTCGCGTTCACACGGAAATGCTGCTTCTGCCCGAACTCCGAAAAGCCATCGGCTATTTCGAGCGGGCGATTGCGCTCGATGCCAATTACGCGCTTGCCTACGTCGGACTTGCCCAGTCTTATCTGCGATTATCTCTAGTCAACAACATCCCTGCCGACGAAGCGATGCCGCAGGCAAAAGCGGCGGCACTCAGGGCGACTGAAATCGCTCCGCTCAACGCCGATACTTTTTCCACGCTGGCGTGGATTGTTTTTTGGTATGACCGCGATTGGCGGGCGGCGGAAAAATATTGTCTGCGCGGCATCAAACTCAATCCGAACAACCCTTTTGTGCGGGTGGTTCATGCACATCTGCTTTCAAACACCGGACGACACACCGAAGCACTCGCCGAAATCAGACGCGCCCGCGAACTCGACCCGACTTCGATTTTCAATCAGGCGATTGAAGGACAGATTCTTTTGTTTGCGGGAAAAACGGACGAAGCTCTCGACACTTTAAAAATACTAACCGAAGCGATTCCGAACTTTTGGCTGGGTTATCTTTTTATTTCCAGAGTCTACAACGAAAAGCAGATGTATGACGAAGCCATTGCCGCACTCGCCAAAGCCGGAGAACTCTTTCCGGCAAACAAGGAATCAACCGCCCTGCGCGGCTACTCGTTGGCAAAGGCTGGAAAATTGACTGAGGCGCAAGCCGTCTTGGACGAATTACGCCAATCGTCCAATTATGTCGCGCCGTATAATTTGGCGATGATTCACAACGGGCTTGGCGAAACCGAAACCGCACTTGATTATCTGGAAAAAGCCTATTCGGAAAAAAACGTGCTGATGGTTTTTCTGAAAGTCGAACCGAAATGGAACAATCTCCGAAACGAACCGCGTTTTATTGACTTAATGAAACGGATGAATCTCCAATAGTAAAATGAAAAGCCCATATAAGTAGGGGGACAAATTTATTTTAGCCTAAACAAGTCAGAACCGACTGCGGTAGCGGGCGGTTGAACTCGCGGCTTAAACCGCCCGCTACCGCAGTCGGTTCTGACATTGACGCTTTCTTTAGATGTGTTTAATTTTGTCCTACTACTTATGTTCACATTATTTCGCTATAACTTGCGCCTTTCGGCGCGGAGAATCTCAATAGACGAGAGCCAAATAAAGCCGCTTTTTTGCAGAGGGCAATATAACAAATCATTGGACGTGAGGGCGAAACAGCGGCTTTCAATCGGCGTTGTCCGTTAAACTTTAACTTGCGCGTAGTCGGTTTCGCCCCACGTCAACTCAATCGTTCGGCAGCTATCTGTTACCGAAATTAAAACTTGCGTCATAAAATTTTCCGCCGTTTAGAGTAACTGCTTCAGCCGTGAAAGGGCAACGGAATCTTAGTCTTAAAGGCGTAACTTTAAACTTTTGGCTTTTCAATCGCCTCACGCGCCGCTGCGACTAATTCGTCAAAATAATTTTCCAGATTCTCATCCACGCCGCGCAATCCATCAATAACTTTCTCGCCCCATTCGACGTATTCGCGCCGTCTTTTATCTGACCAGCCGTCGGGCGGATTTTCGCTCACGTCGCGGATATTGCTGATTTTATCGCCGAGTTTAATGTATTTTGCGCCGTTCGATAAATGTGGCGCGTGTTCGATTTGTTTTTGCTTTCGCTCGGCTTTCGGCAGAGATTTATCGTCAGTAACTTCCAAAACCATCTCGCAGACTCCGGCACCGAAAAGTTCAGTAATTTCCTTCTTTGTCGTTTCCGTGTCCTCAATTGTATCGTGCAGAACGGCGGCTATCAGAACATCGTAATCTTTGACTTTTCCGACATCCGCCAAAAGATTTAAAACTTCTAACGGATGATTAATATACGGTTGTTCGTCCGCGCCTTTGCGCTTTTGAGTGGAATGTTTTTTGGCGGCGAAATTGATTGCTTGAATTAGCGTTGTTAAATTATTCATATTTCAGTTTATTACACAAAGAAAAAAGGTCAAGAGCAAATTTATCACTCTTGACCTAAACTTTTTCACTTCACTTTTTTAACTTATCGCGTAACTTCAATAGTCAAAACCTGTTGCCCGGAAACAATAAATTCAGCCGGCGCGAGTTCCTGTTCGGTCAAAACGGTCAACAGTGTCGGTTTGAAACCGCCTGCCGTTCTATCATTGTTCAAAGTTGCCAGCATTGACGGCGGTAGATTTGGCAACTCGCTTGCGCCGATAACCGCGCCGTTCGTTACCCGGTAAGTTTGCACATAAAGGCGGTCGTTCTTTCTTATTTCGTTGATAGTTTTAACGAGTTCTTTTAAATCTTTCGGTACGAATTGACGCGACGCAGATGCGTATTGAAGCGAGCCGCCGTCGGCGACGGTGACGAGAAGTTTTCCGCTCGGCGTGTCCGACGGAATTTGCACGGGAATTTTCTGCGAAAAAACTTTGCCCGTATCGGTTCGCACAAACGCTTGGACTTCAAATGTTTCACCGGCTTTAACTTCCGTTCGGTCAAGCGCGATTCGTTCGAGAATCGCGGTTTTGCTTCCGTCAGACGAACTTAAATTCAAATTTATTTCGGTAATTTCTACATTATCGAAGCGGCTGTCGAGAAGCGCGTTGACGGGGACGGCAACCGACGAGGCGGCAATTTGCGAGGCTTGCATTCCGGTAAAACGGCGTTCGAGCTTTACCGTCTGCTGATTCTTCAATTTGATTTCGCCTTTCAGTTCAATCATCGAATCGCCCAACCCGCGCTCGTTCGCCACAATTGAATTGTAAACCGTCATATTAAGCAGAAGCGGTGTCAAAAACTCGTCTTTCACCACTTCAAAACTTAAAGTTTCCTGCCCGTTGCGGCTCGTTTCGAGATTGATTTTGACGGGGATCATTTTCGGCGACTGACCAAGTTTGCCGAAAACGCCGGTCGCGCGATCTTGCGTCATCGTGCCGACCATTGCGCTCGGCACGGCGAGTTTGAAAGAGTTGGCGACGCTTGGAATAACCGTTACAACGCTCGATTCGGACATCGGCAGATCTGACGTTCCGAGACTCAAAAACGGATGACCGAAGGCGTAAATTTTATCCGCGTCGCGCATCGTTACCGTGCCGCTCGCCGCTAAGCTGTAATCGCCGCGCGTGAGCTGCATCGAAACCGACGCGCCGCCTTGCAAAGTCGCTTCATCGGCAACTTTTAATGGGGAGATTCGCGCCGCGCCGCCGACGGCTGAGACAGGAAATAAGCCGACGGAAACGAGTTGCGGCGCAAACCTATTAAGAGTTTCCTGCGAAAAACCGCTAAAGGAAATGGGCGTGGCAATCGGTTGAAAAGATTGTCCGGCGACCTGATTCAAAGGCGAGTTCGCGCTCGTATTTGCCAAAATTGAATTGGAAACCGCCACCGTGCCGATTGGAAAATTCGGTTTCCAATCGGTCGAAGCCAATTCTGCAAACGAAAACGCGCGCGGCTCTTTCGCCTTTATTTTCAAATTTTGTTTTTGCTCGAAAATATCCAGCATTTGAGCAATCGGCGTGATGCCGCAAATCGGCTCTTTCGAGAAAGGAAAGCTGTAGGAAATCGCGCCGACGAGTTTGCCGTTAATATAAACGGGCGAGCCTGACATTCCCGCAAAGACGCTCGTTCGATCGGCACTTCCGCCCGAAATGCGCCCGACAATCATATCCTGTTTCGGTCCGACCGCGCCGGGAACGATGCCCAAAATCTCAACCTGAAATTCTTCAGGTGCCGAGCCGCGAAAAACCGTCCGCGCCGTCCCGCGCATTCCTTCCTTCAATTCGGAAAGCGGAAAAAATTGTACGGCGGGCATTTTGACATTGACAGTTTTTGAATCGCTTTTGGCTTGAGTTTGCCCAAAGATAGTCAAACAAAATGCAGAAATAATCAGCAGGGAAGCGAAAAATTTGGCTTTCATAATTATAATAAAACTCTTCCTTTTCTAAGGATTTTTATAGTAACATTTTCGATAGCTTACCGAAAGTCTTTTTTCAAGGGCTGGCATTTAAGACTCGCAAAACCGATTCCAAGTTGTATTTTCTTTACTCCTAAATTCTATTTATAAATTATGGCACAAAGAAAATATCTTTTTAAGAGTTTTTACCGGCTTATATTTCCGGTAGTTTTATTGTTGAGGGTAATTTAGAATTTAAGATTCAGAATTCAAAACCCGAGACCAAAATCTTAAATCGGCGTTGCACAAAAATTAAGTAAAAACAGTGGCAATAAAAGCATATCGCTTTTCACGTCCGGGTTGGCGTTCTCGTTGATGGTCAAACCGCAAAGCGTATGCTGCGTAAAAAGAACTGTAAATGCCATCGCCGTTTTCTGGCAAAAGATGTTCAACTTCCCACGTAAGTTACTTAATGGTTTAATACACTGTATATGCAAATTGTTTCATTCATATTCATGTCAAGAAGTATTCGTTTTGCGTTAAGTTCTATTGCCTTTGCTATCTTCTTGCTTTTCTTAGTTGGATATACAAATGGCAGTATTCATAAAAACAAATTATCCCCGTTTATTAAACCGTTAACCCAACTCGTTAAACTCATTGCTGCTAATCAAGAAATTAAACCAACTCCCATTTATATAAAGCTGGAAATTGAAGATTTTGCAGGTGTTGGTGCACAAGATTCAGCTGCTTGGCAACAAAATATGTCTTGGCATCCGCAGTGGAGTCGTGGAGGTGCTTCAGGTTGGTGGGGAGTAAAAGGATTAGCAACCGCTGCAACAGGTGGAATTACTAAAGAGATTTATATACCACAGAATGGTGAATACTCGCTCTGGATGCGTTATCAGGATTATACAGGTAAAGCAGAGCCTTTTAATGTTATTGTCAATTATACTGGGGGGCATTCCAAAGCTGAGTTTGGACGCATGGATGTCAACACGCAACCTCATCCAGAAATTCGGTGGAATTACGCTTGGGATAAAAAAAATCTCAACCTGAAAAAAGGTGTCGCTAAAATAAGTATTTTGCTTGAACAAACGGCAGAAGTACCTCGTGATATAGATGCGTTAGTTCTCACAAACGATGCGAATTGGAATCCTAAAGAACGCGGTTTTCCGCCACAGGCTTATTCAAATTACTTACTAAAATGGTCACAAAAACGAGAGCCTCTAAAACCGCTGATTGAAATAAACAAAGAGCTTCGCTCTATTCCGCAAGCATGGCTTCTACCTAAAACGGCAGGACGTGATTTTTGGTATTTTGGAGCAACAACGATAGTTCCCGGTTATCCATTTCCAATTAGTATTCTACCTGAAGTTGGAAATCCAAATAGCGCAAAAGCCTTTGTGGCACGTTACGGAGCCAATCCGCAATCTGCTCCGATCTTCAGTAACCCAATTACCGGTATCCAAATACATATCTCTCAAGTAAGTGAATTACTAAAACCTGACAACCCGTTGCGTCAATACATTTTGACCAATAAGCGTCCGTTTGTTATTGTCGGCAACTATGGCTCAGCGGGTAAAATACCAAACTCCTATCAGCAACTTGAAAAAACCTTTGGTAATCTTTGGGTCGGAATTATCTCAGGTGAAAATAGTTACCTGACTATCCCCTTCTCTCCAGAAAATATTCCCGTCGGTAGCGATTTCAAAAATGCCAATTATCAATGGTTACTAACCAACGGTAAAAGTAAATGGCAACAAATGATTAATTCAGATTGGGCTTCAACCGTTCCAAATCCTTTTGAGAAAATGATTCTTGCCCTCAGTGTTGGAACGTCCCCACACATTCATCAATTAGCGGAGTCCGGAGCAAAAACACTTGGCACAGAATCAGCAGCGGCTATGCCATATTTCCAAGGGCAAGCAGCTTTTGCACGCGGTGCCGGACGGCAATATAATAAGCCTTGGAATTGGTATTTTGGCGCATCTTTTGGCAGTGCTATCCGTACATTCACCAGTGAAGATCCGTATATTATTGATTTGGATGGGTTGAAGATAAACAGTCGCAATGCCACGATTGGACCTTCACTGGCTCATATCCGTCGCGCACTGCTCTTCGCTTATCTTCAAGGTGCAAGTTTTTTTCATCCTGAGCAAGGCTATAACCTGTTTGATACTAACGGACAGCTTAATCAGATGGGATGGTCGTATGACGAAATGCTTCGACTAGCAACAAAACATCCTAATCGTGGAGTCATAAATACTCCAGTGGCAATACTTCTAGATAAAGCTCATGGGTGGGACAAATATACCTACAATGGAATGCGACTCTGGGATAAAAAACCGTTAGAACGCCCGGATCAAATGATTAATCAATTTTTCAATGTTGCTTACTTTCCTTTCCCGAAAAATGAAGGCGACGCGGCAAATGATCTTAACGTTCCATTTCCTAACGGATATTTTGGGGACATTTTTGATGTGTTGGTAACATCACCCACTCAAATGGATTCATTGCAAGCCTATCCGGCTGTATTCTGTCTGGGTGATACACGACTAGATGCAAAATGGGCAGAACGACTCAGAAAATATGTCAATGACGGGGGAACATTAGTAATTAACGCAGAACAAGTTGTAGCGGGATTTGATGAATCTTTCCTGGGAGTGAGGCTACAAAACAAGCAAAAAGAGTCTAACGGGGTTGTGTGCGAACGTGATAATGAAAAAATTGTCGGTACACCTTTTCCATATCAAGAGGCAACCGCCACCTCTGCCCGCGTTATCGCCCGTGCTTCAAATGGCGATCCTATTGCTTTTGTCAACAAAGTCGGCCAAGGTCAGGTAATTTTGACAACCCCCTCATATTTAATGGGATACGATGAAGTATCTATGCCCTATATGGCGCATCTTTTGTTGGAACTCACCAGCGGTCTGCAACCTGTTGAAGTGCGCGGTGATTGTCAATATTTCGTCAACCTTCGTCCAGACGGCTACGTGATAACTTTAAGCAATAATGAGGGGTTGGTAAAAATGTCTTATTCCCCTGCTGCGATGGATATGAGCAAGACTGCTGAAATTACATTGCGAATAAAGGATAAACCTGTCGTTACTGAGGATTGGATTGGCGAAGACGCGCGTCCCTGGAGTTTTCCAAATGAATGGTTGCCAGAATATACACAACCAAAACAGTTATCGTGGCAACAAGAAGGAAACTATTATAAAACGACCGTCAAACTCTTGCCGGGTGAAATACGTGCTTACTTTATCAAAACAACAAACCTGAAAGTTCAATAGAGCCTGTCTGGAAATTAAATGTTAAATTGTTTCAAAAACGACCTTTTTGAAACAATTTACAATCGCCTTAAATAATAATTAAAGCCCAATAAAACATAGATTACCTAATGTGTGTCATAAATCGTCCCATAACTAAAATCTCAAAACTAAACCCATTAGCTGACTTTTAAGGCAAAGAAAAAATGTCCGAAAACAGTAGATTGTGGTCGCCGAAAAATGGAGAAACAAAAGCCTGTGAAAATCAAGGGTCGAGTGGATCAAAATCTACGAGGTTTTCGGACACATTCCAAAGTATTCTATTTTTATGAGCATTTTTGATTTTTGTGAGAGAATTAATTTTGTGCGACGCTTCTCAAAACCTAAATTTTGAATCTTAAATTCTGAGTCTTGAATCTTAAATTCAAAAATCAATCTTCTTATTACTGTGTCCGTTTGTTTTGGCGGTTTTGTGAATTTCCGCGCTTTCTTCCATTTTGCTAACCGTTTTGATAAGAATTTCGCGTAAGCGTTCGAGCCGTTCAACGGTCGAGCGGGTTTCCAATAATTGATATTTCAAATCAGGTTCGAGATTAAACGCAGCCGTCACTAAAAACGAGAGTGCTTGCGGGTCAGTTTGCTGAACGTCGGGGAATGTGCCGCGCTCGCCGCTGAGTTTGTGCGCGGCTTTTGCGATGCGCCGAAAGAGTGTAAAAACTTCGTCCGCTAAAGGATTCAAAAGATTTTCGTTTTCCTTTTCGTCTTCAAAGAACTCGACATCGCCGACAAGGTACGGCTCGCCCGCGTCAACATAATCAATTAAACGGTAACGAATCAAACCGACGGTTAAAACGTTCGAGCGTCCGTCGGGCATCGCTTGAACTTCGCGCACTTCTGCCGCGCAGCCGATGCTTCCCGCAAGTGGCTTTTCGATAAAAGTTTCCTGCGGATTAAAAAATGACACGCCGAACATATTTTTGTCGAGCGCGACATCTTTGAGCATTTGCCGATAGCGCGGCTCAAAAATATGAAGCGGCAAAAGCTCGTTCGGCAGCAGAACAAGCGGCAGCGGAAACAACGGCAGATGACGAATGCCTGACACTTTTTCGAGAACTTCGGACATATTTCTTAGATGCGTTAAAGCCTAAACGCGCCAGAACGTAAATTCCTTTGCTTTTTTATCCCAAAAGACGTGAAACGAATCGCACATTCCGTCGGCGACAGTTATACCTTTACTATTTTTCGGCAAATTTTTAAGCCTTTTAGCATAATCGGCTTCCAGATATTCGCTGGCAAATTCCACATAATCCTTATCAATATCATCAACGGTAATCACAGCAGATTTGACCGAGCAAAGTGAACTTTGGTCTCCCGCATCTTCACCAAATTCGAGCGTCCAGTGTTTTGATTTGCGCGTTACCGAGCCTTTCACGATGCCGACCACAAACTTTGCTCCCTTCATACCTCTGACGGCGTAATCGCTGATGCCGTCGTAATCAAAATCGCCTTTTATCTGGCTTTTGGCATTCCATTTAACCGCCGGATTTTGCTGCGTCAAAAGGCTCAAAGGCGTCACACCCTTCTGTGCGAGCGCGGACGTTCCGCACAATATCAAAATCACAAGCGACAGGAAAATTTTTCTCATAATGATTTATGAATTCGGAAGCCCGCGCGTGAGCAACGGAAAAGGTGATTTAACATTTCAAATTCAAAAACGTTTCGCTTTCGCTCACGCGCGAGCTTCATTTTTTTGCTCTAACTTTAAAGCGATAAAGTCAACAATTTTGTCAGGCGTTTCGTCGCTCAAGGCGAGACGCTTTGCGCCGACGACCGCATCCGCCATTTCTTCGACGCGGGTTTTATAACGATTGTCGCGGATGATTAAATCTTCGACGACACGGCGTTCGAGCATCTCGCGCGAAACGTCTTCGCCGACATCTGCCGCGACCGCATATTCAATCGGCGCGGAATGATTTTTAATGCGAACGTGCAGAGCGTCGGTTAATTCACGCGCTTCTTCGCGGATTTTTTGCAGTTCGAGATTTGAATTCGGAAAGCCAAGATGACCGCGCAGAGTTATTTCGTAAATCGGTCTCGGCGCATTCGCATCAAAAGTTTTTGCTTCGCGTTCGACTAATTCCAAAACAGCTTCGGTAATCTCTTTCGATTCGGCATAACCCGAAACGTCAAACGACAAACGCTGAAACGGACGTTGCCGGTAATCTCTCAAATGCGTGGCGTTAACTTCATTATTTTCGCCGACGTCGATTAAAAACGCGCCGCGTGTTTCGCGGAATTCGTCAATACTCGTAATTTCCAGCGAGCCGGGATTGAACGCCCAATTGTCAATCTCGTAACTTTTATGCGTGTGTCCGAGCGCGACGTAGTCGGTAACGGATTTTAATTCTTTCAAGTTCGCCAGCGATAACGCGGGAATCGGATGCGTCTGATGACCTTCGACATCGGTGTGTAATAAAAGAATATGAAATGCGTCTGTTCGACGATTTTCTTTGATGGCTTCGGTCAGCATCGGAATCGCCCAATTCGCCGACGCGCCATACCAATGCGAGCCGAAAATTCTAGCATTGCCGATGTCAACAAATCCGCCTTTGCCGTTGTCTTCATTCCAGGATTTATAATTAACTTTCCCATTCTCGTTCGTCGGTTCGAGCAGATATAAAAGATTCCAGTTCGCCAAGCTGCGAAGCCAGCTAAAATCCGTATCATTCGCTTTTTGATCGTGATTTCCTTCAATCGTGACGCACGGAATACCGTTATCTTTCAAAAGACTCAAACCCGCAAAAGCGTAATTCATCGTCTCCGGCGGCACATTGCGTTTATGGAAAAAATCGCCGCCCATTATAACGAAATCAACTCGTTCGCCGATGGCATACTTTTGTAAAACGTCAATCCACGCATCAAAAAAATCGCGCGGTGATTCGTTAAGTTGATAGCGCGTGCAGCCCAAATGCACGTCGGAGATGTGTAGGAATTTCATAGAAACATTTTACCATTTACCATTTACCATTCAAAATTAATCCTCGCGTCACTTTTATTAGACATAGCCGTTCATAGAATGCCGGATGAAATTGCCATTTTGCAGACCAGTATTAATGGTTGGCAGAATACATTCACGACAGAATATTATTCCCGCTATTTTAAGATTATTCTTACTTCAACAATGGACGGATTGTGAGCAGCAATCCGTCTAATAGTTGACAAATCTATAGTGAGAAGTCTCAATCAAAGACTGATGTATTGTATAGAAACGATTAATCTGATTCATAAATTTTCAGAAGATGAAACTGCCTTAAATTGTGTCAATCTTCAGGTTATTGAAAGCACTATCTACGGTTTTTAGGTCCGAACGGCGCGGGAAAAACTGCGACGCTGCGGTTGATTTTGGGATTGCTCAAAAAACAACACGGCGAGATTTTGGTTTTCGGAAAGCCATTTGAAAAAAACCGCGTAGAGACTTTAAGAAATATCGGTCCGATGATCGAAAGTCCTTCTATTTACGGGCATCTGACAGCGGTTGAAAACTTAAGGATTTTGCAGAAAGTTTATAAATGTCCGAAACGGCGAATTCAGGAAGTGTTGGAATTAGTCGGTTTAGCGCAGACGGGTAATAAAAAGGCGAATCAATTTTCGCTCGGAATGAAACAGCGCCTTAGCATTGCGATTGCTCTGCTTCACAATCCGTCTTTGCTGATTTTGGACGAACCGACGAACGGTTAAGACCCGAACGGCATTCTTGAAATCAGAGAATTACTGCAAAACCTGAATCAGAATCACGGAGTTACGATTCTGATTTCCAGCCATTTATTGTCCGAAATCGAAAAATTCGTTATGCATATCGGCATCATCAATCAAGGAAATCTGCTCTTTCAAGGAACTTTAGCCGAATTGGTAAGCAAACGACAGCAAAATTCATTCATAATTTTTGAAACGAATGATGACTCTGCGACTTTGCAAATCATCAACGATTTCGGCGTAATTTCGCGGATTGAATCGGGCAAAATTGCGATTCCGATTCTCGAAAAAGAAACAATTGCCGCAATCAATCAGAAATTGGTGGAAAATAACGTCGAAGTTTATCAAATCAGCAAGATTGAAAATGACTTAGAAAAAATCTTTTTTGACGTTATCAGCGAGTAAAAAAATGAATTTTATCAACACTTTTCAAAGCGAATGGCTCAAAAAGAAACGCAGTCTGGCATCCTGGCTGGTAATTGTCGGAGCATTTTTTACGCCTTCGATTATTTTAATGTCGAGAATAAAAAACGCCGACCAATTGTCTGCTCTTTACGTTTCGGATGATTTTTGGCAGAAACTCTGGAATCAAACTTGGGAATCAATGGCGGTTTTTTTGCTGCCAATCGGGATTATTTTGGCGGCGGGTTTGATTACTCAAATCGAATATAAAAACAACACCTGGAAACAACTGCATACAACGCCGCAAAGATTTACGACGATTTTCTTTGCAAAATTTCTGGTGATTTTGATAATGCTCGTCGAAGTTTTTGTGCTGTTTAATGTCGGAATTTATCTATCGGCGGTCGTTCCTTCAATGCTTTTCAGCAATATTCCATATCCGACTGCACCGATTCCTTATATGGATTTTTTGAACGCAAACGTTAACTTCTTTCTTGATTGTCTGCCGATTTTGGCTCTGCAATATTTGCTAAGTCTGCAATTTAAGAATTTTTTAGTCCCGATTGGAGTGGGTTTCGTAATTTGGTTTTTAGGTGTCGGTATGCTTGCTTGGGAATACAGCTATATTTTACCGTATAACCACGGCACAATTGATTTTTTAATGAGTTCCGATCAATTCGCCAACCGAAAAATTCCACCGATCAACATTCAACTTCTTGCCGCTATCTATTTTGTTGTAATTACCGTTGCAAGCTATGTTAGACATTATTGGAAATAATATATTTCTTCAAAGTTCGTTAAATCAATTGTTTGAAGTGGCTGGCGGAAGGTTACTCGCAAATTGTGTAACCCACACGCGATTTCCATCACCACATCTGAAATCT
>MWVV01000001.1_pt1 | contig 166264 bp, 137 predicted proteins | sample 1047281 | NCBI WGS metagenome assembly MWVV01 (sample SAMN06349986, study PRJNA376086) | soil metagenome | isolation source: PT-2 sample Antarctic (ecotone) soil | place: Antarctica | collected 2015-01-13 | reverse complement strand
CATGTCCAAACTCCTATTCAAGGTCAGTGCCTTATGGTGGCGGTTCGGGCGAGAAGCGGGATTGGAGTTAAGCTCCTTTACGTGGTCAAAAATGCCACAAGAAAAAATTCAGCTTCTTGCCTCTCTACTCCAATGCTTCGATAACAAAAGAGTATCACCGCCACCGTTCAATTCATCATGCCATCTCCTTTGAATTTTTATTCTTATTAAATATTCAGCTTTTACCCGGCAGACAAAAGCAGTCTGGCTTGATGCGCCCGATAAAAATAATATTTTCCCCGCACTATAAATTATCCTTGTGATTTTTCGATTTGAAACATCTTTTTCGCACGCAAATAACTTTTTTCCTTATAGAGCAAAATGCTTCTCTGGAAGAGAAGTATTTTTCCTTATCTCCGATTTTCTTTATTTCCTTATTTCAGATTTTATATTTTCAAACTATTTTCAAACGTGTAAAAAATTCCGTCCGGTCCGATGGCTTTGACGCTCAAATTTTTTACACGAATATTTCACCCGGAATTTTCTAAATAATTTTTTGAGTAAATTTTTGAATATATTTTGAATAAACTTTTGAACAAATTATCAAATATATTTTGAATAAATTTTATCGCCAATCACTTTTTATCCGGTTCAGGCACACCACTTGCTAAAAGTATTTAAGCGGCAAAAAATCAGGCGCGAAAAAAAGTCTTTGCGCCAATCGAGGTTGCGGTCATCCGCTAACGAAATTTATGTTCAGCCGCCGCTTAAAGAAGCGAACACTTCGCAGGCTTGCTCCGTTCGTCAAACATAAAAGGCGTTATCCGAGACGCCTCGCAAATTCTCAGCTATTCCATAGCCCGCCGCCAAGAAAACGGCTTACGGCAAGGAATGATTATTTTGAAAACTGATTTATAAAATTCGTTTATTAAATTTTCAGTTTTTCAAAAGTTTTTAGTTTTCGATTTTTTTAGTTTGCAAGTTTTTCAAAGTTTCAAATTCTATTTCAAATTTCAAATTTTAAGGAGTCAATTATGAATACGAACCCAAATTAAACTTTTCTCGACAGATTTTCAAAAAAGGATTTATTACGAAAACAATCCTTCGAGCTTCCCGAATCGGTTTTAGATTCGATAAATGATTATTCCGGTTACGGTAAATCCGGCGGCGTCGATGTTGACACCAACCAACTTGTCTCGGAAGCGGTCAAGGATTTTCTCGGGCGCGACCGAAAGTTTCAAGCGTGGCGCATAGAGTCGAAAGATGAGGCGAAAGCGCAGAAACAATCGGGTCAGGTTTCAGAGTGATTCGGATGAGAAAACATAAATTTGCCGACCGGATTTGTTTGATTTTCTCAAACGTTTTCCGGCGCGCTTTTTGTTTTGTTTCTATCTTTTTGCCGGATGTTTTTGATAAGGACGCCAGCCTACACACTCGCACCTTTACCCATCAAAAACACTGGCTCATTTAATTCATATACCCCCGTTATATCGCGGCAAACAAGTTAGAGTCCCGAAATTTTTGAGTCGGAGTTTTTAAGTGGCTGTGAACAATGATTTTATATCGGTGGCATCGGTGGAATATTTTGCCATACCGCCATATATCGGCACTTTTAGATTTCAAAGCATTGTATTTGCATAACTTATAATGTGGCAGTAAGCCGCTATTTAGAGATTTTTGCCACAGCTATTTTTCGACTTTTTCAGGCTAACGGATGAGAAAATTTGACAAAGATTTGATGAAAATCAACCGATATATTATAGAAAAAGAGAACAAAATTATGCCAAGAAAGAAGCTCAATGAACGCAAAGTTTCCCTCAACAGCCACCGCGTCAAACTTTATGAAATAACCGACGCTTATGTAAAAAAACAAACCGAATTGACGGGACAGTCACCCACCGCAGTCATCCGTGAGTTGTGCGAAGCCGCCCGTCAGGTGCAGATGACCGACGAGCAGTTCAGAAGCGGCACAACCAAGATTTACCAAGCCGTGACCAATAACCTGCTCAAGAAAAATCTCGAAAACCCGCTTGCCGAAGTAAATGCAAAGCTGGCTCATCTGGAAGTAAAAATTCAGGAAATGGAACTAAACGCAAGGTTCGGCGACGAAGAAGTTTTCCGCGTTATGCGGTTGTTTTTCGTCGAGAATCAGTTACTTTCGCGGCTGCTTCATCAGCTGTTGGAAAGCAACGAAATCGAGATAGACGTAGCCGAAGAACGCCAGGCTATGAAAGCAAATTATCAAAGCAATTATAACACCCGCAAGGACGCATTCTTTGCCAAATACGAGCAGCTTTTTATGGAAAAACATATTAGGGAAACGGCGGAAAGCAGCGAATCAAGTGATGTTATCGACGCTTCTCAAACAGACCAATCGAATTGAGTTGGTTGGGCGTCGGCTGGTCGGGAAGCAGGTCAATGTCGGTTAACGTCTCGGTTAGAACGCCCTGAAATTGCCGTGCCTGTTTGGGCGTGATAATCGTAAAATACGATACCGATTCTTGTGCAAGGCGCGTCCTGACCGCTTTTATTTCCTCGAATTTTTCCGTATCAGTAGGCGCGATGAGCGCGTCTTTCGGCGATGGAATCGCCCATAAGACAATCATCTTTTTGTCAATCTGTCGATATACATACGCGTAATTTTTGAGCCGGAACGCACCCTGAGGGCTGACGAAAACCGGATTTTTGACATTCAGATAACTGAGCAGCTCCGGGCTGTTATCGGGAAAACGATTGTTCTTCTGATTGAATTCGAGCAGCTTGGCGGCTAGCAGCTTGCCGTTATATTTCGGCTGATACTGTCCAGCCAGCTCCTCTTCGAGCCACCACGACGCGCCATAATACGTGCCTGAAAAAACCGCTGATAACACGACCAATATGATAATGACCAATACCGTCATCGACTTTATATTGACACCTTTTCCCTCTTGCTTTGCCATAACTCATCCTTAATTTTTATTGATTTTTGTAAAAGTTTTTTGTCATTCCGAATTAAAAAATCCATCCGCTTTCGATGCGATTTCCCGGCGGTGTCCGCTGATTGCAGCCGCTCTTTTGAGTTTCTTTCGAGATACATAATTGTTTTCAATAGTCTCGTCATCAGCTTCAAGGAGAGAGCCGTTTTCCGGTTCGGACGAAGCGGATTTTGATTGATTATCGTCGGTCGTTGGCGTGGCTTCAGCTTCCACTCTTTCTCGATTCAAGCCGTTTTCAAACGGCAATTCAGTTTGATTGTCTGTTTGATACGAGCCGTTTTCAGCTTCAATCTCAGCTTCATTCACAGCTTGATTTTCCGTGCCGAGAGCGGACTTTAGCTCGTCGTAATTCGCCGTTTGGGAATCAACTTCAGGCGCGGTTGAGACTGCGGCGGCGGCTGAGACTGCGGCGCGGCGCGGGTCGTCCTTCTCCACCATCTCGGCAAACATCTGATCCATATCACGGTCGAATCCGTCGGCGATTTTGGCGGTCAGCTCGTTCGGGTCAAAGTAAACCGGCGCGGCTTCTTCATACGAATCCACTTCCTTTGCCAGGGGCGGAAAGCCGACCCTCAGCGGTCGAATATCGGTTGAAATCATCACCGCCTGCGTGTAAGCGGGCATCGTCCGCAGCTCGTCGTCGCTCATCAAATCGCGCATCGTTTCCCGGCGCGAGGCGCGGTCGAAACGGTCGTCCTCGGCATCGGACGAGGAGTATTCATAAGTCGTTGTCTTGCCCATCAGCTCAACGATGTATTTCGAGGTTTTGCTCGTCAGACCGGTCAGCGCCCACTTCGTTCCGATTGATTGGAGAATGCTGCCGGCAACCGACGCGCCGTATTGTTTTTCCGGCTGGTCGAAGTTCTGATAACCCAGCACGTAACACATCTTGCGCCCGCGACCGACGCCGATGTCTTCTGATAAATTACGAAGCGGTATGTTGCCCGCTTCATCAAATTGGAGCATCACAAACGACGGATTCGCCATTGTTTCGGCAAGGTCGTTTTCTTCTATATAGCGCGCCGTCGCCTCATCCGACAGCCAATCCTTTTTGTGCGAACGCGCCACGCGCTTGACATGCAAATCAATAAATCCCTTGAAATCCTCCGTATCCCCGGTTCGGCGAAGCACGTTGGCAACCGAGCCGAAGAGCGTGCCGAGAACGTTCGACAGTTGCGAAGCTCTGCCTTCGGGAACAACCACAAAAAGGGCGTTTCCCTTTGTTCTGAGTAGTGCCGGGTCAATAATTCGGCAGCCTCTTCCGGCTTCTTCGGGTGTCGGCGCGGACAAAACCTTCTGGACCGTCGGGTCTTGAAACGGCTTTAATTTCGCCGCCATCGAAATCAAAATATTTGATTTTGTCCGGTTGTCGAGTTGAGCAAAAGGCGCGAACGCATTTCTAATATCGTCGTTGCCTGAATCCATCATCGCCGCGGCAAGCCGGTCGGTTTTGCTTGCCTCGTCAAACTGGTGATTGGCGATAAATTCAAAAATGTCGGCAGGCGTGAAATTCGTATCTTTTTGCGCCAGCAGCAGCAGCAGACACCGCAGCAGCATCGAAGCCGACTCTTCCCAGAAGGGATTGCCGCCGGTCTGCGTATTCGGGTCGTAGCCGACGATTAAATCGGCAATCTCGCCCGCCGCGAGCGGGTCGTCGTAACAAAGCGAGCCGAGCAGAAAACGGTCGCTCGTCTCAGGACGCTGAAAGTCCATGCGGAACGTGCGCTGATAGTAAAAGGAAGAATGCCGGTAAATTTCACCTTTCATATCGAGAATCACAGCCGAACCTAATTTAGAAAAGGCGCGCGCCTGCATAATAAAAAACGAAGCGGATTTGCCGCTTCCCGGCGGTCCTAAAAAGCACATATGCCTGGCAACTAAAGATAGAGGCAGACAAATCCAGCGACCGAAACCGAACGAGGCGACCGGCAGATAACCGTTTTCAAGCGGTTTGTCGGGCAGTCCGAGCAAGAAAAACGGCTTGACAAATTTGTAAAGAAGCTTCTGGAAACCCGTTAAGTCTTTCGAGTCCGATGTTTTTTCGCCGAGAACGGATTTCGCTGCTGACAACTCGGTCGGATGCCACCGCCATAACAGATTCTTGACCCGCAGCTCCGACAAAAACGCCCAGCGCGACGTGCCGTGACTTTCGATTTGCCGGAATCCCAGAAAATTATTCCAGATTCTGAAGTTATCAACCAATAACGCGACGAACGGAACGAGCAGTATAAAAACCGGCGCGAGTATCCACAGCGCGTTTTCGACAACCGAATCGAAATTCAACTCGATTTCGGGTATAAGTTCAAAAATCGACAACACTTTATACGCGTAAAAAATGACGACGATACCAAGACAAAAGGTCACTAATAACCCGAAAATAAGCCCGGCTGACTTGCCCAGATTTGCCGACAGCCGGCGAAACGCCGCATAACTCGACAAATGCTGCTCGTTTATCGGTCGCGGAAACATACCGACAATCGCTTCCCATTTGGTCGCCTGCTCTGATAAATTCTGCGCCTGCCCGCTGAATAATTTATTAAGGTTTTTGAACATAATTAAGGTTTTTGATAATCGTTGATTTGTATGGTTTCCTGTTTCCAGCCGGCTTGCCGGTAAACCGAAGCATCGCTGAAAGGCGCGGGAATAAAAGTGTCGGCGAAAGGCGCAACCCACAAGGAAGCTGACGACAGCTCGGCTTCTTCGGTTGATTTTCTTTTAACGCGTCCGGCATTGGGAATGCGAAGAATAAAGATTTCGCCGTCCTCGAATCCTCGACCGCCGACACTGACTACTTCCAACCCGAACGGATAAACCGAATAGCGCAGATAATATACCCCGTTGGAAGTTGCCGCCGCCGCCGCCTCGTTTGAGTAGTTGAAACGAAATTCCGCAGGCAGGAGTTTTTTTTGTTTTACCGCTTCGATAACCTGGCTTAAATTTTTATGCTCGATGCGCTTTGATTTTAGGCGGTCAAAATACTCCGACACGCTTAAACTAACCATTAGCACCGATGCTTCACGCAGTCTTTCGCCATACCGAAAATTCGGCTCGCCGGTTAGTTTTTGCTGAAAGTCGTCAATTTTCGCCTGTGCCTGTGTTTGCGCCTTTTTGACTCTTCTCGTTTGATAAACGACATCATAGTCAGCCGCCGATTGATCAATTTGCCCAAAATACCTGACTGCCAACGTTGACAAAAGAAGAATCAGGAACGTCGCCCCGGCAATTTGAAGCGGTGTAAATTTTTGAAAAAATTCTTTCATACTTAAAAAATTTCGAGAAAATGGCGGGTATGGTTATTGAAAATAAAAGTCATTTTCCTGTGTTCGATAACCTTACCCGCCGCGTCCGCTTCGATTAAATTAGGAAAATTAATTTGGCTGCTTCGATTTCAAGATATTCAGCACCGCTTCCCGGTATTCCGGTCGGATGCGCGGCAGATTTTGTTTTATTTTCTCGGCATCGCCCTCGCTCATTAAATTGACCACTTGCTCGTCGGATATGTAATTACCGTTTGCCTGCGCTCCGACATTCAAATCGGTCGAATCGGAATGCGGCAAGGAAGCGGTTTCGACAGTGGCGTCCGCCGGCAAGTCGTTGACCAGAAAATAACCGAAAGAACCCGGCTTGACATACACATACTCAATATCACGCGAGTTTCCCCCGTTAGAAATTCCGATTTGCGCGTTTGGCGGAAGTGTAATGTTTGTTCCCGAACCGTTGCGGCTTATCCAGGTGTTTGCCGTCTGATAGGCGCGGTCGCCGATTTGCCGCAAAACCTTGAGCCATCGAGAGCCGATTTTTTTGCGTTCGCCCTGTAATCCGCCCGCGCCGTCAACGCCCTGTAAATCGCCGCCGATGCGGACGAAAGAGTTGTTGCGATTGTCCAAATAGCCGATAACCTGCACATAAGCGCGTGAGCCGCGCCCCCCTGCGGCGCGCCCGACAAAAACCGTTCCGCGCTCCAGGAGCCATCCCTCGCCCTTCATCGAGCGCGATAAAACCATTCGCACCAACTGAGTCTGACCGAGCGTGTCAATCGCCCCTAAAGTTTGCAGAGGAAGCATCGTGCCGAACGGCGGACGCGCGTTATCGCCAGCACGAACGACGACCATTGGCGATTCTTTATTGTTTTGACCGGTATCGGAAGCGGTATAATCCGCATTATCCGCGCCACGCGACGAATTATTGCTGACGCCGCCACCGGCGGCTTTGGCATAAAGAAAATAGCTCGATTGACTGGCAGGCGCGGAAGAGGAAGAAGCCATCTGCTCAGATTCCGGGAGCGAAGATGCGCCGCCGGCTTGGTTTGATAAGCTGCCGCCGTTTGATAAATAACCTGATCTTCCCGAACGACTGCCGCCGCCACCGCTGCCCGTCGCTTTTCCCGCCGTATTTCCCGAACCGGAATTATAGTTTGACGCCGTGCCGTTCGGTGTTCCCGCGGACGGATTTTTTTGAGCGTTTGAGGTCAAAGGCTGTGCGCCGGCACTTCCCTGCTGCGTGACCGGAACATCCATAAAATTTTGTGTGCCGCCGCCCGTCGTTGCCGGAATCGTTTGAATAGTCGAACCGAAAATAGGACTTTGCGACGGCGGCGCATACGGCGGTATATTACCCTTCAGCCCCGGCGGGATGTTCGCCGGAATCTGCTGCTGCTGCGTTCCAGCCGGCATCGTATTGGTGTTCGGCACGTCGGTCGATGCCATCAAATTCTTTGAAGCGTATTCGGGATTAAACCCCGGAACAGCGGCGGTTTTACTTTTGCCGGCAGCAACCGTGATATTTTTCTTTACCGGATCGGACGAGCTGCTTTTTACCATCAAAATCGCGGCGACCAGCATCAGCAAAGCCAAACCGCCGACAATTAAAGCCCTTTTCGGCGCGGATTTTTTCTTTTCCGCGTCCGTATCAGTTCGTTTATCTATCTCGACAACATCAATCTTGCCGTCGGGCGATATTTCCGTGAAGCGCGTCTCGCCGTCGGGCGCGACTTCGGTAAAGCTCACATCGGCTGAGTTTTCATTATCTGCAACCCTCTTCGCTTCGTTATCAAATTCTTCGTGTTTTTTGACTTCCATAATTTCACCTTTCCGTTTTAATTTTTAGAGTTCGTCAATTTGAATAGGATTTCTCAAGATCCTTTAATGAATTTCTTCCGATTTCGGAAGATTCCTCTTCTTCAACACCTGAGTTTTCAAGAACAGCAACCTCGCGCCGCGGCGACTCCAAATAATCATCTTCAGGCTGCGGGAAATGCCCGTTGCCCGGTAATGCCCCCGCAACCACAGCGGCGTCCTCAAAATACCCGTCAAAAACCGCTTGCTGGTATAGCCCGTTTAGGAAATCATCGTCGAGAGTTTCCTTATTTTCAGCAATCAATCCGTGCGGATAACGCTCAGCAAGCTCGGCGACGACATTCATCATCGGTTGATTCGGCATCAGGAAAGCGGCTGAATTTCGCGCATTGCGCTCAACCGGCGCGCTTGTCAGCGACCAGTATTCCATCGGTGATAAAGCCACAAGACCGACTTCCGTCTTGCGGTCATAACCGTTTCCAAACGCAAAAACGAATTGCGAATACGCGCCGATAACATTCCTGATATTTTTTACCGCCTGCACCGCCGCTTTTGATAAATTGGCGTGTTCGGCGAGTTTCTCGAATTTGTAGGATTGTTTGCCGATAATAAATATCTCGGCGTTTGAAGTCAGACCGTGAAGATTTTCCAAATCCTCGTAAGCCTGTGTTGCCAGAATTGTCAGCACATTGGCTTTGCGACCCATTCGCGCCCCTCGCAAAATCGCTTCCATAATCTGCGGGTATTTATCCTTGACCTTGTGCATTTCATCAAAGACTTGCAGTTTCGGATAAAATTGTCCGTTGACCTGTTTTCCCGCCGATGTAATAATACTGGCGGCGACCCGGTAAGCAATCGAGGCTTGAATTTCAGGCTGGAAACTTTCGAGCGAATCGAGTTCATAAACATCGAAACGAGTTTCGCCGTCCTCGCGCAAAAAATCGGGATGCGTCGGCGCATCGAGCCAGACGTTGCCTCGATAGCGTTTGAGAAGCTGCGCGAGCCGTCCGCCAAGGTCGAGCATCATTCCCTCGAACGGATGATTATCAAGCGTGTCGAGAAAATCAGATAGTATCGGCTCTTTGCGGTCTAGCCCGCGCCCGTTTTGCGCCGCGTTGTTTTGATAAACCACGCGCACGACTTCATCGCAGATGGCGCTGTAGAGCGAGTATTCACGGTCATCGCCGCGTATTCCCGCGTTGAGCAGTAAATCGCCGATAACCAGAGCGATTTGCGCTTCATCGGGCGGCAAGCCTTTTTCCAACTGGTCGTAACTCCAGATATTGATGGCTTTTTGCTCGTTGGGAACAAAACGGATTTGACGACCGCCGAGCGTCTGCACAAGCGGCGCAAAGGTTTCGCCGAAATCCATAGCCACCACGGAAGCATTTTCCCGACTGCCTAAAATGTCTTTTATAAATTTACCGGCAACCACCGATTTACCCGAGCCGGTCGTGCCGAGAATAACCGCCGTCGAAGCGTTACTGTGTTTGGACTGCAACAGATTGATGCCGAACAACTCGCCGGATGCGTTTTCGATAATCGTGTGCGGTTTCGGAAAGCCGCGCCACGCTCCCTGCAATGTGCCGAAACTGGCAAGTTGCGGAGTCATTTCATCAATTTCGATTCCCGTAGGCATGGCATCGCATTCACCGATTAAGGTTTTCGGATAAAGCTGTCGCAGCACGTCGCCGTCCTCACGAATCGCGTTCGCACCCGGAAGTTGTTTGAAAAGCGAAATAATCGTTTCGCAGTTTTCGTCAAGTATCGCAAGCTGTGATTTCAGCTGCGGCTGACTTTTTACCGGGTCGCCATACACAATCGCATAAACGCGCACCGAGCCGAGCATTGCATTTGGGCTTGCCATTTCGTCGCGCACGTGCGCCAGAGAATCACCGGCGCGTTTTGATTCGGGAGTCTTAAAAGGATTTTTCGAGTTCCAGAATATACTGCGGTTGATTTTTTTTAATGATTTTGTTTTACCGTAATGGAGAAACTCGCCGACGACCGTGTAGCGAAACCGGAGACGCGGATTCTGCGTGATGCGCGACAAAATCGCGTTGTGCGAGACGGGCGCGGGCGGGAGCGTCATGGAAACAATCGCCGCCGGCGTTTCGCCGTGCAGAACAAAATCTTCGCCGAACCTGATGTCATCCTGGCAGAGATAGCCGCGAATATCCACAAAACGGGTGTCTTGCGTATCGGGAAATTCAGGCACGATTCTTTCTTTTTCATTGTGTCCGAGATAGAGCGCGTTCCATAATTCGAGGTTGTTCAAACGCCGTGTTTTTAACGGAAAATCTCGCTGAAACGATTGAAATACTTTCTCGGCTTGTTCCTGACATTTTTCCTCGTCGGCAAGCAGACGGCGAACCACGCCATCATTTTTTAAGCCGCCGAAAAAAATCGAGAATGTTCCCAGAATATTCGACCAGCGAAAACTTTGCTTCATTTGCTTAAAAGCCAGAGCCAGACCGTTATTGAGATTGTCGCTTGCGTGTTTTGTCGGAACTTTCAACCAGACCGAAAGGCGCGGACTGCGAAAGCCGTTTTCGACAATTCTGTTCCAAATTTGATTTAAGGATTCTTCGTGCAGCACACGCGCCGGAAAATAAATGTTATCGAGCTTTTCGGGACGCGTTTCGTTGAGGAGCAGCTGCCCGTTTTCAAGATGATTCGCCCACCGAATCTGAATTATCGTCCCCGTCGGCTTTTCACTCGTCAGCAGGCGTTCAAACGCTTGATGATGTTCGTTAACAATCTCCTCATCGGCGAGAATTGTCGATGGCGCGTCAGCCACAAAGCCGGTCGTGTAAGCGGCACTTGTATGCCGGACGGCTTTATGACTAAGTGCCATACAGGACGAATCACGAAGCCGACTACGCTGCGGTTTGATAATGTCGGCGAGTGTCTGCGCAGCGGGAAAATTTTTCGGGATAAAGCGCAAAAACTTCGTTAGATACACTGCAACCGCGATGGCAAAAACGAAGCTGAATATTCCGACGACAACAACCAAAATTAATTCAATAGACATAAATATTCCTTATGAACGAAATTGTAAATCGAAAACGGATATGAAAAATCAATAATCAAAAGCGCGGGCGTCTTGGTCGGAAACTTCTCGTCCGCGCCTACCGCGCTTTTGTAATTAAATTCAGGAAAACCGGTTCGTCAGCCGCATTAGTTTGCGCGACGGCGATTTTTAATTCCTGATTAACGCCGAGAATAACTGGGTATTTGGCAACAATCGCAAAATAATAAGTTGCGCCCGAAAGCAGCATTGCGGAATCGGGCAGATCGTGGAAAATATAATCCATCGGATACCTTTCTTGATTGAGCGCGTTTTTTTTCTTGCGCTGCTTCGGCTCATAAGTTTCGATTACCATACTCGGCAGATTGACCAGACTGACCGCTTCGGAAAGCGTATTTTTAACGGCTATTAAATCCATCCGGTAACCGCCGTTTTCCAAAATGTGCGACGGCTGCACGGCAACCGCTAAACCGTGAACCGGCGCGCCGAAATTCCATTTGTAACTTGAAGCGCCCGCAACCATTTTTTGTCCTAATTCCTCGATACGCTGCTGCGGAGTAATTTCTTTTCCGTCTTTGGACGGTAAAGCATCCGCCGAAGCCGTTGTTGCCATTAAGGAAGATTTTTCAACGCGCGCCGGCTTCGGCATTTCACGCGGCATATTCAGATAAACCGGCAAGCCGAGCCGTGTGCGTTCGGCAACAATTTCCTGCGGAGAATAAAGAATCTGCACTCTGGTCGTTGACGAGTCCAAATTTTTTACCGGATAGATTTGAAAAGTGAAAACCGCGCCCGACACCATCTGCACGGTAATTTGCCCGTAAGGAGTTCGCCCGCTCTTGTTGAGCGGAACAAAGAAACCTTTGCCAGGACGAAAGACGAGCGGGTCCGACGGATTGGCGCGTTCTTTCAAGGATTCGTCAATTGTGACAAAGTTTTCGTCGCCCGGATGTCGCGCAAATATGAAATCGTCGGCGGGAAACTCGACCATCGTCACGCCGCCCGGCGCAAGACCGAGCCGAATCGTGCGGTCGGCGATTGAACGCACGTTGACCTCAACCGCGCCGCTTAAGATATTATTCTCTGATGAGTAGGCAGCCCGGTCGCCGCGTTGCCCAAATACCGACGCGCCGAACGCGCCGAACGCGCACAGGAAAAGAGCGGCGCGCAGGAATTTTGAAATTTGGCGAATAAATTGATTTTTCATAATTTTATTTTGGAAGTTCCTTAATCGTGTAGGAAAGCACTTGAAAACCTAGCTGTTCGTTATAGTCCTGACGACCGTTCGCGTCCGGGTGTACCTGAATTTGAAGCTGTAAGTTGCGCTCGTCATCGGTGGGAGTTCCGCCGATAACCTTGGTTATTTTCTGCGTTCCGAGAATCGTCACTACATTCGGATTATTGGAATCAAGAAAAGCCTCTTTAGTTTCAAAGGTAGCCGCCCAATTCTCGCTGCGCTCGGTCGTCAATGCCACACCCGCTTCATTTTTAGAATTTGACGTATTGTTTTTCAAATACTGAAAAAGAGCGTTTGCCGAGCCTGACGGCATCACTCCCAACGCTTTTTTGATTGCCTTCTGACGAGTTGACTGGTCAACTTCAAAAAGAAGCGCGGCAAAGTTTTTCGCAAGCAGTATTTTTTGAGCGTTTGTCGGGCGGTCGGGTTCGATGGTTAAGTTTTTTATCGAGCCGAAATTCCGGTCGTCCACCATAAGAAGCTGTTCGCCTTTGGCATCTGCCTGGATGACGATGCGCTCCGGCTTGCGAACAAACAAGTAAATGCACGAACTTACCAGAACGATGTTGATAAAAAGGCTGGCAAAAATAATCCAAATCAGACTATATGCAACTTTTGCCGTCGCCGGTTCTGAATAAAGCGGCGCGGTCTCGCGGGCTTCGTGGGCAAATTCTTGAAAAGTAGTTTCCGTCATAAAAAGTTCCTTACGAGATGTTTTGTATTTAGAAAAACGGCGGTCGCGCCCGCCTTGACGAGAGGCGTTTCGGCAAAAGTTGTGCCACTCTCTGCCGGCGAGGATTTAAGAAAAGTAAAAACAAAAAAAAGGACAAGGCGGGATAAACATCCGGGATTAATTTTGATATTCATTCAAAGCGAATTTAACGGCGGAGTATTTTGCCGCCAGCAGCGAATGGCGGTCTTTGTCGCTTCTCGCCAGATGCGTCAGGTGCGACTCGAAGACTTCGAGACTTAATGCGTTAATACCTTTTTTTGTTAAGGATTTTGCAAGTCCGATGGCTTCTCTTAAGGCAGGTTTGTTGGCTTCGGAAACCGACGGCATTTTGCGGATATAAAGCAGCAGCCGGACAAGCTGAGAAATTAATTCCGTATTCGCGTTTTTTACTTGCGCGTGTAAGATATTGAATTCTTCATCCGAGGTTGCCGATTCGATAAAGGTATAAAGGCAACGCGACCTCAAAGGCGCGGAGACGCCCGAACGTAAATTATTGGAAGTCAATAAAATAACCGGCACGGGCGCGTCTTTCGGTAAACCGATTTTGGAATTTGGCTCAAGACGCGGAATATGCGCGTAATAACGTGCGAGAATCTGCAACAGCATATCCTCGTTTCGTTCAGGCAGCTTGTCAATTTCATCAATCACCAGAATATTCGGATATTCGCCCGCGCTGTCGGCAAACGCGGCGAGAATCTCGCCGATTTTCAAAAATTCGCGCTCCCATATTTGCCCGCGCGCAACATTAAAATCTTCTCCCGAACGAACTGCCTGCTCTAAATACTGGTTTTGTGATTCGCGTTCCCACTCGAAAAGAAAATCGCCTAAACTCAAACCTTCCATGCACTGGAAATAATAGAGATTCAGGTTGCACACTTGGGCTATGTATTCGGCAAGCGCCGTTTTCCCCGCGCCGCGTTTGCCTTCGATAAGAATCGGAAGCTCTGCCGAGAGCATCTCCATCGTGTCCGTCAAGACAGTCTCCTGCGGCACATATCCCGACTTGATTAACAATTCTCTTAATTCTTCCTTTGAGAGTTGTCTGGGGTTGATACTTGGCAGTTGTGGATTTTTCGGTTGCATAAGATAATTTGGGACTTTTTGAAACTTTTTGAAACTTTTCGGGATTAGTGAGATTCAATGAAACAAAAATCCGCTGTGCGAGACGGGCGCGGGTTTGATTTCCTGAGCCGGTTTTGATGATTTGACGGGATTCGCCGCTTGTGCCGGATTAACCGTAACTTTCGCCACCCGGCGGACGCTTGGCGTTCTGCGAACAACTGTTGCCGCTTGCAGATACGGCGAATTAAGAATCCGCGCCACATAATTGCGTGTTTCAAGATACGGCGGAACTTGATAATTATATTTAATGACCGCGCCCTCGCCCGCGTTGTAGCCTGCCAGAACCAAGTCCAGACGATTGCCGAAAAGAATTGCCAGGTAACGCAGATAGCGACAGCCGCCGCGCACGTTTTCCTGCGGAATGTAGGGATTGACCTTAAATCTCGCGGCTGTTTCCGGCATTAACTGCATCAGTCCGATTGCGCCTTTGTAAGAAACGGCATCGGTGCGAAAATTGCTTTCCTGATTCATCACGGCATACACGAGGCGCGGATGCACACCTTCTTCAAGCGCGATTTGCACGACCCAATTATTCGCCGCCGCCCCAGCGGCAGAGCTGTCCGAAAGCGAAAAAATAAAGCCGACGAAAAACAAACGGGTAATTCTTAAAAAATTCTTTTTTAATAATTTCATAACTTAATTGCCTTCTAAAACTCGATACTTTAACGGTAGATTCGGCGACGGGCGGCGGAGCAAACAAAAATTTCCCGCTGCTTGCCGAGGACATAAATCAATTTTTATTCCAAAAGCAACATAGTGCGCTCGGCAGCTTCAAATTGTTTGGCATATCAGTTGCCAAAACACGAAATCGGAACTGGAAATTATTCCAAAAAAAGTCAGGAGATATAAAAATTATGATAGAAAATGCTTTCAACCAAATTGGAATCAATTCAGATTCCTTTGACGCAGCCCGGACGCGAAGCCGGGCGTTTCGATTCGGCGAGAAAATGATTCTTGCGTCGACCGGAGTTCAGCTTCTAACCCCAATTTTAACGGCGATAGTCGTGTTCGGAATTTCGGCGATTAATGTTTTTGCTCAAACCACATCGGGCGGACCTATTTTTACATCCGATAGCGGGCAGGCGGGAAAAGCCATCGTGAATGTCATCAGAATTATTTACGTTCTTCTGTTTGTCGGGGGTTTTGTCGGCATCGCTTGGGCGTGTTTTAATGTAATGACAGGCAAGGAGTGGCTGAGACCCGGCATCGGCTCAGTCTGTTGCTGGGGTGCCGGACTGATTGCAATGGCAGTTTACAAATTGTCCAAAGGCGAACAGGTTGACGTTGATGTTAACGAGCTTGGCGGACAATAAACTGCAGGCGTGTGTGTTCAATCTCTCCGGATGTGCGGGTAAGCCGAAACGCTTCTACAGCCCGCACTTTTTTAACTTTTAACTTATGAGAAACTTTCCGATTCGAGCAGAAATCTACAATCCGAGCGTCATTATCGGAGTGCGTGACAGTGATTTGAAATATGTTATTATTTTGACGATTGCCGCTTTGATAATTCCCGTTATTTTCGATTGGTTCATCGGCGCGGTTCCCGTTTCGGCGATTGCTGTTCCGGTAACTTTAGCCGGTTCTATTTTGTTTTTTAATTGGGCGAGAATCGGCAAACGCAACCGCTTTCTCGAATACAAAATAAAATCGTGGCAGGCGACCGGCGTTTATCGCAAGCGACGGGCAAGAGAATTTCACAATGACAGTTATCTGATATTTTAGCGCGTCTTTGGAGACAATCAAGATGAAAAAAAAATCTATTTCCCTTTTGTGCGTGATGCTTATTTTGTGCGCCGGAGTAAATTTTACTCGCGCTCAAACTACAAAGAAAAAATCTGTCTTTGATAAAATTTTCAACCCGACTCCGACCGCGACGCCGTCCACTACTAACGATACTACCAGCACTACTGCGAGCGACGATAAAAAGACGGATAAAATTGTAAGCGGTAAACTTTCCGTCAAAGACGACGAGTTTACCGGAAAACGAACCGTAGCTTTAGACGACCTCGCTTTGGCAGAGGATTTAACCGTATCGCTCAAAACGGAAGTTGATTTGAAAACCGTAACCGGCAGTCAAACGCGAGCAGGGCAACCCAGACCCGATGATATGTTTCGCCGCTCCATCGCCGATACGGTTGTAACCTTTGTAGTTTCCCACTCTGAAAACCGACATCTTTTTATGAATGAAAACAATCGTGTCGATTTTATGGTTGACGGCGAGAGAGTCGCGGGCAATTTCGCAAAGTCTTCAATTTATTCGTCAGTGTCGGCGGGCAAGGAAGAAGTTCTTACCGTATTGAATCTTGATAGACTGGGTAAGGTTGTTCGCGGGAAAGATGTCAAGATGAAATTGGGCGAAAAAGTTTACGTTATTGATTCATCTGTAAAAGACCGTCTTAAAGAATTTCTCAAAGCCCTCGGCAGATAAGCTTCGACAATACCTTCTCAAAAACTTCCGTTTATTAGCCGCGCGCGATATTCCGCTCCGGGACACGCGCAGACGCTTCGGCGGAAGAAGCCATTTGGGAAAAAACCCTATATAAAAGAATATAAAGCACTTATCACCGCAGAATCGTTGTTTTACGAGCAGAAATCTTGTAAAATAAAGATGTTCGGGACGCGGGATAGTCCCGTTGTTCTGTGAACAATTCAAGCTAGTATGAAGCGCACAGGAGAAAAGTATGGATATTCCTGCTTTGTTTTTGGTGCTTTTCTACGGCTTTGCGGTCTTATTCAAAGCGTATGAGGTAATCCACGCGATTCACCAACGACGCCAAGAGAAAAAACTTGCCGAATGCATTGATAAGCTCGACAAGTTTTTTATAGACTCAAGAAGTCTTAGATAAGTTGTTCTCTTAAATAGCCCTGAGCAGTGTTTGGTGCATTGCTCAGGCATTTAAAAGACTGACAGATTACCGGCTTTTTGTCAAGAGTTGTGAGCAGAGTTTCCCGAAACGTATGACCGTTGGGCGAGAGTTCAACGGTCATTTTTATTGTCTGAAAAGCCACCGCCGCGCGGAGAGCCGGAAAAAGTCTTGATTGCCGCTCGACAAAGTTGTATTTTACATTTGTGAGCAAACGATTTTATTTACTGTATTTGATTCTTCCGGCTATCTTCTGCTTCTCTATAACCGGCTTTGCTCAAAAAACCAAGCTGGTTAAAAAAGCTGCGGCGCGGGAAATTGTTTTTCGTGACCCGGCAGGTTTGTTTACAATTGTCGCGCCGGTCGAACTGGAATCAAGTGATAACCCCAACAACACCTTGCTTTTCGGCGGTGCTACCAAAACGGAGTATTTCCAAATTATTTACACGCAAGCCGGTTCTCCAAATTCTCGAAACGCGAATATCCTGACAGAACAGATGGCGGAACTATACGAAAATTCGATATTCCAAAACGGTTCGTTTATTTCGACCAGCCGACGCGAAAACGTTTCTTCTTACTTTATAGAATACAGGCAGAAAATCAGCAAAACTGAATACTCGCATACATATTCCCGCTACATTGTCAGAAACGGTGTTTTATACGACTTCCTGTGCGGTTCGATAAAACCGAATGTAAAGATAAACGCTCGCGTATGCAATAACTTTCTTTACAGCATAAAGTTTCTCAATTGAAAAATACCGAATTATTCAACCGGCAAAACCTATATTTATGGCAGTAAAAAAAGAGGCTTTTTTTTAGCCTCTTTTTTTTGTTTTCATTTTCGAGCGAATCAGAACGGCGCGCTCGACGCGATTTCAACAAGCAGCGGCGCGGGCGACACATCACGAATAAAAGATATATCGGCGTTATCGCTCACGCGAAGAAGCAGCTTGCGACCGCGCAGAACCGCTTTATTTGAAAGAGCGAAAACAAGATTATTTTCATCAAGATTCAAAACCTTGAAATTCGCGGCGGTCTTCTCAGAGTCCTCAGCAGCCGTGTAAGAATACTGAACCAGCCGGTCGCCGCTGTTACCCCCAGCCGCGCCCTGAAGAATTTTCAGCAGCCAGACGATTTCCAGCTCGCTGCTCCGTTCCAGCCGAAAATCAACCAGCTCGGCGGTATAGAGTCCGGCGGGAAGAACGGATGCGGAATCTATATTTTGTTTTGTATCTTTATCGGGTATTGTAATCACCTTCTATGTGAATCAATAGTAGAAATTCAGTGCTAAAAATAAAGATTTTCTCTTTGCGTTCTTCGCGCTGAACTTTGCGTCCTTTGCGGTTAAAAGTTTCTTGAACCGCAAAGGATGCAAAGAGTTCCGCAAAGTTCGCTAAGGATTTTTAAAGTTTCTACTGTTGATTCACATAAATGATATTTTGTATAGTCCTTTGTATTTGACTTTTTGCTTGAAATATTGTAAGTAAGGGGTGGTCTCCCCGTCAATTCTCTAAATTAGTGTTTTGAGTTAAAAACTACTCGCACGCATTACTTTTGCGCCTAGCGCAAAAGCCTAGAATAGTAAAGGAGAAAAAGAAAATGAAAAGAATAATTTCGTTTCTAGTGTTTTGTTTGTGTCTCGCCGTCGTCGGCAGTCTATTGATAACCAGCGTCAAAGCACAAAAAAATTCTTCTAAAAAAAATCAGAAGAAGAAAAATCAGGAGAAAGTGAACAACAGTCCGCAAAAGATGAGCGGTAATCAAACGCTAACTGACCCACCGGCTCGCTCGCCGCAACAGCTTGAAATTCTCCAAAGATTAATCCAGCAAGCAAGAGCAGACGGTTCAGTGCGAGCCATCATCGGGGTACGCGACTTTGCCGCGCAAGACGAATTATTGCGGCAACTCGCTCCGTTTCAAGTGACACTTGTTACACGATATTGGGCTGTTCCTTATTTAACATTGGACGTTAACGAGGCGGCTCTCATCTTTCTGAGAGATTCCTCTCTTGTGACAACTATTGGAGAAAATTTAGCGGGAACAACGGCAGGGGGGCAGACTGCTCCACCTGCCTGGTCACCCGAACAATTGGCGATTTTTCAGCGGTTAAACCAGCAACTTACTACTGATGATACAGTGCGTGTTATCGTTGGGCTACGGGTCAGTTTTACGCCGGAAGGTTATCTACCTCCCGCACAACGCCAAACACAACGTGAGTTCGTGTCAAATGTTGTGGAAATGATTTCATAGCTTTCCTCGTTTTTTCTCAATTTTAGATTTTTAGCTCTCCTTTTTCGGTAATTTTACCTCTTTCAGTTTTTCAGGATGGCTGATTCGACTCCACCTTTTTTCACAACTTTGCAATATCTTGAACACCAGATACGTTCCGCTTCGTGCCGTCCGAAATCTTTTCGCTGCGTTTGTCCTCAATCGGACGCTCGCAAATGGTGATTCAATCACATTCGTTGTCCGCAGATGTTTCCAATGTTCCGCAGGCATCTCGTAAAACGTCAATAGTTTTGGCATTGCCGCCCATAAACATTCCACTGCTTGATAATAGCCTACTTCCTTCCATCCATTTATCAATTTCTGCGCCAATTCTTCGGCGTTCTCGCGGTCAGTTGCCGAATAAATTGCTCTCAATCTTAAGACTGCTTCGGGTTGTTCTTTGGCGGGCAATTTGTCCAAGATATTCCGCATTTTGTGCAGCCAACAAGTCTGTTCTTTCGTCTGTTTCCAGACCTTTGGCAACGCTGCCCAAAAGCCTAAGCCGCCATCGGCGACTGCCAGCACCGGCTCGTTCATTCCCCGCAGTTTCAAATTCGTCAACGCTTCGGTCCAACTCTGTGCCGATTCCCGATACCCTTCACGCAGACTCAACAAATGCTTTTTGCCTGCCCCATCCACTCCGACGATGACTAACAGACACGTCTTTTCATCCGCTATCCCGGCTTTCAAATAAATCCCATCCGCCCACACATAAACGATTTTCAAATTCTGCAAATCCCTCGTCTGCCATTCTTCGTATTCCTCTTTGAATTTCTTGTTCAAACGTGAAATCGAAGAGGGTGAAAGCGGCGCATTTTCGCCTGCTAAAAACCGCAAAGCCGGTTCAAAATCTCTGGTTGCCAAACCTTCAATAAACAGTTTTGGAAATAAACAGTCAAGTCCTTCGCTTCTTCGTTTATACGACTTGATTAGCTGTGATTGATAGGCTTGAGCGTTATCCGATACTCGTGGAACTTTCACCACTAACCCGCCAACTGCCGTTGCCACTTCGCGCTCCTGGTGATAACCATTGCGATAACCCCGAAAATTCTCAGCCGTAGTTTTATCGTATCTGCCACGTTGCAAAAACTCCTCAACCTCCAACTCCAAAGCTCCTTGAATCATCCGCTGTGCGGCGCTTCTGACCATCGCTTCCAAAGAAAATGGCGTATGTTCATTTTCTTGGCTAATTTCATTGTCAAAAAACAAGTTTTTGTTATATTCTTTTTTCATAGCGTATCCTCCTTTTTAGGCTTCGAGCCTGTTAAGTTTTTATTCAAAACAAGGATACGCTATTTTTTTATCGTTTTTCTATTTCCACAACTTTCGATACTACCTCCACAACGTGCTGCCATTCGATTTGCGCAAGATAGGCTTTTAACCCTGCTTGCCGGATTTCAAGTCAGCGATGTCGTGCGGTACGAATATGTTCCGTACATGTCACTAAATGTTGACATGGCTATCTTGACGTTTTTGAGAAACTCAAGCGAGGTCACAAGCGTCGGCGAAAATTTGGTGGGGAAACCGGCGTTAGCTGAAAGCGTGCTTTTGATTGGATCACTAAATGCATGGAACAGAGGTTTTTCAGGAGCAAATCAAACAATTGCCGTTTTAGACACAGGCGTTGACAAGTATCACCCTTTCTTGAGAAACAAAGTTGTTGCAGAAGCGTGCTTCTCAACTACTAGTCTAACTTATTCAAGCGTTTGTCCTGGAGGCGTGAACCGCTCTACACAACCCGATTCAGGTGTGAATTGTAACCGAGGAAACCCAGCACTTACTGGTTGCTATCATGGAACACATGTTGCCGGAATTGCCGCAGGACGGTTTGATGATCCAAATCCGAGTTTAAGCCGTTATGGTGTGGCAAGAGATGCACAATTAATTGCAATTCAAATATTTACGCAAAGAACCGGCACGAACGACATTGTTTTTTTAATTGATGATCTAAATTTAGGGTTGCAGCAAGTGCAAAACGTGAGCCAAACTTTCAAAATTGCTGCCGTTAACTTAAGTGTTCAGCTTGGTCTCTACTCGACGACCTGTGATAATGATGTCAACTTTGCAGCGACAAGAGACATAATTAACCAATTACGCTCGTACGGAATTGCTAGCATTGCCGCCGCTGGCAACAATGGTATTGCGCCCAGCATCGGTGACCCAAACGCTATTAGCTTTCCCGCTTGTATTTCAAGGGTAATTAGCGTCGGTTCAACGCAAGACGGCAGCAACGGCACGGTTGTTGACAGAGTATCTGGATTCTCTAACAGTGCGTCGTTTCTTAGTTTGCTCGCTCCCGGCGAAGTAATTACTTCTTCAGTTCCAGGTGGCGGATTTGCTAATGACTCTGGAACTTCACAAGCAGCGCCGCATGTAGCGGGAGCGTGGGCAATCCTTAGGCAACGTATCAGAGAGTTTCCTGAAACTCTGTATTGGAATGACCGAATTTTGAGAGTCTTGCAAGGAACCGGACGACCGATTTTAGACACGCGTAATGGTAGAACTTTTCGACGTATTCAAGTTGATGCAGCACTTCTCGCGTTGACACCGCCCATTTTTGATTACGACAACGACGACAGAACGGATGTGAGCGTGTTTCGTCCCTCAAACGGAACGTGGTATTTGCAGCAATCACGAAACGGATTTACCGCCGTTCAGTTCGGGCAATCAGGCGACATCATTGCTCCGGGCGACTATGACGGCGACGGCAGAACCGACGTTGCAGTTTTTCGTCCGTCAAACAATTCCTGGTATATACAGCGGTCGCGTGACGGGTTTTATACCCTTCAGTTCGGACAAAGCGGAGACAAAATTGCGCCGGGCGATTATGATAGCGACGGAATAACAGATATTGCCGTGCTTCGTCCCTCAAACGGAACCGTCTACTTTTGGCGAATTTCAAACAACACTACCGGAGGCATTTTCTTGACAGGCACATTAAGCACGGACGAGCCGGTTCCGGGCGACTATGACGGAGACGGACGCACCGATGCGGCTGTTTTTGATCCCTTTAGCGGAACATGGTATATCAGAGAATCTCAATCTAATGTGCTTACCCAAACCCAATTCGGACAATCCGGCGACAGAACTGTGCAGGCGGATTACGACGGGGACGGGAAAACGGATATTGCTATTTACCGCAACGGCGCATGGCACTTGTTGCAGTCAGATGCCGGATTCACGATTATTAACTTTGGACTTCCGACGGACATACCCGTTCCCGGTGACTACGACGGCGATGCACGCGTAGATGTTGCCGTCTTTCGCCCTTCGACAGGCAACTGGCACATACGATATTGGACATCTGCGCCGGTCAACACAATAAACTTCGGGCAAAGCGGCGACATTCCGACTCCGAGCGCTTACGTTCGACCGTAAATTTGTGTAGCTGACCAAAATTGAAGAAAATCGAAGGCGACGGTTAGGTGTAAATAACTTGACCGTTGCTTTTTCTTTTTCTGCAAAAGTTGCTTTTTTGTGGTTATCGGCAATCGAACATTATTGTGTAAAAAGGCAAATTACACAGTAATACTCTCACTATGATTTGTTTCTGTGCAACGCTTGATGAAAATTTGTATAAACAAATTTTCAAAAAGGAAACACCTTTATGTGAATCAACAGTAGAAAACTAACGAAAGTAAAGCAAAAGTTAGTTTTCCGAAACAGTGAACAAATAAGCCGTTAGTTGAACGCACCAGACTTGCCTTTTGAATTTGGGTTTTCGCAATCAGCCAGTTGAAAAGCGATTCAATCGGCTGACGAATTTTACTTATAAGACGATTCTGCTCTTTGTCAAAAGAGTGTAGTTCTTTGCCTTTGGGTTTCTTTTTCGGCACCAGAAGGAGCGTGTTTTGCTGCCTTAAATCCAGTTCCAAAGCCTTATCGCAAAATGCCTTGTCGCCGAAAAGCGTGGAATCCGGCAGAGAGATTTGCCGCTCTTTGAGACTCGTCAAATCGTGAACCGACGCCTCTCTGAGCCAGACGCTCTTCGGCAACGGCAGTTGTCCGGCACGCCTGCGAGCAATGAAATGCAGACGAACGCCGTGAAAATGCAGGCGTTTCGCCGCGCAATAACCCGTGTTGGCAACATCGCGGGCGACACGAGCGCGGCGCGCAAAAGAGCCGCTTGCCAGCATCACCGGCAGCGAATCAATTAAATGGTCAATCTCTGCCGCTTGAGCGTTTGCCAAAGTGTCGAGCAGGCTTGCGCCGATTGTGTGAAACGCCGACTCAAGCAAATTCAAGCGGCGATTAAAAGCCTGATAACTCGGCAAATCGGGAAACCAAGCAGCCCAGTAGTTTTTGATAAAACGATAAACCGCTTTCTTTTGATAAAGACCGTTCAGATGACCGAACAAATAAATGGTAATCAGTTCTTGGTCAGAGAAACGCGGCTTGAAATTGCTAGCGCGTTGCAATTTCAAATAACTTTGGCTATCGTAGATTTGACAGATTAGACAATATAATTCGATAAGTTTAGTTTCCACAAAACAATCTTACGACTGCTTGTCAATCTGTCATTTCTACTATTGATTCACATCTTCTGTAAATTAAACTAAAACCGGTTAAATTTCTCAAACGCTTCACCAAGTTGATGACCGACCGAACTTCCAACCGATTGAATTATATTGCTCATCGCATTCAGGCGAGCCGCTTCGATTGTGATATTTTTCTGCGATTCGGCAACTTTAAAATCACGCTCAAAACTCATATCAGCAACATTCCTTGAAGTCTGTAAGCCGATACCGGCGCGCTGCATTCCGCCCTGAAACTCAATGTATTTCGACTGCAAACCGGCACTTGCGCGAATACCCGATGACTGGTTCTGCGTTGTGTAAAATTCACCTGCCGCCGCCGACTTCTGAAAGCCCGCCCGTTGAGAAATGCTAATCACCTCATTCGTGTGCTTCCGAGTTAAGTCAGCCTGTTCATCGCGCTTGAAGGCGTTAACGCCAGATTTATTTTGATAAGCGACATTCGCCCGCTTAACCGGCGCGTGCGCTTTTGCCTCTACATTGCTCATATTCTGCAAAGTTTTCATTTCCGCAACCCCGTCATTCATTTGCGGCGGCGGCGTTCGCTGAACGGTTGACGGCTGATATGTGTCGCCGCCGCGCCCTTTTGATACCGGAATCTGCCGCATCTGCATCATTTGTTGCGCTTTCGAGCCATTAAACTGCGGAATAGTCGAAGGTGTATTGCCGCCGGAAGTGGCTCGAACGAGCGGCATCACTTTTTGGAAATTCCGGGCGTTTTTGCCGACGTTATCATATATTGGTTTGTCGCTGAAACCAATATATTTCCTCATATCACGATTAAGTCTGTCCACCCCGACATTCGGATTGTACATATCGGAACGGACGCCGTAACCTTTCATTTCATTGTCCATAAACCCGACCATTGCTCGCACCGCACGAGGCGTTTGTTCAATGCGACCGTCTTTCGAGACGGAGATGCCTTGTCCTCGCAGATGACCGTGCATCTTATCGAGACGGTCGCCATTCCACGAAATTATTCCGGAATTGCGAATAATGCCGCGCGCCGTGTCTTTCGCCGGGTCAATATGTCCGTTAAAAGCAGTTGCTGGATTTCCGTTTTCGCGCATAAAATTGGCAAGCATAACCGCCCGCGCCTGCGGAGTGTAGCCGCGCCGAACCATTTCGTCATTGAGCGTATTCATATACCAGCCATTTACGCCGCCCATCTTTTTGCCGCCCGAGCCGCCGCGACTGCTTCCAATCTGCGGCGAATATCCTTCTGCACCGCCCATATGTTCACTATTGCCGCTTGCATACTGCTGAAGCGGCTGCATTTGCGGGGCGGGCAGCATCGGTGCCAGACGGATTGATTTTGGCGGCGTGATTTGTTGCCGATACTCGTCTCCTGAGGGAATCGGAAGCTGTGTCGAATGCGAAGCAACCATCCCGGAAGGAAGCGGATTGTTGCCGACTGGCGCATTGCCGTTTGTGCCGGCGGCGGGATTTTGCGGTGTCTGCTCAATATCAAATTGGCGGTTTTTGTAATCGCCTTGCAGACTCTGAATTCCGCGAACCATATTTCCGTTCGCGCCGAGAGTACTGAAAACCGAACCGATTATAGGCATACCCGCTAATTTTTCATCGCCGACGGCGGTTTTTAGGTCGGCAAGTTCAGGTGTCGCCGAAATTTTGCTTTCGGCTAACTCCGATTGCGCCCCCATCTGTCCGGCGCGATAATCAATTTGATTTTGCCCGAGTTGTTTGTTGCCCTCGGCGACGGTCGTCGCAATTTCCTTGTTGGCATCAATGCCGATTCCGGCAACGGTATTCGCATAAGTGCCGCGATTAGAAACTAAATCGGCATTATAGCCGCCAATCGCGCTGACCTGCCCGGACGCGTAGCTGCTGGTCGCGCCGACGACCTCGCCGCGATACTGCCCTTCGGCTTGAGAATACTGAATCTGACGATTATCGGTTGCCTGCTGCTCCATCTGCCCGAAAGTTTTAAGCGCGCTTTGTTCCTGCGCCTGATAAGAGTAAGAGCCTGCCAAAGCGGAAGTATAGGTCGAGATACCGATTGAAGCCAAACCGCTGAACCAACCCGAAACCGCGCCGATTAAGCCGTTGACGATATTCCCCGTAGCGACCTGGAAAGCCAGATTTCGCGCATAAAATTGGCAAGCATAACCGCCCGCGCCTGCGGAGTGTAGCCGCGCCGAACCATTTCGTCATTGAGCGTATTCATATACCAGCCATTTACGCCGCCCATCTTTTTGCCGCCCGAGCCGCCGCGACTGCTTCCAATCTGCGGCGAATATCCTTCTGCACCGCCCATATGTTCACTATTGCCGCTTGCATACTGCTGAAGCGGCTGCATTTGCGGGGCGGGCAGCATCGGTGCCAGACGGATTGATTTTGGCGGCGTGATTTGTTGCCGATACTCGTCTCCTGAGGGAATCGGAAGCTGTGTCGAATGCGAAGCAACCATCCCGGAAGGAAGCGGATTGTTGCCGACTGGCGCATTGCCGTTTGTGCCGGCGGCGGGATTTTGCGGTGTCTGCTCAATATCAAATTGGCGGTTTTTGTAATCGCCTTGCAGACTCTGAATTCCGCGAACCATATTTCCGTTCGCGCCGAGAGTACTGAAAACCGAACCGATTATAGGCATACCCGCTAATTTTTCATCGCCGACGGCGGTTTTTAGGTCGGCAAGTTCAGGTGTCGCCGAAATTTTGCTTTCGGCTAACTCCGATTGCGCCCCCATCTGTCCGGCGCGATAATCAATTTGATTTTGCCCGAGTTGTTTGTTGCCCTCGGCGACGGTCGTCGCAATTTCCTTGTTGGCATCAATGCCGATTCCGGCAACGGTATTCGCATAAGTGCCGCGATTAGAAACTAAATCGGCATTATAGCCGCCAATCGCGCTGACCTGCCCGGACGCGTAGCTGCTGGTCGCGCCGACGACCTCGCCGCGATACTGCCCTTCGGCTTGAGAATACTGAATCTGACGATTATCGGTTGCCTGCTGCTCCATCTGCCCGAAAGTTTTAAGCGCGCTTTGTTCCTGCGCCTGATAAGAGTAAGAGCCTGCCAAAGCGGAAGTATAGGTCGAGATACCGATTGAAGCCAAACCGCTGAACCAACCCGAAACCGCGCCGATTAAGCCGTTGACGATATTCCCCGTAGCGACCTGGAAAGCCAGATACGGACTGGCAAAAATAAGAAGCGCCATTATGCACATTAAAAAGCACATCAGGAAAATTATATAAACCGGATTTCCCGATGCCAGAATGCTTTGCGTGGACGGGTCAAAAGTATAATAGTCGGTTGTCGGCGAAGCCGCCGCAAAAGCCAGATTCGCCGCTAAATACACCCCGAATCGAAGAATTTGCGTAAAAAACGGCACAACCAGCGTTACCACGCCCATCGCCCAAAAAAAGGCAGTTCCCGTTTTTGCTCGTAAATCTTTGTGAATGGAGATTGCGACCATCAGCGGAAACGTTATTTTCATAGCCGCAATGAGCAAACCGGTTAAAATCAGAAGAAACAAATCGGCAATTTCCATTATCCCGCGCGAGAGATTAAGCCACTCGAAGAGCGAAGACATATTCCATCCTTCGGGATTAACGGCATCTTTAACCCGCTGCGCATTATACCCGTTGGAATCCTTGACAAATAGACGGTCTTCGATGGCAGTAGTCGAAGGCATTATGACAGCCGTTTCTCCCGGCTTTGTCACGACGGTAAACGACTTGTTGACAAAATCCTTGTATGCCGCTTCGTAGGCTGTGCGCTGCTCTTTGATTTTGTTTTGGATAAAACTTCCCGATTCGACCTGACCGGTCGAGTCAAGCTGACCGTATGCCAAAGAGTTGCCGATTGTTTGGAAATAATTCACAACGTCGCCGAATTTACCGTCGCCGTTGGCATCGCCGGAATAGGCTAGGAGACAAAATAAAAAGACGCTCGAAAGAAGCCATTTTAAGAATTCCTTGTCAGCTCCGTCATTTCGTCCAAGCAGCGAAATAAACATCACGAAAAAGCAGAGAATCGCTATGAGCCACGCGAGCGGCATCATATATGCGGCGAGCGGCTTGACGAATTCCTCGGTAAAAACCGGTACAATTCGCGCCGCGCTTTCGGCAAAACGCCCCATCGCGGCACCAAAGGAAGTGTCGGCTGACGGCGACGGCGTGGGAGTCGGGCTTTGCGCGTAAACGCTAATAGTTCCCGCCAAACCGCCGAACAGCAGGGTAAAAAGAATAATTTTCGAGAACATCGAGAAAAAGATTTTTTTTAGCATAGGTTTGATTACCTCACAACACCGGCATTAATAAAACAAAGTTTTACGATTATGGTTTGGTCAGTTGAGTATCGGAATCAATGCTGATTTCGGGCGCGGGTTCGCCGGTCGAGTCAATGATTTCGCCGAGTCTTTCGGTTTTGATATTGCCGAAATTTTCCCAACCCTGTCCGGTTTCCGCGACATTGGCGGCTTTTTCCCACTGTTCATACATCTGCCAAAAAAGCTGGTTATAACGCGTATTGATTTTGTCGAGCAGTTCCTGAATCCGAATCCGCACGTCTTGAAGTTGCGCTTCTTTTGCCTGAAGCTGTTGCGTCAGAAGAAAAATTTTCTCGGTCGCGCTTGTAACGCGATTATTCTGGTCAATGTTCGATGAACCGTCATCGCCGGTTATCACCTGGCGCGGACTTTGCGCTAGAGAGCGTTCCCTCTCCAAGTCGCGCTTGATTAAATCGCGGTCAAGCATCAGCTCGGTTTCCGACTTTCTAAGCCGGTCGAGTTCGTCCTGCCAGCGGGCGAATTCAGGGTCAATTTGAGAAATTTTACCCAACAGAGCGTCATCGGCGGTTGGATTTCGCCCAAGCCCGGTTTTCAGATAATTCTTTAAATCCTGCCAGTCCGCCGCCGGATTAAAAATTCCTTTAGAAGCGCGCGACTCCCAGCTTTCCACAAGAGCGACGCGCGTCTTTAAAAGTGTTTGAAATTGTTCCTTGATAGCCCACATCCCGCGAATCCCGTCAATCATTTCAGCCGCCGCCTGAAGAGTGTCCTGACTGATTCCGAGATTTTTTTCGGCAATTCCCAAAATTCCCCGCAAGGATGTAAACTGGCGAGTCATTTGAAAAATCTGGTCGGTATAGTGCTGTATTTCCCGCAGCCAGTTTTGCGTCAGCCGCGCGTATTCGGCAATTTGCTTGCCTAAGCTTACATTCTGCGTTGACACCATACCCATCTGCTGAATTGTTTGTTGAGTCTGCTCAATCAATTGCTTGGTCGAATTGACTTCGACGACGGCGAATTGAGCTTGAGCGGGCAGAATCAGCACAAACAGCATCAAACCTGTCAAAACCGCATTAATAAATTTGTTATTTTTCATAAACTACCTCTTTTGCACAAAATCTCGTAAAATAAAAAAAAGCGGACGGCATAAATTCAAAGCGGGCAAGTTGTTGAGTCATATTCACTTTTTTCTCAAAGTCGCCCCCCTTTTGAATTTGACCGTCCGCTTAAGGATGAGTTCCGCCGGAACTGGAATTCTTGTGCAGAACTCATCACAAGACTGAATTTTATTCATCTTGTAAAAACATCGTCAGCAGCCGGGCGCAAAACAATTTAGTTTGCGGTAAAACGTCGCGCGGCTGACGTGCGTCTGCGCTAAAATATCCTTTACTTTCAAGTTTTTATCTTGGTAAAGATGAAAAGCGAGTTGCTCGTTCGCTGTCAGAATTTCATCGCGCCGTTTGGTGACAACCCGCGGATACGTCTCGCGCATTATTTGCGCGTCGGACACCGGACTGGAGAGTTCGGGCAGCCGCGCATCCGACAAAAAACGGCGGTCAATTCGTTTTTGACTGTCGAGCATTGCATTAACCGCCAGTTTGACAACGAAATTTTTCAATTCGCGCACGTTACCGCGCCAATCCTGCAATCGCAGATACTCAAAAACTTCTTCGGAAAAAAACAAAAATTGGTTATTCCGGCTGTTAAAATCTGAAAGAAATTTTTGCGTGAGAGGGCGAATTTCCTGCCTGCGGGAGCGAAGCGGCTCAATTTCCAATGTGTAGCCTGCGATGCGGTAAAGAAAATCTTTTCTGAAAACCGTCAAATTTTGATTCGTAGCGAAGATAAAACGAAGATTTAATTTTTTTGTTTGGTTGCTTCCGACGCGCCGGATGGTTTTATCTTCGATTACGGTCAGCAATTTAGCTTGAATACGAATGTCGAGTTCACCGATTTCATCGAGAAAAATTGTCCCGCCGTCGGCGGCTTCAAACTTCCCGACCGCGCCGGTCGCACCGGTGAAAGCCCCTTTGACCGAGCCGAACAATTCGGCTTCGAGCAGGTCGGCGGGAATTGCCGCGCAGTTGATGGCAATAAACGGTTTTGCGCGGCGCGCGGAGTTTTGATGAATCAATTCCGCGTAGTGGGTTTTGCCGACACCGGACTCGCCGGTTAGCAGAAGATCTAAAAAATCGAATTCGGCTAATTTCAAACAGTTTTGTGCGCCCATAATAAACTTTTGTTCCTTTTTTGTTTTTTATGAAAAAAAGTTGAAAAAACTTTCCCCTACAATATATAGACCTCAAAAAACGGCAAATATTGTCTCTGACCCAAAGTTTTTTTCTTTTTTACACTTTTTATTGGAAAAAAAAACGATAGCTAGTAGAATTAGCACACAGATTGTGTAAGTAGGAGATTTTAATGAAAGAGGTCGCCGGGAAGGAACCTTATAAATTCACCAAGAAATCCAAAGACCGCAGCGATGGAGATCTGCCGGTAAAACTCCTTACCGCCCCATCGACTGAAGAATCATTATTTTCTGAACTTTTGCCTGCCATTCGTAAATTTGTTCGCCGCGATGCGAACAATATATGTCGAGCCGACGTAGAGGACATCGAAGGAAAAGTCGGCTTGAAAATTCTTCAAAAGTTGCGCACATCTTCAACAATAATTAACGATTGGTTTGCTTACACTAAAAAAGTTGTGCAAAGCGAAAAAGCCGACTATTATAACGAGCGAGCAAAACTCAGCGAGACAAGTCTTGAACACGAAACGGTTCAAATAGAAGTCGAAAACAAGTTTGCCGAAGAATTCAAACAAAAAATGGAAGCAGCCATCGGTTCAAATGAAAACGAGTGGGCTTCCCGCATTTGGCAAATTATCCAGAAACGAACGCTGCTGGAAAAACAAGCATTTCTACTCAAAAACTTTGTGATAATCGAATGTTTAATATCCTGCGAAATCGTTAATGAAACCGAAATGGCGCAAGAGCTTGAAATAAGTTTGGAACAATTCTTGGAAATTACTGAAAAAGAGTCTTTGACGGCTTCGGAGATTGCTCTGGAGATTAGTCAAAACGACAAGCAATATACGTCGAAACAGGTTATAGAAGCGCGATGGAGAGCTACTTCCTATATCACTTCGGTTTATTTAAATCACAAACAAAATTAAGCGGCTAATGCATCCCATCGAACAAGAACTAAATTCATTTGCCCGGCGTGAGAAGCTAAGTCTGCGCCGACGGATAGAAATCCGGTCGCATTTAACGAACTGCGAGTTGTGTCAGCAAACCTATGCTCGTATTGATAATACCGGCTTAACCGAATCGGCTAAATTCCTGCGAAGTATTTTCGGTCCGGGATTGCCGGGTCTGCTTACACCGGAAACACGAGAACGTCTTATTAACGATTTGGCAGAAGAAAAACGCGGCGTTGGATTTAATAATAATCTCGCTCAAAAACCAGCCGATACCAGTTTCGGGTGGCTGTTTTCCAATTGGCAAATAGCTGCCGTCGCGGGATTAATTTTGTTGATGCTCAGTGGACTTACAACTCTCATTTTCTTAGAGCGGGAGAATTCAGAGCTTGTCTCCAACCTCAAAAACACCGACATCAATACCGGTTCGGAAAAAGTAATACCCGATCCGCGGTCGTCGCCGACCGTCGCTATGGCAGAGGATTCCGGCAACGTAAACTCAAAAAAAGAAGACCGACAGGACGCCGCCGCTAAAATTACAAATAACTTGCGCGAAGCTGCAAATTCCGATTATAAACCGAACTCCGAATTTGAAAATCGTAGATTAGCGACTGAAACGGCGTTGCAGCGACCAAAGACTCAATCAAACAAAAACACGATTAACCAAGAGCAATTAATCGCCGGCGACTCGAAAAATTTAAGATTTCCGGCATCTCTCAGACGTGTGCAGAGCGGAGAGATTCTTACTCTCAAAGGCGCGGCTGTTAAGACGGAATTTGACATAATCGCTCCTACCAGAACATTTTTAAGAGATGCGTCGCCCACTTTTATCTGGCAGAAAGTTCCTAATGCCGTTCGCTATGAAGTTGCCGTCCGTGAAGTAAAAGGCTCTACAACAATAATCAACGAATCAACAACGACTACCAGCTACAAATCTCCAACCGGAAAATTTGAACCGCACCGCGGCAAGGTTTTACAGTGGTCGGTTACGGCTTATCTGCCTGATAATACGAGTATTTCATCACCGAGCGGAACCGAACCTGAAGCGTTGTTTTTGATTTTGGACAAAAAAAAAGTTGACAGCGTGGAAAACAATCTCCGCGTGGCTGGAGAAAACCACCTAACTAAAGCAGTGATACTGGCAAACACCGGACTGCTGGAAGATGCTAAAAATGAGCTTCAAATTTTCCTATCACTGCATCCTCGCTCAAAGAAGGCTCAAACATTATTAAAACAAATTCAGCTTCGTCAGCAGACGAAAAAAATTACCACGCCGAACCGATAACTGTGAAACCAGCCCAGTAGTACGGCAGAGAGTATTTTTCGTCTTTGAGAAGTGCCAATTGGGCTTGGCGCAAAGCCTCTGCTTTAACGGCTTTTTTCTTAATCTTAAAGCTGGTTTCGGATACTAAATTTTCGTGAAATGCGGTCATCAGGCGTGTCGTGCTGACTGTTTCAACAGACCATTGCGACGCAACGGTAGTCGGTACACCGGCAACGAAAAATGCCCACGTCATTCCCATAATTCCCTCGCCGGCGCGGTATTCTCCGAGTGCTGTATCGCAGGCTGACAATACTGCCATATCCGCATTTAACTCAAGCGACATAATCTCGGTTGCCGTTAGTAACCCGTCTTCATTTTCAAGACCCGAACTTGGAGCTAAAACTAAAAACGAATACATTGGGTTGACATTATCAAGAAAGCCGTGCGCCGCGAAATGAAGGACTTTATAATCGCCCGCCGCTTTTTTGAATCGAGATTCCTGAGCGTCGGCGCGTAGATATAATGCGCTTTTTTGTTTATACATCCGAACAATATTTTTACCTTCATTCTCGGCTTCAGGCAGCGGTGTTATTTTTGCTCCTCTGACATTTTCCCGACCAGTGTTTTTTTCTTGACCTTTTGACGGCAGGACAAAATATTTCGGATTAGCAAAAGCTAGCAATTCTTTAGTCGGTTTGGTTCGCCGTGCAGTTTTCTGCATTTCGTCCAAAACGCTCAAAGAAGGTGCAAAAAAGGTAGCGTGGTCTTCGAGCAGAAAACGTTCGCCATTTTGCAAAGCCTGAAACGGAACTTTCCAAATCGCACCGTCAGGAATGATGCAGAGTGTATCAGCCCCTTCTATTTCTTTGGCTGCCGCGCCTAACAGGGTTTTGTAAAGTTTACGCCCCAACACATCGAAATTTGCGCGCCGCTCGGTTACAGCCAGAACGAATTGGTCAATCTGCTCGTTAATTTCTTTGGGAGAAGCTTCCAACTGAAAATATTTGACAATCGGCGCGGAACTTTTATCACTGGCAGAAATCACGAATAAGCCTGCGTAGTCATCCGCCAAAACGTATTCAAGCACTATAATCGACTGATTCTTCAGCAACTCATTGGTGCGGCTCGGCGTGATGGTCTCAGTCTCGGCATCACGTCTCAAGCCTTGATTTGAAGCGTAATGACGGGTTGCAAAACCATCGAGCTTTTGTCTCGCCTTTTGAAGCCGTTCGGTAAAATCAGCCAATACACTTTGGTTTGGCTTATCATTATTTTCTTCTTTGATGATTTCCACCATTAATTTTGAAACGTCGCTTTTCAGCGTTTTTTCTTCTTTTCTTTCATCAATTGTCATTGATTTCAAAATTTGTGGTCTAGCACCTTGAAGAACGTCGAGTAATGCCTTTCCCTTTGCTTTTTCCGCGTACTTAAACGCTTCTGACACTTGATTCCCGCGCCGCAATAAATTCACCATCTCGTAATATGGAGTGATTTTATTATTGAGAAACATTGATTTTGCTTGTTCTCCGCCGGCGACTCGAAGGCGGACGGCTTCAACCATTTTTATGGCTTGGTCGAAATACTTCTTCGCCTTGTCAAACTGTTTGAGAGAAGAGTAAATTTTCCCGGCTGTAGTATAAATTTCCCACAGACGTTCGGGTTGTTTTATTTGTTCCGCAACGGCGATGGAGCGGTCGGCGGCAGTCAGTGCCTCGGCAAAGCCGCCTGTTCTGTGCAGCGTTTTGGCGATATTGTTCAACGATTCGGTAATTCTTTCCTTATCTTCAAGTTGCTCGGCAAGGACAAGGCTTTTGCGCGAGTATTCTAAAGATTCTTTATCATACCCTTGCGCAAATTTTACAATACCCAGATTGTTAAGATTCAAAGCTATGACAGCTTTATAACCCATCTCCTCGGAGATTTCGAGGCTCTGCTGAAACGCTTGGGTCGCGGGCTGGTAGTTGCCCTGAAAGTAATAAATCACTCCAAGGTTTGTTTTTGACACGGCAATTACTTCCTTGTTACCGATTGATTCCCCGAATTTAATGTTTTGTTTATTATAATCTATTGCCTGTTTGTAATCGCCTTGCAGACCGTAAATGCCGGCAATACCGTCGAGCGCAGTCACAACCCCGAGATTGTTATTTGATTCCTGGAAAATTGTTTTGCCTTCTTGATAATACTCCAGTGCCGGCGTGTAATCGCCCAGGTAATGACTTGCCATCCCAAGAAGCATATAAGCCTGACTGGTATTTGCTTTATTTTTTAACTCTAAACTCAGCTTCAAAACCTTTGCGGCATATACAGATGACTGCTCGTAATTACCAATTTGCATGTTTGCGGTTGCAATGTCAGATAAAATGTTGACAACGAGGCTTTTATCATTGATTTCCTCTGCGAGACTCAGGCTTTCGTCAAGAAACGGTAATGCAGAAGCAAAATCAGTTTGGTAAATAAAAATATTTGCCTGAATGTAAATAGAGCGAACTGTCCATAACTTGGATTCAAGATGCGCGGCAATCAGGCGCGAGACGGAAGCGTTTAGCATCGCGTCCTTGAATTTTCTTTCTTCCAGCAAAGTCGCCGCTTGTCGTATAAAAGCCTCATTAAGCTCGGCGGAAACAAGGACTTTATTTGCTTTTAAAATATCCGAACGCTCTTCATCGGATTTAGCCGAAACAAGGGCGGCAGTTAAATCCGATTGATTCGTAAAAACGGTTTTACTTTGTCCGCTTGCCTGCCGAGCGGTCACTTGCAGACAAATTACTGTTACAAGAACGATTTTGATGAAATTTTTGCAAGAATTTGGGAGTGTCATAACATATTAAATGGTGCTTTAAGGACGATTCGGCTAATCCCGATTAGAGTGCTTTGCCGAATTGATCAGACAAAGAAAAATTCAGTTAATTGTCCTTTTACACTCATATTTTTCTCATTTGTTTACTCATATTTTACTCTTGTGTTTCAAAAGATACAAAATTCATTTCAGCTTTCCGCACAATCTGGACAATAAGAATCACATCAATTGTCGTGAAATCTCTTTTGAAAAAGAATTTCTACATGATATTGAAGAAACCCTAGTTTTTTCATAACTCTCATCATTGATATGTTTCTGTCTAATACATCATTTCTGATGTGAGAGAAAGAATTGGCGCAGGTTCGCCGAATTGCTTTAATAAATAAACCCGTAGCAATTCCTTGATTTCGGTATTCGGAACTAACGCCCGTTACCTCATTATAAAACTCATTTCCAAGCGGGGACAGGGTACAAATACCAACCAATTCCTCGCCTTTCTGCGCGACAATAAAATTGTCGTAAAATTCGGGATTTAGTTGTAAGGCACTTTCAATTTCGCTCAAGCCAGGCAGTTCGGGATTATCCGGTAAATCCATATTTTTTAATGAATCGCAGTAAATTTTATGTAATTGAGACGCATATTTCATTTTGTCGGATAGCTCGTCGAAACTTTTAATTTCGATGTTCCGCTTGCTTAAAGATTCCTCAAGCCCGGTATATGGTCTAAAATCATAATTTTGAACATCCAGCACCAAATTGTGTGTTCGCATTTCTTCGGCAAAGCCTCTTTTTTTAAGAAAATCAATAGCTTCTGAATTTTCCTGAAGAGCCCACGCGCGGAGAGAGAGAGGATTACGAGACTTTAAGACGGTCATCATCTGTGTGTATAACGCGCTTCCTACACCCATTCTTTGTTGCTCAGGATTAACTATCAAATGCAAAAAATATTTATGGGGATGGTAAAACTGTTTCCAATGAGTTAACTCATACACACCGATAATTTTATTTTCAATTTCAGCCACCTGCCGTTCCTGGACAATTTTAGGATCGAGGTCGCCGTCTAGAAACATAAATTCTACATCGGAGATATTCGATGCCGGATACGCATATTTCCAGAGTTTGGCAAATTCCCGGTAATCCTTAAACGTAAAATTACGAATACGCATACGATTAGTTTGTCGGCATAATTTATAAATTGTCAAATATAAAAATCCCCAAGAATTCTGTTTACTACATTTATAGCTTAATTTAGTTATGTTTTGTTAATAATATAATTATGATTAATTATATTAAATATTTAATTTATTTAATAAAGATTAGTAAGATAATTGATATTATTTGCAAAAGATAAAATTCTCTGTTATTTTTTTTATCGTTATTCGCGGATTTCGTTTTTAAAGACTTTTATGAAAAAAAATCGCTTACAAAAAGTAATAACATTCTGCAATCAAAAAGGCGGTGTCGGCAAAACTACAATTGCCGTCAATCTCACGGCAATGTTGGCTGACGCCGGCTACAAAATTTGCCTTGTGGATGCCGACCGGCAGCAATCGGCTTCCGCTTGGTATCTCGCTCGCATAAATCGCCTTGCTGAAAAGGGAATTGCGCCGAATTTCCAAAGCGTCGCCAAAGTTTATGACGGTATGGAAAAACAAGGTGTCCTTAATGACGTTGTGAGCCTGAAAGCCGATTATGACGTGCTGCTAATAGATACTCCGGGCAAGTCCGACGTGACCACGCTGCGCCTGATGGCATCGGCAGATTTAATTTTGATTCCGCTCCCGCCCGGCAACTTCGACTTTTGGGGTTCGGAAACGACGCGCGACCAGGTGGAAAAACTTGTCGAAGCGGGCAGCGTAGAAGCTCGCATTCTGCTCAGCCGACTTAGTACTAGTCCGAATCAAAAAAACACTCGTGAAGCCATTGACGCGCAAATGGAGTTGAACATACCGGTTATGCAAACAAAAGTTTATAACCGCACCGTTTATGAATCCTGCGCGTCCGGACAAACTGTTTTTGAGCTCCGAAACACGCCTCTGGCGCGACTAGAGATGCGCGGGCTTTTTGATGAAATCTGTCAAATACTTAAACTTAAATAAAAAAAAGAGGAAAATAAAAAGATGACCAGCAAAACACAATCGCCGCAAAAAATGAAAGCATTGGATTCTCTGGAAGAAGAATTACTCGAACAAATTCCGAAAGAGACGCACTTGCAGGCTCAAGAGCAAGTCTCGGAGCGCAGGCGGGACGGCGGCGGCAACAACTCCCAAGCGAAAGAGACTGTGGTCAAGCGTCTTTACGAGATAAAGCTCTCGACCGACGAAAAAATCGGGCTTCTTCAAGCTATTCTCAGGCAGAAAAAACAGAATTATTCAAAACCGGAACTATACAATTTGGTATTGGAAAAAGGACTGGCGACGTTTAAAGAACTTCAAAAATTTTGAGTTTTTATAAAATTCTATGAAAAATCAGCGCGGAGACGACCGTCGGCAGGTGGGAAAAACCAACTATACGAATTGTTACTTCAGATATTTGAAAAACGTCTCGCCGGGCTTTAAGAATAATTTAACCGAGTTAAAACTCGGCGGCAGTGCCGGGCAGGATATTATCTAAAAGATTCAAAAAAAGCCGTTGTGTCAAAAACGCTCGTTTATGACCCGTTTTTTTGAGTTTTCGGTATTTGGCGAATTGTGCTATAAAAGATGTGTCTTTTCTTGTGTCATATTCAAAATCCTAAAAGCAGAGCCTGTTGTTGAGTTTTGACACATTTGCGAACGATTAGACGCGCCCTAATTTTTTTCTGGACATCCAGCACCTCTTTTTATGAAAATCGGCTACGCGAGAATTTCGACATCCGAACAATCCTTAAATCTGCAAACCGACGCGCTCGAAAAAGCCGGCTGCGAGAAGATATTTTCCGACATCGCCAGCGGAGCAAAAGACGACCGGAAAGAATTGCTTGCCGCCATCGAGTTTTGCCGGAAGGGTGATTCGCTCGTCGTCTGGAAACTCGACCGGCTCGGCAGAAGTCTCAAACATCTGATCGAAACGATAAATATTCTTATCGAGAAAAAGGTCGGCTTTGTTTCCGTGCAGGAAAGTATCGACACGACGACGCCGGGCGGAAAACTCATTTTTCACGTTTTCGGCGCGCTGGCTGAATTTGAAAGAGAATTGATTCGGGAAAGGACGAACGCCGGATTAAAATCGGCGAGGGCGCGAGGCAGACTCGGCGGACGACCCAAAAAATTAAATCAGAGAAAAATCAGCTACGCCAAGAAGCAGCTAAACGACCCGGATACAAAGGTGCGGGAAATTTACGAAGAGCTGGGCGTATCTCGCTCAACGCTTTACCGCTCGACGAAAAAAGACTCAAACACACAGGGATCCCTGTCGAGGCGGCAACCCGTCCTTCGACCGCCAGATGCGTGAGAAACATCCGAACTTCTGCCGCACCAATTTCCTTCGGATGGCGTTTATCGTGAAAAAGAATGTAGCGGCGGATCCAACCGAGATAGGCTTCCTCGGTGCCATAGCTGAGATGTTTGAGCCGAATCAGTTGGCGGACGGACTCGAGAAAGGGAGATTTCAAATGATTACTCATAATACCTCCACAAATAAAATTTTCCAATAATACGAAATAATGTAGATTATTTGTATAAAACTTTTAATAATCCGTCAAGAGTGGAATATAACAATTTCTTGACATAGATTGCAAAATCAGCGTATTATTCGCCGTATTTGGCATCGAATAATAGTTCGGCTGCTTCCGTTGATGTAGGTCAAGGTCAAGAAAGGACAAATTATGACAGTTCAGATTGGACTTATCGGTGATTACTCTCCTGAAGTCACGGCGCACGTAGCAATTCCGAAAGCACTTGCGATTGCGGCGAATGATACAGGAGCTAAAGTTGACGTAACTTGGCTCCCAACAGAAAGCATCGCTCAAGACATTGAACAACTTTCATCTTTCAATGGGCTGTGGTGTGTGCCAGCTAGTCCTTACGCGAGTATGGACGGTGCGCTTTCAGCGATTCGATTTGCGCGTGAAAGAAATCGCCCGTTCCTAGGGACGTGCGGCGGCTTTCAACATGCGCTTATTGAATATGTGCGAAATGTTCTCGAGTATGCGGAAGCAGATCATGCCGAATCGAATCCAACTGCGACGATGCCTTTGATTGCACCGCTTTCATGCTCATTAGTGGGAGCAACCGGCACAATCAAACTGAAGGAAGGTTCACACATCAGCCGTATCTACGGCGAAGACGAAGTTGTAGAGCAGTATCATTGTAACTACGGCGTTAACGTGCGCTATCAGTCGCTGCTCGAGTTGGGTGAGATGAAAGTAACCGGCGTAGATGCGGAAGGTGAACCGAGAATCATAGAACTCGTCGGACATCCGTTCTTCATAGCCACGTTATTTCAACCTGAGCGCTCTGCATTAGTTGGTATCAGGCATCCGCTCATCAATGCTTATGTGCAGGCGGCTTTGTCTTCTACCCACGCGCCGCCGAACAAGTCGCTGAACCTGACTTTTTAATCGCTCCGCTCTCAAAAAGCAGGTTAGCTCCAGCGTTAGCCGGCTACGCATTTTGAGCCTAGAAAAGCTTTAATCTCAGGAGTATTTGATATGGACTGTAATGAAGATCAATCGTGCTTGAAAAATAACGTCAAAGAATTGAATGAAATACCAACAGTGTCTTTAGAGAGTAAAGACATAGACTTGAATAAAACACTTACAGTGCATTTAGAGAATAAAGTCAAAGAGCTGCATAGCAATGTGCGGCATATTACGCAATTAGGAATGACTTGGTTTGCATTCTTTGTGACGACAAATTATTTGACTATAGGGTGGTTTGCTAAATTTCCGAGCAGCGTCGGCAGCGCAAGTACGAGCTGTGACAGCGAAGATATTAGCCTCTTTATAATTGGGACAGTCGCCTTTGTTTTTATCTTGCAGAATGTTTTAGGGATAGTTGGTATAGGGGAAGTGATAGCAATGGAACAGAAACCAACGATCTTTGCTGAAACTGTTTAAAAAAGATCGAATGATTAATCGCGGACTGGTTTTCTGAGTTCTCTCAAATTCTTTCTTTTGAGTCCTTCTTCGACGTTGAAGTAGTATTTTCCATACATATTGATGTGTTCGCTGCGGGCTGGAGAAAGATGTCTGATGTCGTTTTCGTTGATTTCGCAGCCTTCGCTTTTCAGTTGATCCAGAGCGGCTTGCATATAAACCGTGTTCCAGAGCGTAATCGCATTGACAACCAGATTCAGGCAAGCCGCCTGATTAAGCTGGTCTTCCTGATGGTGCTTGCGGATTTTTCCTTCGTTGGCGATAAAGACATCGCGCCGGAGCGCGTGGATGGCTTCGCCTTTATTTAGCTGAACCGTGATCTTTTTCCGATATTCTGGGCTTTGGAGATATTTAAGAATAAAGATCGTTTCGTTCAGTTTGCCGTATTCCTGAAGGGCTTTGGTCAAGGCATTTTTTTGTTGCGGAGACTGTAATTTGCTGATCAGAAGCGATGCTGTGACAAATCCTTGTTTGAGTGAACCGGCGATTCTCAGCAGTTCGTCCCAATGCCGCAAAATTAAATCAATATTGATCTTTCCTTTAATCAATGAATCAATGTTTTTGTATTTGATCTGTTTATCTATGCGGTAAAGTTTTTTATCGGCAAGGTCTCGCAGACGGGGTGAAAACTGAAGTCCTAAAAGATCGAATAAGCCGAAGACGAGATCAGTATATCCGGCAGTATCGGTGGTGTGTTCGAGAATCGTCAGTTCCGTTTCATTATCGAGAATTTCATCCAGAACGGGGTTGAGGGAGGAAAGGAACAGAAAGCGACGCTGCGCGTATAATAAGTATTATGCGTTGAGTTTTTGCCGGACTCAGCGTATAATTCCGGTTTTTAATGATTTTATCTGTCAAAAAACTCAGCGTATAATACTTTTCTGTTTTTATGTCGCAATTTTTTCAAGACTTTTCCGTTTATCTTAAAAACTCCGAACGAAATTGTTTTCGGATTATTCGATCTGCTCGGACTGAAATTCTCGCCACGCCTCCGGGATATTGCCGACCAAACTTTGTATCGGTTTGATAAAACAATCAAATACAAACATTTAGAGCCATTAGTAACCGGAAGAATAAGGAAAGATTTGATTGTCAAACATTGGGACGATTTGCTTCGCCTAACGGCTTCACTCAAAACAGGCTGGTCAACCGCTTCGCTGTTGATTGGAAAACTACAATCGTTCCCACGCAAAAATGATGTCGCCCGTGCCTTGCAGGAGTTCGGCAAAATTAAGAAAACCGAGTTTATTTTGCGGTATTTGCTGGACAATGGTTTTCGCCGCCGAATAAATCGCCAACTCAATAAAGGAGAATCCTTACACAACTTACGAAAATTTCTGTTTTTTGCCAATGAAGGAAACATCCGTAAACGATTTCCAGAAGAACAGCAAACCCAAGCGAATTGTTTAAACTTAGTCACAAATGCTATTGTTTTGTGGAATACGGTTTATCTGCAAGCCGCCGTAGAGCAGTTGAAATCAGAGGGAGTCGAAATAAAAGACGAAGATTTGAATCATATTTCACCTGCCCGATTCGCTCACATCAATCCATACGGCAGATATTATTTCAACACCGAAGAAAATCTGAACAGGAAAGGCTTACGAGCGTTGAGAAGCAACGAAAACAATTTCTAACTAGACGCATAATACTTATTATACGCGCAGCGTCGCTTTCTGTTCCTTTCCTCCCTCAACCCCAACACCGGCTTTTCTATTTTCTTAAATATTTTCTTGGATTTACGTTGTTTTTAGGTTTTTTAGCATCATAAATTTAAGAAAACTATAATTACCTTAACTCGACTTCATCCATTTTTTGAAAACCTATGGAAAGCTGATTCATTTGATTTTATAAGTGTTGCAATATCATTACTTATTATTTTCAAACATCACTATTTTTAACCCGATGTTTGAAAATGAAACGCCAAATCAGAAAGCCAAGTCTTTTATTGACGTTGCTGTTTTTCAAAATGGATAAAGTCGAGCTTAAATGCCGTTAGATAAGGTTTAGGTAATTTAAACCATTTCTACTTAACTTTTTAAGAAACATAGCGTTGTTTTCTACGAAGTTACTAAACAAACACCGGAACGATGTTGTCAGGAAATTTTTCAAAATCATTTTTCACAACTGAGTTTCGTTAATAGGGAATTTTTTGCTCGCCGTAGTATTGGATTATCCTTTCGGCATTTTTCAAATAGTTTTCGATTTCAGCCAGCGTAATCTTATTTTCGTAAATTGCTTTGCCAACAATCGCACCTGCGCAGCCCGCTGGTGCCAAATCCTTGAAGTCATTAATCGAGCGAACGCCGTCACTTGCTACCAAATTGATTTCGGGAAATTCGGCGTGTATTTCCCGATAAAACTCTATCGCCGCGCTTTGAAGCATTCCGTCGCGGCTTATATCAGTACATACGATTTGCCGCACGCCGCGTCCATTTATTCAATCAAATGGCAACTTTAAAAACCCCCCTTTTCTTTGAGCATACTCGCCAGATGCTCGAAACTTTCGTCCATCTTGTCACGCGCCAGCGGCAGCGGCGTGGCGAGCGTCGGAAGATTTTTTCTGCGGCGGAGCAGGTTCACGAAAGCGCGTGTGAATTTCGGGTTCGAGAAAACGTCGTGAATGAACGTGCCGAAAATTAAGCGCGTCGGATGCACCGCGCCGTCAACTCCGTTTTCGTGCGAAAAAGCCGGTTTTGCGGTATTGTAAGCGACTGTCCCGGAGTGAATTTCGTAGCCCGTTACCGCGCCGGACTGTGAGAGAAAATTCTCCGGCAGCGGTTCGTATGTCCGCCTTACAAGAATTTTCTCCGGCTCGAAGCGAATGTCAATGTCGAGCAAATCCATCCCGTCAATCGTGCCGACTTCGGATTCAAGCCGGTCGGGGTCGTAAAGTTTTTTTCCGAGCATTTGATAACCGCCGCAGATGCCTATTACCGGAATGGTTTCGGCGAGAGAGCGGACGCGAGTTTCCAATCCCGTCCGGCGTATATAATCCAAATCCCAAACGGTGTTTTTCGTTCCGGGAATAATTACCGCGTCCGGCAAGCCTAAAGAGTCGGCGGAACGCGCGTAACGCACCTGCACGTTTTCCTCCTCGCCGAGAAAATCAAAATCGTTGGCGTTCGAGATGTGCGGAAGGTAAAGAACGGCGATGTCAATTTCGACGTTGGCTGGACGATATTCGCGGATACGGTCTTCTTCTTCTAATGTTAAATTGTTCAAATAAGGCAAAACGCCGACGATCTTCTTTCCGGCGTGTTTTTCGGTGAATTCAATGGCAGGTTGAAGCACGTCGCGGTCGCCTCTGAATTTGTTGAGCAAAAATCCCTCAATCAAATCTATATCGGCAGGTTCGGTCAACCGCATCACTTCGAGCGTTCCCAAAATGTCGGCGAACGCGCCGCCTTTGTTGATGTCAACGACGACGAAAACTCTTGCGCCAAGCAAATGTGCCAACCCCATATTGACGACATCAAGTCGCCGCAGATTCGGCTCGCCGCAGCTTCCCGCGCCCTCGGCGATAATCAAATCAAAGTTTGCCTTGAGATGATTAATCGCTGCTTGGATTGCGTCAAGTTTAAGGTCTTGCAATTTGTCTGAAAGAAAATAATCACGCGCTGAAACGTCGCCCCACGCTTTTCCGTTGACTATTAGCTGCGCGACATCATCGGCTTTCGGTTTGAGTAGCAGCGGATTCATCTCGACAATCGGTTCCTGCCGCGCACCCGCCGCCTGTACCGCCGTCGCCCTGCCGATTTCGCCGCCCGTCGCCGTAACGAACGAATTGAGTGCCATGTTCTGCGACTTAAACGGCGCGACGCGCAAGCCGCGGTTGGCAAACAAGCGGCATAATCCGGCGACGAGCGTCGTTTTCCCCGCATCTGAACTCGTGCCTTGGAGCATTATCGGTTGAAGCATTATTTGATTTTACCGCAAAACGACTTTATTGAACTTCAAAAAGATGAATGTTATCACCGGCGACGGCGAGCAGGTGCGTATTGTTTTCATAGGCGAGTGCCGCGCCGAAGTGAGTTGAAACCTTTTTTTTGCCGAGCAGTTTTAAGCCTGCTTCTTCGACTAATCCAATCCATACCACGCCTTCTTCCGTCGCGGCGAAAAAATACTGCTTTTCTCCGACCATCGCTTGGTCAATACAAAAATTAAAAACTTGGTTGCGGTTTTCGTCCACTTTGAAGTCAACCGAGTCAACGAGTTCAAATCCCGCGTCGTGAATCCGGTAAAGCCAAGTGTTTTTGTCGTCTTTGCCGACCGAGCAATTTGCCAGCAGCAGATAATCGCCGCAGGTGTCAATGTCATTAATGCCGCGCTGCGCCGTTTCGTTGTAACGCATTCTAGTAACGATTACGCCACGGACGACATTGACCAGACAAATATCACCATCCTCCGAGCCGGTGACGACGTAGCCCGGCTTCCAACGCTCGACACCGCGAATATTCATAAGCTGTGGAAAACCGGGAAAAGGATTCAGAATCGGATTCGGCGAGCGCATATCGAGCGTGTGAAGCAACTCGATTGATTCACCTTCCTCGCCTTTAACCAGCCAAACGAGCAAAAAACCGTTGGTGTGACCCGACACGAAATAAGCCGCGCCGTCAGTTTCGGTCATCGTTCCGTCGTTTGCCGTACCGAAAGATTCGTCGTAAGTCAGCTTGCCGAGCAGTTTGATTCCTCCTTCAAACTCGCCGTCGTCGGCTCGCCAGACAACCATTGATTTTCCGTCGTTCGAGGAAACAAAAACGTGTGGTTTGATTCGCGCAATCATTTCGACACCGGCAAACGACGGCGCGACGAGGGCAGCGGAGATTGAAGGTGGCAGTCCCGCTTGTTCGGCGCAATGGAAAACGCTCAACGAACCGTCCCAACGCCCAACGGCGAAAATTTTCGCGTCGAGCCAGCGAACGGCTTGCGCCATCGAGAAAATCGAGCCTCTATCTTTGAGCGGAAGCGGAGCTTCTTCAAGAGCGGGTTGGGCGGCATTTTTCGCCAATAGAATTGGAATCGGTTGTAGAATTTTCATAACAATTTAATCTCTCAAATTATTTTTCCCTTTTGGCGGTCAAGCAAAAATTCGCCAAACTAATTTCACTACTGATGCACTTGTCTTACATCCAAAAAAGATTTGTTTTTACGGAAGACAGACTCATCGTATATTTCCAAAATCTGAAACTTTTAGCTTTACTAACGGATTCTACAAGCAAATACCGTTTTTACAAAAGCGGAGTTATTGAATTTAGACCCGCAACAAGATTGCTAAAGTAATTCTCCGAGTGCCATCAAAGAGTTTTTTATTAGAGGCGCGGAGCCGAAGATTTGGAAAAAACAAATTTCGCTTAATCTTGCGATAATTCTCGATATACAGTTTCCAAAGATATTTACAGATGGTTAAATAACACAAAAGTGACTTAATTGAAATTAATGCGCCTTCTTGATTCGTCAAAATTTAAAGTATAATTGTCAACTTATTAACAATTAACTAAACTAATTTAATAAAAATTATGAAAGGAAAAAATCCCGGCGCATCCTCTCAGGCTATTCAGCATCACTACGACATAGGCAATGAATTTTACGCCCTCTGGCTGGATTCTACTCTGAGCTACTCCGGCGCGATGTGGAAACCGGGTAATGACCTCGAAACGGCACAGCTTAGAAAAATTGATTATCATATCGAGCAATCAGGCGCGGCGGGCGCTGAACTGGTTTTGGATGTAGGTTGCGGATGGGGCGGGCTGCTTAAACGACTTGTCAAAACACACAAAGTGAAAAAGGCAGTTGGTCTTACATTAAGCCAGGCGCAGGCTGAGTGGGTCTCGTCGTTAAATATTCCTAACATTGAAGTATATACGGAAAGTTGGTCTGAACATCAGCCGGAAAAATTGTATGACTCAATAATCTCTATCGGGGCGTTTGAACACTTCGCTAAATTAGAATCATCCGGTGAAGAAAGAATTCAAGGTTATAGAGATTTTTTTATGCGCTGCCGCGAGTGGCTAAAACCCGGTGGTCGTATGTCCATTCAAACATTCGCCTACGGCAGCATCCGTAGTCGTGAAGACGCTCAGAGAACTTCAGGGACCCAATTTCTCGCCAAACAGATTTTTCCTGAAACCGACCCGCCGACTTTAGCCGATATTATTGCCGCCTCGGAAGGTGTTTTTGAAATTGAGTTATTGCGGAACGATAGAAAAGATTATGCCAAAACCTGCTTAGAGTGGATCGCGCGACTCAAGGCGCGACGCGACGAAGCAATTAAGTTGGTAGGCGAAGAGGTGTTTGCGCGTTATAAGCAGTATCTTCAATTATCCACAATCGGCTTTGACCGAGGTTATTTAGCACTCTATCGCATCACGTTCAGCCGCATTGATTAATTTAAAGATTTTATTTTCAGTTTTGTCTGTCGCATCGGTTCGGACAATGAAGGAGGTGCATTTATGGAATCCGTCGCTATCGTTGGAATGGCGTGCCGGTTTCCGGACGCGAATAATCCTGAAGAGCTTTGGGAACTGCTTTACAACAGCAGGAACGCAATTACGGAAGTCCCTCCTGAGAGATGGAATATAGACGATTATTATGCGCCGCCGCCTGCAAAAATGGGGAAAATGAGTACGCGATGGGGCGGTTTTATTGAACATGCGGACAAGTTTGATGCCTCATTTTTCGGGATTTCATCCCGCGAAGCGCGTTATATGGATCCGCAACAGCGCATTGTCTTAGAGGTCGCGTGGGAGGCGCTCGAACGTTCCGGCATTGTTCCAGCGAGTTTGACGGGAAGCGACACGGGCGTTTTTATCGGTGTCAGCAATTACGACTATAACCGGCTAATGTGCCGAGACGTTCTAACTATGGATGCCCTCAGCGGAACCGGAACTATTCTTGCTATCGTGGCTAACCGTTTATCTTATATCCTTAATCTGCGCGGACCCAGCATTGCGATTGATACGGCTTGTTCTTCTTCTCTGGTTTCGATACATTTAGCCTGCCAGAGCCTGCTTACCGGCGAAATAGATTGTGCCATTGCCGGAGGCGTTAATTTAATTCTTTCGCCGGAGGTGACGATAATTCTGTCTCAGGCGGGTTTAATGAGTCCCGACGGACGCTGCAAGACTTTCGACGCGTGTGCAAACGGTTACGTGCGAAGCGAGGGCTGTGGCATCGTGATACTAAAGCGATACTCCGATGCCGTTCGAGACGGTAACGAGGTTCTGGCATTGATACGCGGTTCAGCCGTAAATCAGGACGGCGCGACGAACGGGCTGACCGCGCCTAGCTCGACGGCTCAGCAGCGCGTTATCAGGCAGGCGTTGAAAAAAGCTCGGATATTTCCCAATCAGTTAAGCTATGTTGAAGCTCACGGTTCCGGGACGGCTCTCGGAGATATTATTGAAACAAGGGCGTTAAAAGCGGTGTTGCTTGAAAATCGGTCGGACAAAGACGCTTGCGCGATTGGTTCGATTAAAACCAACATCGGTCATGCAGAGTCGGCAGCCGGCGTCGCCGGTCTGATGAAAGTCGTTCTTTCACTGGAGCATTCCGTCATACCGGCTAATTTGCACATCCAGACTCTGAACCCGCACATTCGTTTCGGCAATACGCCTCTTTTTATTCCGACAAAAGCATGTCCCTGGATTTCCCGCAATAGCCCGCGGCTGGCGGGAATTAGTTCCTTCGGGATAGGTGGAACAAACGTCCATATAATTATCGAAGAATTTCCTAAAGCGGCGACAACCGAGTCGAATTCGGCGCAAACAAACCATATACCGCCTTTATTCGCCGGGACGCATCACTTTGAAAGAAAAAGATTTTGGTTTGATGAAGAAAAAGGGTAACTAAATTAAATTTAATTTTTGAAAGTTAATTGCTGCGCTTAAAAACTTCCTCGGAAGTAAGACCGTAAAGCGGCGGTGTCTGAACGCCGAGCATTCCCAAATAAATATAAAGTTGACCGCGATGGTGAATCTCATGCTCTGAAAGCGTTCGCAGCCATTTCCACACGCGAATCGAAGCCCCTGCGGGCGTTACGCATTCCTTTTGCAGGTCGTCATCGGACAACCCGGCGAAAATTTCCATTGATTCTTCGTGCGCTTTTTTAAAAAAGTTGATTGTAGAATCATATCCGTCCGCCAGATTTATATCGTGTCCCAGATAACGGCTTGGTTTTAAAAGAACATTTTCCGCATACATATAACGCTCTATGGAAGCCATATGGCGCAGAATATCACCGAAAGTAAATTTACCGGGCATATAAGTCCATTCAATCTTTTCGGAAGGGATGCAATCAACTACTTTCATTGTTCGCTTACGAAGGTTTTCATAGTATTTGAGGAATGATTGAATATTATGGATTTCCATTGACCCACTCCGTTTATTAAAATTACGCCTTTTTAATTCCTGAATTAAACTATCCTCTTCAATTCTATCTAAGTAATTTCCAAATCATCGAATTGATACGTCTACGCATTTAGAATTAAGTAGTCGTTCACAATTATGTTTACCTATATCAATTCGAGCTTTTAGTCATAAACAACATAAGTCTGTTTGCTCCAACATTTAACTAATCACAAGATAGTTAAGTCTAATTGTGAACGACTACTTATCGCGCTGTTGATTCGTCCATACTGCTTAAATATTCAGCCAGCAATTCTATAGTCGGATATTCATACGGAAGTGTCGGAGGCAACTCAATTTTTAACCATTCTTCGAGTTGACTGACGAGATTGACGGCGGCTAAAGAATCAAGTCCGTAACGACTAAAGGACGATTTAACGTCAATTTCCTTCGGATTGATTTTCAACTCGGCGGCTAAACTGTTAACCAACCATGTTTGAATTTCTTTTTCGCTCGGCGAATTTCTCCGGGTTTCCGTAAAAGTCGCTTCGTCTTCAATTAAAAATTGCGCCATTATTGATTCCTCCGAGTAGTTTATATCAACCCCGCTTCAGGCGTTGTATCATCGCGGGCGTGGGAGTTTTAACGTCCCATACCAGTCCGAATTTTTCAAGCAGGCTGATAACCAAACCGCCAAGGTCCAGTTCCCACCATTTCAGTTTCATTATTGCGGACGACGGAAACGCATGGTGGTTGTTGTGCCACGATTGACCGAGCGTCGGTATTGCTAGCCAGATATTATTGGTGCTTTGGTCGCCGGATTTGAACGGGCGCGTGCCGAAAGTATGAGTAATTGAGTTAATACACCAGTAAAAAACGTGATTCATAATGAAAATTCTGACAAGCCCGCCCCAAAGAAATCCGAGAACGACACCCATCGGCGACCGATATACAATTCCTCCGACGATTGCGGGAATGATTAAACCGAGAATCAGCCAGTAAAAGTATCTGGTATGAATTTTGAAGATAGTGCGGTCGCGGTATAGGTCTTGAACATATCTGTCCCATCCAACGGCTCTCGTGCTTTCTGGAACAAAAAGCCAGCCCATATGCGCGTGTATTTGTCCCCTGACGAAAGCCAAGATTCCGCGCCCAAACAGATGCGGCGAATGCGGGTCGCCTGGCATATCGCTGAAATTGTGATGACGACGATGCGTCGCCGCCCACCAGATAACAGGTCCTTGAAACGCCATAGAGCCTAAGATGGCGAGAGCCGCTCTGACAGCCGGATGCGCTTTAAAAGAACGATGCGCGAAATGCCGATGAAATCCTACCTCGACTCCAATCAAAATAGGAACGTGCATACCGAGCCACAATCCCACTTCTACAATAGTGAGAGGATACCCGTAAAAAATCAACGATACGGCGATGACGAATGCCAGCGCCGGAACACAAATCACGACCCACGCCAAGAGCCAGTCCAGCCTAGCTAATGAAGCTAATCTGGCTTGTCTGCTTGCCGTTAATTCAGACTCGAATTTTGATATGGTTTTTTCGGTCATATAATTATTCTTTAAATGCTAAAGCCAATCAATCTTATGAATGCGAAATCACTTTCATTACGGTTGTTTGAAATTAGCCGTTAATTGCCCTGAATAAAACGTTCCGACCGTGTTGAGAGTTTGTTCCAAAAAGCCGGTTTTACATTTGAAACGACGAATCTTTCCGCTTGACGTTCGCGGTATACTTCCGGCTTTCAGAAACACGATGGCGTAAACCTGCAAATCATGTTTTTCAGCCACCGCTTGGCGGATGTCTGCCGCTACGTCATCGAGGCGAGCGTAATTTCTGCCGACCTCTTGAACGATAATTAATTTTTCTTTGCCTTTCAACTCAATAGAGAACGCTGCTCCGGAACGACTTTTTAACGCCAGGTTACTGCTTTCGACGGTCGCTTCAATGTCCTGCGGGTAGTGATTGCATCCTCGTATGATGATTATATCCTTAATTCTGCCTTTAATAAAAAGCTCGCCGTCTTTTATAAATCCGAGGTCGCCGGTCCGAAGGAAAGGTCCGTCTTTGGTATCACGAGTGTATACTCTGAATGTTTCTTCCGTTTCTTTCGGTCGGTTCCAATACCCCTGTGCGACATTATGACCGGAGACCCAGATTTCACCCGAAACGCCTTCAGGACATATTGTGAATGTTTTAGGTTCGACAATAATGACTCGTTCGTCTAACTTTGCCGCACCGCAACCGACTAATTTAAAAGTATTATCAGCCGTTTTGAGGCTGGCAACAGGGCAGGGTTCAGCAAATTCTGTCGCTTCAGGTTCAATTTGATGAACCACTGGCGCGTCCGCTTTAATTCCGCCACTAACCAGTAGCGTCGCTTCGGCAAGCCCGTAACATGGGTAAAATGATTCTCGGCGGAAGCCGTACGGGGCAAAAGCCTTTGAAAAACGTTCGATTGTTTCAAATCGCACCGGTTCGGACCCGCTAAACGCCAAATCCCAACCGCTCAAATCGAGAGTGGAACTTTGTTCAGGCGTTATTTTATTCACGCATAGGTCGTAAGCGAAATCAGGTGCCCCGCTCGTCGTAACTTTATACCTGCTAATCGCCTCCAGCCAGCGATACGGTTTTAGCAAAAAGGTCATCGGTGACATCAGAAAGCACGGAATCCCGACGTATAGAGGTTGAAGAATATTACCGATAAGCCCCATATCATGGTAAAGCGGCAACCACCCTAAAACGGTTGATTTTTCACTATGCTCGAAGGCGTGTTTAATCATTTGTTGATTATAAGCAAGGTTGGCGTGGCTCAACATAATGCCTTTCGGCATCGCTGTCGAACCGGACGTATATTGTAGAAAGGCTAAGTCTTCGCTTTTTACTTTGGGGTTACGCCATTCTTTCGTTTCGTTTCCGTCAATCGTATCCGTCGCTATCCACTCCAAATTCCGAAGCTGTAGCTCGTTCGCAGCCCAAGCCGAAGTTTTCGGCAACATTGACGACATTGTTAGTGCTATGCGCGCTTGCGTTTCTATGCTAATGGCGAGAAGGCGTTCGTTGAATTGATTGTTCTTTGGAGGGTATAAAGGAACGGCTAATGCCCCGGCGTAAAGGCAACCAAAAAACGCGGCAATAAATTCCAAGCAGGGCGGATAGAGGAGCAGTATTGGCACAGACTGAATTTTTCGATGTTGAATTAGGGAGGCAATAGCCATAGCCGACTGATCTAATTCACGATACGTTAAAGACTCGCTTTCCGCACCCTGACCATTTAGGAAAGTATAAGCTCTCTGATTAGGATTATGAACGGCTCTCCATCTAAGAAGATCAATAAGTGTAGGGAGTTGATAATTCGTGTGGTTTGAAGATAATGAAAAAGAAACCATCTTTAGCCTCTCGGATTTTAATATTATACTTTATTAATCATAATTTTGGCATAGACGGAAAATGTCGGCATATATCCGTTTATATTTTTGACCGACTTCTCTGATTATAAAAATTTGCAGGATAAATATGATTTTTTACGATGAACTGTCAAACAAAGACTCCAGAAGCCAAACTCGTTCACAAATTATTTCCAAAAATGGAGTAGCGGCGACGAGTCAAATCGGCGCAACGCAAACGGCTATAAATATTTTGGATTCCGGCGGTTCTGCCGTAGATGCAGCTATAGCGGCGAACGCCGTACTTTGCGTAACCGAGCCGATGATGTGCGGAATAGGAGGCGATTTATCGGCAATCATCTGGGACGAGAAACGACGGCAATATATCGGGCTGAACGGCACGGGATGGTCTCCCGAACATTTAACTTTTGAATTGTTTCAAAAATTGGGTTTTCGGAACATGCCGGATTTTGGCGTGCATAGCGTAACCGTGCCGGGATGCGTAAAAAGTTGGGAATTTTTGCACGACAGGTTTGGAGTTCTGGATTGGAGCAGTTTGTTTGCCGATGCAGTGGAATATGCGGAATCGGGTTTTTTTATACCGGAAGTAGTTTCCGCGCTCTGGACTAGGGAAGGTATGCGGAAAAGCATGAAGGCAAAATCTTCTTCAAGTAATGGTTTTTTGAAGCCGAAAAACAAGCCTTACCATTTCGGAGACTTTTATCAAAATAAGAATTTGGCGGAGGCTTTTCGATTGATTAGTCAATACGGCGCAAAAGCGTTTTATAGAGGCTCAATCGGAAAAGCCGTTTTAGATACTTGCCGCTCTTTGGGCGGAGTTATTAACGAAGACGATTTGGCGGAGTATGAAGCCGAATGGGTAACACCTCTGTCGCAAAATTACCGCGATGCCGTAATATACGAATTGCCGCCGAATACGCAAGGTGTCGTAGCACTGGTGAACATCGGGCTGCTGAATCTTTTTCCGCCTTTTTCAACGAACTTTGACGATTCTCAGGAATTACATCGAATGATTGAGGCAATGAAAATTGCCTATAATAACTCGATTGACAAGGTTGCTGATCCTCGTTTTTCCACCGATGAATCCAGCTCTATTTTAGCGGAAACTAATCTCGTCGCATTAGCGCAAAAATACAATCCTAATTTTGCGCTAAAAATTAAAGAAAATCGTTTGGAGGCTGGCGGCGATACGGTTTACCTAACGACATCCGATAAAGACGGCAATATGGTTAGCTTAACGCAGAGTATATTCTGGAGTTGGGGAGCGGGGATTGTCGTCGAAAAATACGGATTTGCCTTACAGAATCGGGCAAATAGTTTTAGTCTCGATCCGAAAAGTCCGAACTTCCTGCTTCCGCGCAAACGCCCTTATCACACCATAATTCCGGGGTTTTTGGAAACTAAGGATATTCGCGCGGCTTTCGGAATTATGGGGGGGCTTAACCAGCCGTTGGCTCACGCGCAATTTGTCGTCAATCTAGTAGACCGGAAGATTAATCCGCAACTTGCGCTGGATTACCCTCGCTTCACTTCTTTAGAAGCTCCTTTCGATAAAATTTATATTGAATCGGCAATTTCCGAAAAAACTTATGCGGAGCTTTGCGAAAAAGGTCACGAAATTACCCGTTTGGATTTTCGCTCACTTGAAGTCGGGCGCGGACAGGCTATCCTCAAAGAAAAAAAGCGAGGTGTTTATTACGGAGCTTCCGATTCACGCGGCGACGGTTGCGCGCTCGCGCAACCTTTTTAATTTAAATTTTATTTTGCCCACGTCAGAAATCGTCTTGGATTATCAATGTAAAATTGATTTACCTGCTCGACTGAAAGCCCTGCTTCCTGCATTAGCCGGCGATAATCGTTGATAAGAAAAGAAACACCGGGCTTCCCACCGTAAGATTTCCAATAACCTTGGCGCGAAATATCGCTTCCTAGCAGGATATTTCCGGCAAATCCCGATTCGGTCATTTTTAGTATTAAATCTAGTGTCGTTTGATGAAAATTGTCTTTGATTCTGGTTAATGCGTCATACTCCAGAAAAACTCCCGTGCTTGCCACTTCCTGATGATATTTAAAGTCGAGTCTTCGATCCATATGCGAGAGACCGATGCAATGCGCGGGAACACCCGCTTCCGTCAAGAATTTTACCTGCTCGAGAGCTAACGCGCCCTCGTCGGTATGAGTGAGAATCGGTGCTCCAGTAATTGAGTGCGCCCGCGCCGCCGCCCGCATTATTTTTTTCTCGATTTCGGAAAATTCGCCGGTTTGCGTTCCGACCTTTATTACTCCGGCTTTGGCGCGCGACCGTTTGATTACCGGTCCCGAATAATTATTAGAATCAATTCCTTCTTGTAATTCATCCAGAATTAATTGAAGTATAATGTCTTCATCATAAGAATATACCCAGTGGTATGTCGGCTGATAATATGCGAGTTTATGAAAACCCGTCGCCGATATTATTTTTAATCCGGTTTCGTCCGCCAGCCGGAGGAGCGAATCAATGTCGCGTCCCCAATCAATCGGACTCATTTCGACAACCGCCTCGCCGCCCAAATGATGAAATTCGTCAATATCCTTGCGGATGTAATCATAGTTGTCCAGCAAAAAATCAGGGTAGCGCTCTACCGCTCTTCCGTCGCGTATAAAAAGATGATTGTGGCAATCCGTGACTCCTAATTGGTCGGGCGAAATATCCCCTAAAATGGTTCGAATAAATCTCATTTTATTTCCATTGATATTTGTATATTTTCTTTAATTTCTTCTACCGAGCGATGTCCGACAACCGTTGAGGCGACTCCCTCCTCTTGAAGAATAAAACCGAGAGCCATCTGACGCAATTCAAGAGGTGTTACAGATTCGTCCGCGATTTCATTAACCCTCGCTAAAATCTCGCTTACTTTATGCGGATTGTGTTCGATATTCCATTTCCAATAATCATCATCTTGGACTGGTAAATCCTCGATAGATTTGTATTTTCCTGATAGATAGCCTCTTTTAAAAGGACCTCCGACAATTATCCCGACTCCGTATTTTTGAGCCAGACCGATAACTTCCCGGCATTGTCGGTCTAGTAAGTTGTATTGCAGCATAATTACGTCCACTCCCTGACGAATTGCGGCACGGGCATGATAAGGCTCGTTTTCAAAACTATATCCGACCGCACGAACCAGACCGAGTGCCTGAAGAGTTTTGACGATTGCTATGGCGGAGCCTCTCTGAACTTCGTGCAATGTCGGAGCGTGAATTAAACAAATATCAATATAGTCGGTTCTTAATCTGCGAAGCGATTGCTGAAATTGTTCAACCACACGACCCGGCTCGAAAAGCGCGCGATGAGAAAACTCGTCGAACTGACCTAGTTTTATGCAATAATAAACCTGATCGCGCTTATCTTGGAAAGCACTCCCAAGCAACTCCTGCGAATGACTCTGCAAATACGAATTACTATCCCGGTATTGCCCGTAAACGACTGCCGCATCGAACAAATTAATACCTAATTCTTGGGCTTGACGAAGTAGATTAACGTTCTCTTTCGTATCGCTGGTTTTCCACCTGCCGCCTCCAATCTGCCACGTTCCGAAACTGATAGTTGAAACGTCGAAACCGGTGTTGCCTAATTTTCTATATTTTATATTCACTTTTAATTAATTGAAGTCTGTGCGCAATTAAATGTCTGTTTCTTCAATAACTTATATCTTTTCGACGAGTTATTGAACAGACCTTTTAGAATTTACAAAAATAGCTCATAGCTGACAGCCAATAGTTATCGGCTATCCGACTGAAAATGACTTTTTGAATTGCGCACAGGCTTCAATTAATTCTCGATTTAAGATGAATTTAGAGAGAGTGAAAACCGACAAAGTTTTAATCAACTCTTATCAAATAATGAATTTAATTTTCTTTAGTATCGTAAAAAACTGCAAGCGAATTTGAATTTGAGACGAAAATTTTCCTTCCGCGTAAATTCCTTATTACAAAATACGCCGTTCAGTATTTAATCCCTCACAGTCTTCAAAAATCAACAATTCAATAATTATACACATTTCAATAGAGGGTGCTATAAAACAGCTACACTTTCCGGCATCATCCGTTCGATTCCGCAAACCGACCGATTATTATATTCATTTTAAATAATTAGTTGTTTTCGGCAAAAAGATATTGAGAAAAAATTGAATAATTGGTAATGTTAAAGTGCATTTGAGGTAATTAAATAATTTTAGAGGAGATTAATCATCTATGGGTAATGCAGACAAAGCTACGGGTTCGACTAAAACTACGGGCAAAACACCGACAATTCAGATAAAACTTACCGACGAACAAAAGAATGAATTGATAAAATTCATTAAAGCGACCGGCGAAGCCAATCTTGATGTTGGTGTCGTTTTTGATGCCGACGTAGCCAGAGGCGTCGTAAGTCCTGCCACCTTTATGGTTGGCGCGGCTGTTTAGCCTTTCATTTAATAAACTATTTTTCGTGCGTCTTGATTAAGCAATACTTCGGACACTTTTTGAAAAGACATTTCCCGGAAGTTGTTGAAAACTAAAGAACCTACTTATTTAAATCAAAGTTAGCTCAACGCCTAAGTTTGATTTAAATAAAAAAAGGCAGTTTTATCGTTTCAAAAGCCTTGATTTCATTGGGTTTCAAAAAACAAAAAACTGTCCGAAGTATTGATTAAGGTGAACAGAAATTTATTCATTTCACCTTTCAATGGGAGTGTGTTTTTATTCCTTTCTCCGTCGTTAAATGTGTCGGGAGGAGATAGTTTATTTATTTGTCAAAAAAATTTCTCTAAAGAGCCGTTATGAGAAGACCTGAAATCCGCATCAGAAAAGAGTCTTTCGGTTATACCCTTGTTTTCTCGGACGGACATATAGGATTTTACGATAATAATGTCGGAAATCTTTTGCTTAACGGAAGCACCCGCGAAGAGTTGGAAGAACATCGAATCGCCCACATTCCGATAACTCCTGATTTTCATTTGTCGGCTCCCTTAATGGTTTGGTTTGAGATAACCAGAGGGTGTAATTTGCCCTGCAAACATTGTTATGTCGCTGCCGGTCCGCAAAGAAAAAACGAGCTTTCCACCGAAGAAATATTTAATATACTCGAACAACTTAAAGCAAGCGGCGTTTTTGCCCTCGTGCTGGTCGGCGGCGAGCCGATGATGCACCCGGACTTTCTTCCGATTCTGAACTACGCTCACAAACTGGGTTTTGTTCTGTCGGTGGCAACCAACGGCACTTACATTACTCAGGAAATAATTGATAATCTTCCGCGCGAAGAATGTGTCATCAGCGTCAGCTTGGACGGGAAGGCGTTCCAAAAGGAATTGCGCATTTTATCAACTTTTGAACAAATTCATGAACGGTTAATGCTGCTGAAGAAAAACGGTATCAAAACCGCTCTGATGACGACTACCACCAATCAAAATATTCACGAGATAGAAGAAATTTTTGAATACGCCCGCGAACACCGATTCTTTTTCGGCGGAGCGCCTTTCAGCCCAATCGGACGCGGAAAATCTTTTCCACAATATACGCCGACCGAAAAAATTGCCGAAAGGTCTGCCCGCTTGTATATTCAGGATTATTTACACGACGATGAGATGATGGCGGAGACGGGCTTATGCGTCGCTAAGTTTCTCTATGAATCATACAAACTCTCTTTTGCTATGAGACGTGAATTTTGCGGCATCTCGCTGGCGTATATATTGGCGGATGGCTCTGTTTATCCGTGTTCGGTTTGTGCTTCGACTTACAAATACCAAGCGGGAAATCTTCGAGAAAACTCATTTCGTGAGATTTGGGAAAACGGGTTCGGTAAAATCAGAAGCATTACTTTCGACGATTTCAAAGGCTGCGCGAACTGCGAACTTTCCGCTCCCGAGTATTTCTGCTCTTCAAGATGTCCGGTGATGTCTGAAGTTTATACTGGCGACCCGACTCAATGCGGCTCGAACGACTTTCTCAAAGCGACTCTCAAAAAAAGAACGGAACTTCTGAAAGAAATGAAGATTTATTAATCTGTTTTTTAATAATTATTTAAAGTTTGCCGCCACGCATGCCGATTGAGATTTTGACGAATCTTTAAACTTCAGGGAAATGCTTGATAAATCTTTTATTAAAATCCCAAAATTATTCGTATGATAGGTAGTAAATCAAATAATCGGTTGCTATTTGTTTACGGCAGTTTGAAACGCGGCTTTTCCCACCATCGCTTGCTCGGCTCGTCAAGAATTATATCCGTTTGTTCGACTTCCCCCGTTTACCGTTTGTATTTATTCGGGAAATTTCCGGCAATGGTTCGTGACGAGGCAAAGGGAGTAAGCATCACGGGCGAAGTTTATCTAGTAGATTCCAAGACTTTGCGGAGAATAGATATCTTTGAAGAAGTTCCCGATGTCTATAAACGTGAGATCGTCCACATAGACAGTATAAATCGGGTGGTGGAAACGTATATTTATCAAGCCAGCATCGAACGTCTTTTAGAATGCGGAAGTTTATGGAACGGCTCGATTAATTCCTTGAATTACTCTCTTGATCTTTGAAGTCTAATCTGTCGCAAAGCACTCCAAACGCAGAAGCTATGTCGGAATCGGTTTGGCGCGGAATGTTACGAATTTCCAAAACCAACTTGTTGTTTCTCACTCTGAATCTGGTCCACCACCACACGTAAGTTACGAAGACATCCAAATCCACGTTCATATTCTCGTCTATCATTTGCGGAGGCTTTTGTAAATAAAGCCCTCCGCCGTTCGAGTTCATATAAACCCGCAAGGAAGCAAGCTTTTTTATATAATCTTCGAAATCTTCCGGCGGCGCACCGAATCTTTCCGATTCATAATTTGCCCGCGAAAGCGTCATAAACTTATTCCAGTAATAGAGTGATTCCGGCAGCGGATAATTTTTTTCTTTGTAATAAGAATTGATAATTTGAATGGCTCTGATACCTTCTTCGATTGACGTTAAATCAATGTTATAGTGAATCGCCGCAATGTGTCCCAGATAATTAATCGCCGCGCTGTTAAGCTCTAAATAAAGTGCGTCCATCTCGGTAGATTCAATTAGCGCGTGAGATTCGTCGCCGTCGGTATAAGTGAATAAAGGAGCGGCTTCGAGCTTGTCGGCGGCGCGATAAAATTCCTGCAAACGAATCATTGTCCTATCGAATAAAACCTCGCACCGAGAAACCAATTCGACCGGAGTTACCAGCTCGAACAGATTCCATCCGACATCGTATTTTAGTATAAAACCGTCTTTTTTTATTTCTCCATAGGTCTCCCGGAATTTACCTTTCAGTTCCCATTTGAAATCCTCAATTAAGCTTAAAAGAATATTTTGAGACGTATCTCTGGAAATAATTTCTTTTGTAATTTCGTGAACTACGAGCGTTTCTATTTCCAAACCAAATTTTCTGTTCGCATAAGTGCTTGTCTCGGCTTCTTCGAAATAATTTCTCAGTAATGAAGCCGCCGCCAGCGAGAATGTTTTTTTCATAATAGTTCAGCAAAAATATCTCAATTGATTATAGACAACTATTGTAACAACAATGGTCGGATTCGGATTCAAAAATTACATAAAGAAAAACGTTGGTTTATCTTATTCGAGATGAAACAGACGGTTAAACCGCATTTCCATTTTTTTCGCCGCCTCCCAATCTGGGGCTATGATTAAATAACGCAGACGATTGTCAACGGGAACAGTGTAAGCAGGTAATATCACGCCCTGTTTCGTGACTGGAGAATACATCTGACCGGAAGAACGCAGGATGGAAACAATTTTTTCAAAACTGATTTTACGTTTGATTAACCCGCTATCGTAAATCCAAACAACGCTTGCTAAAGTGGTTTTGCCGACCAGTTTTGAAACTAATTCATACAAAGTCGTTCCTGCGGTTCGGCGAACATTGACTTCGGTAAAAACGATTTCTCCGTCAGAAGTTATTCCGCCGTCTAAATCGAATATTCCTCTGTATCCTAAACTTTTTAAGTGATTGCCGAACGCGACTCCGGCTTGACGAAGTTTTTGCTCGATTGTTTCGGAAATCTCAACGGGCGGAGTAATAATGCCGCTGAATAAATTATTTTTAAAATTTTGGTCGCAAACGTAAAGCGGTTTTAATCCTTCGTCTTCAATCGAAAATTCGACGCTCGGCGACATCTTGAGTGCCAGAAACACTTCGACGACGTATTTTTCCCCTTGCGGGCTGAAAAGTTCGAGATGCGAAGCGATACTATTTTTGATTTCGGCAATCGAACCATTCCTGATTATCAAATTACCGTATCCGTTCGACGAACGGTCAAGTCTGATGATGACTTGATTATGACTTTTCATTAACCGGCAGGTTGCCTCAATAATTTCATCATTTCCCCGGCAAGGGCAGCCCGGTGGTATGTTCAAACCCAATTTAGCCGCGAGGTTGCGAAATCCTGTTTTACTATTTAGCTCATATATCTTGTCAATCAAAGATTTTGAAGGATATTCGGAATATCCTTCAAAATCTATTCCGAATTCTTTGCCCATTTCCCACAAATCGTAATCCAAAGCGTAACAATTGATTTTAGCTTTGGTTTTTTGTAAATAATTCAGGACGAAATCTTTTAATTCTTTTTTTTTCAATGCGTCGCTCAAAGGCGTCGTTAGGGAAGTACCGGCGGCTGCGACGGTTACTTCAGCTTGATTGACCGAAATCGTTTGTTCGACATACTGGCGGAAAGACGAGTTTATGGGAGAGGCAGTAACTAGTGCGTCTCCTTCTCCAGCCAGCCAGAGTTTTCGTTGCGCCAAAACCGCTAAACTGTTTGAATGTTCGGGAACGGGAGAAGGTAGCATTAGCTGATTAACCGTATTGCCCCAGAACAGGGTTTTTGAATTTTCAGGACGGATTTTCATGCTGAAAAGAAAACGTATTTACTTTTGGAGGTCTTTATAAAAATGTTTTTGATTATGAATATCTTCAATTATGTATTCCGAATCAGCTGTTTCCTCAACGTAATCGGGACCAATCGGCACTTTTCCATATCCGCCCGGAATGTCAATGACGTATTGGGGTTGACACAAACCGGAAAGCCGCCCGCGAATCTGTTTCATCAGTTCCTGCCCTCTTTTGATTGAAACCCGAAAATGATTTGTGCCTTGTGCTAAATCCAAATGATGAAGATAATAAGGCTTGATTCTGTTTTTTACTAATTTCCTGAATAATTTTTCCAGTATCTCAGCCTCGTCGTTAACGCCTTTTAATAAAACCGTCTGACTTAATACCACTATTCCATTGTCGGTAAATTTTGAGCAGGCGGCGAGCGTTTCTTCCGTTAACTCGTCTGGATGATTACAATGCAGGACTATATAAATCGCGGATTGCCCGAGCAATCCTTTTACCATTTTCTCCGTTATTCTTTCAGGTTCGGCGACAGGATAACGAGTATGAATTCTGATAATCTCAATATGAGGAATTTTATGTAAAGATTGCATTATGCGGTTTAGCTTGGAATCCGATAAAATTAAAGGGTCGCCGCCGGATATAATAACTTCCCAAACCTCTTCATGATTAGCAATATAATTTAAGGCATCATCCAGCTCATTTGCTCTCAAACTTTCATGACCCTTGCCGACAAACTCGCGTCGAAAACAAAATCTACAATAAACAGGACAAAGGTGAACCGGTTTTAATAGTAACCTGTCGAAATACCGATGTGTAATGCCTTTGACCGGAGTATGCGAAACGTCGCCAATAGGGTCCGACATTTCTTCGGGGAGGACTTCAGTTTCCTTCGGCGAAGGAATAAACTGGCGTTTAATGGCATCATTGTTTGTTGAGTTGATGAGGCGGACAAGCGTTGGTGGAATTGCAATACTAAAAACGGAATTAACTTTTTCAATGACTCGTTGTTGATCGGCTGGAATCAGATTTTCATCCACGAGTTCCTGACTGTTTCGCAAAGTCTTCTGTCTTTTCGGGATGATATTTTTATTCATACTCGTAGATTTCGTTAATAACTCAATGATTTGTTAAAGAATAAATTATTTTACCTTTATAATCTTCCAAAAGGCATCTCGGAAATTTATCGGAGTCGTGATCCATCACGAACGTACAACCGTATTTATCTCCTGAACAATCATAAGATATTAAACTCTCGATAAAAGCCGGAATTTCGTCGAATCTGTCGGCATAATTTGTTTTCAAAATATTGATAATATTCGTAAAGTGAAAATGTTCGTCGCGTGCCACGTTTTTTATCCATTTTAATAGGTTATCGTTTCCCATCGAAGAAAAAAGCGCGAAATCCATTTTGCAGGAATTAACGGTAATAATTTCATCGTAAGCCAGAACAAGACATATCATAAACTCGTCTTGTAAAAACTCTTCTATATAACCGAAATCTACCGACCGATTGATGGCTTCCTCGTGAAGAGTGTCTTCATTAAGTCCGGTAAAGAGCGATAGTAGTCTTCGATAACCGATATAGTGATTTTCCTCGTCTTTTTTCCAGACCCTTTCAAATACGTCGAATTCGTCCGAAAAATGCAGACCGGATTTTCTACGCTTTTTTAGATAGTCGCAAAAATTTTGAGAATCAAATTCCGTCAACATATCGAATTTTAACAAATCGGTTGCGGAAGTAAATTCCGATTCTGGGAGTTTAATATCATTCTTTGTGATTCCTTTCAGGACTTCCAAAGAATTCCAAGGTTTTGAAAGCGGAAAATTATTTTGATCCATATTGTTGTTAATATATTTATTATTCAGTCGGAAATCAAGATTTCCGACAAGCACTACGACAAAAATAGATAAAACAAAAGCGCATCTTTTAGCCGTTTTGAAGAATACATTGTCAAATTACAAGCGTGGCGGTCAAAGACCGCCTCTAAACGGCGTAAATAGATTCGTCCGAACTTTTGGTGTAAAAGTTGTAGATTTCGAAATAGATGATTCGACTTTATTAGCGTACATTGCACGCAGGCGGGAAATTTCTATAATCAAATTTCTCTTTGAGCAAGATAGCTTATGATAATCTGTTGAAAATTTGGCTGTGATGTCCAATATGAGAATAGTAAAGAAAACGGTCGTTTTCTTTACTAGACATTATTTGAAATAAGTAAAATCAGTTAGACTATGTAAATGTTAAAATATCTTGAGTTAAAAGAAAAGCCGAGAGAATTTCTTTCAGTTACGAGTTTAACTACTGAAGAATTTCAGGTTTTGTTGCCAACCTTTGAAAAGTGTTATCAACTTTTGTCGCCAGCGAAACCGAAACCGACCCAAAAGCACAAACAACGGGCAAGCGGTGGCGGAAGAAAAGCAAAATTGTCGAACCTGAGCGACAAATTATTGTTTATTTTGGCGTATCAAAAAACCTCTCCGTTGCAAACCATGCACGGCTTACATTTTGGTTTGAGTCAAGGACGAGTCAATTATTGGGTGCATCGCTTGTTGCCTGTTTTGCAGATGAGTTTGGACGAGTTGGGAATGAAACCAGAGCGAGTTGGCAAGAAAGTTGCGGATTTAAGTTCAGCGAGTGAAGGCGGAGCAAACTTGAGTCTTGATGCCTCTGAAAGACTGTTGCAAAGACCTGTCAATGATGACAAACAAAGGGAAAAATATAGCGGAAAGAAGAAAACTCACACGGACAAAAACCTTTTGTTGGTCAATGAAAACACGCGCAAAAGTGGTCTATTTGAGCGAAACGGTGGAAGGCAAAAGGCACGATAAAAAGTTAGCCGATGAAAGCAAAATCAGCTATCCAAAAAACGCGAGTTTGACCCAAGATACCGGATGCGCAAGGCTATCAGCCGAAAGATGTGCTGACGCAACAACCCAAAAAAAGTCAGAGGACAAGAACTGACGCAGATAGACAAATTCCTGAATAAAATTATTTCAAGTGTGCGAATAGTGGTTGAAAATGTGATTAGCGGAGTGAAACGATGTCGAATTGTGAAAGACGAGTTAAGACTAACGAAAGAGGATATTTCGGATGTTGTCATGGAGATTGCCTGTGGTCTGCACAATCTCCGAGTTACATTTCGACAACCAATGCAAACTATTGATATTACTAATGTTGAGGAATTATCTTATTTCAAATAATGTCTACTATTTTAATTGGTCAGTTCAAATGAAATGTCCATAAAAGTAAAGTGCACGAAAGGAATAGTTTTTCAACACCGTCGTATTTGAATGTTTTTCTTTTTCTTACCTAGTGATTGGCATAAATCATTGATTCTTTTTTTACTAGGTCTTCAACAAAATGTCTTAACTCAACAAGTTGATGCTTCGCATCACATTTCGGGCAACTAAAAATCTCATCAGCCGGGTATCTAATGTGTAAGCTACCAAGAGGATTTCCTTCAGCGAAATCAATTTGTATTTTAGTTTCAGTTTCGCAACATACCAATGACACATAATTATAATGGGTTTCAGCCAGTTGCCTCTGCCCCACCTCCATAAAATCCTGATAATTTATTGCTTCAACGCCATTATTGCGTGTTAGGTAGAGCATATCAATTCCTCCGCCCACAGTCGGTATTTCATTAAGTCTGGTTTGCTCTGAAACAGTAAAATTGATCAGGAATTCTGCTATTTTGATCATTTCCTGCTTGTCCATAAAGCGAAGCGGAAAATCCCCGCTTTGCAAAATGCTTAATTTTTCTCGAAGCATTGGCGGAACTGGACTCCCTATGATCTGGAAACCTCTTAACTTATTTTTTATCTCTTTAATTGCTTCACTAATAAAAATAACCTTCGCCTTTTCTAGGTGATCTCCAGTTCCTGAAACAAGAATTCCCCCGAAATCCTTAAAAAGCAGAACCGGATTGGGTTTAAACGGCAAATTGACATGATAAGCCAAAACTTCTGGAGCCCCTTCATTATATCCGACAACGTAGATATTGTTAGATTCACCTTGAACGAACTCCTCTTGACCGTATTTATAATTTGGTGGATTTCTTTCATATAATTGACTCAGTGCTTCAGCGTAATCATAAACTTCCCCCTTTTCGTTAGTAAGCAACTTTTCTATATTTTTAATCAAATTGTGACATCTGATCGAACCATCACCCGAATATGCGAAGGCTACAAAATTATGAGGCGGTTCATAAAAATATATTTTTTTAGTATCGTCAAAATGAAGCATACCTTCGGGGAAGTTTTTAAATTTTTCTGGATCGGCTAAAATCGGGTGGATGAATGAGCCACATCTTCGGTCGGCGGCGACAATAATTCCGTGTTGAGAAGCTAATATGATATTTAATGACATAGATTACTATCTAAACTAAAACTCTTTAAATAGTCAAAATATTATACAAATGTTGGCTGCATTTTAGTGTCGTTTATCTCATGACTGGCTCGGACACGTCCTTTCTATTAGACAAAATAACTGAAGCATCTAATCAAAATTACATTTTTTAACTTTTCAGTCATTTCTTGACTCCTGAAAAGCCAGAAAATTAATTGTAATGACCAGTATAAATTCTTTCATTTTCTTACAGCAGAACAAAGTAACAAAAAGAACGTTTTTGTTACTTTGTTCTGAGCTTAAAATCATCTGATAACCGTATCTGCTACTTAACATAAAGTAGATTCTAAGACGACAAAAACCTCAATCGCTTGTCTGATTCCAACCATTTATTTACGTCACACCATTTAGACCTCTAGGGCGGTTACTTTAAGATTATCGGACTCAACTCTTTTCAGTTTTCTTAATCCTTGCTACGCTTCATTCAAATCGTTACAAATAGGAGGTTTAATAAATATGGTCGATTTAGACATCGCCGAGCTGCGTTCAAAATTAGATTTGACGGGCAAATATGTTGATTTCAGTGTGCTACGCACGGCATTAACCGTGCATAAAGTAACAATTGATTTGGATATAAATCTTTCTGATCCGAATAAACAAGGCGAGTGCCGCGCTCAATGCCCGAAATGCGGGAAGGAGAAAAGCTTTTCGCTCAACATTAACACCAACCGCTTTAATTGTTTTGCCAAGGGATGCACCCTCAAGGGTGGGGGAGTGATTGATTTCTGCGCCAAACTCTACGAAGTCTCGGCAAAGGAAGCCTCGCACCTAATCGCCTATGCTTACGCATTCAGCCATACACTCAAGTGATGGCGCTCAGCGAAAGTCATCCGGCGAAAGAATCGGTTGGTGAATATATACCGACCGAGAGCGGGGAAGTGACGGAATCTTCTTCGGACCTATCCGAAGACACCCGCCAAACCGCCGCCTATCTCATCGCTTCGATCAAACACGAGCTTATCCAACTCGAACAACTCCTGATTTCCCGCTAACTGAACTCGTCCAAAAACGCTTTGTTTTGATGCCCGAATTTTGAGGCATCAGGGTCTTGGTCTGCCTGCTTGACGGCGGGCAGCTTACAGAAAAAAGAGAGGTTAGACAGGTTATGAATAGGCTACCGGAAACCACGTACAGACACGGTCGGCTGCAACTTGATGAAAACGACCAAAGCAAGGAAATGTGCCACGAGTGCGGACAATCGGTCCGCGCCGGGTCGGGAAAGTTTATTAGCCGCGTGATTGATTCAGGCGGTGACAAAACCCGAACAGAAATAGGCAAGCCGCATCCGGAAGGTGACTATATGTGCGCCGAATGTGAAGCGGAACAAGACGAGCAGCCCGGAGAAGTGCTGCAATTCCCCGTTCAGGCAGGGAAAAGGAGTGTAAAGATGGACTGTAAATTGTGCGGATTACATATTCTGGCCACGATGCAAATTATATGGGGCGGTTATCCATACCACCCCGATTGCATCGGTGAAGCCGTCGCCCGAAAGAGAGCCGAAGGTGAGCAAAGACTCGGAACCATTGAAAGTTTCGAGGAAGAGTTTCCCGGCGGCATTAACGAGGATGACTTCGACGAATTCGAGGATTATGAAAACCAGGAAATCGAAGAAGAAATCGAAGATTTCCCGGATGTGTCCGATGACGTGCTGATGCAAATCCCGATTTCAAAGAGTACCGGGCGCGTGATTATTCCTGAAGTCGTCGAACCGCTTCGGCGTGAAGTTCATATCAACGATGTGGTCGCTTCGGTCGCCAGAGAGTTTATAGCTGGACGCTCAATCGAAAAGGGAAGTGTCGGAACTTTAATCGCCGGAAACACGACAACGCTGATTAATCGGGGTGCGCTGAAACATCTGCCGATACCCGAAGCGACGGCGACGCATCAGCCGATCGCTCATCATTCGCTGGTCGAGCAGATCCACGAGTGCCTCTCTTACCGCCGCTTGTCGGTTGTCAGAGAAGAATACGCCGTCTCTCCCGATGGGATGAAGATGTTCGGCTTGCTCGAATTAAACGTTGAATACTCGGGTGTCAGATTTGCTATCGGACTTCGTAATTCCAATGATAAGTCAATGCGAATCGGTCTGGTTGCCGGCTACCGCGTCACGGTTTGTGAAAACAAAATGCTGACCGGAGATTTCAACCCGCTCCACGCCAAGCATTCAAAGAACTTTAATTTGATTGACGCGGTGTCGGTAGCGGTTGACCGGGTGCAGAGGAATATCGGCAGGGTCGAGGAAAACATCGAGTTCAAAAAGAACTACCGGCTCGATGAGGAATCCGCCAGGAATATCATTTACCGGGCGTTTCTGGTTGACAAATTTCCGATGAGCTTGATGCGCTCGGTGCATCACGAATATTTTGTCGCTCCGAGCTATGAGGAATTCAAACCGAGAAATTTATGGTCGCTGGAGAATTCATTTACGAGCGTATTCAAAAAGCTAAAACCGGTCGCTCAATTTGAAGCGACCGCCAAACTCGGCAAATTCCTTGCCGCATACAATGAGGAGGTGTTCGGCAATGATTAAGCAAAGGGAACTCGCCCTTTTGATTCAAAAGGGGATGGAAGAAGAAAATGTCACCGAGTCGGAAAGCTGCTTTTTCGAGGATGTGTTCGGCAATTTTCATGTCTGCGCTCTCGGCGCGGCGGTGGTCGGCAAATTCGGCTCAGCCCGCAAAGCCTATGAACGGGTTGAAGCCGAAAGGGAAGTTCACGTTGAACTAGAAAGCAGGGAACTGGTTTTATTCCCAGAATATGTGGACATCGCCGCCGCTCTTCTGGACATAGATTTCGATCTGGCGGAGGCGATTGATAAAACGCATATGCTCGGCGCGTCGGCGACGGCTATTACCCAAAGACTCGGACAGGGAACTTTCCCGTATTAAAAGCCCAAGCGATAGATTTCTCTATCGCTTTTTTATTTGCTATTTATTCGTAAAAACTGGTTTTGCCTCGTATATTAGGTTTTGTCTCAATATTGATTAATATTCTCCAAAAAGTATCTGCAAAGATATTTGGCTATGTGCGCTAGAAATTAGAATAGTAAATTTTTCCAGCCATAATTGACAGGTATTAGAGGAGCATTAATAAAATAATTCTTGGAATTATGAAAAAGGTTGGATAAACTTGTTTCGAGGTATAACGAAATGGACTTTTATTTTTTATTGTTTTCACTCGTCTTTCCGCGGATTGTTCTGCTCGTGTACTTTCTGATGGAACGGTTTCCGCACAGCACAATACCCCTGTGGGGCGATGCTCTGCTCGGCTTATTTATCCCGCGCATTTTGATTCTAATTTTTATTTACCAAAATATGGGATACAACAACATCTGGTTTGCAGCTCATCTGGCGGCTTTGATTTTGACTTATTTCACAGGCGGAACTAAAACCAGTAATTGGCGCAGGCGAAGACGAGAACGACAATAGTTATTGAATTTTGTAAACAATATTGATTATTCACTATTACAAACTGCTTTATTAGAGCGTGTCTTCACTTTTATAATTTATTCGTTCGGATAAATATTCAATCGCTCTTAAAACTTTCTCGACATCTGCTTTCGTTGCCGGACGATCCAGATTCTCATCAATCGGTTCATAAATTGGATTGCTCATTTGTTTAGCTATTTTAATTGTTTAGATTTGTATTATAGCATTCCGCGTTTTCTATTTTCCGGTCATCTTCATCAAGGGTGGGTTGCCGCCGAATGCAAGAAATTTTGCGTTTCTTGCATTCGTGCCGAAATCTTAAAAAATTAAGTCTAAGATATAGCCGGAAACAAATCCGAGCAGTAAAAAGGTGGCGGCTAAATACAATTTCTTTTTCATAAATTGTATTCCTTTTTCAGCTCGGAAAACGGCATCGGCTTGAAGTCATAACTGACCAGTAGGGGACTCTGCGTATCTTCCAGCTCTGAAAGCCGGAAGTAACCCCACTCGTCAAAATCGCCGTTCACGAATCCGAAAAACAAGACATCTCCGTCATCGCCGATTTCACACTCTGAGGCATACCACCGCCAGTGAAATTGCAATAAGCTCATCTCCAGGTAGATCGTCGGATCGGGCGCATCCTCCTGCGTGTAGAGTGGCGGAATGCCTCGCCTTTTAATTTCGGCGGTAAGTCGGTTGTCCATTGTTTTTTGGATTACTGGTCTGTTTGGCTTTCAAGCCGTTGTGGTAGCTTGCCAGCACTTTGCGCTTTAAGAGCTGCTTGCTCTCATTAAAAGCTAAATGCAGCACTTTGGTGTCGCCGCTGGCGATGGCGTTCTCAATCGGCTCGAAAATGGTGAAATCAAGCCATTCTTCGAGTTCCGCCATATAACCGGATTGATTGCCGGTGCTGGCTTCTTTGTGTGCCGTTTCCGTTTCCGGCTCTCTTCTGGTGAACATTGTTTGTTCTCCTTTCCTTGAATGCTTTGGGCATTCTTAATTTTTTTCGGCGCGGCTTCATCTTTCTTCCCCGCCTTACCTGTCTCTTTGACGGCGGACGGATTCCTTAACGTGTCAGCCGCCTCTCTGGCGGCTTAGGGCTTGTCCCTTGACACGCTAAGGTGTCCGCTAAACTTAATCCGGGCGGGGAAGAAAGATCTGGGTGGGTTCACGGGTGACCGGAAAATAAAAAACTACCCGTTTTACAAGTAGTCTTTAAATAGCTATTTCGACGTTTGAATAGGTGAATCAACAGGCAATCAAAAAATTGTTTGATTGTCTCTTTTCGCTTTTAATCTCGCCATTCCTCGTTTTTTGATTTCCTCGAAATCGGCATGTGTAAACGGGGTTGACTTGCTTTCCAAGCGTTCGAACAACAATTCTTCGAGTTTCTGATTTTGTTCTTCTTTTTCTGAGCGGTCTTTGTCCATAGCCATAATTTATTGATAACCGAAAAACCCGTCTATTCTTTTAATCCCTCAAAAAAGTCGTCAAACTCTCCTTCCGCATCGCGGCTCCCGTGCAGCACATGATAAATCTCCACGCCGCCCGCAATAGGGAAATAGTAGATATGATATTTTTTGAACGGGAACATTCGCATCTCGACAATAAAATCGTCTTGCCGTCTGCCGATTTCCTGATTATCCGCCAACAGTTGAAATTTCGCGGCAAAATCGCGCATAAATTTATCGGCGGCGGATTCGTTATATTCCGAGATATAATGCCAAATATCGTCCAGGTCGGCTTCTGCCAATGGCGCGATTGTAAATTTTGCCATCGCTATTTTTTTGCTTTCCGGGCTTTTCCGCGATTAATGACGGCTTCCGCTAAGTCTTCGGCTGAATCGTAAACCACGCCTTGACCGCGTCTGATTTCCTCAACGCCCTTCATCACTTCGCGGCGTACATCCTCGCGGCGGATTCGCCGGAGTTCATCCTGTTCTTTGAGCAGCCGGAGAGCTTCGCGGACGACTTCCGAAGCCGAATTGTAATTGCCCGATTTGACCTTTTCGTTGACTAAAGTTTCCAGTTCGGGCGTTAAAGATACGTTCATATTCATACAGCTCCTTTCGAGGTAAGAATAACGAATACGTCAATTCTTGTCAATGTTTGTTATCGGAGGATATTTAGGGTTTGATTGTAAAAATGCTGAGGGCAGAGTAATTTCTTATTTCACTCTCGCACCCGCCCGTCGAAACGAATGGAGTAATAACAATCAATAAATCATCATTGAGCAGCTGTTTTACTTCGAGCGGTATATCTAGGGTCAATATTTGAGATTTCTAAAAATCATCTCCTCTGGCGGAATTATAGCAGATTTGCGGAGACGTTAAATCCGAAAGCCTTGTGCCGGGCGGAATGTATTTGACAACTGCTATTCTTCCAAACCTCCAAAAAGATTTTCGAGTAATTCTTCAATTCTTTGGCAAAAAACTAATTTTCAAACGATCTCTAAAATTATGTAAGATTTTGTCGAAAAAAGTCATTACATATAAAGGCGTAAAAGATTGAAAATTAAATTTTCCCAAGTTGAAGCTAAATAGGGATTTGTAAAATTGCATGATTGGATTGTATTTGATTCCGGTTTCAACAAACATTACAGATTCTTACTTCAGATTCGTTGATTTGGAAAATAACCGAGTTACTTTTCTAAATTGTCAAACAGACCTTAGCAACAGTGACAGTCGAGGCGAATTGGGATTACGGTTTTCAAACTTCATTCAGTCAGAGCTGAAGTATAGTTCTGTTTGATCAACTATGACTGATTTATCAATCAGCCCAACCATTAATTCAATTGAAGAGAGCTTAATACTCTTCCCCGCATAGGAGGCAAATACAATGAACACGAAAGATCCATCAAGCAAAAAGGAAGCGAAACAAAGCAAGCTAGACAGCCAAAGTTTTCAGGAACCGCCGGCTCAGAAAGTTCGGGAGGTAACCGAGGAGGGTTTGGACGAAGAAGCCGGAGTGCAAAGTTACAATGAACCGAATATCGAAGAAGGTTTCAGAGAAGAGGCGGCGGCGGCAGAGTCGCAGGCGACAAACTTTGGTATAGACGAGAATCTTCTTCAAATAAAAAGAGAAATCGAGAATCAATTGCTGCAAAGCGTTGGTCAGAGTGCCGGAGCTCAAGCCGAAGATGCTTATGAAGGCGTTGGAAATATCGTCGGCGTCGGCATCGGTCCGGGACTGCCGTCGTCGACGGGACCGGGCGGCGAAATATTGAGCTCGAACAGCGAACCCGGAAAGCAGGTGTTAAATGTCTACGTGGTCGAACGAACTTCGGTTGACGAAGTTAAATCGGCGATTGTAGATTCGATGGGCGTGTCGGCGGCGAGCGGGGACGATGTTCCGGTTAATGTTATTGTCACCGGGCCGATTGACGCGCAGCCGCACCGGTTCAGAATCCGACCCGCTCCCGGAGGGGTTTCGGCCGCGCATTTCCGCGTTACCGCTGGAACTATCGGTTGTTTGAGCATCGGCAGGTCAGCTCCGCGCAATTCGCGGCTGATGATCCTCAGTAACAATCACGTCCTCGCCAACTCGAACGGCGGCGCATTCGGCGACTGCATCTGCCAGCCGGGTCCGTTTGACGGCGGCAGGTGTCCGGCGGATCAAATCGCCATTTTGGAGCGTTTTGTCCCTATCAACTTTGCCGGCGGGGTCAATTATGTGGACTGCGCCACCGGGTGGTGCTGGCCCGACAGGGTTCGTAAAGAGTTGGTTTACCTATCTGGCGGACAGCCGCAGTTTTTCAGAATCGGTAGCGCGCCGATTGCCCCCCAAATGAATATGGCAGTAGGCAAATCCGGTCGCACCACCCAACTGACTCGCGGCACAATAATTGACATCAGTGCCACTATTCGAGTGAATTACGGCGGTGGACGGGTCGCGCTTTTTAGCGACCAAATATCCATCCGCGGCGCGGGCGGCGCGCTTTTTAGTGACGGGGGTGATTCCGGCTCTTCAATCTGGACTTGGGACAACAGCCGGCGACCGGTCGGATTGCTATTTGCCGGCGGCGGCGGTATAACTTTTGCTAACAAGATGAGCAGAGTGGTCGCCGCTCTCGACATCAATCTGGTCACTTAATTGAAAATCCGAATTCCAGTCCCGGTTCTTGGGGTTGAAAATCAGACTGCTTATTTGCTTGCTCTGCAACAATGCCGTATGTAAAGCGTAAGGAGACGGCAGTAGGAGCAACGAGCAAGCGGTCTGATTACAAATGACCATCGACAAATCGGATTAACTTACAACAGTTGAAACTTCATCCGACATTCCCGGCTGGCGAAATTTTAATTCGGCAGGCAGCCGGGAATGTGACCGCTGCCCGAAGAGACAAAAAATTTAAGATTTCGATTGTAAAAAACAAAGATAAAACTGATGCGATGATTAGACGCGCTCATTTTATAAAATGCAATCGTAAATATTTGACCGTCTCATTGTAATTCTGATGGTTTACATCGCTTTTTTGGGCTAAATGAATTATATTTGTATTATTAGTCCGAGCATTATTTGTTAGCGGTATCAGTCGAGTTCGGTCGATTATTTGAAAACAAAACCGGACATTTAAGGAGTAGAGATGAATGAATTTCCATACGAAACAGCAGCTATGCCCTATAACCCGGACGAGCCTGCGGCAGACGACTCTACATCGTCATCGCCGATTATTGCGGTAAAGCAAAATCACGAGCGTGAGCTGATGGCAATTGACGGGGTAGAAGGAGTCGGAATCGGGAGAAACGAAATTGGGGATGACGTAATTCTTGTTTATTTGCGGGATGAAGAAGTCAGAAAACAAGTTCCTTATAACATTGAGGGTTTTCAAGTAAAGACACAAATTACCGGTATTATTGATGCCTTTAAGTAAAACTTACTAGAAGATAATAAAATAAAAGTTACGCAGTTGGAAGGGGCAAGTATCGTGGATTCGCCAGATAAGCTCGAACTGCATCTCGAACAATACTGGTTTTCGTTTCGTGCCAACTGACCTTTTCTTGCGAATAAAGCGCGGGTATCACCGCACGCAGTTCTTCCGGTAGCAATTGCATACTCTTTTAATGCTCTGGACAGGGTTTTAATTTTTTCTTTGGAGTAGGTATAGGTAAACGAATATTCACCTTTTCAGTATAGCAAGCTGATTGCCGCTTACCCGTTTGGTTCGCTCTTTTTGTCAAGCATCTCAAGTTCGTAGGCGAGTGCGTCTTGCGGGTTTTCCCAACGCCACAAATAACCGTATTTCTTCGGCTCGGTTTCTTCTTTTTTTAGTTTCTCAAGCCATTTAACGGCTTCTCGTTCGCCATTCACTTTTTTGGCGACTTTGTTTTTATTCGAGTCGCTTCGCAAATAGCGAATGATTAACGCCGGTGATTGGTCTGAGTCGTGTTGTTGCCTTGTTGCCATAATCGTTTTTCAATTGCTTTCTGTGATAATATACCGCCCGCATTACCCAATCACAAAACTTAATATCGGAGGAAAAATATCAATGAAACAAAAAACTTTTCATTTAAGCGTGATTTTTGGCGCGGTCGTTTTGGGATTTTTAGGCGTTCAAAATGCGCTTGCCTGCGGGGTTGAACGCTGGAACATAAAAGTAGCGCAAGATCAGCACGTTAAGTATTTCTTTCAAAGAAATGACATCTTGACCGGCAAACTTCAGCCGGTTCAGAGAACAACGATTGAAGATTTGCATAATCAACCGTATCCTTTCGCCTCGTTGCGCGGCTTTCCGCCGAAATGGTCTTACGATTTGCGGGCAGGTCAAGCCGAGTTCCGCATCTGGCAGATAACGGCGGTTTTAACGAAAAAGAAAAACGAGGATGATGAAGATTACCACCTTGTTATCAAAGACGGCGACCGCTTCTTGGTAGCGGAAATTCCGTCGGTAGCGTGCGTCGAAAGCACAATCGAGCCGCTTAAAAGTATGATACTCAAAGCCCGCAGCGATTTCGACGAATGGTTTGCCGGACAAACAAGAAGAACTTTTAATCAAAAAGTTCGCTTAACGGGTCTCGGCTTTTTCGACCGCGTTCATGGCGCGGAAGGCGCATCGCCAAACGGTATTGAACTGCATCCCGTGATAAAAATAGAATTTCTCAAACGATAATTAAAATTTCGGCAATTTGAAGAAATGCTTTCCCTCGCGCGTCGTCGAAACTAAGGATGCGTAAATTATCGTGTTCTGAATATTGGCGCGTCTGAGCCATTCCTGCACAAAACGAATATCCGTTTCGCCAGTGTCGAGCAGGTGAGTGGCTGTCATAGGGTTTGAGAAGTGTTTTGTCTGATAACATATTTGCCTAAGTAAGTAACAAAAACGTTCGTTTATGAGAACCAGTTTTTGACTTTGTTGGAATTAAAATAAATCTTTTGTCTTATCCTACTATAAAACTTAAACAGTCAACCTGTTGTATAATGTTTCGCTGAAGAAACGCTGTTAATGAGGTAAATAATGAATAATAAACGACTTTTTAGTAATGTAGAAATTTATAATGTTTTAGTGCATCAAAAAGCAGAGATAAAAAAAGAAATTTATGCTGTAATCGTAAGCGATGATGCGAGCGTTCGTCGCGCTGTAAGTGTAGGCTTGCAGATAGGTGTCGTCGTCGCGCTTGACTAATCGCAAACGGTTCGCCGCGTCATACTCGAACTTCAACCAATTTACTTCGTCTTCCGAGAGGGCGCGGGTTTGATTGCCCGCCGCATCGTATTGAAATCCATTCGTGGTGATTCGGTTGGAAGTTGTGTTATATGACAGATTGGCAATGCCGTCTCGCGGAATCGAACTGCCGTCCGCCGCCACGCCCGAAGCGGTTACGCTTTCCCGGTTGCCGTAGCGGTCATATGAATAATTTTGCGTCCACAGATTATTGCCGCCCTTGGCTTTGGTCAACCGTCCGAGCGCGTTGTATTCGTATGGTGTGCCGCGTTATAAACAAACCAGTTTCCCGCAGCCTACGATCAGCAATTTCACCTCTTTATAAAAAAGTTTTTTATAACCTCGATTTATCTTAATTTTTATTTAGGTTTTCATAGCCAGATCGGTTTAACTCACAAGACAAACTTATTCCGAACTGTTTTTTTATATTAAAGCAAATATCGATAACTTTCTCTCCTTCAACCCTGAATGGAGGATTATGAAATGTTGCTTTCTCATAATAGCTACCTGTTTTAATCTCCAAAATTATTGCCTCTCCATCTCGAGTACCAAGATTTTTAGTATCTGATTTCAATCTTAAAGGAAGAGTTAGCCCACTGGCACTTAAAAAATCTTCAAAACTTTTCCAACCCGATGTCGGAGTATTCAACTCAATTTTGCCATAAAAAAACTTTCCCTTTCGATTGTAGGTAAAAATAATAAAGGATGTTCGGTAGTTGTTTTTTTTGTTTAGAACAAACCATCTTGATTTTGCTAGTCCGAATCCAACAATGATTCTTATTTCTGTTTCATTTTCTAAAAGTGTTGCGTCTTTCAGAGGAATTAATCCAACTTTTTCTGCTTCTGCCTTGATTGCTTGATCTGGTATCAAGATTATATCCTTACTTTCATTTTTTTCATCAGTCAAAAATCTACTGCTAGGACTTTCATTATTTGTTGCAGGTTTCCAAACAATATTAGAACACTGACTAAAAAGAATAGTAATTATAAAAATACTTGCAAAAAAATACCTCACCATATTGTCCTTCCTCACTTACTTTTAGCTTAAAAAATATATTAACAAAATTATCTTGCGATACGACAATTATCCTTTCCTCCACTAAGGACAATTATTTGTGTTCTCGTAATAATAAGCTCATCTCCACTACCGGCAGCGTTGAGATCAGTTTGCGAAGGAGTATTTGGATCGTCCATTGTAAATATCTCCCCTCCATTTTCTTCTACGGTTTGCCCGTTTTCAAAAGGGTGCGTATGGTATTTATAGTCCACGGTTAAGCCTAGATTTCTTATTGCTTCATCTCCTACTGTCTGTTTTCGCCCATATATCCAGCGTCACTTGTCGCCTTCTAAAAGGCTCCCTGTTAGGATTGGGATAGTCCTTTCTACTAATTACTTTTCCATTGTTGCTAACGGAAGCTAAAACTCCAGAAACTTCATGACTCTTTCGAGGATTATTAGGTCGAGATCTTTTCCATGCATCTTTTATTGCCTTCCTAAAAACAGGACGATTCAAAACCCATCGGTGATAGTCACAACCTGATCTGGAATCTTGTTTTTTTCCATTTTTAGCAAGACTGTTCGCTACCGCCCCGACACCGGTGTAGATGCCGAACCAAGCACCTGCCTTATGTGCTCCTGTGCCGTCGCTTATGAAATTCCCCATTCCGATTTTACCCGCTATGATGCTTCCGAAACCCGTGACAATCGCTATCAGTCCGAATATCATGGCTGCCTTTCGATACTTTTGCACCTAGTTACGCGGTTTGACACTTTCTCTTATCAAATAAACCTCATGAATCAACTTACGTAATGAAGCTGGAAATCTGGATTGGTCTGAAATATCTATGGTGGTGATATTATTTTCATTGATGATGATTTTCTTACTAATACCATCTTCCTTATAAATAATGGTAAATTTAGCCCTAACATCAAGCAGCAATCCAGTCGGTTTATATTCCTTTTTAATACTACTGTTAGCTAAATCTTTAAGTAGTAACTTAAACTCATAAAAAGCCTCTTTTGAAAGAGCGGCAGGACCTCTTCTCTGAATAAAGAAATCTACATTGGGCGGGACTACTTCTCGTCGTATACGTATTTCTTCGTCAAATTCCACTGTTCCTTCGTCATTTAGCCTAAAAAGTAAAGTATTTCCCTCTATACCAACTGACCCTTCAACTTCCTTCCAAATCTCAACAATAGGATTCTGGGGGGGGGACTCAACTTCCTCAAATTTATCTACCGTTACCAACGTATTTTTGCAACCATATACTGAAAAAGCTATTAGTAAAAATATAACAAGTTTTTTTTTAATAAACATTTTGTTCAAATTTTATCTCATCTTTGTGGGGTAACCCCAAAGCAATCTTTAAGAATTTTAGTGTTATGCTCATCAACTTCTATTATATTTTTATGATCAGAACCGCTTAGATGCAAAAGTTCATGAAGTATAATAAATTCTCGTGTTCTCTGAGAGTTCATTCCAGTTTCTCTGGTCCAACCTCCAACTGATTTTTTGAAGAATTTGTCGCCAAAATATATCGTCCCTTCGCTTCCTTTCCCGACTGGCGCAATGGCAACATCAGACAGGTTAGGAAGATGTATTTTAGAAACTTTCTCTAAGACATTTATTGGATTTTCTGGACTCGCATCCATAATTGTCTTCAAGCATTTCGAGTTTTTTCTTAACCGTTTTAGAGTATTTTTAATTGTTGAACTAAGAATTTCAAGATTTTGTTTGTCATCCTGTTTTTTTTTGTTATTTCCTTCTCGAAGACTGTTTGCCACCGCTCCAACACCAGAAATTACAGTGTTAATGTAAATTCCATACCCGATTGAGATCGCCCGTTCTGAGAAACTTAATGTTGCCATTCCGATAAATTTATGAATTTTCATAAGAACACCAAGCACTTTTGCCCAAATGCCGATACTACCGGGTGCAACAACCATACTTAGAACCATAACGGCGATGCCTACCGCCAGAGCAATCCATTTGAATGCTTTCGCCAGCCATTTAAAGAGTTTACCAAAGAATAAACCGTCCGGGTCAGTGTGATTGATTGGATCGTTGCCGCAATAAGTGTAGAGATTTAAGGTTTGCGGTGAGCCGAGGGAGACCGCACTCATCTTTATTGGGTCAACTTGGGTGAATCTGCCTTGTTTGCTGTCGTAAGTGCGATTCACGGCGTAATCCAATCCCGTCGCCGCGCTTCGGTCATAGCTGGTGAATCGCTTGTTTGTATTCGCCGTTGATTCGGCATTTAACGCTGTCCCGAATGGCAGCGTCGTCTGCTCATAGCTTGTTCCCGCCTGCTGGTTCGTGATGATTCGCGTTCCCAATCGGTCGGGATGCGAATAGTCGGTTACTTCGCCGCCCGCTCCGTTCGGCGTTGCAGTCGAAAGCAGACTGTCGCCTAAGTATATGTAACTCTTTGTCCAACTCGGCGTGTTCGGTGTTGATTCCGTGTATTCCGAGAGCGTCGTGCCGCCGAGACTAGCATACAAAGTCAGGTAGTTTAGGCTGTAATCGTAACTGATGATGCGAGCGTTTGTTGCGCTGTAAGTGTAGGCTTGCAGATAGGTGTCGTCGTCGCGCTTGACTAAGCGCAAACGGTTTGCCGCGTCATACTCGAATTTGAGCCAACTCGTTCCGTCTTCAGCAAGAGCGCGGGTTTGATTGCCCGCCGCGTCATACTCGAATCCGCTCGTCGTGATGCGATTATTTTGTGTGTTGTATGACAGATTGGCTATTCCGTCGCGTGGAATCGCGCTGCCGTCCGCCGCTGCGCCCGATGCTGTGACGCTTTCTCTATTTCCATAACGGTCGTAAGCATATTGTTGTGTCCACAGATTACTGCCGCCTTTCGCCTTTGTTAATCTGCCGAGCGCGTCGTATTCGTATTCTCGATTTTTGTTGCCGTCGAGATTGTTGACGATTTTACTTAAATGTCCTGTTTTGCCGTTTCCTGTGCCGACGCTGTTCTTGCGGTCGTATTCGTAGCTCAAATCGAGCAGCGTTTGCCCGCTCGTCTGCGCCTTTTGATTGGTCAGAAGTCCGGTCTGCGGGTCGAACGTATAATTCTCTGTTACCTGATTCGCGCCCGCCGCGCCGATTTTTATCGTGGTCGTTTGGTCTGCTGCGTTGTAGATTATATTTCCCGCCTGTTCCGTGCCGTTGACTTTCAGCGATGTCAAACGACTCGCCGTGTCGTAAAAGTGTTCGACGATTCGGCGCGGGCTGCTCGTCATCCCATACTGCGCCGGATAACGCACTTCCTTTACGCGGTCGAGCGTGTCATACAAATAGCTCGTCGTCATCGGATAGCTTTCCCGCGCGGCTATCGTCTGCGTGTAATCCGAAACTCTGGCTTGCGAATCATAAACGTATTCTTCCTTCATCAAGCCGGGCGTTTCCACCTTTTTGATGCGCGACTTGTCGCCCGTCGTCATATATTCGTAGGTTACATTGTAGGCGGCTTGAATCGTTAAATTCGGCTCAAGCGGTCCGGTGGTGTCGTAAAACACCGCTTGCAGACGATTGAGCGGGTCTTCCGCGCCGGTTGCCAGATTATAATAAGCGTAACTGGTTCTCACACCCCGTGCGTCGGTTTTCTGTGTCAAGTTCGAGCGCGTGTCATAACCAAAAGCCTCGCTCCATTGTGCGCCCGTTTGTCCCGCGCCGACGAACGTCCCATCATCTTTTAACGTGGCGGTTTGCTCGGCGAGCTTCTGACGGGTTAATCTGCCCAAGCTGTCATATTTGAACTTGCGCTGCTGAACGTCTTGTTCAGTTTGCGTCAACCGTCCGAGCGTGTCGTATTGATATTTGGTAACGAGACTGTTCGGCGATAAAACCGAGCCGCTACTATTGACGGTTCGATCCGGGTTCGGTTCGACAACCTCGACCAAACGATTCTGCTGGTCATAGCGTCCCCAACGCTCGCGCCCCCAAGCGTCGGTAACTCTCATCGTATTGCCCGGCAGATTTGCCGCCGAACCCGGACGCTGTGCTTCATTGTAAAACGCTTGCGAGAAGCTGCCGTCCGGTTCGATAACCTTTATCGTTCTGCCTTGTTTGTCGTAAATCGTCTCAGACCATTGCACGGTGTCGCCCGTTCTAAAAGGGCGCGATTGTTTCCAAACTTGTCCGAGATTGTTGTATTTGATTTCGACGTAATCCCAAACACCGTTCGCGCCGCGCGATTCTTCGCGCTTTGTTTGACCAACACCGTTTAAAATTTTGACGGTTTTGCCAGCCGTTACGCCGCCCGCTTCAAAAACTTCTTCCGTGACGGTCATTGCCGCGTCGTCGTAACCGAAGGTTTGATACGCGCCGGTTGATGAGGTCGCTTTCGTCGGGCGAAGTGTGTCGGAATTATAGCTCGTCGTCGTAACTCTTCCGTCGGCATCGGTTGATTGGGTAATAAGTCCCGTTTCATAAGAGTACACGGCGCTTGTCGTAATGCGGTCGGGCGAATTCGGATCGCTTGCGCCGCGTGTCTGCGATTCGGGATAAGCATACTGGTTGGCGGAGGTATACTGAAAACTCGTTTGTTGGCAGCAGGCGGTTGAAGTTTTCGTCAAATTTCCCGTGATGTCGTAACTTCTCGTTTCGTCAATCGCTCCCGTCGTCCGATTTTGTGCGTCGGTATAAGTCGTGACTTTCGTGATATTCCCGCGCGCTTCGGTGCTTGGGTCATACGCGCTGACCTGATAATACTCAATACACTCGGTGCAAGGCACCGGCTCTCCGCACTGAAATACCCGCGTAGCACGACACGCTCCATTTGTTAATTCCGTCGTGTACGGGTCGTGCGTATAATCGTGTTGTATAACGCCCGGAGCAGGAGTGAACGGTTGACTTTGATAGTTGTCGTATTCGTAATCCGTCCACGAAGCAAACGTTCCGTCGGGATTTTCTATGCGGGTCGATTTCACCAAATTAAATATGTGCCTTCCGACGTAACGCTGGTCGTTTTGGTATTCATTAACCGTGCAGCGCAGCCTTGCTCCTCCGTTGTCGTAATCGCACGAACGTGCAACTTGATTAAACAGACTGCCCGTGTAATCGAATTCGGTTCTAATTTTGTGATTGTTCTCGTCGAAAATTTCCGTCCAATTCGGACGCGGTGATTGATAGTCACCTTGCAGCCAGTCGACGGTAGATTTACCGACTAGCTTGAACGTTCCCGTAAAGTTCGGCATATTCGGAAAAGTTATTGTGCCGCTCGGATCCGGCACATACGTTTCGTCTTGGTAAACAAGTCCGTCCTTAAATTTATTCGGGTCGGTGGCGGGAAGCGAGCTGTAGTTGTAGGCAAACTGCTTGCTGACTGCGCCGTTCGGCTGCTTCACGGTCGTTACGCGGGGCGAAGCATTTTGTTGAATGTCGTAAGTAGTTACGGCAGGCTCGGCAACATCCATTCCCGCCCAACTCTCCGTTAATTTATCGTAAATCGGAGCGTCCGACAGATTGCTTCCGTTGGTACGTCCGGTTTCGTTTGTGGCGGTCAACGGATAATTATAGAGGGCTTGCTTGGTCATTTGTCCGGCGGTGATGATGCCCTGCTCATCGGCGCTTGTCTGCCAATTCATTCCGCGTTGCTCGATAACCTTCGTGAGCATTCCATAAGACGAATAGGAATCCGTATCATCGAACCAGTAACCGGTGTTTGTCGCCGGATAGTAAACAGCATCCAACACCCAGGGAGAATTGTTGGCGATGGCGTTGATACCCGAAGCAAACGAGTAACCAAGTTGTAATTGACGATAATGAAATCTCACCAACGTGCGAGTTGTTTTGCTCACGCCCGGTTTCAGCAATCGCGGAGCGGTAATGTTTATCAAGCGATTGCTCGCATCGTAATTGAAACTGATAATCCGCCCCATTGTGTCGGTAATGGTTTCAAGCTGCGGTCCCAGACCATTCCGGTAGGTGATGGAAATGTAGTTTCCCTGGGCATCCGTAATCAATGTCGGATAGATATGGTCATTGGCAGGACCGTACATCGAATAAATTATCTGCGTTCCGTTCGGCAGATTCGCCCAGGCATAACTTGATTCTCCGGGATAAATCGAGCATCCGTAATCAATAAAACTGCCGTCGGTCGTGTTTCCCGTAAAATAAGTTAAGCCGCTGTTGCTCGAGGCTTGTCCTGTATAACCATGTCTGGTGCCGTCGGCATCAACCATCATACAGCCGCCCTGCGTCCCCATAAAAGCAACTTTGCCGAAGCCGAGCGACCAGCCTGGACCCGGAAACCCGCGGTCAATATCGTAGGTTAGCTCGGAGCCGGATTTGTTCCACAACCGCGAGTTGTAATTGAGATTCAAAGCCAAGTCAATGCCGCGTCCCGGAAGCGAGATAATCGGAGCCGACAATTGAAAGTTGCCGGTTCCCGCGCCGTCGGCGGCGGGCGTTCCCGGCGGATTGCCCGTCTGGTTGCCGGGGTCGCCCGCCGACTGCCAATTAGTATTGTTCCAACCGTTAACATCGGGCAACGCCATTTCGATTTTGGACGGTGTTCCGCCTGAGTCTTGTTCGTTAATTTCTTCCTTGACTAAAGTTTCGGATTCGCTTTGCACGGACGACTTGTTTGAACGTGAAGAAACTTCAATGGAGGAGGTTTCGGCTTGCGTAGCCCGATTCTGTCCTGGCGTCGCGTCCGGCGTAACAATCACCGTAACCTCTGCTTCTCGTCCCCTGCTTTTCGCCGTGATGATAAAAGTTCCCGCGAGTGACGATTTGAATTTTCCGCCGTGAAACCGGCGCGGCGCAAATCTGTTTTGGCTGTCGCGCATCCGCCAATCGAATTCGATTCCGCTCAGAGGCTCGTTTTCCGAATTATAACCGACGGCGGAAAGAACCAATAACTTGCCTTGTTTGACAGTTACCGAGCCGGGATAGATTTGGACTCTATCTATTCGATTGTTCTCATTTGGGCTTTTACTTAAAAGGAACGCTCCAGCAAACCATTGAGGAAAGTTAGTTGCCGAATTGCTTGATAAAAAACCGAATCGCACATCTTGGGCTATTTCTCCGGCTGTTCCGATGATCGTTTGTGGAGCTGCCGGAACGGTGTTGGTAAGGATACTGAAAACTATCAGAAGGCATAAAAGCTGACTGAGTAATTGTTGAAAACTTTTTCGCCCGGTGCGATGTTTTTGTTTCGTATTTACCTTTACTCGCGGCATAAAACCGGGTGCAATATTTTGTAAGACGCTTGTTCTATTTTTTCTGGACATTTATTTTCCTCAATTTTTGACTTTATTTGGTGATGCTTGTTGTTTGAAGGAAAATGATCGCTTCGGGTATTATTCCGTCTTCTTTTGCTATGCGACCTGACCGATGAAGGGCGTTATACTTTTTGCCGTTAATTGCAAAAACAAAAAACGCATCTTTCGGCTTCCTTAAACAAACCTCCAGCTTGTTTTGGAAACGAGATGCGTTAAGATGCAGATAGAAGTTAGGCATCTTTGGTGCAAATCGCGCCGATGATTTCTACAACGAGTCCGATGAGTAATTACCAGTTACTTTTCGGACTTTTCATTTTCAGATTCCTGTTTCGATTAAACTTCGGCTTGAATTTCTCTTGTTTTAATTATTTCTACTGATCGTAAAATACACTGAACATTCGGCTAAAAACCCAAGCTAAGAAAGTTACTCCTAATTATCTAACTTACTGCCGCCGGTTGTTTATTCCTTAAAAATTAAATTCTCTAAAACAATCGAGTGTCCACGTTGAGAAGCAAGAGCTGTCTGGTAAGGTAGGATTCGGAAAACTGAAATAAGATAACTTTATGAGCAACTTTAAAAATTAGTCAAGCCGAAAAGCAGTTGTTAATCAAGAGAAAAGATTGTGGTTAGAGGAGATTAGGACTTCTAAACAAAATTAAATCACTTGCTTTATCATTTTAGCTAATGTTTAGCGGTCATAAATACTTTTCTCTAAACCTTATTTTATTGTAAATAATCAACATTGTTGTTCCACTTATCGTAATGGTCGAGGCGGCAGACGGTATATTCTATTTCTATGGAAATACCTGAGACGAAGAAACAATCTTACCTGTCCAAAAAGAGTTCAAAAACGACCTTTTTGAAACAGATAATTCCACTTTCTAAAACATCTTGGCAAGAACATAAAACAGGTGTATTATCTCGGATAAAACAGGCAGACTGCCGAAAGCGAACGTGAAAAAAATTCAGAATATAATTCGGCTTTTGTCCGGTGTAATTTTGATAAGATAAATCTTTACAGTTGTTTAACAATCCGCATAAATTTTTTATGCGGAATTTAATTCGGTATAATACAAAATTAGGCGCGGAAAAACGCTATCTAAACGAAAACGGGGGATCAGAGAGTTTTAAGTTTCCTCTATCTCCGACCATTCAAACGCATAACTTTTAGGAGATAGCACATGGATAAAATTTTACTTTACTGGAGTGGGGGGAAAGATAGCACTATGGCATTTTATGAAGTTAACACAAACCCACGATATCGCGGATACTGCATCACTGATCTGTTAACCACATTGACTGAGGGTTACGATAGAATTAGTGGTCATGGAGTGCGTCGGTCTCTAGTGGAGCGTCAAGTTGCCTGCCTGGGGTTAAATCTCCATAAGACATATATCCCGAAGAGGGCAACGATGAGCGAATATGAATCTGTGATTGAGGAAGCGCTTCTCAAGTATCGAAGAGAGGGCACTAATGCCGTAGCGACCGGAGATATTTTTATTGAAAAACGAAGGATGGCTACTTTCAAAAAAATGAGGGTGAAGGGTTGCTTTCCGTTAATGTTGAAAAATTCGCGTGAACACGTCACGAGGTTTATAGATTTGGGCTTCAAAGCATATGTTGTTTGCGTTGACGCGGCAGCTCTCGACAAGTCATTCGCAGGAAGAATTATTGATCGGGACTTTCTCGATCAGCTTCCCACAGGCGTTGATCCCTGCGGTGAGAACGGAGAGTTTCACACTTTCGTTTTTGATGGACCGATGTTTAGGGAACGAGTAAAATGCAAGCTGGGTGAAGTAGTCACCAGGGAATCATTTTATTTTTGCGATTTATTGCTTGATGATTAACTTTAAAATCGAAAGGAGATGGAAGATGAGTACTTCTCAAATGAAAGTAGCGCAATTGGATAAGGTGCGGGAGAGCAGGATACGCGAGCTTGAGACGGAGTTGGGGGTTCAGGTTGTGGCATTACAGCCGGAAACACAACTGGCTCAGCTCTCGAACGAGCAGTCTCGGCGTTTGCAATCTATGGAAAGAGAACTGGGTGTGAGTCTGGTGGCTTATGAGTCGCCGGCACCACTCCAATTAGCCAGGTCATCGAAAGAGCAATTGAAGCGAATACGGGCGGTTGAAAAAGAGCTCGGATTTGTCTTAGTGGCTTATGAGCTTGCCCGACAAGAATCAAGTGATCAATATGTTGTGCAGGAGCAGATGGCGCGAGGAGCTAAGCTGTCGGAAGAGCAATTTAAGCGACTGCAAACGGTCGAAGAAGAATTGGGGTTGACCCTGATGGCTTATGATTCTACTCAGGCTGACACGGATGAATATTATCAACAGTAGTGTCATAAAACATTATCCCAAGTCATTCTTGAATCTATCCTTGTAAGAGTTTCATTTCAAATAGTGATAGACAAGGCTCGCTCGCTCCCGAAACCGTGCCTGACAGGTCGTGATACAAGTAGGTAAACAGACCAGTTAAGATGATGACAAATATTAGTGTTGGATTTCCTTGGGTTGTACCTATGAGAAGTGTCTAATTACGCGCAGTGGCTGAGAGATTTGCAAACAAGCGGGTCACGCGCCGAGATTCGTTTTCTCAACGCTTCAAAAGACTGCGAAAACGAAAACAACGATTCACTCGTCGTGCTGGTTCGCTACGGCAACACAAAGCTGCTGGTCACGGGCGCTGCCGAATGGGAAAGCGATTCTCGCTGCCAAGCCGCTATCCCTCGGATGCTGGCACGCTACGCGAGCGGCGATCTGATGGATATAGACATTTACAAAGTTGGTCATCACGGCTCTCGTAACGCAACTAACACGGCTTATTTGCGAGAGTTGACGCCCCGTATTTCCTTGATTTCAGCCGGGCATCATACTGATCGCAATGCTGACAATTTGCCTTTTACGGCTTTTCACTACGGACATCCGAGAAAAGATGCTGTTGACCAGATAATCGCTGCAACAACAGGTTCACGCCCAGCAAAACAAGGTTACGTGCTTGACCGTGTAAGAGGAAATCCCATTAACATAAATCTGACTAAGGCGATTTATTGCACCTGCTGGGACGGCGATATTGTCATTCCGACAAATTCTTCGGGAAGTTTATTGCCTGTTCAGGTGAGTAATTAAATCATCAAGATTTTTGCTAGAGAGGGGATAAAGTGTAGCTATTTTAACAAATTAATAACTGAAGCTTTGTTTCAAAATGAATTTATATCCAATTATGATGTGCTCAAAAAAGGCATACTAGCAATTATCAGCTTTGCCTTAAAAGTATTTGAGAGATGAATAATATTCGGTTTCAAGTCAGTTTTTAAGTGAACGGACGCACATTATTTACTTTATTCAAATTAATCTGAATATTGTTCAGCAACTTCTGACTTTTGAGGCAAAGCCGCAATTACTCGACGAGCGAATCCTGGAAAGGATTAACGGCGCGGCGGATATAGCACTTCCCTAAATCATTCGGTAAATCTTTGCAAGGCGTCGAAACTTACTTGAAAGCGCGGCTCATACGACTCGTAATCGGCGGTGTTGGACGTTTTTATAAGAAAGGAAGAGGAATGTCCTTCAACCAGAGAAAAGTCCGTGCCTGCATAGTCCAACTTGGGAGTTAAACTGCGTTCGATCGACGGAATGTTAAGTTTCCATCCCACTCCGGCAATGTCGTTGCCGGCACGCGATTCATAAACGAGTGCCAACTGGGGTTTTTGCCCGGCGACGCCCATTGGCACGGCGATTGGAACTTCGTAACGAACTGTGCCAGACGAGAAATCGGGCAGGAATCTAGGTTGCAGCGACGAATCTTTACTCCCAGCCAAACCGATTTCCGGCGAATATCCTCCGGGAGCATCTAGCATCGCATTCGACGAAGACACCATTCGGCTTACGTCAGCCGGAGTTATTCTCTCGCGCGGTTCAATTCCGTTTTCAATTTTTACATCGATAGGCTGAGAGTTTTTTTGTCCTGTTACAATGAAAACGAAGAGCGAGAGAGTTAAAAGGCTAATCCAAAGCCCTCTTTTTAAGAGCTTGCAACCATAGGAAAAAGATGATGTGCGCGGAAAGAAAATGTCGAATGACATAAGAAGTGCCTCCGTAAGAAAAGCAGTTTAAATATAATGATTATCGCTTTTATGTCTGTAATTTAACTAATGTTATAGTTAATAAGGCAAAAGGGATTGATACCTGCTCCTGACTACTATAATTTCACGCAAGTGTTTATAATGCTGAAAGAAGTAGATCGAAGGCAGAACAATCCGAGAAACAAAAACGATAATCAAACCCTTGCACTGGCAATATTTGTTCACTGAGCTTAGTCGAATGGCGCGCGCCTTGGAGTTTCTGCTCTGTAGTCGACAACCAATCTGGCAACGGATGGTCATTATAAAGTTGACCCTTTAGTCTCTCGGTCGTCTCTGCTGAGGACAGAGGTTGAATGGAAGGAATCGTTTTCTCTAACTCTCCAGTAGGAAAAACTATAGTCTTCACAGGAAAAGGTGTTTTACCAGTTACAGAGCCGACGAAATCCGTTGCCAATGGCGCATACACTTCGTATTTTCCACTGCAGAAAACGATTCCGCAAGTGTAATCAGAATTGCCTTTCTCCAACCCGAATGCCCGCTCCGCGATATTTGACCACCGCAAAACGTTTTGTTCGGTAAGCCGTATCATGTGTGGGATCGAGTGTACAAGTAACGAATCCTTTTTGCTTAAAGACACCGCGCACAAATCATTTGCGATATACTTGCCACCTCTCGCCACCATTTCCAATGCGCAAGTCGTCTTGCCGCTTTGTCTTTTACCAAGAAACAGCAAAGCTGTGCCGTCAATGACGACACCTGACGCATGGCAATCCCAACGACCGTATTTGCGAGCTTCTGTTCGCGCCGGATATTTGAGAATATGCTCACAATGAGAAATATCGGGCTGGCTCGCAAATACGCCATGGATGACTTTCGCAATGGAACAAAAAACCGTAAGTCCGGTAAACGGCATTTGATGCCGGACAATAACCTTTCCGGCTTGTCCGGTAAATCTCTCTTGCTCGAAATCCCCGCGCCAACGTCGAACTAAATCACGACTTTCCGGCTGTATTCGATCCAATTCAGCAAACACTGTTTCCAGAGTTTTTTCGCACGTCCAAAAAAATACTTGCCACTCTTCATTGGCGGCTCGCCGTTCCCAGACATGTTCGATTACCCAAGGTTCGAATATTTTAAGCACGAAGTTCGAGTTCGGACAGGTTTCTGAAAAAAGTTCAACGCATATTCCATTTACCGTAAATAAATAAGAAGGCAAAACTGCTGGTCGTTGCGAAACAACGAATTCGGCAAGTCTGTCGATGAACTCATACATAACGCTATTCGCTAGTGCGCGAAACAAATTGTTTTAGCCCGTCAGCGTAATGCAAAAATGGTATGCGAATGTTTTGGTAGTTACCGCCCCACTGAAAACTGCAGTCTTCGAGCTGATCCAACAACTCATAAAATCCCCAGAACAAGTTTTTTGAAACGTCCCGCATCATTTCGGGACTGAAGTGTTCAAGTTCCCAAGAATGTAACAAGAGCAACAACTTTTCCAAGGGAAACATTGCCAGCAGAAACCAAGAAACGACTTTGCTCAGATGCGAAACTTCATTTTCAAATGCGTCGCTATAGTAGGCAAGAACACCATCGATTTGGCACGTAAGTTGTCGAATAACGTCAAGATAACACTCATCGTAACTTAGAAGTTCGTTTAAGTTTTTGCGGTGTATAAAAGCTGCTTGGTATTCCAGAATGTCGCGGATTTTTTTCTCTTTCCCAGAATTCAGACGAACCCAGCAGCTATTTGACAAAGTTTGATGCCACTCGTCAAGCTCAGGTGGAGGACCGTTTTCGAACATAATTTTCTTGTAACCTTCACTCGCTTGCACATTCGGAGCATGGAACCAACGCATCATCGTAGAATGCACATAATCGTGCGATGAAATACTCATCAACAAGCGAAGATTCCTTATTATTGTCTGGCTTTGCTTGATTGTCATCGCTTCAAATAATTGACAAACACTGGGAGCGACTAGCAGGGACGGCTGAATAAGTTGCCAATGTTGTTCATGGGAATCAGAACGATACTGGATCCTAAAAGCGTAATAGGAGCTGAGTTGATTGAAAGGTAGTTGCGAAATAGACTCAAATCGGGTGGAAGTAAAAGAGTGTCCCTCATCTATAGCGAGAAATAATCGCGTGTTGACTCCTTTTATTTTGTGAGGACCCGTCCAAGGCGCCAAATAAAAATACGGCTTATGCGCGTAAAGAATTCGCTTACTAAATACATTAGCCAAGTGCAGAGAATAAATGTCAAATTCAAACCAGTTTCCCCAGGCAGTAAAAAGATTTAACTGGCTTATCAGCTCGCTTTTAAGAAGTTCTGGCACATCGAGGTAACTTACATTATAGGAATAATCAGATTGAATTGAGTGCATCCATTGGCTGATTTCTTCTTCGGATGCATTCTGACCGTGTAAGAAAACCGAGTATGATGTAAGCGGAGTCATCACATCGCGGTTTCTACTGCTGTGATGATGTTGGTTGCCGAATTTCGGAGAGAGCATTTTTTCCTCCTTAGCAGATTTAAGTATTCTGCATATATTTCCGTCGCTGGGTCGCCCGCCGTTGCTGAAGCCGAAGCTGAATAAACATGCAAACAGAATAATAAGGTCAAAGCAGATGCGTTACAATCCGCTTTTGCGAGAAACAAAGCATCTCTCCAAGAGGTGCCATTCGTCTCCCAGTAACGCACGAAGTTGGGCGCGTTTTTCACTTTGTTAGTGATTGAGTAAAGCCCGATCTTTTTTATCGGTTCTAACAATGTTTGAGTATAGGCAGTCAATGTTGGATTACCACATTTACATACCTCACCGTACATCCATTTAGGCTTAACAGGACCATTTATAAAATGTGTGTATCCCAAGAGCATCAGGAGAGAGAAAAATACGCTGACCTGACTACGTTCTTCGTGCTTGGTCGGCACTAACATTTCTTGTTGAACCTGGGATAGAAAAGACAAGATTGTTTTTTTTGGCAGCGGCAATGACCGCAACAACGCTACCAATTGTTTATGTTTGCTTTTCGAACCGAAAAGCAGCTTGGACTTTTCTATTTTCCTTCTTTCCCGAAACAGATAAAAATTGAGTTCAGGCTCTAACAAAAGCAAAGCAGGGAAACTCGCCGGCATGACCGAGAACTCGATATCCATCTCACCGTCTTCTGAAAACACGCGCTTTGGTGTTTTCGCACACCGCGACGTGGATTCAGATAGCCCAATGACATCGATGTCGGCACACAACGCCGATTCCGATACTACGCTGCTCCCGACTTGAACAATCAAGTGATATTCAGATACGTCTGAGCCGAGAATGCGGCTTAGCCTTTCTTTGACGCGAAGTTGAGATATTGTCTCATCCATTCCTTTTCGATTGGAACCATTGTGTAATCGAAAGTTTGCGGGTCAAGACCCTGCTCAATCGCTACCTTTTCTGCGGCTTTCTGAATTAGGTTCTCCATTTCAATATGATTTGGCACATCGAAATTTAAGTCCTTTAAGATGTGTGCAATTAACCTAGCGGAAGCATTTGGCATAATTATTACTCCTTTTGAATCGTTTTTTGAACATTTTAATTAGGCTGTTTTAACTGATTTCTTGTTTCCGATTACTTCTTCTTATTCACAGGATCAGTCTTCTGAGACAATTGTTTTTTTGCTGCAAGTTGTTGCTTCGACATGAGGTCAGCTTTTTGGGACAATTGTTTCTTCGCTTCAAGTTGCTGCTTCGACATGAGGTCAGCTTTTTGGGATAATTGTTTCTTCGCTTCAAGTTGCTGCTTTGATACAAGGTCAGCTTTTTGGGATAATTGTTTCTTCGCTTCAAGTTGCAACGAGACTATTTCTTCGTTCATATTTTCTCCTTGGGATTTAAATTAGGAACTTTGGCAATTACAAACTCTTTTTGTTCATCAGTAAGTCCAGAAAGAAGGATTTGCGGCTTCAATGCCTCAGGATCAAATACGCATCCTTCGGTGAGGCTTGGGTTGTCACCGTTTTGAATGCGACGCACTTGTTCTTCAAAGCCCGCCTGACAAAGCGTGGATAAAGGGCAAGTTTTACAAGGCGTTCTATCTCTGTTGGCAGGAAGATACATTCCCTCGCTTATGCAGTATTCTTCAAAGGCAAGTCCGTCATACAAGGTTGTAGGATTTACGTTGTATTTAAGTTCGGTTGTCATACGCAAATAAACTATCATACTAATCTTCAAATTAGTCAACAGTTATTCGCTTTTTCAGAGCAAAATTAACATTTATAAATCATATTTCTGTATCCAATATATTGGAAACAAGGGTTTTGTGAAAATTGACCTGAAACCATAAAATTGAGCCAGTTGGTTGGCAAGTTTCTTCCGATATTGAAAAATCAACTTTGGGAGAAACAGATGAAAAAGATTTACACCAATGAACAGATTGTCGGATTCGTTCGAGAAGCTGAAAAGACTGAAGTAACAATTGCCGAGTTTTGTCGGCAAAAGGGCTTTAACGAAGGCACATTTTACAAATGGAAAAAACGCTTCGGCGCGATGCAAGTTCAGGAAGTCAAGCGGCTGCGTGAACTCGAAGCGGAAAATGCCCGACTCAAACGTCTTTTGGCAGATCGGATGATTGAAATAGATGCGATGCAGGAGTTGCTGGCAAAAAAGTGGTGACGGTTGAACGAAAAAGAGAGGCGGTCGTTTTTCTGAAAACCAAAGAGGTTTCCGAACGACGCTCGTGCCAGCTAATTTTGTTGGCGCGTTCAACCTGTCAATATCGGACAGGCGTGAGCCGGATGAAGAATTTGAGAAGCAGATTAAAGAATCGGCGTTTGAGATAAACCTCACCAACCCAGTGGCGTTCGGGTCAGCCAGCAAAGTTGAAACATTCATTTTCAGAATCTACAACTTTCTCAATTCTTTTGCACCAAAAGTGCGGATGAACCCAAGATAACTTGCCAAAATCACCCGCTTGATTCAAAAGGGAATGGCAACGGAAAACGTCACCGAATCGGAGAGTTGCTTTTTCGAGGATGTGTTCGGCAATTTTCATGTCTGCGCTCTGGGAGCGGCGGTGGTTGGCAAGTTCGGTTCAGCCCGCAAAGCCTATGAATTAATTGAAGCCGAACGGGAAGTTCACGTTGAACTCGAAAGCAGGGAATTAGCCCTGCTGCCGGGTTATGTGGACATCGCCGCTAATCTTCTGGAGATAGATTTCGATCTGGCGGAGGCGATTGATAAAACGCATATGCTCGGCGCGTCGGCGACGGCTATTACCCAAAGACTCGGACAGGGAACTTTCCCGTATTAAAAGCCCAAGCGATAGATTTCTCTATCGCTTTTTTATTTGCTATTTATTCGTAAAAACTGGTTTTGCCTCGTATATTAGGTTTTGTCTCAATATTGATTAATATTCTCCAAAAAGTATCTGCAAAGATATTTGGCTATGTGCGCTAGAAATTAGAATAGTAAATTTTTCCAGCCATAATTGACAGGTATTAGAGGAGCATTAATAAAATAATTCTTGGAATTATGAAAAAGGTTGGATAAACTTGTTTCGAGGTATAACGAAATGGACTTTTATTTTTTATTGTTTTCACTCGTCTTTCCGCGGATTGTTCTGCTCGTGTACTTTCTGATGGAACGGTTTCCGCACAGCACAATACCCCTGTGGGGCGATGCTCTGCTCGGCTTATTTATCCCGCGCATTTTGATTCTAATTTTTATTTACCAAAATATGGGATACAACAACATCTGGTTTGCAGCTCATCTGGCGGCTTTGATTTTGACTTATTTCACAGGCGGAACTAAAACCAGTAATTGGCGCAGGCGAAGACGAGAACGACAATAGTTATTGAATTTTGTAAACAATATTGATTATTCACTATTACAAACTGCTTTATTAGAGCGTGTCTTCACTTTTATAATTTATTCGTTCGGATAAATATTCAATCGCTCTTAAAACTTTCTCGACATCTGCTTTCGTTGCCGGACGATCCAGATTCTCATCAATCGGTTCATAAATTGGATTGCTCATTTGTTTAGCTATTTTAATTGTTTAGATTTGTATTATAGCATTCCGCGTTTTCTATTTTCCGGTCATCTTCATCAAGGGTGGGTTGCCGCCGAATGCAAGAAATTTTGCGTTTCTTGCATTCGTGCCGAAATCTTAAAAAATTAAGTCTAAGATATAGCCGGAAACAAATCCGAGCAGTAAAAAGGTGGCGGCTAAATACAATTTCTTTTTCATAAATTGTATTCCTTTTTCAGCTCGGAAAACGGCATCGGCTTGAAGTCATAACTGACCAGTAGGGGACTCTGCGTATCTTCCAGCTCTGAAAGCCGGAAGTAACCCCACTCGTCAAAATCGCCGTTCACGAATCCGAAAAACAAGATATCCCCGCCGTCTTCGATTTCGCACTCTGACACATACCACCGCCACGGGAACTGGAGCAAACTCAACTCTAAATAAATCGTCGGGTCTGCCGTGCTCTCTTGCGCGTAGAGTGGTGGAATGCCTCGCTTTTTAATTTCGGCGAAAAGTCGGTTGCCCATTGTTTTTCGGATTACTGGTCTGTTTGGCTTTCAAGCCGTTATGGTAGCTTGCCAGCACTTTGCGTTTTAAGAGCTGCTTGCTCTCGGCAAAGGCGAGATGCAGCACTTTGGTGTCACCGCTGGCGATGGCGTTCTCAATCGGCTCGAAAATGGTGAAATCAAGCCATTCTTCGAGTTCCGCCATATAACCAGTTTGTGCGCCGGTGCTGGCTGTTTCTCTTGGTTGTGCCGTTTCCGGCTCTCTTCTGGTGAACATTGTATGTTCTCCTTTCCTTGAATGCTTTAGGCATTCGTTAATTTTTTCGGCGCGGCTTCATCTTTCTTCCCCGCCTTACTAGCTTTATAAGCGGACGGATTCCTTGCCGTGTCAGCCGCTTTAGCGGCTTAGGGCTTGTCCCTTGACACGGTAAGGTGTCCGCTAAAATCAAACACGGCGGGGAAGAAAGATTGGGTGGGTATATAGATGACCAGAAAATAAAAAAACTACCTATAATTAATAGATAGTTTTTCGGTATTTAGATTTTGGACGGGCAACTAACTAAAGACATCTTTGATGTCGCGCGAAGCATAGAGGACGCGGATCACTTCAATCGTTTCTTCGATAACGACATAGAAAATAAGATAATTTTCGTATCCTTTAACGTGCCACATCCGCATGTCTTGAAAATGTTTGTTTTGAAATTCTGCGCTCTTTCCTAGAAGAGGGAACTTAGCCAGTTGTTCTAAGCTGTCTTCAACAGCTACTAGAAAAAACACGCCCTTATCAAGATTGTCTTCGGCGATATAGACAAAGCATTCTTCTATATCGCGCTCCGCCTGCGGGCGTTTGAAAATTCGGTAGCTCATCACTTAGCTTTATTTTTCAAACGCTCCAATCCGCGCTCCTTTATTGCCGCAAAATCATCCTTGGTAAACGGCGTCGCTTGACCGCTTTCGAGACCTTCCAGAAGCAGTGCTTCAAGTTTGCGCGCCTGTCGCTGCCGGAGATAATCACGCACCAAATCGCGGAAGAACTCGCTCGTGTTGCCGTAGCCTTCAGCGGCGATGACTTCCTCGACTTCGGCTTTCAAATTATCGGGAATCGAGATATTGATTGTTGCTGTTGGCATAAAACTCCTTTCAAGGGAAGCATAGCATATTGACAACTATTGTCAATAGATTTCAATTGCCTGCGGTTGACCTGATTTACTTTTTGGTTTTCAATTTTGCTTTGCTACGGCGGATAACTTCATTGGCTAATTGTTCGCCGGATTCATAAGTCCGGTAGCGTCCTTCCCGAATATCGGTGACGCCTTTCATCACTTCGCGGCGCACGTTTTCGCGGCGAATTCGTTTAAGTTCGTCCTGTTCTTTGAGCAGCCGGAGAGCTTCGCGGACGACTTCCGAAGCTGAATTGTAATTGCCCGACTTGACCTTCTCATTGACCAAAGTTTCAAGTTCAGGCGTTAAAGATACGTTCATATTCATACAGCTCCTTTCGAGGTAAGAATAGGAGATGCGTCAATGTTTGTTATTTTGAAACTAAATGCCGCATCACAGGAATCAAGAAACTGTTGTGCCGCTTCTTGATTGTCATCAAAGATGCGTCCGGCGAGGAGTATAAGTTCTTCTAAAACATCAGAATCTTGAAGAATTCTCATTTGTTCTTCTTTCCGCGCTGCGTGATTCGTTTTGCAAATTTGGCTTTTACTTGATCAACGTCAAATTCGGTGGCGGTGTTGGTCCGCAATCGCTCCAGCAGTAAAGTCTCAAGCTGCGCCTCAGCGCGGCGTTTATGGTCGGCGCGGATTAGGTCGCGGATATATTCGCCCTCGCGCGTTTGCATAACCCAAGTATATAAAACCGATTAAATTGACCTTCAGCCATCGTTTCGGCAGAAGTGTGCGGAGTATGTTTGACTGTGTAACCGCCTGAAGGTGTCATTGCTCCTTCAAAATCTTTCATCAAACCTTTTGTTTCAAGCTGATAGGCTAACTGTAGTAGCTTGCAATTATAATCGGCAAACCCACTTTATCTGCAACTATAAATTCACCTGACGGATTTTATTTTTCTTGACCCAATTGGAAACCGTCGCTTCGGTCGCTTTGTATCTTCGGGCGATATATTTTTGCGTCGAGCCGTTGGCGAGCAGGGCTTCGATTTCCGGGCGATATTGATCGAGTTTCGATTTGCCCGGACCGAGCGGTCTGCCGAGTTTGATGCCCTGTTCCTTTTTATAACGCAGAGCTTCGGTCGTGCGCTGGGAAATCAAATCGCGTTCGATTTCCGCCGCCATCGAAAACGCCATCGCCACGATCTTGCTTTGAATTGAGTTATCTAATTTCCAATTGCCTTTAACCGAATAAACGCTGACTCCTTTCTGCAAAGCGACCGAGAGAATTTCCATACATTCGAGCATACTTCTGCCGAGACGGGATAGTTCGCTGACGATCAGCGCATCGCCTTTAATCAGGTCGTCGAGAATTTCGGCGACTTTTCGCTTGCGCCACGAGATTTTGCCGGAAATCTTTTCTTCGACGAAACGCACCCGTCCCAAATTCGCCTCGTTGGCGAGCCGCAGAATGTCGGCTTTGTTTTTATCGAGTTCCTGCTCGCCGGTCGAAACTCTCAAGTAACCGACGGCTTTCATTGCCGGTGATTTTTCCGCCGCCGCTTTTGCGCGAGACGATTTGACGGAAGATTTCGGAGAATCAACCGATTTTGATTTGATCAGGATATTCAAAGCGGACTTAGTTGGCATAAAAACCTCGCTTTTTTAGAAATTAGAAGAAAACCTACAAAGCGAGATTATTTTATAATTATTCTGCGGATTTTATCAATGATATTCGCTGAATTATTCTTGTGATAAAAACGACCGTTTTTTTATATCGTGGTCAAAAAACTTTACAGCCTACCAATTAATTTTTTCACTCCTGAAGAAAGACTTTTCCGATTGGAAAAGTTTTGTTTCTTGGCATTTCGAATTTAATTCTCAAAACGCCATAAAAATTAGTGTTTTAAGAAGTAGATTTATGATGTTTTTTTGCATCTGCAATTTCTTTCGATTCTCAATTTACTTTTTACCCCAAAAGTTTTGAAGGCTTTATAAACTGAGTAAACACTAAGTATTATAATCATTAAAGATGAAGTAATAAGACCAATTATTTCGAACCATCTCCGGCAATAACTAATCTTTACAGGATTTTCCACAAAGGTAAGCTGAAAAAAAGGTGTTGCTATATAAATTGAATTATGGTCGTTTCGCTGCCAATTTGGATGAAATGTATTTTTAATTAAAACCGGTACTGCTACTTGCTCGTTATAACTTATTTCAACATTATCAATACTAAATTTGCTTTTTAAGGTAGTCAGAAATGCGTCAGTCGGAACTTTGTGGATTTCAAGACCGCTTCTAATTTTTTTCCATTGGCGGCGGATGTTACTCGAGCCATATCGAATGGTTGGAAAGTCGGTTGTCAACCAACTATGTGCATTACCGGATTCTCGCTCGATAACTTGAGCTAGTGGAAATTTGTCAAGGGATTTGCGGATTCTATGAAATAAACTTGCATCACTTTCTATAAGAAATACAGTGCGGGAGTTTGCAAAATTACGCAATCGCTCAAAAGCAACTTCTTCATCGTTGCATTCATAATTATCCAAAATAATTGCTCCAAAAAGATTAAGATTATTGATTTCGTCAATTTTAGTATTTGGAGCATTTGCCAGTAGCACGTCAAACCAAGCATCCGAAAATTGCTCCTCTGCCAATCTTACAAAGTTATAATCCTCCCTAGTTCGTAATTTAACTGACAAGTCGCTAACAAATAAAGCCGGCAGGTAGGGCAAAACTCTGACAGGTTCTGTTTGTGAATCTTTAATCTCGTAAATAGTCCAGACACCCGAGTCGTAACTAATAGTGGTGTCAGTTTCGCTAGCGAGCAATTTTTTTATGATGGGTGAAGCAACGACGATGTACCTGACTCCGACAAACCGAATCCTTTTAAGGTGATTTGATAAAGGCTGCTCTCTAAAATCTAAATCATCCGCTAAAACAGAGCTGATACCGAAATTATCAGGATTCGTTGATAAAACGCTGATCTGAGGATTAAAGAAGAGAGAGTTCGGAGAAGCTTCTCGAAATACAACACTTAAAGTTTGATTTCCCTGAGATCCCAGATAAGAATTTATAGCTCTAGCGTCTAACATACTGCCCGAATAAGCATCCTGGGGTATCTCCACTAAATACTTTCCCTCACGGTGTTCAAGTGCGAAATTAAGAACACCATTTATTTTCTCAAAAGTGTCCTCTGCATAATAAGCACGATCATAAAGTGGAGTTTTGATAAACCAAAGTCCAGTTAAAGTCCCGATAAAGAATAAAAGATAAGCAAACAAAATTTCAACGCGGAATTTATTTAGCCTAAATGTAGATTTTTCACTTTTTTTGCTTACCCGTAGCTTATTCAACAAAAGTTCTATCATTTTTGAGAAAATTTTTATAATTCCTGCGAACGCAAATCCAAATGGAATACAAAGCAAAAAGTTTAGCATTGTCAGGAATCTCAAGGGTTGAAGCGGAAATGATAAAAAAGATAAGTGAACAGTAAAGACAATCCCTATTTCAATAATTAAGCAGAATACTAAAAAAGGCACTAATATTTGGTTTGGTCGCAAAATCCAATAGATAAAACCAACAATTGAAATTAAATAAAAAGTCCATATTGTTGCCGGAATGAACTGAAAAAAAGGACTAATCTGCGGACGCGTGACAAAATAGTCAATTTGTAGAATCATCGGCAATGTCCAGAACAATGTAAAAAAAAAGGCGACTAATGAAGTTGCAAAGTGAAAGAACAATTTTTTCGATTCCTTGCTCTCTCTCTTGAACTCTTTTCTATTTAACCACCCAATGAAATCGTTAAAAAGAACCACTATCACGAAAATTGCAGCAACAATTGCACAAAAAAAGTTGGTAAGAACGGTTAAAGCTAATAGAACTGATGTTAAAGCAAACGAAAGCCTGCCGTCTCTAAATTTTAAGTAGAAACTCAACCATAATAAAAGCAAGACAAAACCAAGCGGTTGAGTATAAAGTCCGACTTGGAAAGTGCTGACATAATCAAGTCCTGAAGGAGCAACGAGTCTGCACCGGTAATCAATAAGTAATAATATACAGGGTAGTACAGCCCCGGTAGCTATGATGGAATTTTTATCTGAGATTTGATGGGCGAAATACCATATTGCCGCAGGCAATAATAAAGTTGGGAGACAAATAACTAACTTAAAAGCTGTTTCAAAAGTGATCAGATGTGTATGACTGATCAACGCAGTAAGCCAATAAAAAAGAGGCGGGTAAAAATTTGGAAAAGGCATCCCGCTAAAATATGCGTTTGTCCAACCACTTATACCAGGAAAGATTGTTTTATTGTAAATTTCCGCGAGGGCATAATGTCCTGATCCGTCCCAAGCCCGCGGCAGTTTACCTAATACAATCTCTAACCACATTTGCCAAGATAAGCAAACAGGAAGAATTGTAATAAAAATTACAAGCAGTAATTTTAATACAAACGAAAACGTAGGCTCGGGATCTTTTCTGAAGTTTGAACTTTTTTTTGGCATGTTTACTGCTGATCCTCATTCAAACTGCCGTGACGTTCATATAATACAGGGATAAAAATTTACAAGATATATTTACAAAGTAGTAACGTCACTTTTTCTCTGTTTTTGGTTAATTTTGTCGGCACCTCGCGGCAAATCAGAAGGCGCGACTAATATAAAACTTTTTAAAGATTTATTAAGAAAATTATCCGAGAGATTTAATGGATAACAAAATGATGCTGACTGTTGGTGGCAATCAAAAAAATCGAGTAATTTTTATTCGGAATAGTCAATAGTTCTGACAACAGTTTTTACTTGCTTGCTTTCTTTCAGGGTCTGCGTGATCGCCAACTCTGTTTTTATTTGTTTGATCCAATTTCCACGCTCATCATATTCCCACTCGTAAGTTTGCTCTTGAAACACCAAATTATTTTCGTCAAGCATTGTTTCCTGCAAAGATTCGCCATTCGTGCCGTAGGTAAAATTTGTTTGTCTGGATAGTTTTCCGAATGAATATTCGTATGTTAAAACAATTTTTCCAGCAGCATTCCAATGATAAAGAACAGTGTTAAATAATGGTATATCAAACACGCTTTGAACAGATTGCTGCAATCTGCCTTGGACTGCATAATGATAAACTGCGTGCAGAGTGAACAACACGCTTTTTAGAAATCCGGGAATTTCGATATTTTGAAGTACGATGTTTGCAGGATTGACATATTCATTTGACTCGGACAACAGACCACTGGGTTCATATGAAAATCTATACTCTTTAATCAAAGAATGCTTGGCATCATAAAACGTGGCGCTCACCGGATTACTATCAGCCGTATATTGCACTTTGATCAAACTAACCAGTTCGGCTGTCAAATGTATTTTCGTTAGATTAGCGGTCAATAGACGCTCGCTCAAACCTCCGGCAGCAAAAACGCCTGAGAGAGTCGTTTCAACTGTCTTGTTGTTAAAACGGTCGTATTTTACCGCTGTTTGCGACAGCATATTTCCGCCCGAATCAAAACTGGCAGAATATACCAAACGCCGTCGCGGATCATAGACCTGCTCGGTTTTTGATTGAATAATTCCATCCGAGTTGACGTGTGTGACCGAGGTCGGCAATCCCTCTGAGTATGACTCTTCAAGAACTGATTTATCCTTTGAATAAGTGGTTTTGCGAAATTTTAGTCGGTTTACCTCGTCATATTCGGAAACTCGTCTGGAGACGACAGATTCATCGTTACGAAAGTTTAATTTTTCAATTTCATTTCCGGCATCATCAAAGGTAACAACATCTGCTGATTTTGTTTCAATGTATTTTTCGCTATTTTCAACAAATATAATAGTTTCTTCCGTTCTGTCCGTTCTGACGGATTTGATTTTCCCTCTTAAATCGGCTGGAAGTTCTTCGGCTAAACACATGATAATGCTTGGTAAATTCAGCGTAATGATGTTGATTTTTTACCAACGTATTTGACGTTAGTAAACATTAAAAACTAACATCAAACATCGCCAAAACTATTAGTTCAAAGGCTAAAAATTATATTTCAAAAATTCATTGCTCTTTTTAGCAGTAATTTTATGCGTGTCAGCTAGACATTACCTGTCGTAGATAGCGCAACTATTGGCAAAAATTACGTGTATATGTTAAATCGCTGTACACTGTACAATATGTAACTCCAAGAAAAGAGGATTTATTTAAGAGTCTGAGTAAACCCAAAGGACATCTGTCTGGATCAATTCCTGGATAGTTAATTATGGCACTACTTCTTGTTAGCCAGTAATAACAGCTTGAATTTGTGTAACTATTACAAATATCGTATCTGCATGTTTCTGCCCTTAAACTCGTACCATCTTTGTATCCTAACTCGTAAATACCTATATAGGTAAGAGGACCGCTATAGGAACTATAGTAATTGTAAAACCAGTTTTGATACCAGTTCCAAGTAATATGACGCGTAGAAATATACCAGGTTCCATACCAACTGTTCCAAGGTGTCCAAATTTCGGTGGTTGCATATGTCGGATACCAGCTGGACATTTGAGTTGTCGCTACGCCTGTTGGACTGGTTAAGGTTACTTCAACCCCATAAGAAAAGCCGAAACTATAATATGAGGCTTCCGTCACGCCCGATCCTACAATTTGCAAATCCTCGGAACCATCTGGTTGATGTCCCCATTCGTCAGAATAAACTGCCACTGATTGAGCTGCTAGTGAAATCGTCAGCGATCCGATAAAGATCAACAAAAATAGTAAATGAAAGCCAAATTGCTTTATACTATTTTCTTTGTATATGAGAAGTTTACAAGTGTTCTTCATGGTCTTTTCTCCTTATATAATAACTGTTCATTACTCAGAATAGATCCGGCTAATCAAAAACATTATTAAGGTCATTGTGGAGTTTTCTTTACAGAAAACTCTCTTTGTTCGTCTTCACTGGATTTCGGACCCGGAATCAGCTTGATTTTTCTTTTTACCTGCTCTTCAACACGTTTATCGAAAATTTTGCGGCTTTTCTCACTCAGTTTATTTTTCAGATTTAAAATGGTTTCGTTAACCATCGCGTCTTTTTGTGCTTGTATATTCTCAAGTTGAGCGATAGAAACGGGATTTGGATCTGGCCAATTGCGCCACTTTATTTCCTCAACCCGATTGTCGAAAGCTGTTACTTTTCCCTCAAACTCTTTTACTTCCGAAAAAACTGCATTGATGTCTGCTTCGTCTTCTGCGAGAGTTCCATCACCTTTTTCAAGTTCATTACAACTTCCGCACTTGAGCTGAAGCAATGCCTTTATATAAGAACGTCCGCGAGCTTTTTCTTCATCGGATTTACGATTAGATAACAAACGGAGCATTACCGAATATGCGGTTTTATCCGGGATTAGTTCAGGATTTAGTGAACCATCTACGGCACCTGGTATTTTTTCAGATGGAATAGAAATGGCTTTGACATCAGTATTCGGTTGATTAACTGTTGCAGCAAAAGAAGTAGATTCGATAAATTTGTTCTGTGTTTGGAAAGCAAGTACAACGATTATTCCAACTCCTATTAACAAAAGCGAAGCGGCGACGATTTTCAGTCTCATAAGACACTCCTTATCTTAGTCTATAAACTAGAAAACAAATTCTAAAAAGCACCAATTTCCTTTGATTATCATTAATTCGGTTAAATATAAAACAAAAGTTAGCACAAATTAGTAAATGAGGTCAATAGTTTTTTGGAAAATTTAAATATTATTTAACGTCACATTTTATTGAGTAAATCGAAAAAATATTGTTAATTCGGCAAGTCTTGGTTTTCTGTTATAGTTATCGCTAAAATTATCAGTAAAAAGTTAAGGAAAACAGCAGATGAATCGCTTCCGACAAATTCCGGCGGAAACTCTGGTCAGCCTGCGGTAAAGGCTCGACACGCTGCCCGCGCGCTGCGCCGAACGTCGCCGACTGATCGAATCCACCGCCGATCTGTTCGGAGTGTCCGCCGACACTTTATACCGGGCGTTGCGCCAGCGGCTGCACTCACGCCCGCCGCACCGTGCCGACTTGGGCAAACCGCGTAAGCTGACCGTCGCCGAGATGGAGCGTTACTGCGAAGTGATCGCCGCCTTCAAAATCCGCACGCTCAATAAAAAGGGGCGGCTGCCGGCGCAGTTCATCCGGTAGCAGTTGCATACGCTCACTTATCCTCCTGATTTTTTTGTTTGATTTTGGGACGTGTGGTAAGTGGGGGAAGCGTAGCAAACAGGCTGATGTTGTCAATACATCACTGAATAAAGGAATACTCGCATCTACTCGCATCTACTATGAGTGGGGGATTATTCGTTAAAGAAATATCAAAACTAATTTGCAAAATTTGCGTATGTAAGATATTATTACATAGCGTAAGGAGAGATTACAATGAATAATGAAAAAGAGATTTCTGACAAGTTAATTGAAATTTTAAACATGATTCAGGAGTCAGGTGATTTTGAGAAAATTGAAATTACGGGAACAACCTGTCCCATCAGAGATATGCCTCAATTTGATAGTCAATTGTGGATTACTGCAATAACAATACTTGGGGAAGAATTAGATACGGCTATTCCCGATGATATAAACATATTTCTATCTGAAGATGGGAAACGTCACCTCACAATAGAAGAAATTGTGGAAAGAGTAATGTCAACCGCAAAAAAACAAGGAGCCAAATTATGATGGATGCCGAAGCCAAAAGAGAGATTATTGCTGCTAGGATTAAAGAAGCACGAAGGATGTCCGGATTATCGCAACTGCAAGTCGCCGACATACTGAAAATACAACGCCCAACAATTTCCGAAATGGAAGCTGGCAATCGGAAAGTTACGGCGGAGGAAATTGCTCAGCTCGCTGATTTATACGATGTAAGTGTTAATTGGCTTTTAGGAGAGGGTGAAGAAAAGCTAGATATTCACGACACAAAACTACAACTCGCCGCACGGGAATTAAACAAACTTAAGAAAGATGATTTAGATCGTCTTTTAACTTTACTTGCTTCTCTTCGTGAATAATGGAGGCTCTTAAAATATGGATTATAAAAGATTAGCGTCCCAAGCCCTACAAAAGGCATTGACCGTTAGAAGTGAAGCTGCAATTGACATTGTAAGTCCGGTTTGTGCGTTCGACGTATGTGAAAGCTTGAAAATATCCGTAAAATTCACAGACATCAATATGGAAGGCTCATACGTTAGCGAGCCGAAGCCGAGAATATTAATATCGGCTTTAAGACCATTCGCGCGGCGGAATTTTACCTGTGGACACGAACTAGGACATCACGCTTTCGGTCACGGATTCAATATTGATCATCTTTTGAACGATAGGGAAAAGTCAGATTACGAAACTCCCGAAGAGTTTTTAGCAGATAGCTTTTCAAGTTTCTTACATTTACCGACATTGGGGGTGAGAAAAGCGTTTGCGTCTCGTGGATGGAATGCTCAAATTGCAACTCCATCACAAATTTATACCGTCGCTTGTAATTTTGGTGTTGGCTACTCGACTCTGATAAATCATTTAGCATATTCACTTAAGTTTATTACTAGGGAACGCGCCAAATTTTTGCGGAAACATACGCCGCAAAAAATCAGAAAAGAGTTTTTCGGGCGTGATACTCCAAACCCTTTAATTATTGTAGATGAAAATTGGCTTGCCAAGACCATTGATATTGAAGTTGGAACGGAATTATTACTACCCAGAAATGTTTTACCGTCCAATAATCTGCTTGAACCAGTGCTTGATAGCAGTCTTTCTAATCACTTTTATGCGAAATGCTCTGGGATTACTCGCATAAGCTCTTCTGATAATTGTTGGGCAGTTTTTGTCAGAATTGCACCTTTCCAGTTTGTCGGATTGAGTAAATACAGACACTTAGCAAATATTGAGGAGGATTGATATGTTGCCGAAATTAATATCTAAACCGAATCTTTCTTCAGCTTGGGCAGAAGCACTTGTTTATATTATTGACAACCCGGGACTTGAAGCTTCCCCTTTAGTCATTAATATACATAACCTGGAAGACAGCAATCCTCCTGAAATTTCATCTTTTAGAAAAGCACTTGACCATTTTTTAATTGATAATAATCAGCAGAATGTAAATACAGTAGCTAACACAATTTTTCCTGAATCTTTGTGGTTATTTGCCGATGGAGACCGTCAAAAACTATATGATTTATACAAGAAAAATTTAAAGCGTTACAAACGGCTCGAACCTCAAAAAAATAAAAGAGGTTTGTATTTTGAAAGATTAATTTCCTTTGGTCAAAACGGTCCGTTTGACGGCAATCAACTAGAATTTATTATTTCGGAATTTAACAATAATCCTAAAAATAGAAGACGGTCAAAGTTTCAAGCATCAATCTTTGATCCTGAACGCGACCACCTTACAACTCCACGACTCGGCTTTCCTTGTTTAGATCACGTTAGTTTTGTGCCGAATAAAAAAGGGATAACGTTGAATGCATTTTATGCAAAACAACTGCTCGTCGAGAAAGGTTATGGGAATTATTTGGGATTGTATAGGTTGGGGAATTTTATGGCAAGCCAAATGAATCTGAAGCTAACTAATCTAAATTGTTTTATCGGTGTCGAGGGACTTGGAGGAAGTGGTATTACAAAAGCTTGTTTAAGCGAGCTTTCTAATACAGCAAGAGAAATTTTAGAGGTTTAATTGTAAATCACATTTCAATGTTATGAAAAGAAAGCCTCAAAAACTTGGAAAATTAATAGTGCTAGAAGGTCCAGGCGGAGTAGGAAAATCTACTGCGGCGAATTTGATTGCAAATCACTTCTCTGATAGCGCAAATCATTTCGAGTTAATTAGCTTTCCGGGAAAAGAAGAAGGGACTCTCGGAAAACACGTTTATGATTTACATCACCGACCGGATGTTTTCGGCGTTAAAAATATAGCTCAAATAAGTATTCAAATGCTTCATATTGCCGCACATATTGATTCTCTCGAGCATTTGATTTTACCTTCGCTCAAACAAGGAAAAAATATCATTCTTGATAGATTTTGGTGGTCAACTTGGGTGTATGGCATCGTTTCTGGAGTTAAAAGACAAGCCCTTAAAAAGATGCTTGAACTTGAAAATTTATACTGGAAAGGTATTTCACCGAGTATTATATTTTTGTTATCAAGAGATATACCAATTGACCGCGATGTGCCTTTTGATTACTGGCAAAAACTCAGCCACGAATACGTTGTTTTAAGCGAAAGAGAAAAAAATAAATATCCTGTTCTCAAAGTTATAAATAATGGCAATGTAAATGAACTAGGAAGTATTCTTATAGAAACTATTCAAGAAACTTTAGACCTTAAGGGCAACACTTTAAATAGAGATTTCCCTGAACCACTACAGCCGAATTTACCGTATCAAAAGCAGAAGAAGCCACGAAACTATGAAGAGAAGAATTTACAGGTTTTTGTCTCTCATATTCATCCAGCAAAACCTACAGTGGTTTTTGATACATATTGGAAGTTTGCGGTTGAGAGACAAAAAGTTTTCTTTAAAAGACTAAACAATTATTCGCCCCCGTGGACAGATGATCCGGTAATTTTGCAATACAAATTTACAAATGCTTATCGGGCATCCGACCGAGTCAGTCAATACCTAATTCGCAATGTAATTTATAACGAAAATTACCCAGCAACTCCAAATGAAGTATTTTTCAGAATTATCTTGTTTAAATTATTTAACAAAATTGAAACGTGGGAATTACTGGAAAAATCACTTGGCATTATAACGTATGAGAATTATAGCTTCAAGAAATACGACAAAGTTTTTACAAAAGCGATGAGCAATGGAAAACCGATATATTCTGGTGCTTACATTATGCCTTCCGGCGGGAAGTTATTGGGTCATTCAATTAAGCATCGAAATCATCTTATGCTTTTAGAAAAGATGATGAAAGACGAACTTTATAAAAGTCTTGTCGATTGTTCTAGTATGCAAAAAGGATTTAATTTACTTCGTGAATATCCGACGATTGGAGATTTTTTGGCTTATCAATATATTACCGACATTAACTATAGTGAGATTACAAATTTCACTGAAATGGAATTCGTCGTTCCCGGTCCGGGCGCGTTGGATGGAATCCGAAAATGTTTTACTGATAGAGGCGGATTAACTGAAGCTGAGATAATTCGTTTTGTCGCGGACATTCAGGAATTGGAATTTGAGAGGCTTGGATTAAATTTTAAAACTTTGTGGGGTAGAAAACTTCAACTTATTGACTGCCAGAATTTGTTTTGTGAGGTCGACAAATATTCAAGAGTAAAACATCCAGAAGTATCTGGAATTACAGGGCGCACTCGAATAAAACAAATCTATCGAAATCCAAAAGGCAGTATCTTTTATTGGTATCCGCCAAAATGGGGAATCAATGAAAAGATAAAATGAAATCTCTTCTGATTATTGCTAACGAGGTTTTGATTTATGAATTTTCAAGAATATCAAAAACAAGCATTGATAACAGATCAGGTTCCTTCAAAAAAATATGGGGAACATCTAATCGAAAAAATTGTGCCCCTTCTGGGTTTAGCAGGCGAGGCTGGTGAGTTGCTTAGCGAATATAAGAAACATTTACGTGATGGTCCTGCCCACAAACTGTTTAAAGAGCGTGTTGAAGAAGAGCTAGGTGATATGCTTTGGTATATTGCAAATTTAGCGTCCAAGTTCGAGTTAAGCTTGAGTACAATTGCGGAGAGAAATTTATCAAAAGTACAAGAACGTTTTGTAACTAATCGAGCCAATTCTGGCTCTCACTATTTTGATAGTGGATTTCCCGAACTTGAAAGACTCCCCAGACAATTTGAAATTTCTATTAAACAAATCGAGGATAAAGGTTCTCACTTAGTTCAATCACTTTTTAACGGTGAGCAGATTGGCAGTAATTTGACCGATAATTCACACGACCCAGACGGATATAGATTTCATGATGTTTTTCACTTTGCTCACGCAGCGGTATTAGGTTGGTCACCAGTAACAAGGAGCATACTCAAACTAAAGAGAAAGAGTAATCCCAAGATTGATGAGGTAGAAGACGGTGGGAGGGCAATTGCCATTGAGGAGGGGGTCACTGCGTTGATTTTTTCTTACGCAGAGTCACACGGTTTCTTCAAAGATATTTCAGAATTGGACTATAGTCTTTTAAAAACAATTGTTTATTTAACGGCTCGTTTAGAAGTCAGAGCATGTTCAACTGGAGATTGGGAAAAGGCAATTTTTATGGGATACAAAGTATGGCGACAAGTGTATGAAAGTAATGGCGGAAAGGTCATAGGAGATATGGACAATCAAACTTTAGACTTCAGAAAATTATAATTATGGCGCATGAGGGTTTTGAAGACCTTGCTGATGAAGCAATTCATTTAACCAAAAAAGGAATGGAATTGCTTACGGAAGTTCATCGACTTCAGCAATTAGCAAAACAACTGCCTAAAATTGAGGCATACACTGAACTAATAACTGAAATTGTTGAAAAAGAGAGATTAGCTACTAACTCAATAAAAAGAGCAACATTAATTGAGAGGAAACTTATCAATAAGCAGCGTGACGAAATTGAGGATTTACTCAACAATTTGTGAAATCCCAATTCCGGTGCTGCCGAATCCTCCAGCACCGCGCTCTGTTTCGTCGAGATTATCAGTCCAGTCGGCTTCTAATAAAAGTATTGATTCAACTATCAGTTGTGCAATTCTATCTCCAACAGAAATAAAGAATTCTTTCTCACCGTGGTTTATTAACATACAAATAATCTCTCCTCTATAGTCACTATCAATAACACCAGCAAGTACACTTACGCCGTTTCTTACTGCTAACCCTGAACGTGGAGCTATTCGACCGTAGCAATTATTCGGTAACGCTACTTTTAGTCCTGTTTTAATCGGAGCATATTTTCCCGGAAGAATGGATTTACTTTCAATTGAAGATAAATCCATTCCTGCTGAAGTCTCACTACCTCTCATAGGCAGTTTAGCGTTTGGATTAATTTTTAAGAACTTTAATTTTTTTTCCATAAGATCAACTTAATCAATCAAGATTTTGATTATTTAAAGAAATGCCGCCGGCTTTCCTTTCGCGTGTGGTTGAAACGAGCGAGTCATAAATGACCGTAATTTGAAGGTATTATCATATCATCTCTTTGCTTTGATGTGCTATAATTATACAATAAGGGTTAATTTGTCTAGTGGTCTTTTAAGGATAGTGAAACTGTCCTTTAGACTGAGCTTTTAATCGGATTATTGATGCTCCAAAAGCTTTTAACAGCATCCATAATTTAGCGTTATTTCTGCTCTGCTCTGGGGGTTGTTGTGCGTTCTATTAGCCACTTACCGTTAAATTTCTGCAATATATAATCAACCGGATATGGACCAAGATAAACGTTGCGATCAGGCACTAATTTCTCATTTTGATATAGAGGTAAATACCATCGCTCGATTGTTCCGGCACGAGCCCGATTCCTTGGAGCGTATATTCTAACGTAAGTAAAATCGAATCGTTCGAGTCGCGACTCATCTCCGTAACGCTTATTTTCGTCTCCCATGCGTTTTACTCCAGCCCTCACTTTAAGAATTTCCTGCCCGCCGTTTTCAGCTAGCAGCCAGAAGTCTGGAAGACTTTGGGCGTCAACTTTCTCTGGATGTACATTGAGCGTGAGAAACTCGAAAATCTGCGAGTCTTGCACTACTTGACGGATTTCTGCGTCATCTACAGGCGAATTGATTTCTGCTTGTGCTTCTTCGCTAGGTGTTTCCGGTGCTGACCACTGCCACCAGACAAAAGCGGCAGCCGAAAAGAGCAGAATAATTAATAATCCCGCAAAAAATTTCCGTCCAACAACACGCTTCTCTTCTGCGGCTGGGATAACACCAGAACTCGAGTTTTCTGTATTTGTAACTTGGGATTCCCGACCAGCTTCTGATTGATTATACTCGGCGTTTAAAACGACTGGTAGGTCAGAATCCTCAATTATTTTAGCCTTTAATGGTTCAGGCTCGCTCAGCAATAGATTTTTTTTGTTCACCTCGGCGATAAACCGGAAGCCCTGTGTATGTACAGTCTCAATATAACGCGGTTCTGATTTACTATCACCAAGAGCTTTTCTGAGTTGGGAAATATTCCACGATAGGCTACTCTCCTGTACAAATGTATCTTTCCAGAGGAAATCCATCAATCTTTGTTTTTCGACCAGTTGCCCGCCGTTTTCGATTAGAAACATGAGTAAATCAAATACTTTGGGTTGAAGCGAAATTGCGCTTCCATCTTTCAACAATTGCCTCTCTGCGGCGCTAACCTGAAAGGGACCGAATTCGTAAATCAAGTTATTTTTCGGAAGTTCGGACATACAAAGAAATTTCTTAGAAAAAAATTAAGTTTCGCTCAAGATTATAATACAGCTAATAATTTAAGTTTATATTTAACGAGCCATACTTGCTCGTAAGGAGCTAAAAATTATGAAAAATGTCAATCAGTCATTTCTTCGCTCAGGAAAATTGATCCTGAGTTTGCTCATGCTCGCGGTTTTATTTTCGTTTGTCGCTGCACAATCGAATGATGATGAATCATTACCAACAGCATCTTCTATGAAAAGCCGCGCCGCTTCCGCTTCAGCGGTGAAGGAGTTTGAAAAAGCACGTTTGCGTTCTGATTTGTTGCGCTCGATAGAAAACGCCAGTCCTAAAGCGGCAGAAGCAAATGTAGTTTATCAACGAACCTCGCATTCGTCTTATAATGACAATCCGGCGGATATCTTTTTTGTCGGCAAAAACCAGTACGAAGTAGATAGTGAATCAAACAAAATCGTGCAATTCGGTCCGCGTCCACGCACAATTGACGATCCAGAACCGACAGCAGTTGATTTTACTCAACACTGTAGTCCTAAACCGCTGCGACAAATGGCAATCGAATATGCTAGTAAATATAGTTCATTGCCATTGGCGCAGCTTACTGAATCCGTGACCGACAAGGACGGGGTGGTTTACTTTTTTCGTTGGGAAACCGATACCAAAAAATTCGACGGGTTGCCGGCTTTTGTACAAATTGGTTTGTCGTGCGGCGGTGATTTGGTAAGCTACACTAACACGCTCGATCTTAAAGAGAACCAATCACAGGATAGAAGCGTGCCGTCGGAAGCACAAAGTTTAAGTGTTGGCGGAGTTTACATCTTTGCTAACAATGGGACTAATTATGATCAATACGGACCTGCGCGATATTGGTGGACGACAAATAATGAAGGTTATTGTTCAACACGTTTTGCTACGTGGTGTAATCCGAAATATATGCGATACACCTATGAAAGCTGGAATCTCTCGAATTACGCTACCTGGGACCACCCAGGCTTTGAGGGTAACTTGGGAACCCATAAAATTTTTATTCCGCGTGTCAATGCCACTGCACGTTGGGCTTCTTACTTCATTATTTACGGTGGCGCAGGTAGTGCCAGTTTCGCTCTTGACCAATTATCTTATTCGAATGTTTGGGTGCAAACCCGGACGCTCAGATCAATTAACTTTACTCAGCTATCAGATACACCCTTTGCTTTTCAATCTCCGTCCGGTAAAAAAGTTGCTTTCGACGAAATCCAGGTTGTCTATTAAAGATGCACTATCTTTCACGATCTGAGCCTGATCACTAAACCAGAATAAATATTTGACCGTTCTCCTATAAGGAGAGCGGTTTTAATTTTTCCTGATTTAGTGATTTATCTAAAATTTTTCCTCGCCGCGAATTTTACTGTCCAAAAAACATTTACAAAAGCTTGTATCTTGTTTGATTGCAAAACAACCCTATTGTTAGGAACAGCGAGTTTCGTCTGCTTTTTCCTGATTTTTATCAACACTCCAAGCGCTAAAAATTTACTGGTCTGGGTGTTTAGTTTTTTGCAATACCTATCTAAATCCATACAATAAAACTTCGTTTTACTTTTTGTTGTAATTTAATCTATAAAGAAATTCAGTTGAGTGTGTATAATGACCCGGGAGGTTTGGGTTCAACAGCAGTAAGTTGAACAACAACTGTATTTTCAAAATCCAATTTATTATAATGGGGACAAAATAATGATTCATACATTATCGACTATTGCAACGCCTGTCGGTACTCCGCAACCCAGCGTCAATTTTAACGGTGCTTGGGTCAACGAACTCGGTTCAAGAATGGATTTATTAGTGGCGCGGGACGGCAAAATCACCGGCATTTACAAAACTGCGGTTGGTTCTCCCGGCAACTTAGAAGGATTTGACCTTCTCGGTTTTGCGTCCGGTGATTTAATTTCTTTCACGGTGAATTTCGGTAAATACGGTTCTCTGACGAGTTGGTGCGGACAACATACCGAAGATGTTGCGGGGAGCACAATTATTAAAACTATGTGGATATTGGCGCAAAATGTCCCTGATCCGCAAGAACCAAATAATTTATGGGGAGCCGTCTTGACCGGTTCAAATAATTTTACGCGGTAGCTAATATAAGGTTAACTATTTCAACAAACCAATTACCGAGCCGCGGCTGATTTTGAGCTTTCGGGCAATCTCGGATTTATTCAATCCGTTTCCGTTTTTATACAGCTTCTTCACCTCGTCCTTTTTCTTCGCAGCGGTTTGCGGTCTGCCGTGCGCTTTACCTTTTTCTCTTGCGCTGGCAATACCGGCTATGACGCGCTCGCGGATTATATCGCGTTCAAATTCGGCAAAGGTCGAAAGCATTCCCGCCATCGCTCTCCCTGACGGGGTAGAGAAGACTAACGATTCGGTTAAAGACACAAAGACAACACCGACTTCTCGAAGCTCGTTTAAGGTCATTACCAGATCGGCGAGTGAACGACCGAAGCGGTCAAGTTTCCAAACCAGTATCACATCAATCTCACGGCGCTTTGCCATTCGCACAAGTTCTTCGCGTTTGGGGCGTGTTTTCGCGCCTGACCCGACTTCCTCGACTTCCACCGTCAAAGTCCAGCCGCGATGCTCTATATATTCTTTCATCTTCTCAATCTGCATCGGAAGGGTTTGCTGGTCGTGTGTTGACACACGCGCGTAAATTCCAACTCTCATAAATGCAGGATAATAGAGAATGAAAAAGGTGTCAAAAAACTAATGTTTTCTGACACCTTCTTTCCCAATTTTATGCTGTTCTAAAGCTTGCAACTTTCTCAATTATAAAATGTTTCGAAGATTATTTTGTAGCTGCATTCATTTCAATTTATAACTGGGCAAAATCCAAAATTATGTAAATCATCATTTTGAAGCACGGATAGAATTACAAATATTTTCAAACTCTTTTAAATGTTTCTTAGCTAGAGAAAAGGCTTCGGTTTGAGATAATTTAATTTCATTTTTAAAAATTTCTGCTAACATCGATTGCCGGGTTTGACGTGGGTTTTTGTTAGTTGAAGAACTGTTTTTGGAAACTGCATTTTCACCCCTTCGTCTTTTCGCCGGCATAATACCACCAATCTCAATCGCTTTCTGATATATAGCATGAGTTATAAGGCATCTTTTTAGATCATCAGCCCATTCTTTATATATTAATGATTTTGAGGTATCGAGATAAAATTCTGGCACCCGCCTTTCCAACAATTTCTTTTCTAATTTTTTCGCTAATTCCAAAACATATTTATGTTCGACTTCGCCTTTATATTTTTCATATCTTTCAAAATGAAATTTAGCCAATAAATAATTAGGTTGAAACAATGTTTCGAGTTCTGCCAGACGTAGATTACTTATGACTGTAACGCGTGGATTTTCGTCGTTATTTAAATTTTTAGCCTCAAAAAAACATTCTGCAGCTTTCTGTTTATATTCAACTGCAGCTTTCTGTTTATATTCAAGCAAATCTTTTTTCTTCATTTTAGGAAAAAAATTTCTATGTGTTGTTCCGGAGAGAGAAAAATCTAATGCTTTTTTCCATACCAGCCCTAAAGCAATTAAAGCATCACATTCAAGCTGTTTCATTCCCTTAGCAAGTTTGCAAGCTCTTCTCGCATCAGCAGTAAAGTCCAGATTTGAAATAGGAAGAGTCATTCTAATGAAGCTACGGTTTATCAAAGCTTCAACTAACAGGCGTAAATTCTTATGCGCACGGGTATCGGTCGATAGTTCGGCGTATTTAACGGTTTCGTTTAATTTCTCTAAACTTTTTTTCACGAGGTCTTGTTTCTCTGTTTCAGATTCGGACAATTGTGTAAGAGAAAAATTTATCAAACTTATTTCAATGTTACACCGATGAACAAAATATGAATTAGGTGTATAGCGTTTGAAATCCACATAACATTTTTCGGCTAATTGTTTACATTCACGTAAGATATTAGAATCAGAGCTGAATTTAGCGCGTTTCGTACTAACATACATAAGATCAGCAATGCGAGACATAACTTTACCGGTTGCAAAAGACAGAAGTGGTCGAATTTTTTCTAGAATTTCTAATGCCTCGCTAAGACGGCTTTGTCTCAAACAGATTCTAACTTTCCCTAAAATTTGAGCTAAATTAGCCCGCCGTAAAGAAAGTACCCGACTTTCAGCATCAGTTGATTCAGTCGAATTAACTTTCCAGAACATTTTTTCTAAGTAATAAGATTTGGACTTGTCAAAGGCTTGTTCAGACTCATTAAATTTTCCCAAGGTAAAGAGAAATCTGCCCAAAAAATAATGTGCCAACCCCTTCAAGCCTAACCCCCGATCCTGATGTGATAAAGTTTCCCTTTCAAAAGCTTTTGTCTTACGTGCCGATAAATAATCAATGTATTTAATTAGCTTTCTAACCTGTTTCAAACCCTCCTCCGGATCTGTTGAATCGGCTGCGATGTAATATACATCAATACCGCAAAGGCAAAGCAGTAAGATTCCATTTGCAATTAAAAAAAAGTTTTCGTCGTTAATTTGAGGAGTTGGCGAAATTCTCTGACATACCTTGTCAATTTGCCCTTGAAAATTTGTTTCGAGCGATTCGGACGACTGAAGAAAATCATCCACAAACTCTTGAAAGAAGAGATATTTATCAGCATTAACACAAAAGAAATAATTATCAATTTCAAAACTACAAACCAGCATTCCTAATACTTGAGCAAAATACTCTTTTGGAATGTTTTTCTCCGTCCAGGCATTAAATGCCGTTTGGTAAAGACGGTCAGCAACATTCAATAAACTATTATCTTCTTTCCTGGGATCCGTTTCCAAATCCCGATACTTACGGCTCGCTTTTTCAGTAATAACTATCTCCAGTAATCCGCCTCGATAGAAAGTATTAACCATTTCAAAGCCATCAACAAAATCTTTCCAATCAATATTTTTCCGTTCACCTGACATTTTTTGACCGCCTAATTCAAAAATAAAATTTAAAATTTCATCATAAAATTCAGAAATCTGAATTCAAACGAAGATTCAGAGGTCAAATAATAATTTATTGCGCTATCGAATGACAAGGCTAGATATTTTTCTATACGTATAAAATAATATATAATTATATAAAATGAGAATAAACCTCTGAAAATTTGGCACGAAATGAAATTTTATTTTAACTATTTAAAGTATATATATTAAATTCAACATCAAATAATAATTTAATGCTATCTCTTTTCTTGGTATGCAAACTGCCTAATTATTAAATTCTAAACCGAAATTTTCAGCAACGTGAAAAAACTTGGTAGAAAAATTTGTAGTCAGAGGGCAAAAATAATGAGCGTACAAAGAGAATATTTTAATGCCAATTCCAACTGCTATTGCACATTCGAAAAACTTATTGAAAATGTACTTACGATTGCGTGCTATAGCCACCCTTTTGTTAGAACTAAAGACCTAGCAAAAAACCTCTTGGATTTAGCCAATCAGCTTGGTTTAAATCTAACAAGCGTGCAGATTGTGCAAATAATTTACGATAAATTAAATTTTCATAAGATTAACGGAAAATTTAGAGTAATCTCAATTACGGATTTTGACGGGGAGATTTCGTCGATTTTTGAAGGACCATATTTCCTTTATGTAAACGAGGCATAAACAAATGATGAATGATGAGGCGAATCACGAAATTTGGTATGTAAGATGGCGTACAGAAGGAGGAAAGACAAGAAATGAGATCCTCCTCGCACAAAATTTAAAAGATGTAATTCGTATTGCTAGCGAGAATGATTTGATTCAATTTCGGAACGTCTCTGGGATAGTTAATGACCACTGCGACACTTTTGAATTGCCAAAGAAATGCATTGAATATGCTCTGCGAGTAAAGATTGGTGCTGGTTGCAACGAATTTCACATTGATCTTCTCACTGTATCTATTGAGAAAGCACCAAAGTTGATAGGCACGCTTTTAGCCACTTTGAAAAATGGGCTTGATTCATCGCTGGATGAATACGGTATATTTTATCCAATATAAGGTGGCGGAAAAACCCAAGTTTAAATCAAACAAATATTGTTGGATATAACTCAACTATCCAATTTTTCACTTAATAATCTTATTACCGATGTCCTACCGATTTTAAGTCGTCTGGCAATTTCAGATTTGCTCAATCCTTTACCGTCTTTGTATAGTTTTTTAACTTCTTCTTCCTTTTTAGAAGCGGTTGGCGGTCGCCCGTGTGCTTTGCCTTTGCTTCTGGCTTCAAGGATTCCTGCTTTGACTCGCTCCTTTAAAATTGACCGCTCGAACTCGGCAAACACAGCCAGCATTCCGGCTAATGCCTTGCCGCTCGGTGTAGTTAAATCCAAAGATTCATTTAACGAGACAAAACTCACGCCGAGAGAATTCAGTTCATCGAGCGTCGTAATCAGATCAGCCAAGCTTCTCCCGAAGCGGTCGAGCCGCCAGACAAGGATGCAATCAATTTTTCTCTGCCTTGCCAACTTTAAAAGCTCTTCGCGCTTAGGTCGTGTTTTCGCGCCCGATGCGACATCAGATATTTCAATTTCGATTTTCCATTTTCTTCGTTTGGCAAATTGGCGCAAATCTTTTATCTGAAGCGGCAAGGTTTGTTGATCCTGAGTCGAGACGCGGGCATAGATTCCAACTTTCATAATTTCGGAAAATTTAATGATTTGAGTGGTGTCCAAAAACCCCTCAAAAAATGGCTTGCAAAAGTGCAATGATTACGGGCTTTTTGTGAGTGTATTATAGCATGTCCGAAAAGAGTAGTTTTTGGACGGGTAAGATTCTTTTTATTCTCTGTATGTGATCCGTTTCAAAAACGAGTTCCGGCAACTTCCTAATCAATTTATTGCGCCAAATCAAATCGATAAATATCTATCCCTTTGAAAGACTGCATTGCTTTATACTCAAATCGCTGGTCGGTTTTTAGTTGGTCAAACATTTCCTTAGAACCGCTCGCCCAGTAATTATTGTGGATCAGATAAAATCGCTGCTTTTTATCGCGCACCATTTTGTCGTATATCTTTGGCAGTTGGTGTTTTTGGATTTCGTTTATCGGCCAAAAGTTATCCTGAAGTTCTTGATTGAAAGGGTTAAATTCAAATTCATTGCTTGCTAATTGTTTAAAGTGCGGATTGTAATACGTCAACTCGTCAGATGGTGTCGCGGTAAACATTTCAGGGGCGGACGGCGCGGCATTTATTTCGCCTTCGAGATAACGGGCGGCGGCGCGCCAATCTGCGTTCGGCTTATAGACAGTCCAGACATCCTGCCGATTATAATACATAGCGACGGTCGAGACGCTAACTACGACAATCATTGAAATACAAGCGTATCTGATTATTTTATTTTTAAAGGCCGTCACGCCTCCGGCGATAACGATAAAGAAGAATGGCAGTGCCGTAATGACGCTTCGCTCGATGTAGCCTTGTTGTCCGAAGCCGGATACTATCAGCAGAAAAAGCGGCAGAACGAATAAATAAAGCAGGATTTCGTGCGAACCCCGTGCTCTGTTTGGCTTTTTTAACATAAGCATCACGCCGCGCAAGAAGATAGCCGTAAAAATCAATTGAATGGCAATAACCCACCAGTAATACTTTTCAGCGTCCCAGGAATTTCCTCCCAACAAAAACCATTTGAAAAATAACTGTTTTAATTCCAAAAACGTAAATGTCTTCCAGTCACCCTGTTGGGTTTTTATCGCTGATTTGGCAAATTTAATAATAACCAAAATACCAAGACAAAATGCGGCAGCAACATTTACGGCGAGAATGGGCCGTTTGTACTGGTGCTTTCCTAAAATTAAAATAATCGAGATAAGAAATATGTAAATAATAAAAAAATAATGACTGAAAACCCCGGCAAACACGGCGGCCGAGTAAATGAAAAACCAGACGGGTTTGACGGCGGCAGTGTTGAGTTTTAATTGGGCAACTACGGCGAAAAGGAGAAAAAACACCAAAGCCGAATACGACCGCGCCTCCTGGGAATACCAAATGTGAACCGGCGAAAAACTCAGCAACAATGCGGCGAGCAGCGCAGTTTTCTCGTCAGCGATGCGGCAGGCTAAAACGTAAATCAAAACTATCGATAAAATGCCGAAAATCATCGGCAATATTCTGACCGATATTTCAGAATCACCGAATAATCCCGTCCATAAAAACATTAAAACCGAGTAAAAAGGCGGATGAACATCATATACGCTGAAATATGCGAGTTCCTTTAGATTAGGAAGTTTATTACGGGTGGAAAATAGCTCGTCATACCACAAACTCTCATTTAAGTTCGGTAGTCGCAGCAGAATCCCGCTTAGAATTATGAAAAGTAATATAAATCGCGACTCAAATCGGGAAGGGATAAATTTATTTTTTAGCTCGGTGACGAACATAATTGAAAGACATTACAACATCCGCCGAAACCGGCGTTGTCGCAGGTCAAGTCGTGTCCTTTATTTAGATTTTTCTTCTTACTGGACTTCAGGAAATTACTACATTACGGGTTAAATGGTTACAAAAGGCAAAAATGTTTCATAGAATTTTAGGGCACTGTTTGAATGAGGTTTACTTTTTTGAGAGACCTTAAATGCGTAAAATTTAATAAAATGAAACTCTCTTTCGAGAGCTTCAATTGGCAAGAAAGAATTTACAACTTAATTTTCCTAAAATCTTTCTTCGGTGAAAAAATTTTGCTAGAAAACATATTTTCGAGATGATAAACTCAACCATTTTTAGTCAAAATGTTCACCACAAAAAAGCAATCTCTATTTATGGGCAAAGGCACCAAAATTCTACTCAAGAAAAGTATGTTTCTATAATTTTGATGCCTTTGCCCTGACAGATCGCGCACCATTCGATCAACGGAAAAACGCTCAGATCTGGATTTTAGCCGTCGTAATCCTTTATCAGCGTGAACAAAGAACTATTTTCAGACGCAACAAGTAGAGCGCAGACTAATCAATTGGACAAGTTGAACAACTTATCTTTAGTGCAATGTCGGTTTTAAAACCAGGGACTGGAATATCTCTCGTGCCGGCTGATACGGAAAATTTTTCGCCGATCCTTTCGCCCGTAGAGGGGTTTATCCAAGCGGCATTGCCGGTGAACTGCGGTGCGATCGTTATTATCTTGTCCGTCGTTAGCATTTCATGCTCCGTGAAGGCGTGAATATACACGCCGTAAGTAGCTGCTGCGCTTAATCTGTACCCGCGAATTTTTGTCGGATCGCTAACCGGCAATGCCGACGACTCCGCTGCCGGGAAATAACTTGTATAGTTTTGTAGATGCCGCATAAAGTTGCGCTCAGTTGGTCCGATATATTGGTTTGATGGGCTGTTAATATCACCAAATATCCCTTGCAGGTAGCTTGCATTCCAAAACAGAAGTGCGCCTTCGTCGAAAAACGCCGTCCACGAGCGCAAACGCATCCGAAGCGCGCTTGTCGGATCCACATTGACTACTGAATTACCGCTCTCACCAAACAAAATAGGCTTGTTAAGCGGTTTATAGGAATTGATAATATCGGCGATAAAAGTATCAGAATCATATTCAGATTCTGAGGCATATACGTGCGGCGATGTAAAATCCGCTTGCGTAAAATCGTGTTGAGTTTGGGAACCAGGCGAAAAAGACGACGTTACGGGATGGTCGTAGGGATCGGCCGTTTTAACATACGCGCCAATGGCGTTTAAGAAGTCGTCGTTCGCATAATCGTCACCCTCATTTACCAAATCCCAAAAGTCAACATATGCGCCGTATCGGTCAACGATGTATTTAACAGCTTTTTCGTATTGCATGAGGTAAGCAGGAGAGGAATTATACACGTCACTTCTATTAAATATAGCGAAGAATATCCGAAAACCTTTTGATTTCATTGTAGTAATCAGCGTGTCATAGCGAATACTGTTCACTTTGTCATAGACATTGCCGTTTAATTCGATTAAAGTGAATATACTAATTGCACAATTGGCAGGAGATACCCGAAAGACATTGAAATTTGCGCTCTCCGCAGTTCCGTTGCCGTATGCTGATGCGTAAGTACTAGGCGTCCCCCAAGTGCTTCCCAGTGGTTCAGGAGACCCGGGCAGCGGCGGGTCGGGCAGCGTTATTCCGCCGTCTATCCCCAAATAAATCGTATTAAAATCTATTCCGTTCCACCGATTGTAAACACAATCACCGATGCCGAGCGGATTAAACGGCGTTCCGTTGTCGTTTATCCATCGAAGCGTATTCTGGCGGCGTTTGATGAAGCCGGGCGAAATTTGTTTTACAACGGTGAAACCTCCCGTGTCCATGGTTGGCGTGCCGCCGTTTTCGACGATTGACGCGCTCCATGTCCAATTACCCGCCATATTCGGCGCAACTCTTGATTTCCAAATCGTTCCGTCGTAGTGAAAACCGCCGCCGACGATTTGAGTCGCATCGGGGGCGGTATAGGTAACTGTTATTTGGACATCCTCCCAGACATTGTTGTAATTTCCTGTCAATACAAACATTTGCTCAAACACGCCGAAACCGCCTTTGACGACGTTTAGAGATGGGGAGAAAACAGGAGTTCTAATAGGACTGGAGATTTTCGCTTGCACCGTGTTTCTCTTCGATGTTAGCGATTGATTTAGTTTAGAATTATTAGTTGATTGTCCAAAACTTATCGTGGAGCAAAAAATTACGCCTAATTGTAATGCTAATATAAGCTTGACAAATATCGTCGCTTGTGGTTTTTGCATAAAATTTCTTCCTTTTATAAAAGTATAGCTAGCTATAGCTAATGAATTGAAAATCCGCCGACTTCGGTCGTTAGCCGCATCCGGTGATTTTACCTCGCTGGTCGCCTTTGCCCAGCACCTTTGTCATCGCCTGTATGTTGCTCCGTTTTCAAACAAACTGCCTTTGAAAATCTTTTAGCAAGAAGCGATTACCGTTGAGTTAAATGAAAATATTTTCCGTTTAATCTGGTACATATATACACTAATTTTCTGGCCTTTACAAAGAAAAGTAGGGCAACCGCATCTATAGTTCGAGCCTATCTCAGTTGATGCTGTTTTTTGAGCTAGTTCGGCAGATTGGCTGCCGTATTAATACCGGGTACCGCTTCGGTAATCGGCAGTATCAGTTTTGCCGTCTTCATCGCAATCGGCGTTGGAGAGTTATTTGAATGTGGTCGGAGAATTTGAGCTGAAATTATCAAGCGTAGTTCGCTTATTTGACAACCGATGCTTTAGGCTCTCCAAGAGTGATAACAGACCAAAACGGGAATGTAACAAGTAGAAAGGATTTCTCAGCATTCGGTGATGAAACATTAACGGCGCAGAGAACAACCGGATTAGGTTATCAGCCGGATACGGTGAGGCAAGATTACACGGGTTATCAAAAAGATGACGAAAGTGCGCTAGAATACGCGGCGGCACGATATTATAACGTATCGCACGGCAGATTTACGAGTGTGGACCCGTTGACGAGCGCAAAGGCTTGTGGAACTGCTTGGGGAAATGTCAGACGGGCGGCGATGCGTTCAGCTTCGTGATGAAGATGCCTTAACATTTATCAAATTAATAATTAAGAAAGAGGCGCATTTAAAAACGTGCCTTTTTTATTTGGAAGTCGCTTAACACTTATGATAACCGTTGCGGGAATAATTTGCACCGCAATTATTACAATGCTTCGTCTGTTTCTGATGTTCACGGTAATGACTGCGAAGCATTGCTGCGCGCGAAAACGAGCGGCGGCAAACTGCACATTTGAAAAGGGAGTTACTCATTTTATTTAGTCAATTAATGATTGGAAATCTGGCTGATTATCGTCATCTATTGGCGTTGCCCAAATCTTACCGAGAACTAATTCAGGCTTTTCCAGATAGAGCGGTATTTCTTTTTCCACACCTTTGATTTTAACGGTTGTTTTCTGCTCAAAGACCACATCTGAAGTTGTAAACCAGAACAGGGGATTGGGCTTTTTACCGGCGACAACCGGATGCCGTGCGTGCAGGCGAAGTAGGTTTGTCCAGCTATCCTTGATTGACTCAACCAGCACGGCTCTGATGCGCTTCACGCCGTAATCAGCGATGTGTTTCTTCTGCTTCACTACATAATGAAAGTGAGCACGGAGCTTTTTATTGAATTTCTTGATCGAGGTGTTTTTTCTATCTGCTTCGTAAAAGAAGTATTGCGTCTTTTCTTCGCCTTCGCGGTCGGCGAAATAAAGCGCGAAAAATGCGTCCGGTCGGTGCGGCAATGTTTCGGTTTCTTCCAATTCAATCAATTTTCCGCTTTGATCGTAGGATACTTTAGCGACTTCAATCTTATTCCAAAGGCTTGAACCTTGATAAAATCCCAACAGTTCAACCTTACCGCTAGATTTAGCACAAGCCTTCTCTAACATAAAGTGAAACCGTGAAATCATAATCTCGTGGTGCAGGTGCATCAGTCGTCCTTGCATCTTGATCATTTCCCGGCTCATCGTAATTTCGCTGTATCGTTTCTCGCGGTTTCGCTTGACAATTTCATAATCAAGTTTCTCCGGGTCGCGCCCGTGATTGACAAGTAAAACAAGAGCGCGTTTATCATCCAGGTACAGGGCTTTCCTATAAAAAGTTCAAGACTTTCAATGTTATAATCAGATTGTCAAAATCATCACTAAAATTCTCTAATTGAGCTTTTTTGTTTTGACAGGGTGTTTTCTGTAAAATCGCCGTTGCCAAGGTTCTTATTCCTGCCATTGTTTTCTGTAACTTCTTTTTTTTGAACGCATTTCATCTTCTTTCAAACTCACATCTCGCAGATGATTATTCGTTTCCACTTGCCAATGATTTCTTACTGCTTCGCTTAATTCTTCGTATTTTCCAACTTCATTACTCACATAATAACTTTCTTCGAGACTGCTTTTTCCGCTTTTTTGATTTGTTCTTTCTCGATTGACTTTGATCAGCGTTTTGATTTGACACTTTTTCCATCGCTCGTCTTTTTCCATCTCCAAGAGGTCATAAAATTCATACTTTCTTGTTTCTATTCGTCCGTGTCCTTTTTCGACTCCACCGGTTTTGAACAAAACCGACTGTTTTTCTATTTCCCGACCAAACTGTTTTTTCAACTCTTTTTGATTTTCTTTCAGTCCAACCAAATATTTGCCTTTTGATTCCGCTATCAACTCCAACGTCTCGGGGTTGCAATGGAGAGCATCAAGACTCACTTTTTCTGAACTTATTCCGCTTTTATCCAACAGCTTACGCACTGTCAGTATTTCCGATTCTTTGAGTCCCGAATAATAACCTTGGGCTCCGACTCGGCGGTTAGCGTGCGACACCGCTTGAACTATCACCTCGCCTCTTTTATCTCCAGTCTCAATGCTTCCGCGCATCTGTTTCCCGTCAAAGGCAAACCACCGTCGTTCGCCTCCATTTAACTTGACTCCGAAATTCTCAAATAACAATTGGTCAAAAACTTCCACTGCTACTTTTTCTAATATTAGTGGCAACTGCGAACGCGAAACAGGTCGTATTTTTTCGACTCTTAAAGCCGCTACCAATTTCTCGTAATGATTCTTCAAATGCCGATGAATGCTTGATAAACACCCATCCCGGTTACTCAAAATAGCAATTGTCACGCCAACTAAGATAACCGCTAAATCGTGTCGTTTGCCTCGATTGTCCCGTAAATCCAAACCCTCTGCCTTTTGCAGTTTCTCGAAAAAACTCCTATTATCTTCCTGACAAGGTAGCATCTTTGTTACTCTTTTAGTCTAATTTCAACCAAAATTGTAACATCTTCTGCCTTGTCTCATTTTTATAGGAAAGCCCTTATTTTAACGGTGCTTGGGTCAACGAACTCGGTTCAAGAATGGATTTATTAGTGGCGCGGGACGGCAAAATCACTGGCATTTACAAAACTGCGGTTGGTTCTCCCGGCAACTTAGAAGGATTTGACCTTCTCGGTTTTGCGTCCGGTGATTTAATTTCTTTCACGGTGAATTTCGGTAAATACGGTTCTCTAACGAGTTGGTGCGGACAACATACCGAAGATGTTGCGGGGAGCGCAATTATTAAAACTATGTGGATATTGGCGCAAAATGTCCCTGATCCGCAAGAACCAAATAATTTATGGGGAGCCGTCTTGACCGGTTCAAATAATTTTACGCGGTAGCTAATATAAGGTTAGCTATTTCAACAAACCAATTACCGAGCCGCGGCTGATTTTGAGCTTCCGGGCAATCTCGGATTTATTCAAGCCTTTTCCGGTTTTGAAAAGTTTCTTCACTTCGTCTTTTTTCTTGGCGGCGGTTTGCGGTCTGCCGTGCGCCTTGCCTTTTTCTCTTGCGCTGGCAATTCCGGCTTTCACGCGCTCGCGGATTATGTCGCGCTCAAATTCTGCAAATGTCGAGAGCATTCCTGCCATCGCTCTCCCTGACGGAGTAGAGAAGTCAAGGGATTCAGTTAAAGACACAAACACCTCTCCGATTTCGCGGAGTTCGTTGAGCGTCATCACTAGATCGGCAAGCGAGCGACCAAAGCGGTCAAGCTTCCAAACAAGGATCACGTCAATCTCCCGGCGTTTTGCCATTCGCACAAGTTCTTCGCGTTTGGGGCGTGTTTTCGCTCCCGATCCGACTTCTTCGACTTCTGCCGTCAAAATCCAGCCGCGATGCTCTATATATTCTTTCATCTTTTCGAGCTGCATCGGCAAGGTTTGTTGGTCGTGCGTTGAAACGCGAGCATAAATTCCTACTCTCATAAATGCAGGATAAAGAACAAAAGAAAAGGTGTCAAAAAACTACTTGTATTCTAACACTACCAAAAAACAGAGATAGAACAGTGATGAATTCCAAGAATTATAGTAGCTGTAAGTGAGGTGGTCTAACAAAAGTGGAATCAAAACTCTCTCTGATAAAATGAGAGTATGATGAGAAAATATGATGATGAATTTAAGCGACAAGCGGTTAAAAAGATTTTAGCTGGTCAATCAGTAGCTTCAGTTTCCAGAGAGTTGGGCGTGGCAGAAGGCGTTCTCCATAACTGGAAAAAAGCCAAATTAGAGAAAAGTTCTTCTGCCGAACAAGAAGTTTTGGAACTCAAGAAACGGCTTAAAGAAGTCGAAATGGAGAATGAAATCCTAAAAAAGGCGGCTCTTATCTTCGGCAGAGGAAGCTAAAACGCTATGTTTTTGTTGAGCAGGAAAAAGCCAATTATCCAATCAAACTGCTCTGTCGGGTGATGGAAGTGAGCCACAGCGGATATTATGCGTGGCTCAAGCGATTAACCAAACCGCCGTGTTTGAAGCGGAAAAAGTTAGTGGATTTAATCAAGGATTGTTATTGGGAAGATCGAAAGCGATATGGAACGCGAAGAATCAAAGCAGCTTTAGCCAAATCAGGAGTCAAAGTTGGACGCTTGAAGATTCGGAAATTGATGCAAGAAGAAGGCCTAAAAGCCATGCAGCCAAAGAGTTTTCAGCCCAAAACAACTGATTCTAAAGGGACACGCGCCTCGCCTGATTTATTGGCTCAAGTGAAGATTGAAGAATGCGCCGCCGGCAAAATCATCGTCGGAGACATTACTTATTTGCCGCTCGGAAATGGGAAGTTTTGTTATTTGGCAGTTTGGCAAGACAAGGTGACGAGAAGCATCATCGGCTGGAGTGTGGCGGAAACGATGACGGCTGAACTGATTATTTCAGCCTTAAAGAAAGCAATAATGAAAGGAAAAGTCAAAGCCGGAGCCATCATTCATTCAGATCGAGGAAGCCAGTATGCAGCGAATGAGTTTCGTTTCCTGTTACGAACAAATTGTTTCCGCCAAAGTATGAGCGGGAAAGGCAATTGTTATGACAACGCGCAAGCGGAGAGTTTTTTCTCGCGGTTCAAAACCGAACTACTTGAAGGTGGAGTTTTTGAAGATGTCGAGCAGGCAAAATCGGAAGTCTTCAGCTACATCGAAGGCTATTACAATCGAGTGAGATTACATTCAAGTCTGGGATACAAAAGTCCATTGGAATTTGAAATGGAATTGAAAATTAAAAATAAAGGGAGGAGAGAGAGTTTTCTATCCATTTAAACTTGACCATCTCAAAGAGCTTTAATATAAAGATAAGAAAGAAACCTAAAGTAACAATGAAAAATAAAAGTGAAGATGCGCCTAGTGCCATACTAAGCGCCCGAACCTCTGTTCCTGCAAAGCCTAAAGTAAGTGCAATACGCTCAACTTGTTCTACAGACTTTTCAAATGAACGCCAAGATTCGTTATATATTATGGCGAAAGACAAGCTCATAATAATAAAGAATATTAAAGACCAATTTAGATAAGGCATAACATTGATCTGATTGAAGTAATATGTAAGAAATCCGCCTGTGACCGCATAGTAAAATCCGTTAAATGTGGCGACTACAGTTAGGTAATGCTTATACAGGTCGATATGTAATTTGTATTCCTCCAAAAGCATGGCTTTATCCAAAAATCCTGTATCAACTTCAATAAGATTTTCATCTTTTATTTCTTTAAAATGTTTGTGAGCGATTGATACTGTCTCTAACCAGTCCAAATACTTTGGAGATTGTCTTTCTAGGAGTAGGTGCTTAAAAAGCCGACTGACCCTTTTTATATGTTCATTTTTCATGGTGTCCATGATTCTGACTTTTACTTATGGATATGTAATGTGATCTTTCCAACAATAAATAAAATACGACGCAAAACAAGTTATAGCTTTTGCTCTTAAAAATCCGATTGTGAGTGCTTGCTATTAAAATGTATTTACGGAACTTTGTCAACAACTTTTTTGTATCGAAAAATTTCCAACATTTATCATTTAAGATATCAAAAATAGCCTTTCATAATTCTTATTATGATGAAAGGCTATTTACGCGAAAACCTTGAATAAGGGTGTCAAAAAAGTAATGTTTTCTGACACTCCCGAATCAAATCTTAAAACCGCCTGAAATCAAGCGTTTTAGAAGGCTCGTTTTCAAGGGGTTATTTGACACCCTGATTATCATCAGTTTTGGACTCCTTAAAAACCTTGCAGATTTCTAATTGTAAAATGTTTTGAAAAATCGATCTTGTTGAAGAATCAAATAACTTTCCCGAAAAGAATGTTTGTTGTGTCGGATAGAATTGTTTTTTTATCTAGGGTGCTGACGGAAGTGAAATGAAAGTATTTCGGTTTTGCGGGCTATGATATACAAATTGACGATGTTAATTCTCCGTTAACATTGATGTTTAGTAAAAATAGTTCGAGCCGCTAAAAACTCGGCTAAACTAAAAACTCGGCTAAAATAATAACGTGAAATAATTTAACTATGGTTAGAAAACCTAAGTTATTCTAAACGCTGCTTTTAGATTGAAATAATTCCTTATTTTTCCTTGACAAGTCTTTGTATATTTTCATAAAGTTTACTCACTCAAGTTCTCCAGATCAGATTAGTAGCAGGTCTTACGTTTCTCAATAAAGACGATTAGATATTATAGGGAATTTGTACTTTACGGAATTCACAACCAGTAGTAGCAAAGTAAGCAATTAAAAATGACTTTTTAGCTTGAAGTTTTAGCTGCATTAAAAGTGTATTTGTGCTGTCCTAAAATAATTAAATTAATTAAAATTCAAGCCGAAATTTAATCGAAATAGACGTTCGAAAATAAAAAGCCCGACGAGTAACCAGTAACTACTCTTTGGACGGATCATAAAAATCTGTGGCACGAATACGCCAAGATGTTTATACCCAATTTGCATCCTAACGCATCTCTTGTCTCAGTACGACTGACAAAAAATCGGAAAGAGGGGAAATCAAAAGGATGAAAGTGCGTATTCAGGGACGGAACAATCAAAAAGCGCGGAACGGTTATCTTGTCGAGCGTGGTTTAAGGTCAATCAAATTTGTAAATGGATGGAATTTAGCTGTGCGCTCCGTATCGGTGTTGTTGATGACCGCGCTCTTGCTGCCGCTCATCTTCTTCGGACAGGCGCAGACAACCGCCGCTCAAACCCCTTCAATTGCTAACCGGTTCCCGGCACCTGTTTCCGCTCCTCCTGCCGAGCCGTTTGTTTATAGCTCTCCAAGTTCAAACCCTTTGTCCGGCTCGCTAACGAACACGACGCTTTCAACCGCCGTTTCGCTTAACACTCATTTAGCGGACGGATACCGGTTTATGGCGGGTATTTTTACGACACCGACTCTGCCCGAAGGTTTTGCAATGGCAAAAGTGCCGACCTTCTGGAAAAGAGCTTCGACTTCGCTCGCTCCTTCGATTTCATCTCTGACATCTTTTATTGCACCGTTAGTTTTCGTTTCGCCGAACGGTTCGTCTCCGGCTAGTAAAGCAAAAACAGATAAAGCGGAAACAACTATAGTAGTAACCACCGAAGCGGAGATGGATGAAACGACATCCGAAGAGGAATCTAGCGTTGAGCCAATCGCGCCCGCCGCGCCGCTTCCATTTGCTCAGGGAACGACCAATTTCGATTTTGACGGCGATGGCAAAGCGGACGCGTCGCGCTGGCAACCGACCAGCGGCGAGTGGAAAATCAAGAACAGTTCGAGCGGCACTTTCACGACCGTTTCGCTCGGCACGGGAACGGCGGCGGCACCCGCCGATTACGACGGCGACGGGATAACCGACCTCGCCATATTCACCGATTATGCGCGAACTTGGACAATCAAAAACAGTTCAAACATTCCAGACCAGAACATCAATTTCTTCGGGCAGCCAGGCGATAAAGTTGTTTCAGGCGATTATGTGGGCAATGCCAAGGCGGACATTGCCGTTTTTCGACCGTCAAACGGCACCTGGGAGGTTAGGGAGGCAGAGACCGGCACAATTACCACAAGGCAATTTGGGCAAGAAGGCGACATTCCCGTTCCCGGCAACTATGACGGCGACTCGAAGATGGATTACGCCGTCTTTCGTGCTTCGACCGCAACTTGGTATGTGCTTTTAAGCGCGAGCAGCTACAGCTTCACTTATCTTCAATGGGGTGCGGGAACCGACACGCCCGTGCCAGCCGATTACGACGGCGACGGTAAGACGGACTTTGCCGTTTACCGCCCGTCGAACGGCACCTGGTATGTTTATAAAAGCTCGACGAACGACGGTTCTTACCTGTCAAAAACGTGGGGCAATTACGGTGATCAGCCGGCTCCCGCCAACTACGACGGTGACACAGACGGCAAAGCGGATTTTGCCGTCTGGCGACCGACTACCGGCGTGTGGTATATCGTCAAAAGTTCCGATCCGACTTTCAACACTTACGAGTATCACCAACTCGGCATCGTCGGCGACACGGCAGTGCCGTCAGCTTACCTGAAACAAATCGGCGGACAGGTTCTCACCTACAATTTGGCAAACGCGCGGCTCGCTCCGAAAAACCAAACCGGCGGCACCGATTTGTATTCGAGGAATTTCGGTTGGGGAACCGGATTGGTCGGACTTCCGGGCAGGGCGGGCTTGGATGCCGGGTTCGGCATCTCCTACAACTCGCTCGTCTGGACCAAAGAGCCAACCTCGAACACAATGGTCTTTGATGCCGACAACTCGAACGTCTCGCCGGGTTTTCGTTTCGGCTTCCCGACCATCGAGCCGAGTTATTACAATGGGTTGACGCAAAAGTATTCCTACCTGATGGTCACGCCGTCGGGCGGACGAGTGGAGTTTCGGCAGGATGCCGCCTCTGGAATTTATGAAACGGTTGATTCATCTTACACGCAGTTGAGCGTTGATGTCGGCGGACCGAATCAAGCGGTGGAAGATAAAACGCTGACCGTTAAAACTACTGACGGCACGCAGATGAAATACGGCTGGAAGGCGGGAGCTTACCGGTTGAATCAAATCAAAGACCGCAACGGCAATTTCATCACCGTCGTTCACGATAGCGAATACGGACTTTTGCAATCAGTCACGGATACATTGGGTCGAGTTATCACCGTGCAGTATGACAGCGAATTTTATCCGACCACCATCAAACAAGAGTGGAAAGCAGGTAACGGAGAGGGAACCGCCTTCCAGCACACCTACGCGACGTTCAGTTACACGCTCACGCCGATTACCCCGAACTTTGCCACTGGCATAGGAGTCTTCGGACCATCGGGCGGCACGAATATCAAGGTTCTCCAGCAGATAACTTACCCGGCAGGCAATTCGACGACGTTTCAGTACAACAATTACGGGCAGGTATGGAAAATCAGGAATGTGGCGGCGGACTCGTCGGAACACGAGTTGAATTCTGTATGGACGGACATTGGGGAAACACTGACCGCCGGGCAATCGGATTGCCCGCGCTTTTCGACTACATATAACAAAATCGAGAACTTCAACAACAATCAGGAAACGGTTGTTCATAACTCTTTTGCCGCCAATCAAACGTTTACCGGCGGCGGTGGCGCGGTCGGCGCGGCGGATGTCGTCGAGGTCTGGATGGAAAACGCGCCGCACAACACTAAATCAAAAACGTGGTATCACCCGGCGGGCAATTGGACCGAAGGCTTGCCCTTCGGGACGGAAGATCTCGCTCAAAACATACAACAGCGATGGACGCGTACCGTTTGGAAGCAGGACGATGAGACGCAGATTTACAAAATTAATCCGCGCGTTGCAGAATCGAGAGTCGGCGACGCATCGAACACCAAAAAGACTACCGTTGATTATCTGATGCAAGCGGGCAGTACGACCGCTTCGCGTTTTGGATTGGTCTCGGAAGTGAAGGTCTATGACACGAATCAGACGACCGTCCTTAAGCGGGCGACGACCGACTATAATTGGGATAACGCTTATTTAGCGAGACGTATTATCGGTTTGCCACTCGAGCAAAAACTCTATGACGAAACCGACCTCTTAATGTCAAAAGTAACTTACGCCTACGACGCCGACCCGGACGGTTTTACGGGAACCGAACAAAACATCTCGTCGGTGATTCAACACGACAACACAAACTACGGCGCAAGTTTTATGACAGGCAGAGGCAACCTGACTTCAACGACGCGGCACGATGTTAATAACGGGTCAACGGTTTCGTCGAGCATAAAATACAACACGGCGGGCGGAGTGGTTTCACAAATCACGCCGGGCACCGCGGCGGGAACGACTCGTGCGGTAAAGATCAGCTATCTCGATTCGTTTAACGACACGACGACATCAAGAAATACATATGCCTATCCGACGAAGATAACCGACCCGGCGAATAACTTCTCGCAGGTAAAATATCGCTATGATATTGGCGCGAACGTCTGGGCAAAATCGCCCGCGCCCGCCGGAAATACGATCGGTAAGGAAACGATTAGAGATTACGATTCAATCGGAAGATTGTTGAAGGAAACCCTGGTCAACAACGGCACCTACACGCGCTACGACTATTCACAATCCGACCGCGAGGTGCATTCGAAAGTCTATTCGACGATTGTTGACACGAATAATAACGGTGCGGACGCGGCGGATGAAGTTTTATCGGAAGCCTTCACGGACGGCGCGGGTAGAGTCAGACAATCGAGAACGCCGATGTCATTCGATACAAGCGGAAACACGACGACCTGGAGCGGCTCGTTAATTGAATACGACATTCTCGGACAGGTGAAACGCCAAAGCGTTCCGACCGAGATTGATTCCAATTGGAATCCGGCGGGCGACGACCAGGCAAGAGGCTGGCTGTGGACGTATCAAAAATACGATTGGAAGGGCAGAGTCGTCAGGAAGATAAACACCGACGGCGCGGATACGACCGCTCTGAATGCTTCGGACATTCTCATCAGCTACGAAGGCTGCGGTTGCGCGGGCGGGCAGGTGACGACCGTTCAAGGCGAACTCGTTCCGCGCGACGACCAGCCGACCGTTAATGCCAGACGAACGCAGAAAATTTACGCCGACATCTTAGGCAGAACTTACAAAACTGAAGTGATGGGCTGGGACGGCATCACGCCCTACACAACGACCGTTCAAGTTTTTAACGGGCGCGACCAAGTTACACAAACGAAGCAGTACGCTGGTGCAGAGAATCCGAACAATACTTATCAACAGATGAGTGTAACTTACGACGGACATGGACGAATTAAAACCGAACAGCGACCTGAACAAAATGCCAATACCAATATAACTTATAACTATAATTTAGATGATAGTATTTCTTCTGTGATTGATGCGCGAAACGTAATAGAAAACTTCACTTATGACAATCGAGGACTAGTTGAACAAATCAGTTATACCATTCCGAATCCGCTGCCGCCAGACACTCTGGAAATCTCCGCGAGTGCTCCAGTAAATTTTTTATATGATGATACTGGCAATCGAACTCAAATGACCGACGGTTTTGGGACAATAGCTTATCAATATGATCAACTCTCAAGACTTACAGCAGAAACCCGAACATTCAGTGGAGCTAATGTCGTTGCTATGCCTAACGCGCCGCTTCCCAACAACAGTTTTAAGATTGTTTATGATTATCACTTGGCGGGTTCATTAAAAAGTATAACCGACCCTTATGGAGCACGAACTGACTATGAACTAGACAAAGTAGGAAGAATATCACAGGTGAAAGGGAACGGCTTTGGAGTTAACACTATTATTGATAGCGTGGCATATAGAGCGTGGGGAGCAGTGAAAGAAATGGTCGGAGGTAACGGCGTTAGTTCTAATTTAACTTACAATAATCGCCTTTTACCTGAAACCGAGTTGGTTAGAAAGGCTGGTGTCAGCCCGGATCCGGCTATAAAAAAGCAGTATCAGTATACGCCTGACGGAAGCATTAAATTCGCTAAAGATGAGCATTACAGTGACTTTGACGATAGTGACCGCTCATATCGTTATGACCATGTGGGAAGGTTAACCGGAGCGGCAACGGGAACGTGGGCAAGAGGAGAAGGTGCTACAACAGGAACTGACAGAACATTGTATAAGTATTCATTCGGGTATAATACGTGGGGAAACGTAACGTCTGAGCATAAACCTGTTGGATTTATGCGGGGGCAAGACAGTATTCCTCCTGAAACTTACACTTATTCAAACAATCGAATGACGGAGACAACGGCTTCGAACGGTGTCGTTGGAAGAAGTTCGTTTGATGCAGATGGAAGATTTACCAAAATGGACTTTTTTTCCGGTACTGTCCCGACATATACAAGGCAATTCAAATATGGTGCTGACGGATTGCTTTCCTACACAACCGAAACTAATAATTATCAACACTCGAGATGGAGTGACGGGGAAGGACAAGTCGTAAAGGAGAAGGTTTTAAATTACAATCAAGATACGCAAACATATGAAGAGCAGGACGAAAAATATTACGTTCGATCTTCATTATTTGGAGGCGATATTTTAACGGAAGTAAAGAAAGATGGAGGAAAAGACAAAACCTTTATTTACGGGTTCGGAAAAGTATTGGCTGTGCAATCTCAAACTCCGTTTAATTCTTCATTCGTAAATTGGGAGCATCGAGATATGCTTAACTCACAATACATACCTAGTTATAGTTCAAACTTCGGAGGGAAAGAGGAACTTGACCCGATGAGAGCATCCATTCCATCTCCGGATGGTTCAGGAACCGATCCGTATTGGTCGTATCCGCGTTTCGGCGAGGCTAGTGATGAAGAAGGTTGTTATGTGGATGGAATACAAACTTCCTGCAGCACAGCAGTAAATATAATTACTTCTGGTGCGGGAATACAGTGTCCTTACAGCAGTTGCGGTCCTGTTTACAATCAGCGAGATGTAAATGGAGACGGGCGAATAGATAGTTATTGGGATGTTTTTCGCGCCCACGCAGACGGAAGTTCAGGTTATATGGCAATGGGAGGAATTTATTCTGGAGGCGGCAGATTTCATATGCCTGGAACTGGTCAACGCGCACGCCCACAATTTAGCGCTCCATCTTCAAATAGAAACTCCTTCGGAGCAGGAAGTGACCCGGAAGGTGATAATAGATTATCGAATAGTAATGTTTTACCGCCTGACAACCGCGTTGGGCTTCTTGTATATTTCTCTGCCGAAGGAAACATAGAAAAGAAAATACAAGACATAATAGATTTTGCTATCAAAAGTGAGGAATGTACGAAAGCATTTAAGGCGGCGGGTGCTACGCCAATTAAAGATCAACTAAAAAGCACCACTGTGATAACTCAAAACGTGTTCAACGATTCACGAAATGATTCTTTGTGGACTGGAGGTACTAACATTGGACAGCAAATGCGGGATGGATTACAAGCTAATAAGACCACCAATGATCTCGCAACGCCGGGACTGTTTGGAGATACGGGACGTAGATTCATTGGTCTTACGGATAGAGCTATCGAAGGGAAGGATGATTATTTTTCAGTAGTTTTAATTCATTCATTAGTTCATACAGGCGGAAAAGAGAGACAGGATTCTCAGACTTGGGAGGAATGGTTTTGGGGAATAAATCCTCATGACCTAAGATATTTAGGTGAAAAATACAAGGACATCCTTAAGCATTGCACAAAAGAAGGACGCTCAAAAGGAATAGGTCAATAAAGGGAGAATAATACATGAAAGTCATTGAGCGGTCAAAACAAATAACTTTTTCATTAGCAATGGTCGGCTCTACGTCCGCATTATTACTCTCTGCGCTAACTCTTGGACTAGGAATAGGATGGCATATTACTTTTAAAGATTTTAAATTATCAGGGCTTGGACCGAATATATTTCAAGATATGGCAGGCAGATATTTTCTTATTTCAATCTTTCTTCTGCTGCTTATTGCGCTTCTACAAATGCGTAATAATATTTTCATAAAAATCTCAGGTTTGATTCCGCTAGCTTTCATAATACTGCAATGCAGGGTTTTAATAAAATCAAAACCAACTAAATTGCCGGATTGGGTGACAGAGTATTCAAACTGGCTGGAAATAATTTTGTATATAGATTTTTACTTTCTTGCCTTAGGGGTTGTATTACTAATTTTGCAACTTTATTTAATCCGGCTCGATTATCGTTCGTCTGTTTATGATAGTCCACACCAGCAGAGTTCAGCGCGTTAGTAGTAAGAGATAGGATTGTTCAATCACATTCGAACACCGTGCTGCTCTTTTATATAGCACTGTCGAACGGTGAGTTGGACGTGGGAGCAACAAATGTCGGATTGGGTACTCCGCATGGACAGCCCGAACCGTTGCCGTGATAACTCAAAACGTGTTCAACGATTCACGAAATGATTCTTTGTGGACTGATGGATCCAGCATTGGAAATTTTTTCCGAGAGACCCTTAATTCTCATGAGAAAACTTTAGATATTTCATACGGCAATTATGAAAATATGGGACGTAATTTCATTGGGCTTACAGACGCGGCTTTGACCCCTACAGATCCTCAGCGTAAGGAATTCCTTTCAGTAGTTTTAATTCATTCATTGATTCATACAGGTTTAATACCAGGAAAAGAGAGTGAAAGTGAAACGTATGGGTTTCAAAAAGTTACACCTCACGACTTAAAATATTTAGGTCAAAAATACAAAGACATTCTTAAGCATTGTACGAAAGAAGGTGGCTCAAATCTACTATATGGGCAATAACAAGGAGAATAATGTATGGAAACAGTTAGAAGAATAAAACAAATAGCTTTTTCATTAGGAATAATAGGTTTTATTCCCGCCATGTTCCTGTGCGCTCAGACTTTGGGAATGGGAATGCGAACAGATGAGCTAAAAGCAATTAAATTCGGATCTTCACCTGACCTTGGATTAACCACATTGGAAGAAATGGCGTTAAGATATTGTCTTATTTCAGTCTGTTTTTTGCTGTTTATTGTATTTGTTGTAATGCGTGATAAGGTTTTCTTAAAAGCGACCGGCATGATTCCATTAGTATTTATAGTAGTACAATACGGGTTTCTAATAATATTAAAAAAAGGACTTTTTAATATTAAGTGGACTTACTCAAGTTGGTTAGAAATAACATACTATATGGATTTCGGCTTTCTTGCTTTAGCAGTTGTATTAATGATTTTGCAAATGTTTTTAATCTTACGGGTTCATCGTTTGTCTATTCATAGCAGCCTGTAACATTCATTCAGTAAGATGCATTTTCGCAGATGACTTCACGGCAGTCACGACCGCACGTATGTCTATGCGGGCGAAGAAGTCATCGCCAAACAGGTGCAGAAAACAACAGGGCAATACGTCGCTTGGGAGCATACGGACGCGAGCGGCAAAACCGTCAGATCAACGGGCATCAGTCAGGAACACGTAACCTATCTTCATTCGTAAATTGGGAGCATCGAGATATGCTTAACTCACAATACATACCTAGTTATAGTTCAAACTTCGGAGGGAAAGAGGAACTTGACCCGATGAGAGCATCCATTCCATCTCCGGATGGTTCAGGAACCGATCCGTATTGGTTGTATCCGCGCTTTGGCGAGGCTAGTGATGAAGAAGGTTGTTATGTAGATGGAATACAAACTTCCTGCAGCACAGCAGTAAATATAATTACTTCTGGTGCGGGAATACAGTGTCCTTACAGCAGTTGCGGTCCTGTTTACAATCAACGAGATGTAAATGGAGACGGGCGAATAGATAGTTATTGGGATGTTTTTCGCGCCCACGCAGACGGAAGTTCAGGTTATATGGCTATGGGAGGAATTTATTCTGGCAATGGCAGATTTCATATGCCTGGAACTGGTCATCGTCAACGTCCAGAACTTAGATCTCCATCTTCAAATAGAAGCCCCTTCGGAGCCGGAAGTGACCCTGAAGGTGATAACAGACTTAGTTTTGTTGATGCTAGCTGGTCGGGAAGAAGTATGTTATTTCCCCCTCCCCCTACAGACATAGATACATGTTTAGAGGTGTTCGGTGGCGAGGCTGCTGGTTTGAAGATTGGCTTATTAAATTCAATTCCTCAAACAGGTTATTTTGGAGGCGGCAGCCTTATGACAAGAAATGTAAGTGCGTTGGAAATGCTACAAACTGTGTCTCGTGCAGAAACCGTAAATGGAGACCCAAACCGGACTATTAGTGCTGCTTTATTGGCTGTCGTTTGGCATGGAGAAACAATCGTAGGAGATTTTACTGCTAGTGCGAATGTCAGTGAGTCTAAAGGCAAAAATCCAGGCGATGTGGATTACGGACCTTTCCAATTAAATTACAATCAAATTAAAAGTGAAGTAGCTCTGGGTTTGTATAAAATTGATGACCTTGGTGAAAAAAATGTGTTTGGATCAAAAACAATCACTCCTAACACAGCTTTTGACGGGAGCCCCTCCTCAAACATGATGATTGCCGCCCGAAAGTTAAAAGCTAATGGAGGTACTCAAGACCGAAATAGGGTCAAGGCATATGTAGGAGGAACAAATTGGGATGCTACAAGACGAGACCATTTTGATACGTATTTTCCAAAATGGCAAAGTTTTTTTAACTGCATAAAATAAAAGTTAGAAAAATACAATATTGACTGGACAGAAGTTACAATCCCAAGGTGCTGAATTATGACCATAAATTTGACTCGGGAGGCAACATATATGAAAAATTTTAATTCTAAAGTTTTCAGTTCTTCAATCTGGATTTTTCTAGCCTTTTTGGTATCTGCCGGTGTTACGTCCTGCTATCAAATGGCGAAAAGCAGTTCCGTCATAAGCACGAATACTGAGCAATTAACAAACGCAAACTCTGAAAGAACAGAAGCCCAAACTGAAAAGATAGAAGTTCAGAATAAAGATAACTCCGATAATTCAAAAATTGCTGAAGTTTCAGCAGATAATTCGATTAAGCAAATAGATTTCAATAATCTTTCATATCCCTGGTGCAGTAAAATAGCTCGCCTCAAAGATACAGTTACTCTAAAAGACGGTAAAGCTGAAATAATCAAAAAGAATGGTCAGTTTGTCTCAAATTTTACCAAAGGAGATATACAGAAGGGTAATTTGGATGATATTGAATATACAACTGATAATATTTTCTACGGAGATTTTAATTCGGATAATATTACCGATGCTTTCGTCTCAATCAGCACAAATGCTTATTTTGGTAGATGGTATCGTTCCAACACAACCTGCTCATATATCTACACAATGAAAGAAAATAAACCAAAATTAATTTGGCAAAATAACTATGGAGAACATAAATATTCAACAGTGAGAAAAATAGAATTTAACAAGGCTCAAAATGAAATAATTTTTGAAATGTATTTTCCATATAGTCCGAAGGGCAAATTTGTCGGTCAGTTATATAGAGAAACCTATTCAGAGTCGTATGACAGACTAATTTACAAGTGGAAAAATAATACTTTTCGTTTAATTTCCACCCAAAATATCCCATATACGAAACTGCAAATTGAACAACTAGGGGTGGTGGGATTGGATAACTAGTGCTAAGTAACAAAAGTAATTGTAGTAATAATTTGTTTTTTGTAATCTTGTAAAATGCCAAGAAAAAGACAAATCATTCAATTATCGAAATCAGAAAAAAGTTCTTTGACAAAGATTTTCGCTAAAAAAGAAACATCGGCTCGTGAGCAAACCCGCGCCAGAGTCCTTGATTTACTTGCCCGCCAAGAACACCCGAAAACAATCGCCAAGTTGCTGAAAGTCGGAATCGCCACCGTTTACAACATTCAAAAACGCTTTCTCGGACAAGGTTTTCAAGCGGCTCTATATGATCAGCCGCGTTCGGGCAAACCACCTGTTATCAAACCGGAAGCGAAAGCGAAAATAACGGCTTTGGCGTGTTCTGTCGCTCCCGCCGGACACGCTCGCTGGACTTTGCGGCTGCTCGCGGACAAGGCGGTGGAAATGAATTTTATCGAAGCCGTTTCGCCGGTGGAAGTCGGACGCATTCTGAAAAAAACTCTCTTTCCCCGCACAAACTAAAACAATGGTGTATCGGAGCGGTAACGGGCGAATACTTAGCGCGTATGGAAGATGTCTTAGAGGTTTATCACCTGCCATACGATGCAAAACGTCCGGTCATTTGTTTAGACGAGTTGCCGTTTCAGCTTTTGGGCGAAAAAGTCGAGCCGTTGCCAATGAAAACCGGAGCGGTCAAAAAGTTTGACGCGGAATATGAGCGCAAGGGTGTGGCTTCGGTTTTTCTCGCTTTTGAGCCTTTGACCGGCAAACGCCTGGTCAGGGTTTATCCCAGAAGAACGAAAGCTGATTACTGTCGGTTTCAGCAGGAAGTGGCGCGAGAATGGGCAGAAGCCGAAGTGATTATTGAAGTTCAGGATAATTTGAACACGCACAATGCCAGTTCGTTTTATGAAAATCTGCCCGCCGCTCAAGCCAGAGAGTTGACGACGCGCTTTGAGATGCACTATACGCCGAAAAAAGCGAGTTGGCTGAATATGGCGGAAATGGAATTTTCGGCACTGTCAAGACAATGTTTATCGCGGAGAATCCCTGAGATTGACATATTGAGCCGCGAGTTGGAATCAATTGTCAAAGAACGAAACGAATTGGCAATCAAGTTCAAGTGGCAATTCACAGTTGAAAATGCCCGACAGAAATTGAATCGCCATTATGAAAATGTAATTCTAAAAACTTTTGTTACTTAGCACTAGGTGTTTAGTCCCAGAGTAAGGTGGCGTGGATTTATCCTAAAGCGTTCTTTCTGATTTTGCCAACATTGGCTGATGTATTCGTAGGAGGTCAGCCCTTTCAAAGTTTTCAGTCGTTTGGCAAAGTTATAAGCCGTCAGGAAAAGTTGAAGATGCTCTTTTAAGTGCTGGTGTGTTTCATAGTAATAGCGTTTGACCGTTGCCTCTTTGATGGTTCGGTTCATCCGCTCGACCTGCCCGTTCGTCCAGGGATGATTAACTTTAGTCAGCCGGTGTTCGATTTTGTGTTGACTGCAAATACGGTCGAATAAATGCTTGAATGCCCATTTATCTTTCAAGCGGTTCGTAAACTGAATGCCGTTGTCGGTCAGAATAGTATGGATGTGATAAGGCACGACGTTGATTAACTGGTGCAGGTGTTAACAAGCGTGAAAGAATGGAACTGTCGCGAATTTGGGGCAGCCTAGTCAACGAGGTGTAAAATGGCGAAATGGATGTCAATACTTTGCTCGCCGATCCTGCCGCGACGCGGATCGAAAAATTCATTTCGCTCGATGATTCTATATTGATTATCGTCAAAACAATCCAGCCGACCGCCGCCTGTCCGCAATGTCATGCGCCGTCCTGCTCCTTGAAAGGAAGGTATTGTCGCCTGCTTGCCGATTTGCCGTGGCATAATGTGCCGGTGAGAATTGAGCTGTTAACGCGAAAGTTTCGCTGTCGCAACGAGCGTTGTTCACGGAAGGTATTTTGCGAACGTCTGCCGAAAGTCGCAGTGCCGTTTGCCCGGCGAACAGCTCGGTTGAACGATGTTATCGAGCTTTTAGCCTTCTCTCTCGGAGCACGTCCCGGCGCGCGAGCGGCGACCAGGCTGTTTTCACCGATTGGGAAAGACATTCTTTTGCGAGCCGCTCGCCGAGTAAAAGATAATGTCGAAGCAGTGAAAGTGCGTGTTCTCGGCGTTGACGATTTCGCTTTTCGTCGCGGCATCAATTACGGCACGATTCTGATTGATCTTGAACAAAGGAAACCGATTGACCTGCTGCCTGCCCGGACAGCGGAAACTTTAATGAAATGGCTCAAAGCGCATCCGGAAATCGAGATTGTCAGCCGCGATCGCGCCGCCGTTTATGCCGAGGCTGCCAATCAGGGCGCGCCGCACGCCGTGCAGGTCGCCGACCGCTGGCATCTGTTGAAAAACCTCGGCGATCTGGTCGAGCGATTCTTTTTTCAGAATCATTGTTTATTGACAAAAGCCGCGGCTGATGTTCACGTCGCGCAGCGAGTAAAAGAATCCGACATCGATCTGCCGATATCGGAAAAGGTAAACTCGGTTTCAACCGGTGAAAAGCCGATTCCGGCGCGGCGACAGAAGTTGTTCGATTCAATTAGGAAGCTGCGATCCGAAGGCAAAACACTACGTGGTATTGCCCGCGAGTTGAAAGCCTCTCGGAACACGGTTAGAAAATACGTTCTTTGTGAAACCGCTCCGCAGCAGAACGGCAAACCCGGCAAGCCTTCTGCCGTTCTGCCATTCGCTGCCTACCTGGAAAAACGCTGGCGGGAGGGGGAGCACCGCGCGGTTCGGCTCTGGCAGGAGATCAAGGCACAAGGTTTCAAAGGTGAAGTCGATTCAGTGCAAAGGTTCGTCTGTTCATGGCGTAAAATCCAGATCGGCAAAATCTCCTGCTCGGTGCCAAGTCGCGGAATGTCTCCACGGCAGGTCGCCAAATTGCTGCTTTATCCGGATCGAGCGAAAACGGAAGCTGAGCGGGAATATATCGAAAAACTTTGCGAAATCAGTTCGAAGGCTAAGAGGCTGCAATCGCTCGGCATCGAGTTTCAGGAGATGGTCAATGACAGACGCGGCGATTTGTTCGACCTGTGGCTCGAACAGGTTGAATCGAGCGGGATCACGCAGCTTAAGAATTGGGCAAGCGGGTTGCTGACGGACGAAAAAGCCGTCCGAAACGCGCTTTTACTGGAATGGAGTAACGGGCAAACCGAAGGTCAGGTCAACCGTTTGAAAACCATTAAGCGGCAAATGTACGGGCGGGCAAAGTTTGATCTGCTCCGCGCTCGTGTCCTGCATCGAGTTTGAGAGAGCTAAATCATCAATAGTTTTCCAATGAGCCGAAGTTCGTTTGGAATCAACTTGGATGCCCCAAAAGCAAGACAGAACCAAATTCACGCTTGTTGACAGAGAGTTTAAAATCGTGATGACAAATCAGTTCGGCTTGAATTCGCCTGGCTCCGAGATTTCGGGAACGGCGAAAGTCTAAAATCACATTTTCGTAAGTTTCGGTAACTTTCGGAACAGAAATATTATTTGGGCGACAGCTTATTTTTTGAAGACTGACTTCGCCTTCTGCCTGATATCGTCGCCGTTATTTGCGAAGCGTTGGACGCGAGATTCCGCAGCGGCGGCAAACCAGCCCAAAATCGTTTATTTGTTGGTAAAGCCGAACCCATGATAGCCGTGTTTGTATGCTCACAAATTAGAGCATTCCATTGAAATGATACGGGTAGGACACAATTAATGGGGTGCAGTATATACATTCTGACTTTTGTATTTTAGCGTTGAAGCAGTTTGGTTTCTTTCTGAGATTCATTGAATTATGCTACAGCAAAACTCATCTAAGACAATTTCGACCGAAGTAAGTAGTATCACTTCAGAGAAAGCCTATCAAAAAGAGAATTACTCAGTAAGTTTATTGGTACAACTTTCAATTAGGAAAATTAAATCAAATAGCGTAATAACAACACTTATTTTAGTAATTTTATTTACAATATTTGATTTTTGGCACTTATTTAATGTGCCATTTGCAGTAGGAATAGACGGCTATTACTACGTATTGCAGGTAGAATCATTGTTTAATGATGGAAAATTCTACTTTTTCACGTACACACCGTTAATTCTTTATTTCCTAGCAGGATTAAAATTCTTTTTTGGGAATGCAATCTTCTCGATTAAAATAGGTGCTTTACTCCTGCATGTAATCCTTAATCTCGGTATTTTCTCCTTAGTTAAAAGTTGCACTCGAAATATATGGCTAAGTATTTTAGCTCTTGCCTTGGTTTGGCTTTCCAGTCTTCATCTTTACATGCTTGTTGAATACATCAGTTTTTTGGGCGCAATCTGTTTTATTGTTTGGGGAATCTTCTTTGTAGTTCTTGCACTCGAAAAACAAAAGTTGATTTGGAGCAGTGCAGCGGTAATTTGTTTTTTAATAGCCGTTGGTTGTCACCGGGCAACAATTCCAATTGTTTTAACTTTAACAATTTCGCTATTGCTTCTACTCTGGCTGCGATTTGCTATTGAAGCGAATAATAATCTTCAACGTATTCTTTCTTTAGCAACTATCATTCTGCTTATCTTTGCTCCAGCATTTCTCGTTGTACAACCTTTTTTCCACTTGCCCTTGGAATGGAACAAAGAGTTTACAATACTACCAAGAATCCCGGCTAGATTAGCTAATCTACCGGAAGTTCTAATTTTGTTGGTTCTGTGTCCTCTGATGCTGCTTCTCGTCACACGTTGGAAAAAGAAAATGCCGAACAAAATTGGACAAATTATTTTTGGCACTGTTGCTTTATGGAGCATTTTGATTACTCTTAATCCGTTTATTAGTTCGCAACTAGGTTTTTTATCTCTCGGCGGCAGACTCAGGATGCTAGCTTACATTCAAGTCGCTTTAATCGTTCCGGGTATTATTTGGTTGTTGAGTAGTATTTATCGCACAGCAGTTTGGTATGTTCCCGCTCTTGTAGCTCCGTTGATGATATGGAGTTGTTTTTTTAATCCCTTGCCGCGGGGCGCACAGGCAGAGTATTTAACACAGCGGGCAAAGTTGATAGATGCATTAAAGATGCACAGTCAAGAAGTTGAGAAAGATTCGTTAATAGTCGCTGATCACGGAGAACAGTTTGTTGTAACTGCGGTAACCGGCATCGCTTCTCAACAAGAGTTTCCCGAAGATAGTAAATATCAAACAGTGTATTGGTTATTAAACAAAATCCCACCAACGCTAGTTGACTCTTCGATGCTTACAATTATGAAAGATAGCGACGGGCAGCACACAGTTTTGGTTAAGGATAGCGAACAGTTGAGACAAAGAATACAAAATCTCGAAATTCGTTATCCTTTTCTAAAGAATAATCGCCACCTTAATATTTATCTATCTAAAAGTAGTAATAAACATTAATTACGTATTGTGATAACAGAAATGTATCTAAAGGTTATAAAATGGGTAGTCGTTTCTTTATTCCTCATAATGTTTACAGGATTAGCAGCTATAGGGGTAGTTTCATATCAAAACACAATTACGCCCGGCGGGATTGTTATTCATCACTCGGCAACAATGCCCTATCGAATTTTGAGACCTGAGGACGTTCAAGCTATTTCTAACAATCCCGAAAAGAAAGGATTTTCGACATTCTATTGGGGAAATTTCTACCACATTGGTTATCACTATATAATTTTACCGAACGGAAAGATTGTGCAGGGGCGTCCTGAAAAATGCAGAGGATCTCACACTTTAGGATATAACTCTTACATCGGCATTTGTTTAATTGGAAACTTTACGAAAAAAAATAATCAATTAGCAGCAGAGGGATTGGAGCGACCGACATTTGAACAAATGCAATCATTAGTTGCTCTTAGTAAAGATTTAAGTACTCGTTATAACCTATCAAATAATAACATAATTACTCATGATAGTGTGAATCCTAAAACTGAGTGTCCTGGTGAAAACTTTCTTTTGAATGAGTTTCTTAATCAACTAATCAATTTCCCTACTGCCCCTTAAGGAGTGTGATACTGTTGCCGAATTCATTTTAGGCAATCGTAATTTTATAATGACACTATTCCAACAATTTTAAGGAGTAGTGATTATGAGTTTGAAGCCGTCTTTGATTGAAGCCGTTCCGTCTGAAACTATTCGCGTTGCTCGTGCCGCTTTTCCGAAAGGCAATCTATATCTTGCAATGCGCGATGAACTCGGTGTTTTGTTTGAAGATGCCGACTTTGCAGAACTGTTTCCCCGTCGCGGGCAACCCGCTTTTGCGCCCTGGAGACTGGCGTTGATAACCGTGATGCAGTTTCTGGAGAACTTGTCTGACCGCCAGGCGGCAGATGCGGTTCGCTCGCGCATTGACTGGAAGTATGCGCTCGGGTTAAAGCTAACCGATTCGGGTTTTGATTATTCGGTTCTCAGCGGTTTTCGAGAACGACTCGCCGATGGGGGGCGACAAACTTTGTTGCTTGACCGGATGCTTGAACTGATGCGGGAAAAGAAGTTGCTCAAAGCGCGAGGCAAACAACGCACCGATTCGACTCACGTTTTAGCGGCGATTCGCGTGATGAACCGATTGGAGATGGTCGTTGAAACGATGCGCGCCGCACTGAATCAATTGGCAGCATCTGCACCCGAATGGTTGGGTCAAGTATCAAAGTCGGAATGGTTTCAGCGTTACTCTCGCCGAGCTGAACAATCGCGTCTTCCAACCGGCAATAAAGCGCGAGAGGCGTTCGTCGCCTTCGTTGCCAAAGATGGATTTCTGTTGTTTAACTTGCTTTCAGAGCAACAGCCTGATTTACTAAAACTGGAAAAAATCGAAATACTTCGGAAAGTTTGGAAGCAGCATTTTACACGCAACGAAGAAGGCGTTGCGCGTTGGCGCAAAGGAAAAGAAACACTCAGAGCCGCCGCCTCGATTGAATCGCCGTATGACCCGCAAGCCAAATACAGCAGAAAAGATTCAGTCCGATGGACGGGTTACAAAGTTCACTTCAGCGAAACCTGTGATGAGAATCTGCCGCATTTGATTACCAATGTTCACACGACCCCTGCCACCACGCAGGATGTCGCCTCGACTGCCGATATTCAAGACTCACTTTGTCAAAAACAGCTATTACCGTCGCGTCATCTGGTTGATGCCGGTTATGTTGATGGCGATTTGTTAGTGCAGAGTGCGGACAAATACGGCACCGAGTTGTTCGGACCAACACGCGTTAATTCCAGTTGGCAGTCGCGTGAGGGCGGTATTGATGCCACGCAGTTTGAAATTGATTGGGATCATCGGCAGGCGATTTGTCCGGCAGGCAAAAGAAGTGTCGGCTGGCTCGAATGTCAACTCAAAGAGCGCAACCCGCGCCGGGTAGTGAAGGTCAATCGTCGTAAAGACTGCCTCAATTGTCAAAGCCGTGTCCGATGTGTGAGAAGCGAAATCGGTGCGCCGCGCCAACTACTGCTACAAGCCAAAGAGTTTCACGAAGCCATAAAGAAAACACGAGCTTTATTTGCAAGCGATGTCGGACGGCACGAATATAAAGAGCGAGCCGGCATCGAAGGAACGCTTTCGCAAGGCATTAGGCGCGGAACGGTTCGCCGTTCGAGATACAAAGGCTTACAGAAAACACATCTTCAGGAAGTGGCGACGGCGGCGGGCATCAATATTCTTCGGACGATAAATCACTTGAATCAAGTGCCGATTGCAAAAACACGAATTTCGAGATTTGCGAGATTGGCTCATTGAATTCGGCAACAGTATCACTCAGCGTATAAAAAGTGTTATACGCGCAGCGTCGCTTTCTGTTCCTTTCCTCCCTCAACCCCCGTTAGCAAAAAGCGTGAGCAGGAATGTTGACAAAACTTTTATAAGAATGCGAATATAGGTCATTCACTTTTTTCTTACGCCGGATACCCGTCCGCAAGTTGTTGAGTTCCAAATCAAATTTTCTGGAGTTCAACAATGCCAACAAACAAAATTCGCGCGAAAGTTTTAGCCCAACAGTCGGTTACAAAAACCAATTACTTATCAAGAGGCTCATTCCTTTCGGCTTTAGAAGGCAAGTCCCGCCAATTATTTACGCCTGACGAAAATAATCTAAAACGCACCAGGGCGACGAATTATCTGCGCGGCGACGAGCAGACAAAATACGCCCTTGAAATAATTGTTTCACCTGAAGATGCAACCCTGCTCCAATCGGTTTCCGACAAACCCGATGAACAATATGAAAAAGCCGTTCAAGTTTCCCGCCGAGCGATGCGACAGATTTTAGGGCAGATTGATGCCGACAATGCCCGTTGGGTAGGCGTATTGCACCGAAATACGGCGCATCCGCATCTGCATATTCTTGTCGGGGAAAGCTACACGACCGAAGAAAACGAGTTAAAACAGCTAAAAAGAATTCCCAGATTTTTATTGGTAAAAGACGAAAACGGTCAAAGCGAACTTGAGCGCAGGTTTTCCAAAGCCCTGCGCGCGAATCTCGCCATTGACCCGCCGAGCATAGAAACATTCGTGCCGGACGGTTCGGTTCTGCCCGAACTTAACGCGAATTACGAAACCGAAGCGGTTGTCGGATTAACCGAGAAAGCGGCTTTTTCATTAAAATCTTTGCAGCGCGCCAGAGAAAACGGAACGCTCGCGGCAACGACAGATGCCGAAGCCGTCTTTATTCGCCGCAACGCCGAAGGGCACGCCACCGGCGCGACCTGGACGGAAGCCGCCGCTGCCGAAACAAGCACTTGGAAACGGACGGGTTTTGAAAACGGCGGTTGGTTTTACATCGGCGATTTAAGACGCGCGACCAGTTATATTTTTGTTTCGTCCCCGGAAGAAGCTCTCGCGCTCGAAACTCTGCACACCGGCAGAAATCTTGAAAACGCGGTGATTATCGCTCTTGAACCGCGCCGACTCGACGCGGAACTGGCTGACCTGCTGATAAACCGCCAAAGAGCTTTGGCAAATGAAGACAAGGAATTAAATCTTATCTGGGCAACGAATTCGACGCGCGGCGGACGGCAGCACAGTTTCGGTCAAGTCGAACTAAAGGCTTATGCCGACAAAATACTGAAGGACGAAAATCTCCCCGGATTAAATTTTATTCCATACTCGCGTAATACGAGTTGGATTGAGCATTTAAATCTGGTCACGAACGTCGCCGAACTGACGAGTATCGTCGAAACCGGCACTCAATTACAGCCCATCGCCCGCGTCGAAATACCGCAGGATATTCAGTTTACGCCGACGCTGGCAAGTTTGCCGCGAGCCGTTAAAACCGAAGAAGTCGAAACGCCGGAAGCCATCGCCTCAGTCGTCGAAACCCCGAACAGCCTTTTGCCGGATGAAAAAGTCAGGCAAAACCCGCCGCCTTTGAGTGAAACTCCGCAAAACCGCCAATCCTCACTCACACCGCTCGAAGTTTTCAAGGAAATGACCAGCCAAGCCAGACAAGTGCCGCTCGAAGCGATTGCTTCGGCGCACGGGTTATGCGAAACCGTATTCAAGGGGGAAAGAGTTTGGATTGATGACACGCGCCGCATCAAAATTACAAATGAGCTTTTCAGCGACCGCAGCAACGGAATGCGCGGCGGGCGCGGCTCGATTGATTTTGTCGCCTATTTACAGGATTTGCCGCAGGAATCGGCTTTCCGCACGGCTCGGCAATGGATTGTTGATAACGGTTTCTTAAAAAACCATGTTGCCGAGAATCCGCAAATTCTCAAACCGGCGATTACCAAAAACCTGCTGGCAATGCCGCCGGAAATCACGGACAACCTCGAAACCGTGCGTTTCTACCTGGAAGAAAAGCGAAAAATCAATTATGAAACCGTCCAAAAACTGATTGCCAATAAAACCCTCTACGCCAATGAATTTTCAAGCGCCGTCTTCGTTCACCGCGACCTCGACGGTCATACAACCGGCGCGACGTGGCGCGATACGACCGAGGGCAGCACTTTGCGCGGAAATGCGACGGGAACGGATAAGGAAGCCGGTTATTTCTACCTCGGCAGTCCGAAGCGGGCGACGCGCATAATTTTAACCGAAGCCCCGATTGACGCTATCAGTTACTACGAACTGGAAACGGCAAACGGCGTTGATTTATCCGAGACGGCGATTATCTCCATCGGCGGCTCTTCGACTCCGCAATCTCTGGTCGAATTTATTTCCCACAGGCAGATTCAGCTTGAAACCCAGAATTCAGACAAGATTCTCGACATTATTTTTGCAACCGACAACGACCGCGCGGGCGAACTCGCCTTTGATAAATTTATTGAAAAGTTGCGCCAAATCGCGCCGGACATCATCAATGAAGAAGAGGAAACGGCAAAAATTCTGCTTACGCGGCAAGTTCCCGAAAACGGCAAGGACTGGAATGATTCGTTGAAAATTCAAGCCGACGCGCCCCGTTATGCCACGCTCGACGAAATAAAGGAAATTCAAATTGAATCCTTAAAAGACCCGACAGAGCGTACCCCAAGCGCAAAGTTGACGAGAAATTTTCCGCAAAATCTTGAAAATGAAACGAATCTTATTAATAATGAGGAAAACACGGATGAACCGATTAACGACACCCCAAATGACGATGAACCAACCGAGCGAACTGAAAATGAATTTCCTGCGGAACGAGTGGACGCAGCAGGCAATGGATTATATGGAAGAACTGACTCCGCAAGCCTTCCGGGAAGAACAAGCCGACGGGACGATTCTTCAGACGTGCCAATACTTGAGCAGCCAAGCCGAAGCGACTTATCTGAAGCAGCTGGACTTGAACCGGAACGATTCGCAGGCGCAGGAAACGGCGCGCGCCGTTTTGATGCCGACTCCCGAACCGATGGATTGGGAAGAAACGGAAGACAGCAATTTGAAGATGTAGATGTAGATACAGACGTAGTTACAGAAGTTGAAAACGTATTTTCCAACGATTCCGAAAGCGCGTCGCTCGCCCCGGCAGTCATTCCCTTAAGAGAAGAAAAAATCTACCGTTTCAAATTGCGAAACGACGGGAGCGGGCAATTCCTGGAATACCGCGTCGGTCTCAATCAGGATAATTTGTGGCAAACCTTCGCCCGCGCGATTGTCGGCACGAAAGACCAGGAACAGAAAAAAGTTCACTATGCCCGGCTCGACGCAGACGGCGAAAACACTGCCCGCCTCGAAAGCCTTAAAGAAGCGGTTGCAGAAATAGACGCATCTCTGCGCAAACTCGATACCAACCGCAACGAGTTTTCTCCGCTGTATCAGGATATTTACAGATTTCATCAGGATTTTCTGGAAAATCTTGCGCCGCCGCCGGTGCGCGTCGAAGTTCCGGGGGAAATAATTCCCTCAAACATAAAAAAAATCTATAAAAACGAGCAGGGATTCAAGATTGTCTTTAACGACCGCCGCTTTACGCGCTCTTTTGCCTTTCGCCGGGACGACGGCTCGATTTTAGATTCGGACGCGGTTCGGGAAGAAGCCGGTTTGTGGCGTGAGCTGTGCGAGTCGCGGGGCGATAAAGTCGGCGACGATGCCGAGTATAAAATTTTTGAGCCGGAAACTCTTTACGATGATGAAACCGGCAACCGTGTCCGCGCAAACGTTGTGTTCGACGAAATCGATAATTTATGGCGCGGCAGTTTGTCGGCAAATATTCGGGCGGCGGGACAGCAGTTGGTTGTTACCGCCAAGCCCGTCAACCTGCTTCACCGGGGTTTTGAAACACGCGACGCGCTGCTTGCCAATTTGAGCGTCAAAGCCATTGGAAAAATCGAGAAACGGCTCGACTACATCAATTCCAAAGAAGCGAAAAAGATGTTTCAAACAGTCGTTTCCGCATTAGAATTGAAAGGACAGTTCTATTTAGGAATTGAAGCTGCCGAACAGGTAACTGAAGAACTGAGGAGAAATAATGAGCCAGAACAGATCCAATCGGATGCTGGAGCAGCCGATTATCAAAGAGAAAGCCAGGAATTATTTGAGAAACCTCGGATTAAATCCGACCAAAATCCTACTTTTAACCAGCTTGAAACCGGCGAAATCATCGCCGCAAATGTCCGCCGACCGCTCACCACGCTTGACCTAGAAGCTGCGGATGGAGTTGCGGGACTGGAAGAAATTCTGCCGTCCGTCAAGAATTTTATCAAGAGCGGCGATACCGACCTAAAACTGTGGTTCGCCGACCCGCTCGATAACGCCGCCCGAGGCGCGCTTGAAGCCAGGCAGATTGCGCTGACCGATTTACCGGCGGAAGACGGGCAGATTTTAGTCGTTGCGAAAGCCGAAAATTCATTTGCCTTAAATAAAGAATTTGACCTGCCGACCCTAAGACGCATCAATCTTGAAGCAACCCGCTATGCCGAAACCGTTCAATTCGACCGCTCGACCGAAGCCGTCGCCATTCAAAAAATAAGGGGTGAAATTTTCTATGCCGCCTGCCTCAAACAGACGAGCGAACAGCTTTACCAGAACTCGTTTGCTCTACTGGAAGAAAACGAGCAGATGACGGTTCTCGGTGAAGTCGAGCATTCTTTGAGAGATTTCGGTTTTGATTCGATTTCCAATGTTGCCAAAGATGATAATAACCGCGCTGTCCGGCATTTAATAGCCTTTGAAGATACTTGGACGGTTGTCGGCGGGAATCACGCCCCCGCCATATTAAAGCCCGCCGAACAAAGCCTCGAACGCGAACTTACGCCGGAGAGCCGTGAGGAAGTTTCGCTTAACCTTGAAGAAAAATCCTTCAGACTTTCCGAAGACAGCCGTTTCGCACTCGGCGAATTACCGACGGCTCTTAATGTTTTTCGCTACACATTAGGGGAAAAAGCCGATGTGCAGTCAAAAACCGTTTATCTTATCGCCACCGAACAGGAACTTGAGGCAATTAGGAATCATATCCGCGAAGAATTTCAGATTAAACTCGAATTTTCTGAAATCAACGACCCGAGAGAATTAGCCTACACGCAAAACCTGGGCAAAAAAGCGTTTGACTTATCAAAAGACGAATACATCGCCAAACGGCGTTGGGAATCGGTTTTGCGCGTTGAGAGGCAAATCAACGATTTACAAAACGAGATTGCCGATTTACAGAATCTCGACAAATTATCTTTTCGTCAGAAAAAACAGCTTGCCGAAAACGAAACGCTTTTGAATCACTCTTTCAGAGTTCTTGCGGGCGATAAACTTTTTGAAGATAAAACCAATCTGAAAACTTATACTCAGGAGTATCAGTTGGCGGTTGCCCGCGCCATAAAAAAAGGACTTGTCGCGCCCGAACGCCGCACCGAACTTGCCCAACAGGACGGTGCTTTTAGAAATGCCGCCGGAAATCGGATGCGCTATGAAAAAGGTCGCACGACCGCTTTTGCCAATCGCAGCCAAGCCCTTGACGATTCGATGCGGGAGCGACTCGGCTACAAGGTAAAGCGTCAGGACGGAAAGGAAATATCCCAAACGCAAAAATCGGAAATCGAAATGGGCGTCAAAGAACTCGAAAAAGTGTTCGGCAGTCTTAAAGACGTATTCCGCAAGGGCGATATAACATTTGTCCATACAAGCGGCAAACACCCGTTTTTAATGAACGCGGGCGGCGCGTATAACGCTTCTGAAAGGACAATTAACTTCGGCGTAGAAAACCGCATCACCGGCGACCCCGTTCGCGCTCTGGCGCACGAGTTCGCTCATTATCTCGATAACGAAGCCGGAACGCGCGATTTGCGCGAAACCGACGCGCGCCCGAAGGCGCGAATGAGTTCGTCGAAACAACTCGTCGAACTTAAGTTTTTATCGGAGAATGACAATCCGTCGTTTTTTTCAGCGAGCAGTGACGGCGACTTGATAAAAGACGCGCGAAGACTGCTGCGCGAATCCGTGCCGACTTCAACCGGTCGGCTTTATTCGGAAGAATCAATAAAAATGCGGGCGGGTGAAATGTCGGCGTTGACGACCGACGAACAAGCCGCCGTCGAGCGCGGCAAAATAGTGCTTGGACCATACTGGAAAGAGCCGTCCGAGATTTTTGCGCGTCTCGTTGAGCAGTATGTATCCGTAAAACTCGAAAAGGAAGTTCGTTTTTCAGCCGAAAAAGATTATTCCGATAAAATCGGCTATTGGAGTCGGGAAGATTTTGAAACATTGACGCCGCGCCTCGAAGCGGAAATCAATCGCCGTTTCGCGCTTGTCGGCGACGCTTTCGACATTGAATTGCCGCGCATCGCAGAAGAAATCGAAAAAGTTGAAAAAGTCGAAGAAATCGAAGAAATCGAAATTGAGACTTTACCGCAGGTTTTGCCGCAAACGGCTAATCAGTCAATTTCTAAAGAAAGTCAAAAGCTGCTTGACCGCATAGCCGAATTGGTAAAAAACGAGCCGCAAACGACGGCGGCGGCGATTCGGGCGGAAATCAATTTCGATTCCGATTCTCCGGCGATAAATATTTATGCCAACAAGGATGACAAAATGTATTCGGTTTACGCGCCGGACGCGGAAAACCCTAATTATCTGGTTGTCGCGCACGAATACTCGCCCGGAAGTTTCGGCGAAGCGCCCGATTGGGTCGAAACACACAGCCAGGAATTTTCTTCTCTGGAGACGGCAATCGAACGCATCGGCAAAAACGAAACTTTCGACGAAAGTAAATTCAAGAGCGATTTAGTCAGCGCGTTCCAAACAACCTTAAAAGACGAAACGGCGATTTTCTTTGATTACGACCTCAATCCCGAACGCGGGCAGGCGCGGATTGCCTTTCAAGTCGAAGTGGGTATGCTTGCCGAAAAGATGCGCGAACGGGATTTCCGCTACAAATACATCACTGACAAAACAGCGAATGAAGTGTTTTTCACGCTCGAAGCTGAAAAACAAAAAGAGTTTGACGAAGCGGAAAAACAAAAACTGATTGCCGAATCGGTTGCCGACGAAAACCAAAATCGTTTTGATTTTGAAAAAGTGCGGGACGCGAAAACCGCGACCGCGCCAAACGCCGCCGACGAAATAAAAAACGAAATAAAAGCGGCAAGCAAACTTCTTCCCGACAGCCTCTTAAACAAAATGGCTGAGCGCCAGGAAAATGAATCCTCGCGTGATAATCACGTTTACGCAAAACTCTTTCACCCGATGTCGTCCTGGACAATGTTTATCACCGAAGCTGAAGCCGTAAATGATGAGAACGGCAAACTCGAAGACGTGCATCTTTACGGCTATGTTCACACGGACGGAATCGGCGACGAGTGGGGAACAAGCTCGCTCAGGGAAATAGAAAGCACGGTTGTTCGCGGGTTAAAAACCGAGCGCGACAAATATTTTACCGAAGGGCGGTTTAGTGATGTTTACCGGCAGTTTGCCGACGAGCGCGGCTTAATCGTCCCGGATGAATTCTTGGACGCGCCAGCCGCCACAACAGCCGAACTGGAACTAATCATCGGCACTGACAATGAAGCTGATTCATCTGCCGAAAAACTTGAAACTCTGGAACTTATGCCTGACCCGGAAATGCGCGGTTTTTACGACAGCTCCGCGGATTGGCAGCTCAGGATGACGAGCGGCACAATCGAAAAAATCACGGTTGCGGGCGCGCCGGTTCACGATTACGAATTTTCCCCGACCGAAAAATCAAACGCTAAGTTTTATTCCATAACCGTTTCGGACGCGGACGGAAAACTCTTTAAGTTCAATCTCGAAGCGACCGCCGAGCGAATCGCCAAATTCCGCGAAACTCGTCTGAAAGTCGGCGACACGGTTTCTGCCTACGGTTACGTCAATACCGTAATTGAAGCGAAACGCGCCGAACAACCGGAAGTCGAAAAATTGAAAACAATTCCGGTAAACGCGGTTGAAATGCGTTGGCGTTCAAATGAGATAGCGCAGCCAATCGAAACTCCGGCAACTGATTCCAGCCACGAGCAGGCGGAAACAGTTTCAGACGCAGAACGCCGCTCATTTGTTGAACAGGATTTGCGTTCAATTGCCCGGTTGTCGCCGAATGCTGAAATTTTTAGAACTAAAGTAGCCGATAAAGTCGTTGATTCTATAATCGTCAATGCCGAAGAAGGAACTAAGTATGCTGCATTGACCGCCGAAATTATTGATACCAATTCGGAAACCGGCGCGGACGAAGCCGCTTTGCTTTATGAGCGTTTCTTCGACCAAGCAAACGAATCAGACAGCCGTTTCTTGGGTGCGTCTGAAACCGACAACGGCGTTATCAATTCTGAACTGGAGACGCGGAAACGCGAACTTGTCCGCGCCGATACCGAAGGCGTTTATGAATATGAAAATGAAATAGATTTCGGCGGTTACGTCCAAGACGAAGAAGAAGTCGCGCTCGCGGCAACGGTACAAGGGCTAATTCAATTAAATGAAAAAGAACGCGCCGTATTTCAAGCAGCCGCCCAACAAATAGTTGATTCGACAGGCGGGCAGTTCGGATATTTGTCCGAAGCCGATACGCCCGAAGGTATGTCGCGTCAGGAATTCGCCGGTTATTGCGGAAGTCTCGCTCAGAAAGGCTTAATCAGTGTCAGCGATGATGAATACAAACAACTGATGCTGACACCGACCGGCGCGGATGCCTTGCGCCAGCGCGGAATATTTAACGACAAAAACTTTGAACTGACAACCGGCGAATGGTCAGAAGCGATTGCGCCGTCCAAATCCTACAACGACGGTGAGCGTAGCGAAATTTTATCGCCCGCCGAACCCGAACTTGCGCCAGAAGCAGTCAAACCGCAGCTTACCCAGTATAGAATCACCGACGCGGCGATTCACGACACAGGGCTGAAAACCAAGTTTAAGGATAATGTCAAAGCAATTAATCTGCTTCGTCAAATCGAAGACGAAAGCCGTCTCGCAACTGGTGAAGAACAGCAAGTTTTAGCCAAATTCAGCGGTTGGGGCGGCTTAAAATCAGCGTTTGACATTTACAATCAAAACGCCGACTGGAAAAAGGAAATCGAAGAAACACAAAAATTGTTTTCCGATTCCACCGAATACTGGAATGTGCGCCAATCAACCGAAAACGCCCATTACACATCCGTCAAAGTCAGCGAAAAAATGTGGCGGGTCGCCCAGGAATTGGGCTTTTCGGGCGGGCGTGTGCTTGAACCGGCGGTCGGAGTCGGAAACCTCGTCGGCACGATGCCGGACGAGCTGCGGCAGACTACAAAAGTAACCGCCGTCGAAAAGGAAAGCTACTCGGCGCGCATCGCCGGTCAGCTTTATCAGCGCAGTAATGTTGTCAACTCAGGATTTGAAGAAGCGCGGCTCAAAGACGATTCCTTTAATCTGGTCATTTCAAATTTCCCGTTCGGCAGCTTCAGCGTTCACGACCCGCAGTATAATGCGCTCAAACCAAGCATTCACGATTATTTCTTCTTAAAATCGCTTGATAAAGTCGCAGAAGGCGGTTTGGTAATCGCGCTTACCTCGCGCTATACGCTCGATAAGGAAGATACGAAAATCAGGGAAGCGATTGCCCGCCGCGCAGATCTTGTCGGCGCGATACGTCTGCCCGACACGGCATTTAAGGCGAACGCGCACACGGAAGTCGTTACCGATATGCTGATTTTCCAAAAACGCCCGAAAGGTCAGGAACGAGGCGAAACAGAAATAAATAATCTGTCCTGGATAAAATCGGAATACCTGGATTTAGACGACGGAACGCGCCAGAAGGTCAACAATTACTTTCACGAGTATCCTGATAAAATTCTTGGGCGCACTTCGAGCGAAGGCAAAATGTACGGCGCGGAATCTCTGACCGTAAAAGTTGAAACCGAGTCCGAGTTTTTTGAAAAGTTCGATGCGGGCGTAGCCGATTTCAAATTGGCTTTTGCGTCGGCTTCACCGCGTCAAGACAATATTGTCCTTGAGAGAGAACGCGGTCTTGTTTTTGACGAACGCGCCGGTCGTAAAAACGGCAATATCATTGAGGTTGCCGGCACACTCTTTCAAATCGACGGCGACGGTGAAACGGAATTGAGTTTAAGCCCGCGCGAATTTGAAAAAACCGTCGGACTCATCAATTTGCGCGATACGGTCAAAACCATTTACCTGCTGGAGATGGACAATGTTTCAGCCGATGACGAGCGCGTGCTGCTAAACCGGCAGTACGATGATTTTGTAAAAAAACACGGTATCCTGAACCGCCGGGAGAATCTAAAACTGCTCGCCGGCGACCCGGAAGTTTATCTGGTCAAAACGCTGGAAAATTACGTCAACGAGAAAACCGGAAAAGCCGAAAAAGCCGAGATTTTCTTTCAATCCACCTTGCAGGGTTACGCCAAACCGGAGTCGGCGGACGACATCAACCACGCGCTGGCAATTTCATTAAACGAAACTGGCAAGGTCAATCTGGAAAGAATTTCGGATTTGCTCAAAACGGATAATGACACCGTAATTGGGCAATTAAAAGCCGAATCACACGCCTTTTTGAATCCCGCCACTCAGGATTGGGACATTGCCGAAAAATACCTGTCCGGTAATGTGCGGGAAAAACTCGCACTCGCCGAAGAGACAGCTTCCATTTCGCCCGAAAACGAAATTCTGTATGCCGAAAATGTCCGCGCTCTCAGGGAAATCCAGCCGCGCGACCTTGATTATATGGAAATCGAGCCGGTGATTGGCGCAAGCTGGATTCCGAAATCCGATGTCAATGATTTTATAATTCATCTGACCAAAGCCGAAGCCGACACCGTGCGTGTCGAAAATGCCCCGCAAACCGGTCAATGGTCGGTGTCGTGGACGGGAAACGCCGAATCGAAACGCGCCAAAGACCGAGATACGGCGGTAAAAATCTGGGGAACAGAACGCGCCGCCGTGATGAAGATTGTTCAAGCCGCGCTTGACGGCAGACCGCTTCATATTACCGATAAAATAACCGTGGGCGGGAAAGACGTGCAGGTAACTAATGTTGCCGAAACCGAAGCCGCCAACCAGAAACTAATGGAAGTCAAACAGGAGTTTAAGGATTGGATTTGGTCAGACCCGCCGCGCCGTGCGCGGCTGCATCGTGACTACAACGACAAATTTAATAATCTGGTTGAAAGACAGTATGACGGTTCACGTCTGACCCTGCCGAACTCGAATCCGAACGTCGAGCTTCGCCCGCACCAGAAGGACGCGGTTTGGCGGGCAATGCAAGAGCCGACCGTCGAATTGGCGCACGAAGTCGGAACAGGGAAAACCATTGCCATCGGCGCGGCTCTTATGGAAAAGAAACGCCTCGGACAAATCAGAAAACCCGTTCTGCCGTGCCTGAAAGCCAATATCAAACAGGTAACGAGGGAAATTCAGAATTTGTATCCGACCGCTCGAATCTTTTCGGGCGACGGAGCGTTTGAAGCCGATTCGCGCAAAACCGACATCGCGGCAGTCGCCAACAACAATTGGGATATGGTCATTTTGACTTATAACCAGCTCGATGCCATTCCGCTGTCCAAACAAACGCAGAGCAAATATATCAGAGATGAAATAACGGTTTTAGAAGAATCAATCGCGTCGGCACTCGAAGCTGACGGTAAAAAATCGCGCATCGTTTCGCGCCTGAATATACGCTCGACGGCACTGGTCAACCAGCTTGATAAAATTATCGACAAGCCGAAAGACGAGGTTTTGACGTTCGAGGAAACGGGAATTGATTTTATTGCCATTGACGAAGCCCACAGCTTCAAGGCACTGCCCGTTTATACGACGATGAACGGCATCAAAGGCGTTCCGACCTCGCGCAGCGACCGCGCGACCAATATGCATATGCGAACGGAGTATTTGCGCGAGAAGCACGGCGAAGGACGGCTCATGATGGCGACGGGAACGCCCGTTACCAATACGGTTGCCGAACTCTACAACATAATGCGCTTTACGATGCCCGAAGAACTCGAAAAACGCCAATTGCACAATTTCGATTCGTTTGCGAAAAACTACACGGAAATCGTGACGAAACTCGAAGCGAGCGTGACGGGCGAATACAAAGAGCAGTCGCGGCTTGCAAAGTTCATCAATGTCCCGGAACTTCGTTCTCTGGCAGGCATCACGCTCGATGTCGTCAAAGCCGATGAAGCCGGAGTCGTGCGCCCGAAACGCGCCGACGTGGTTGTCAGCGTCCCGATTTCAGAGGAACAGATAACTTACCGCGCCGCGCTCAAAGAGCGCGCCTTCGATATGAAAAATGTTGACCCGCGTGACGACAATCATCTGAAGCTGATGAACGACGGACGACTGATGAGTATTGATATGCGTCTGGTTGACGAAGGCGCGGAAGACAATCCGCAGTCGAAAACCAATTATCTGGTGTCGAACGTGTTGCGGATTGCCGAAGAAAAGCCCGGCGCGACACAGCTCATTTTCTCGAATCTCGGTATTCACGAAAGCGAGAAAACGGGTCATTCCGTTTTCAAGGACATTACCCGGAAACTCGAAGAAGGCGGTATTCCGAAAGAGAGAATAGCCAACTTTGCGACACTCTCGCCAAAACGACGCAAGGAAGCGATTGAAAAACTCAATGACGGCGAGATTCTCGTCGCCCTCGGCTCGACCGACACTTTGGGAACGGGAGTCAACGCGCAGAAATTTATTGCCGCCGCGCATAATTTAGACGTGCCGTGGCTGCCGAGCGCGGTCGAACAGCGCGACGGCAGAGTGGCTCGCTTCGGCAATATCTTTGCCGATATAAACGAGGACATCGAAATTTATCGTTATGTAACGACCGGCTCGTTCGACGAACTCGGCTGGACGACGATTGACCGGAAGATGAGTTTTATCAACCAGATTGTCAGCAACGACTTAAAAGGCAATCGCCAATTTGAAGAACCCGATGCGGAAGAATTCTCACCGGCGCAGATTTCGGCTATCGCTTCCGGCAACCCGGACGTGATGAAGCGAATAGAACTTGCCGACGGCATCAAGCGGTTTGAGTCAATGGAAAAACGCCATCGCCAGACATCGCTGGAAATCGCCGACGAAATTCCCGACAAAGAAAGATGGCTCGAATCGCGCCAAAAACACGCCGCGGATTTGGAAACCGACTACAAAATTTACCGCGAAAACCGCAACCAGGCGGGCGATAAATTCAAAATCACCTTGGGCGGAAAAGATTACGATAAAATTTCGGAAGTCAGCGGATTTTTGTCAGCCGAGATGATGACTTGTACGAAGAAGAAAACAATCGGAGAATTCTACGGCTTCGATGTTGTCGTTGACAGCCGCACGGGTGTCGGTTGGAATAGAACCTATCCCGTTATCGCGCTTGAATCAAAAGTTACACAAAAAGGCTACGATATGAAATCGGACGACAGCCGCGAAATTGCGGAAAACCTGTCATCGTCGCTTGCCTATTTAAGCCGTCTGGCTGAAAGCAGCCGCGTAAAAAACCAAAAGGATGCGGTTGAACTCGAAGCATTAAAAGAACAGTCGGCGCGCCCGTTCAGATTTGCCGAAGATTTAGAGCGCAGCCGCGCCGAATTAAAGGAAGTCGAAGCGCGTTTGAAGGATTGGCGCGAAGAACAATCACGCGTCCTTGAAGTTACAAAGGGAGTCGGCGTGGCTATTCTGCAAGAGCCGGAAAGCGCGAAAGCCGAAAGAATAAAACAAGAACTGCAACAAATACTCGAAACACGAACGGTTATCGAACTCCCGGCGTTTGTCAGTGCGGAAGTTACCGAAGCGCGCTTGCGCGGAGTCGGCGTTGAGGAAGTCCGCCAACTCAACTCTCACCGGCAAACAGAAGAAGTTTTCGACGATGAAGTCGAAATTGAAACGGATGAGTTACAGGCAAGCCTTTTTTTGGGCGATGAAAAAACCGAAATGGAGAAACCGCAAATGGAAAAATCATTGAAAGTCGAAAATGGAACGCCTGAACGGTCAAACCCGGAAGCCGAAATCTCCCCGGCAAGCGAAACAGGCGCGCCGAACAAAACAGGGATTTACGGCAAAACCGAAATTCCGACACGAAAGGCAAACGGGTATTCAAACGAACCTTTATTTGCCGGTTTAGTTGAAGATTCGCCCGCGCCCGCCGGGGAGATTTCGGCAATTGCTGAAGAAACCTTCGATGTTAATAAAATTGCCCGCGCATCGAGCAGGGACACGCTGTTAGTGATTCCCGAAGAAAGTCAAAAATTACTCGACCGTTTAGGTCGATTAGGAAAAGGAAAAATCGGAATAAATTTAGCCGCCGAAGCGCAAGCGGAGCAGCCGAAAGTTAAATTGGCAGCCTCTGATTACGCCGTCTTAAAGGCGCAGATTATCGTCCGCGAAGCCGAACTTGCCGATTTGAAATTTGACGACGCGCTGTTTGACCGCGATTTTGCGCAAAAAAGATTTGATGTCGCGCGCGAGCCGGCGGACGGCGGCAAGGAAGTTTCCAAAACCACCACGCCGAAACCGGTTGACCGCATCGAATTTTTGCGATTGGCTTCAACCGGCGAACCGCTTGTTTCGCTTCAAGGTAATGAGCGCGACACCGAAAAATGGTCATTAAACGATATTCGGGCGGCGCGCGAAGTCGTAGCCGAGACACGCGATTTTATCTGTGAGGAGAGAAACAATCGTGAACAAAATAAGTGGCGGAATCAGCAAAATCTGAAAAGCCTTTACGACAGTCATTTTAATCCGCTGAAGATGGCGGAAAATCATTTGCGGATGTTCACCCCGGAAGGTGTAGAAAATCATTTTAAGGCTCAGGTGAATCCGCTGGCGGCAATCGAAAACCACCCGATTGTGCAGGTCGTCCGTTCTCTAAGAGAGATGAAAACAGCCGAGGCGCAAGCGGCGCTGCTGGGTAAAATCCAAATCGAGCTTAATCAAAAACTCGTCACGCTCGACACCGGAGTAACCAGGCAAGTTATCGGTAAAATCGAAGAAACGCGGATTGCGGGCAGGCTCGCTGTTTCCGAAAAGCAAAAAGAGATTGACGAGTTGAAGGAATTGACGAAGGACGCGCCCGATGCGGTCAAGCCCGATTTTACCTCTGAAGAACTTGATAAAATTTCCGCCTCGGCGCTTCGCGCAGGCGACCGCAAATTGATGTTCGAGTATCAAAACGCCGTCGTCGAAAACGCCAAACGGCTCGAAGCCGATAAACTGCGCTTCAGCGAAAAATACAACACGGACGCGGTTGACAAATTTTCGGCGCGGGCGATGCGCGAGCTGGAAAACACGCCCGTTTCGGAAAAACAAGCCGTCGCTCTGGTAGAAAAGGGCGGCAAATATCCCAGAAATATGCTCGACGCTCTGCATCAGATTGCCGAAATAAAAGGCGAGGATTATGTCAGGAATTTGGCTGGTGCCCACCGGGTTTCAGGAAAGACGAATTTCCCGCAAATCGAAACTTTCGACAAAATTGATGTTTTGGCACACGCCGATGGACAAAAACTCGTCGCCGATTTGCGCGTCAAAGAACTGGAGAGCGAATTCACGCGGCGGTTTGAATCGAAGGCGGGCGCGGGCGAGCCGAAAGTCATTCGCCTTGACGAGGAAACGAATGTCGAGTGGCAGGACGCGCGGCAGGCGGAAACGCAAATCGAAGCGGTCAAGGCGGGTGAGACGGTCAGCGAGACAATCTCACAAGCGCAGGCACAGGCGCAAACGGCGGTAGAAAACGCCAAACAGATGTCGGACTACCTGACAAGGCTGAGCGCGGATTTTCGCGTCAGCCTGATAAAAGAAGGGATGAACGCGAATGTCGCGCCGGTTATTAACCGGTCGGAAGCCGGACTTGTCAATTTCGATGAGTTAAAAGAAAAAGTTCAAGTTTATGACAAGCCGGCGATGACGGCTGAAACCGCCTCGCTCAAACAGACTGAAATTCACCCCGGAGCGCAGGAAACATTGGCGCAGCACACCGCGACCGATGCCGCAAGGCGGGAACTTCAGGAACGCGCCGTCAGCGCGTCGAGGGCGGCGGCGTTTGAAGCGGAAACGGTTGATACTTCGATAATGCTCGGCATGTAGCTTTGCATTAACAGCTGGCGGGAAATAAGAGAAGGACTGTTTGAACGGCAGTCCTTTTATTCTGCAATAATTATGCTTGCAATGAATTGGTAAATTTATTTAAATCAAGTCGGATAATCAGCTGACATTTGAGCAGGCTGATGAATTGAAATAATTGGAAGCTAAGGAGAAACAAGAAATGCCGGGAAAAGAATATCGTCACCGGTGGACGGACCGGAAAGGTTGCCCGAAACCCTAAAGAGCAAATCATCGCGGGCGCAAAAGTCTTCCGATGAGACAAGAACAAGCTGTAAAGAATGGGTCGTCAGTTTGCCGGATGGCTGCCGATGCTCATTTTTGTTATTGTAAAATTTGTTTTGCGCGGAGTTTCCTGACAATTCCTTATTCGAGTAAATGGCAAAAAAGATTGACAAAGAGCAGGAACGAGCCGCGTTAGTAAATTTTCGCCGGTTCGCCCCGGAGATCTTAAAGACGATAAAAAAAAGCGGAGCGGCAAAGTTCACTCCGGAAGAATCTGACAGTATGCGGTTTGTCGGCGCGTATCTGGCGCGTGATGCCGTGCATCGAGCAGGGACAGGGCGCAAGCCCGGGTCGGATAAATCGACGAGCGTCAGCCGTCCGCCTGAAGATTTCAGTTTATTTGCGAAACTTGCCGCTCAAAGCACTCGATGCTTTGCTTTGAAAAGCGATGGGTGATGCTGCACCCGCCGCTAGCGAATTTCTAATTTGCGAAACCGGCACGCCCGAGAGTGCGGCTTTCTGGAAACTGGCAGAGCGGCGAATCATAGTCTCAAAAGCGGGGATGCCGTTTTCAAGAAGTTCTGCCTTCATAATTTCGCCGTTAAAATAATATGTCAAATCTTACAGAAGTATACCGTTCGTTGGTGAATTCATCCGGCGTCCGATAACAACAAAGAATAAAGAATGATTAAATAAGGTTAAAAGATTAAAGAAGATTACGGCGCGAAAAAATACCATAACTATTACTATTACAACAATTAATCAAGCTATGTTGTTGTTCAAACCTAGTGGTTGCCGTTGTTCAAACCTAGAAAACGTGTCCCTAAAAGGATGTATTTAGACTTGCCGTTGTTCAAACCTAGATAATTTTGGACTTGCCGTTGTTCAAACCTAGATAATTTTGGACTTGCCGTTGTTCAAACCTAGATAATTTTGGACTTGCCGTTGTTCAAACCTAGATAAGTACCTGTGGAAAACTTGCGCTTTTCAGGTTCAAAAAAGATGCTGTTGTTCAAACCTAGCGGTTGCCGTTGTTCAAACCTAGTGGTTGCCGTTGTTCAAACCTAGAAACGGAAACTCTTCCCTCTCAGAAAACGCGCCCTATCACCGCCGGTGCGTTATCCTTTGTCTGAAAGACTGCCCGCATCGGTTTCTTCAACATTGCCGGCGATTTGCTTAAATTCGGCGCGGCGAGCGTTGCGGTGCTTGGTTTCCGAAACAAACGAAAGCGAAGGAATTAACACGAATTTCGCGTCGAGTAATTTACGCCTGCCGCCCGCGTCATATGTTTTTTCCACTTTGTAATCAAGCAGCACGTCTTTGTTTTTCATCTCATCGAGCGCGACACAGGTTTTGTGGAGAAAATCTCTCAGAGGCGCACCTTCGCTTAATCCAAAATCACGAATAATCGTTGAAAGCAAAATGTGATACGGATTCGAAATGCTCGCTTGCGTATAATTATGGCTCATTCGTTTGTGGAGCTGGCGGGCGATGACCGATTTGTAACTCATCACGACATCATAGTTAACGAGTTGGAACGCGCCCGTGCGAATCGCTTTAGTAACGAGCGGAGAAAATCTGACATAGGTTGTCGTCTCTCCGTCTTCGCCGCGAAAGCCGTAATTTTCGATTGGTGAAAAACCGATTTCCGTGTTTTTGCTGCCGCTATTTTTGAGAACAATTTTTGTTCCGTTCAAAACGCGGATCGCGTCCTTAATTTCATCGTAGCTGTATGAATGACCGCTTGCCTTCAATTCGCTTTGTAGTTCGTAGAGAGTAAAAACCACACCGGCTTCATTGTCTAAAAACAGACCTTTCCCGGTTGTCGCCAACCGGCGCAGACCGTCTTCGACTAATTCCTCCCGCTTGCCCGGGAAACATTCTCGGAGTGAATCATCTTTTAAGCGAAGACGGGCAGGGGCAATATCAATGCTGTATTTTTTGTCTCGGCACTCGAATTCTCGTCTGAGATTACGCAGAAATTCCCCGCCGATTCTTTCAACTTTTCCCCAAACGTATTTCGGCATAAAATCGTAGAGTTCAACCGTGTTTGAATATTCTCGGTTAACCGGTTGAATAAATTCAAACAAATCCAATTGATACGGTCTTTCCTGTTGATATTCCTCCAAATGTTTGGCTTTTTCTTTGGATTCTTTAATTGGTTTTAGTCCCACTTTTTTTTCCTTTAATTTTCCAAATTGAGTTTTTTTCATATCTTACCACCTTTCCTGATGAGCTTGTTTCTGAGAAAATTTTCACATCAGTAAGATTCTCGTAAAAAATTTACAAAAAACCTGAGACATTCCATCAGCTGGTTCAACCGGATTAAATGAATAGCCGCCAAATCCTTATATTATCGGACGCCGGTTATTTTCCTATCTCATTTTTTCTTCCCACCGGCAAGCGATTTTTTTTCGGGATTTCCCGGTTCATTTGATAATTTAATTTCCTTTTCAAATCGGTATGTCGAACCAATCGTCAGTGGTCGCACTCGCCTGTTCGTCATCCGCTTCTTCGGTTTCGCCGGTGACCGCCTCGCTACTGCCGGCAGCGCGTTTGTCGAGCAGTTGAACACGAGTTACGTTGATGGTAATCACCGATCTGGCTTCGCCCGTTTCCCGGTCTTTGAAAGCCTCACAGCCGACGCGCCCTTCGACAAAAAGATGCGTTCCCTTTTTTATGTAACCCGAAAGTTTTTCCGCGCGTGTTCCCCACAGTTTGCAGCTATACCAGGTCAGCTTTTCCCGTCGTTCGCCGCTCGCCGAGTTATAGTATTCGGTCATCCCGACCGAGAACCGGCAGTAGGGTTTTCCCTGCGGCGTATAGCGCAGCTCAGAGTCGCCTGTATAGTGCAGCTCAGAGTCGCGCCCGGCATACCCGATGACGGCAGTTTTTCCCAACATTTTATTTTTCTCTCCTATGATGAATGTCTATTCCAAAGGCAGAATTTTCACTCTGCCAAGACAAAATTGTTAAAATCCTCAAACACCCATTTGTTCTTCAAGGTGTTGTAAATAATTCCTAAATACTTGCGAGCCGCC